>Ga0209057_1000319_pt1 | contig 43903 bp, 42 predicted proteins | sample GraSoiAngelo_146_FD_185903 | JGI IMG/M metagenome (GOLD analysis project Ga0209057, IMG submission 185903) | Grasslands soil microbial communities from the Angelo Coastal Reserve, California, USA - 14_1009_05_30cm (SPAdes) (version 2) | ecosystem: Environmental > Terrestrial > Soil > Grasslands ...
CTCCCGCCGACGTAGGTCTCGTCGATCTCGACCGCCCCTGTCAGACGAAGAAAGTGCTCATCCCTCATCGCGGCCCGAATGCGGTGGCAGGCGTACCACGTGCTCTCATAGCTACCCTTGCCGACGATCCAGCCCTTGCGGTTCCGCGTCTCCCCGAACACGGTGCGCTGCACCTGGCGGGCGCTCATGCCCTTCTTCGACGTCAGCATGAGCAGGAGAATCTGGAAGAACTTGTGAAGCGGAAGCTTAGCCTCCTCGAAAATCGTGCCGGTCGTCAGCGAGAAGCCGTACCCGTTCTTGTTGCAGCTCTTGCACGTCCAGCGGTACGACACCGCCTCGTCCTTCCGCGGCGCGCGGCGGTATATCTTTTCGTCCTTCCCGCACCGCGGGCAGGCGACCTTGCCGTCGGGCCAGCGCAGGTTGAAGAGATGCGTCTTGGCCGTGGCCTCATCCGGGAAGCGGTCGGTCAGTTCGGTCAACGTCATGGGACATATATACACCCGCCGAGGGCTGGTGTCAAGTGCCGGATCATCGCCACGCCGGGCTCGAGCGCTTTGACCGCCGCCTATTCCGGCGCGTTCGAGGGCTGGCAACGCACGACCAGCGTCGTTCGGGTGGCGGGCAGGCGAATGACGGCCCGCGCGCCAACGGCGGCGGTGCCGATGACGAAGCTTGGGTCGGCACTGCAGGGGAGAAGGCAGGGATGCGCCGCGTACACGCACGGCGGGCACGGCGCGGCGACGCTGCAGACGCTGTCCGGCATTCCGTCCGAGTCGCAGACGAATCGGCGCGCGATGGATCAGAGACCGAGCCGGTGGAGGAAGCGCTGGGCCCCGCCCACCGCCCGGCTGATCGGGCGCGCGCGATCGCCTGACCGGCGCGCGCGCGAGGGCCCTTCATCGGCGTCTTGCTGCACGAGCTGGAGTCGTACCTCGGCAGTCGCACCGCGCTGCACCTGCACGTCCCGCGTCTGCGCCTCGAAGCGCGGCGCCGTCGCCCGCATGCGGTACGGTCCTTCCTCGAGGACGCCGCGGGCGGACCCGTCGTCACCCGGCTTGAGCGTGGCGACCAGCGCATCCTGCGGCGTCAATATCTCGACGGTTGTCCCGGGGGGCGCCTTGTCGGACTTCGATCCGCGGACGATCGCCAGGATATCGCCCGTGCGGGGAGCCGGCTTGGCGAACTGCACAGCGGAATACAGCGCACCCGAGAGCGACGCGAGCCCGGCGAGCAGGCTCACGGCAGACTGCAGCGATGCAAATCCCTTCCCCACGACCACCCCACTACGGGATAGCGGTGGGGCCGGTGTGTCTCAAGACCGGCCGGCCCGCTCGACGTAGCCGTGCTCGAGAATCCCAAACCCCATGCGGTCCCCGCACCGGTACCGGGTGATCCCGTCCTTGAGCCACGTGCGCCCGTACTGGACCGGGCAGTTCACCAGCACCTCCTCGCCGACGACGTGGTGCTCGCGCCCGCGCTCGTCGGTCAGGCGCGCGTCGACGCCAAGCTGGCGCGCGCCGCCGTCGGCGGTCCCGACGGCGAGCTCGATGCCGGCGAGGGCAAGCAGCTCGCGGCCGTCCCACAGGCAGCCCACGCGGATGTCCGTCTCCGGCCCGAGGTCGATGCGCACGGCGTTGAACCAGAAGTCGCGGCCGAGCTCGCCGCTCAGATAGTTCCAGCGGTGGAACTTCGCCCAGTCGCGCTCGCCGCCCCAGCTGTGGTCGCGGTGGCCGAGGCAATCGATCGGGTAGGGGACGGCCGCCAGCGTGACCGTGCCGCGGACCGCGCCGCCCTGCTCGATGTGGCCCGGAAACTGATCGAAGCTCACGCCTGGGGGGTGCGGATAGAGATAGGTCGGGCTGATCGCTTGCCAGACGACGTCCATTCCATGCGTGCCGTGCCGGTAGCGCAGGCGGAAGCTCTCGCGCGGGACGAGCCACTCGATCAGCAGGCCCGCCATCTCGAGACGGCCCTGCTCGACGGGCGGCACCGGCAGGCGATGGTCGATCACGCTGTGCACGACCGTCCCGCGGTGCGTGAGGAAGAGGAAGAGGTTCGCCTCGCCCCGGTTCGCGTGGATGCCGGCGCGGAGCACGACACCGACGTCGCTCGCTGAATCGTAGAAGGGAAACCAGAGGCTCTCGTTCCAGAGCGGCAGCGAGCCGGGGCCCGGCGTGTGCCGCGCGTCGTCCTCGGGCGCTGCCATGTGAACGGTGCTCGCCATCCGTGTCAGCTCCTCCCCGGCGGCGGCAGCTCGAGGAGCGCTGCCAGACGCTGGTGGCACTGGGTGTTCGTCTCGAAGTCCGGCATCGGGGCAGGAATGCCGAGGTCGGCCATGCGGCCGGCGATGCGCGCCATGATCGCCCCGAACCGGAGGGCGGCCAGCACCTCGTTGTAGAACGCATGCTCCACCGGCCGGCCGGTGAGCGCCTCGTAGCGCCGGATCGTCTCTTCTCTTCCCGGAAACCCCTCGAGCGGCGGGAAGCCGTATCCCTCGCCGGTCGCCCAGTGCATGAAGAGCCACCAGCCGAGGTCCGCCTCGGGGTCGCCGAGGAACGCCATCTCCCAGTCGAGGACGCCGACGACCTCGTCGTTGCGGTAGATCAGGTTCGGCAGGCGCGCGTCGCCCCAGCACAGGGCGACGTGGCGCGGCGCGTAGCGGTGCTCGCGGAGCCAGGCGAGCGCGTGGGCGAGGATCGGCTGCGGCGCCCGGCCGCGTACGGTCCATTCGAGGTAGCGCGCCCAGTAGGCGAGCTGGCGATCGATCGGATCGGTCCCAGGCCCGGGAGCGCCGAGGAGCTCGAGGCCGAGCGCGCGCCAGTCGAGCTTGTGGATGCGGGCGAGGGTCTCGAGGCCGCTCCACCAGATGCGTGCGCGCCGCGCGGGCGTCGCCTCGAAGCAGAATCCCGTGCTGTGATACGGGGGCACCTCCGAGGGCAGCTCTCCCGCGATCGCGTCCATGATGTAGAAGGCCTGACCCAGGACGCGCGCATCTTCCTCGAGCCATCGGACCCGCGGCACCGGCACGCCGGTCGGGGCGAGACACTGCATGACCTTTGCCTGCGCGGCCAGGTCGTACTCGGGGAAGACGCGGAACTCGGCCGGCGCGAAGCGCGCGACGAGGCGTTCGACGCATCGCCGGCCGCCGGCGAGACAGGACACCTCGAAGAGCAGGGTGTCGTTGGAGAAGCCGGCCTTCGGCCGCGTGAGCTCGGAGATCGTCAGGTCCCGCGTCTCCGGCATACGGGTCCGGAGCCAGGCCGCCAGGCCGTCCTGGATGGCGCCCAGGTCGCGCTCGGGCTGGAGCATGCGGAGCGGTTCCTAGCGCGACGGGCCGCGTCATGGCCAGCCCCCCATGCGTCAAACTTTTTCTATTGTGAGCACGGGGGAGACTTGATAACGGTCTGCTTCCATGTGGAGATCGTTTGCCCGCATCCCGTGGCTTGCCCTGCTTTTCGTGGTCGGCGGCACCGGGATCGCGCGCGGGCAGTCGTTCCTCAACTTCGAGAGCGGCCACGTCCGGCCGCTCGCCCTCTCCCCCGCCGCTGAGCGGTTGTTCGCCGTCAACACGCCCGACAACCGCCTGGAGATCTACACGATCACCGCCGGCGGCCTCTCGCTCGCCACCGAGGTGGCAGTCGGCCTCGAGCCCGTGGCCGTCGCCACGCGCACCAACGGCGCCGGCCGGACCGAGGCGTGGGTCACGAACCTCCTGTCGGACAGCGTGAGCATCGTCGAGGTCGACCCGACCAACGTCACGCTCTCGCGTGTCACACGCACGCTGCTGGTCGGCGACGAGCCGCGCGACGTCGTCTTCGCGGGGACCGGCCGCAACCGCGCCTTCATCACCTGCGCCCATCGCGGGCAGAACCGGCCCGGCGACCCGCAGCTAACCACCCCGGGGATCGGCCGCGCCGACGTCTGGGCCTTCGACGCGAACAACCTGGGGGCCGCGCTCGGCGGCACGCCGATCCAAGGCTCGCCGCTCGCGCTCTTCGGGGACACGCCACGCGCCCTCGCCGTCAGCCCCGACGGCGCGACGGTCTACGCGGCGGTGTTCAACTCGGGCAACCGCACCACGACGATCACCGAGACGGTGGTCAGCAACCAGAACAACAACCCGCATGGCCTGCCTCCGCCTCCGCCGGGCTCGACGCCCGGCGCTCCGAGCACCGGCCTCATCGTCAAGTTCAACGGCAGCCAGTGGGTCGACGAGATCAACCGCGACTGGAGCGCGTTCGTGCCGTTCGCGCTTCCCGACAAGGACGTCTTCCTGATCAACGCCAACTCGACGCCGCTCGCGCCCGCCGGCGGGACGAACGTCGTCAGCGGCGTCGGGACGGTCATCTTCAACATGGCCGTCCGTCCCACCAACGGAAAGGTGTACGTCGCGAACACGGACGCGGTGAACCAGGTGCGCTTCGAGCCCGACGTGCGCGGCCGCCTCGCCCTGAGCTGCATCACCGTGATCAGCGGCACCACCGCGACGCCGCACCATCTGAACCCGCACATCAACTATGCCGTCGTGCCGGGGCCGCAGTCGGAGATCGACCGCAGCCTCGCCTTCCCGACGGACATGGCCTTCTCTGCCGACGGGAACACGGTGTTCGTGGCCGGCTTCGGCTCCGGCAAGATCGGCGCCTTCAACGCGAGCGACCTCGAGGCCGGCGTCATCACGGAGCAGCAGACGGCGGTGGGGCAGGGTCCGAGCGGGATCGTGCTCGATGCCGCCAACGACCGGCTCTACGTCATGAACCGGATCGACCACACGATCTCGATCATCGGCAACGCGAGCAGCCCGTCGCGCGCGGTGATCGGCACCGTCCCGCTCCGCTTCGACCCCTCGCCCGCGGCCGCGAAGAACGGGCGCCGCTTCCTCTACGACGCCCGCAAGTCAGCGCACGGCGACGCGGCGTGTGCCAGCTGCCACATCTTCGGTGACTTCGACAGTCTCGCCTGGGACCTCGGGGACCCCTTCGGGAGCGTGACGAACAACCCGAACCCCTTCCGGCTCCAGCTCTCGTCGACCCACACCTTCCACCCGATGAAGGGGCCGATGACGACGCAGAGCCTGCGCGGCATGGCGAACGCCGGGCCGATGCACTGGCGCGGCGATCGGACCGCGGGCAACGACCCGGGCGGACAGCCGCTCGACGAGGACGGCGCGTTCAAGAAGTTCAACCCCGCCTTCGTCGGGCTGCTGGGCGCGGCGAGCCAGCTCTCGGCGGCTGACCTGCAGGCGTACACCGACTTCATCCTGACGGTGCGCTATCCGCCCAACCCCATCCGCGCCCTCGACAACACGCTCACCAGCGCGCAGTCGGCGGGTCAGGACTTCTACCTCAACACGACCGTCGATACGCAGAAGTGCAACACCTGCCACGCGCTCAACATCCCGAGCGGCTTCTTCGGCACGGACGGCTTCTCGTCCTTCGAAGGGGAGCCGCAGGAGTTCAAGATCCCGCACCTCCGGAACGTCTACCAGAAGATCGGCATGTTCGGCTTCCCGAACGGCGCGCCGGGCGTCGCGGGCACCGGCTTCCAGGGCGACCAGGTGCGCGGCTTCGGGTTCCTCCACGACGGCAGCATCTCGACGGTCTTCATCTTCCTGCACGCGCCCGTCTTCAACTTCCAGAGCGACACGCAGCGCCGCAACGTCGAGTCGTTCGTCCTTTCGATGGACACCGGGCTCCGGCCCATCGTCGGCCAGCAGGTCTCGGTGACGCCGGCGACGGTGAACGATGCGACGGTCACCGGCCGCATCGACCTCCTGATCGCGCGCGACGACGCGGGGGACTGCGACCTCGTCGTCAAGGGGAACGTCAACGGCGAGGCGCGCGGTGCGGTCTACGTCGGCAACAACAACTTCCAGCCCGACCGCAACGCCGACCCCGTGCTCTCGAAGACGGCGCTGCGGAACCTCGCCGCGACAGCGGGGCAGGAGCAGGTCTACACCTGCGTGCCGCCGGGCTCGGGCACCCGCATCGGCGTCGACCGCGACCTCGACGGCTTCTTCGACCGCACCGAGCTCGACCAGGGGACCGACCCGGCGAACGCGGCGAGCTTCCCCGGCGCGACCACGACCACCAGCACGACCACCACGACCTCGACGACGGTGAGCACCACGACGCTCCCGCCGGTCCTCGTCCCGACGCGCTCGTTCACGCTCAGGGACGACAGCGTGGCGCCGATCAGTCTCATGCGCCGGAAGATCTCCTTCCGGTCCGACACGAAGTTCGAGGCGGCGGCCAACCGCGTCGTCGTCCCGCCGGGAGGCAGCTCCGGCGATCCTCGCGGCGCCGCCGGCGGCACGCTCGTCGTCTACAACTCCGACCCGGCCCCCGGCAGTCCGACCGACGACTACGTGATCGCGCTGCCGAGCGGCAGCTGGACGGCGCTCGGTGCGGGTACGGTCACCGGCTACGTCTTCCGCGGCACGGACCGGAACGGCCCCGTCTCGCGGATCACGGTCAAGGCCGACTCGATCTCGATCCGGGGCGGGAAAGCGAACTGGCCCTACACGCTCGACGAGCCGTCGCAGGGCCGGGTGGCCGTGCGCCTGACGCTCGGCAGCGGTGCGACCTGGTGCGCCGACGTGCCCGCCAGGGTGAGCGGCAGCCCGCCGTCGACGGCGCGCAACGACACGCAGGACAAGTTCGTGGGCCAGCCGGCGACGCCGGCGCCTTCCGCCTGCCCCGTGCCCAAGTAACTCGAGCGCTGCGCGACGAATGGCCGGCACGGCGAGGCCGCGCGTCCCCATCAAGGCGGGCTACTTCACGGTGCCCGAGGACCCGGCCGAGCCGCCGCGACTTCTCGGCTCGCGCTGCGAGGACTGCGGGGAGCACTTCTTTCCCCGGCGTGCCGTCTGCGCGAAGTGCCTGAGCGAGCGGACCGCCGACGTGCTCCTCGGCCCGCGGGGGACGGTCTACAGCTACACCTTCGTGCACTTCCCGCTCTTCGGCTCGACGCGCCTCGAGCACGTCGGCTACGGCGTCGGCCAGGTCGACCTGCCCGAGGGACCGCGCGTCCAGCTCCCGCTCGCCGGGCGGCAGGAGGACTACCGCGTCGGCCAGACGGTCGAGGCGGAGCTCGAGCCCCTGCGCGAGGAGGACGGGCAGGACGTCGTGATCATCCGCTTCCGGCCGGTGGTGCAATCGTGAAGGACGTCGCGATCCTCGGCGTCGGCATGCACCGCTTCGGCATGTGGCCGGACCGCTCGAACGCCGACCTCGGGCGCGAGGCCGGGCTGGCGGCGCTCCGCGACGCGGGTCTCTCGTTCCGCGACGTCCAGGCCGCCTACGTCGGCTACATCTTCGCGCCGGTCATGAGCGGGACGCGGACCATGAAGGAGTTCGGGCTGACCGGCATCCCCGTCCAGCACGTCGAGAATGCGTCCGCCACCGGCTCGGCCGCCTTCCGCGAAGCCTGCCTCGCCGTCGCGAGCGGCCGTCACGACGTCGTCATGGTGCTCGGCTTCGACAAGATGACGGCGATGATCCAGTCCTCGAGCCAGACGACGCATCCCGCCTGGCTCGAGGACGCGATCCTGCCCGCGGCCTTCTTCGCCCTCTGGGCGACGCGGCGCATACACGAGCGCGGCACGAAGCCCGAGCACCTCGCCGCGATCGCCGCCAAGAACTGGAACAACGGGGCGCTGAACCCGATGAGCCAGCGCCAGCCCGAGCGCCCGGTGACGGTCGAGAAGGTGCTCGGCTCGCGGATGGTCGCGTGGCCGCTGACGACGATGATGTCCTGCCCGATCGGCGACGGCGCCGGGGCGGCGATCGTCGGGCGGCCGGAGATCGCCCGGCGGCTCCGCCCCGGCCGCCCGGTCGTCCGCGTGACGGCCTCGGAGCTGCAGACCGAGCGCTACGCGCCGGGTCATCTCTTCGTGGGCCCCGTGGTCGGTCCCGCCCGGATGACGACCGACACGTCGCGCGCGGTGTACGAGGAGGCCGGCATCGGCCCCGAGGATCTCGACCTCGTGCAGGTGCACGACGCCTTCGCGATCGAGGAGCTCGAGTACTACGAGCTGCTCGGGCTGTGCGGCGCAGGCGAGGCGGAGGCCGCGATCGAACGCGGCGACTTCGCGCCCGGCGGCCGCGTGCCGGTGTCGACCGACGGCGGGCTCATCGCCCGCGGCCATCCGGGCGGCCCGACCGGGCTCGCGCAGATCTGGGAGACGACGCTCCAGCTGCGTGGCGAGGCGGGGCGGCGACAGGTGGAGGACGCGCGCGTCGGCCTCTGCCACATGATGGGCGGCGGCAGCGTGTGCGTGATTCACCTGCTCGTGCGCGAGTAGTGGCCAACCCGAAGCTCTACCTCCACGAGACGATCGACATCATCGGCACGGGCTCGGAGCCCTACAAGCGACACACCGCCGCGTGGGCGGCGCGACGCCGGAAGGGCGGGGCGCTGGTCGGCATCTGGCAGCAGTCCGGGTCGACGGGCGACTGGCCGCGCGTCGTGAACCTGTGGGAGATGGACGGCTGGAAGCAGTGGGCGGACATCCTCGAGAAGCAGTACGCCGGAGAGGGGCAGCCCGCCGACCTGCGCGCGTGGTGGACGCGCATGGCGCGCTGGCGGTCGGGCGGCTTCGACCGCATCCTCGAGCCGGCGCCGTACTGCCCGACGCGCGACGAGCTGATCGAGCGGAGCGTCCGCGGCCGGGCGTGCCTGCAGGAGATCGCGACCCTGCGGGCGGGCACGGCGGAAGAGTATCTCGACGCCGTCGCGACCCGCTGGCTGCCGGTGGCCGAGCGGCGCGGGCTCCGGCTCATCGGTGCCTACCGCACGGCGATGCGCGACACCGAGGCGGTCATCCTCTGGAGCGTGCCGACGTTCGACGCCCTCACTCGTCACCTCGGCGACTTCGGGTCGGCGCCCGAGACGCGCGACTGGACCGCGGCGGCGCGCGCCTGGCGCACGGACTACCGCGAGACGCTGCTCGTCCCGAGCCGCTGGTGCGTCGTGCATCCCGGGTGGCGGCCCCGGGCGCGGTAGCGGTTGCCTCGGCGCTCGCGCTTCGCCTACAAGGAGCCGGGAGGGCGTCGCATGCGATTCGGGATCAACGTCGGCTACTCGGGCGCGCGCATGTCGCTCAACATGGAGCTGATCCAGGAAGCCGATCGGCTCGGCTTCCACTCGGTGTGGGCGGCGGAGGCCTACGGGTCGGACGCCGTCACGCCGCTCGCCTGGATCGCGGCGCAGACCACCCGCATCCACGTCGGCAGCGGGATCATGCAGATGCCGGCCCGGAGCCCGGCGATGACGGCGATGACCGCGACCACGCTCGACCAGCTCTCCGGCGGCCGCATGCTCCTCGGTCTCGGCGTCTCGGGCCCGCAGGTGGTCGAGGGCTGGCACGGCGTGGCGTACGGGAACCCGCTGCGGCGGACGCGCGAGTACGTCGAGATCGTGCGCGCCATCTGGGCGCGCGAGAAGCCGCTCGAGCACACGGGCCCGCACTACCAGATCCCCTATCGCGGCCCGGGTGCGACCGGGCTCGGCAAGCCGCTCAAGAGCATCCTCCACGGCCGGCAGATCCCCATCTACATCGCGGCGGTCGGCCCAAAGAGCGTCGAGCAGACCGCGCAGATCGCGGACGGCTGGCTGCCGATGTTCTTCTCGCCCTATCGGACCAACGTGTACCACGACGCGCTCGCCGCCGGCTTCCGGAAGGCGGGCAACGGCAAGGGTCTCCACAACTTCGACGTCGCGCCGGGACCGATCGTCATCCTGGGCGACGACGTGGCCTCGTGTCTCCAGTTCGTGAAGCCGGTGCTCGCGCTCTATGTCGGCGGCATGGGCGCGCGCGGCAAGAACTTCTACAACGACCTCGCCTGCCGCTACGGCTTCGAGGCGGAGGCCAGGAAGATCCAGGATCTCTACCTCGACGGCAAGAAGGCCGAGGCGACCGCGGCCGTGCCGGATCGCCTGGCCGACGAGGTGTCGCTCGTCGGCCCGAAGGAGCGTCTCCGGGACCGCCTGGCGGCCTGGCGCGAGGCGGGCGTCACGACCGTCATCTGCGGCCTGCAGCAGATCGAGGCGCTGCACGCGATCGCCGAGATCGGCTGCTGATCGTCATGGGCGCCCGGCCGCGTGGAGGGCGACCGGGGCGTCGAAGCCTTTTAGAACACGCCGGCCCGCCGGCTCGAAGTGGAAGCGGTCCGTTCCCGCTCGCTCTGCCACCTCGGCGGTCACCAGGATCTCGCGCGGCACCGCCAGCTCGGCGATGCGCGACGCGAGATTGACGGCCGGGCCGTAGTAGTCGCCGCCGCGGAGGAGGACGGTGCCGCTGGCGAGTCCGCCGCGTGGCGTGACCGACGGGTCGTCGGCGAAGCGCTCGAGCAGCGTGAGCGCGATGTCGCAGGCGGCTCCGGCGTCGACCGCGACGAACATGACCGCGTCGCCGATGAGCTTGACGACCCGCCCGTCGCGGGCGGCGACGATGTCGCTCGCGAGCGCCTCGAACCGCTCGACGAGCGTCCCGAGGGCGCGCACGTCGAGCTGCTGCGTCAGGCGGGAATATCCGACGAGGTCGACGAAGCCGATCGTGACCCGCACCGTGTCGAGCGTCACCCGCTCGGGGGGGCGCGCGGCGCGGAACCGGCGGATGGCGGTTTCCATGTGCGCGCGGAACATCGAGCGCACACCGTTCGGGATGATGTCGAGCGCGTGAGCGGCCCGAAGATTGGCCTGCGCGAGCGCCAGCTCGCCCGCATGACGCTCGACGATCGGTCTCTCGACGTTGGCGAGGAAGAGGGCGAGCGCCGCCTCGGCGATCCGCGCGAGCGATGAGCCGACAACGCGGATGAAGTGCAGCATCGCAGGCTCGCCGACGAACGCGTCGCCCGTCACGAGGCTCGCGAACGTCTCGGCGTCATCGCGGCTGAAGAACGCTTCGTCGGGATCGACCGGCGGGAAGCCGGCAGCGAGACGCATGCGCTCGATGCGCGCCGGCGACATGCCGGCGGCCGCGGCCACCTCGGCGAGCGTGAGCCGCTCGCCCGCCCGCAGCGTGAGGTCGCCCGCGAGACCCGTGAGCGATCCGTGCCGCTGGGCCTCCACCATCTGCGCGAGGGTGGTGCCCTGCGCGGCAAGCCACTGGAGCAATGCCAGGCGGTCGGCCGCCTCGGGCGCGGCGGGATCGTAGAGGCCGGCGGCCTCGAAGTCGGCGGGCGTCATCAGCAGGTCGGCAGCCGGAAGCGGTAGAGCTCCGCCGCGTTCCGGCAGACGATGCGCTCCATCGCCTCCGCCGCGACGCCCGCGAACTGCCGCGCGAGCACCTCCTGCGAGTTCGGCCAGGTGCCTTCCGGGTGCGGGTAGTCGGAGCCCCAGAGGAGGCAGCGGTCGCCGGTGAACGGGATGTTGGCGAGCCCGACCGGGTCGTGCTGGAAGGTGACCGCGCCCTGGCGCCGGAAGTACTCGCTCGGCAGGAGCTCCAGCTTCGGCCGCACGAACATGTGGTGCTCGCGATAAGCGTCATCCATGGCATGGAGCACCCAGGCGAGCCAGCCGCTCCCGCACTCGACCATGACGACCCGCAGCCCGGGAAAGCGCGCGAGCACGCCCGAGCCGCAGAGGTAGGCGACGGTCTCCATCGGGCCGCCCACCGTGACGACGTAGTTGATGACGGCGCCGCCCGGGCCGTGCGCCGGCGTCTGGCTGCGGCCGGTGCCGGCGTGGAAGGTGAGCGGGATGCCGAGGTCCTGGGCGGCGGTCCAGAGCGGGTCGTACGCGGCATCGTTGTAGGGCCGCGTGTCGATGTGGGCGGGCAACAGGGCCGCACGGAAGCCGCGCCGGGCCACCCGCTCGAGCTCGGCGAGCGACGCGGCGACGTCGAGCACGGGGATGACGGCCGCCGGCGCGAAGCGCTCCGAGGCGCCGATGAAGAGGTCCGCCGCCCAGTCGTTGTAGACCCGGGCGGTGGCGATCTGGAGCTCGGGGCTCCGGATGTGGAAGCAGCAGAAGAAGGCGAGGTTCGGGTACATCACCTCGCCCCACACGCCGTCGGCGTCGAGGTCGCGGAGCCGGCCTTCGGGGTCGCTCGCGCCTTGGGCGAAGGTCTTCGCCTGCGCGCCCGCCTTGGCGAGCGAGGAGAACCGACGGACGACGGTGTCCTCGACCATCAGGCACCCCACTCCGTCGCGCGGCTCGATGCGCGGCCCGTGCGCCCGAAGGTGCGCCGGCAGATGCGTCGTCCAGAGGTCGAGCGGCTCCATCACGTGGGAGTCGGCCGAGATGAGCGGACGGTGCACGAGGCGAGCGTATCGAGGCGTCGCGCGGAGTGTCAACGAGCCATTGACGGCGAGGGGGCGGATCGCCTAGGCGGATGCGCATGTACGACGGTCTGCTGGTCATCGACGCCGACGCTCACAAGATGGAGAACCCCGTCGTGTTCTTCGACTACCTGGACGCACCGTACCGCGACCGCCTCGCCTCCCGCACCGACCGCTACGGCCAGCCGCGGCTCGTCGTGCGCGACCGCGATCCGCGCACCGGCGCGGAGCTCGAGCGCGTCTTCCCGCAGCCCGACGGACCCGGCAAGGGCGCCTTCGCGGCGATCCATCCGGAGACCGCGATCGGCGGCGTCTTCAACCGCATCCGGCTCGAGCACATGGAGCGCGAAGGGGTGGACGCGCAGGTGCTCTACGGGTCGATGACCCTCAGCTTCGAGTCGATCCTCGACCCCGAGCTCGCCGTCGCCTGCATGCGCGCCTACAACGACTACATCGCCGACGACTGCCGGCCGTATGCCGGGCGGCTCTTCCCGGTCGGCTACCTGTCGCTCGCCGACGTCGGCGAGGCGATGAAGGAGCTCCGCCGCTGCGTCCTCGACTTGGGGATGATCGGCGTCCACGCGCCGCCGAGCCTGCCCGTGCCGCACCCGGCGGCACCCGACGCCTTCCCGATGGTCCGGCTGCCGAAGCACCTGAGCCACCCGGACTTCCACCCCCTGCTCGCCGCGGCCGCCGAGCTCGACGTCGCGCTCGGCGTGCACGGCTCACCCGGCGTCTACCTGCCGTCGGGGGTTGCCGAGCAGGTCGACACCTTCATCCTCTCCCACATCTTCGGCCACCGGAACCAGATGCAGATGGCGCTCGCGGCGTGCGTGTTCGACGGCGTCTTCGACCGCTTTCCGACGCTCCGCATGGGCTTCCTGGAGGCCGGCTGTGGCTGGCTCCCGGACCTCGTGCACGCGTTCCACGAGCACTGGGAGAAGCGCATCCGGGACTTCCACCCCGGTACCCGCATCTCGTTCACGGAGTTCATGCGCGAGCTGGTGCGCGAGCGCCGCGGGGACGACGGGCGACTCCACCTGCTCGCCAAGGCGCGCGGGGTGTACGACCTGCTCGTCCACGCCGAGCGCGAGCGGCCCGCCGCCGGACGCGACGACTTCCTCTACGAGTACCGCGGCCTCTCGCACGACCCGACCGACTTCTTCCGCCGCGGGCAAATCTTCGCGAGCTTCGAGTCCGACGACCCGGCGCCCGCGTACCTGCGCGAGGCGCTCGGGGCGATGGGCGAGGATGTGGCCTGCTTCAGCGCCGATTACGGCCACTGGGACGGGGTCCTCACCGACTGCGTGCGCAACGTCGCCCGGCAGCGGGAGTACGCGCCGGAGCACCTCGCGAAGCTCCTTGCCGGCAACTGTCTCCGCTTCTACGGGCGCCGGCTCGAGGCGGCCCTCAAGCGGCCCGCGGCCTGAGGCCTCAACCGGCGGGCGTCAGCTCGTCGACGCGGAACGTCCGCTCCGGACCCCTCCCGAACCACGAGGCGATCCACGCCATCCAGTACTTGCGGGCGAGCAGGTCACGAACGTGCGCCTCGCCCGTACGGTCCGTGATCGTGGTGAGGCGTCCGCGGACGCGGAGCGAGCCCAGGTCGAGCTCGACGTCCGGATTCTTCTGCACATTGCGGACCCAGTCGCGGCGCGCGTTCAGCGTCGCCACGTAGACGACCGTGTCCTCGACCGCGAACCAGATGGTCCTCGCGTGCGGCCTGCCCGTGCGGCGGCCGCGTGTCGTGATCCGGCACGTGCTCCGGTCCTTGACCGCGGCGAGCCGCTCGGCGAGGGAGTCTGGCACGGACCGTGCTCAACCATGGGGCGCCGCCTCGGTCAAGCACCGACCGTTTTTCCATTGACCCCGCCGGCCTTCCGGCACTAGGGTCACACGCATGGCGCGACCGACCAACTTCATGATCGCCCTCCGCAAGCTCGTGCGCGAGGAGGTCGAGCAGCTGCTCGAGCAGTTCATGACGCCTGGCAACCATCGTGAGCGTCGCCGTGGCTCCCGGCGTGGTCGGCAGAGGCAGGCGCAGCGCGCCGCCCCCGCGGCGGGCTGAGCCTCGGGACACGCCACTCACCCCGGCGAGCTGGCGCCCGCGGCGCGCCTGACCACGAGCCAGGGCTGGCCGTCCAGCTCATGGCCCGCGAGCCGGGCGACCTCGAGCCGGCGCCGGGTGCACGCCTGCCCGATCCACTTCAGGCTGTGGGAGATCACCCCCGGAACGTCGCAGGTGTGGCTCGTGCCCACCCATTCCCGGCCGCGATAGTCGTCCTCCGGGCCCGCGGGCGGCACATAGGAGGTCATGAACACCCCTTCCTCCCTCGTGTCGCGCAGGAATCCGTCGAGCATGCGCTCGATCTGCGGCTTCGAGGCGTGCGACCAGATCGAGCTGGCCAGAAAGAAGTCGAACCGCTCGCGGAAGACGGAGGTGTCGAACGCGTCGTTGGCGTCGAACCGCGGCCGCTTCTCAACCAGCACGTCAGGCTCGATCAGGTACCGGAGCCCCAGCTCGACGCGCTTGCGGTGGGGCTCGATCCCGAAGTAGCGCCCGGGGGCCAGGAAGTGAATCAGCCAGTAGCCCCCTCTCAGACACCCGCAGCCGATGTCCAGCAGCTTCGAATCGCTCTTCAATCCCAGCGTCACGAGGGCGTCGAGCTGCTTCTTGCCCGTCGCCGCGAAGCCATCGAGCGGAACGCCGAGGAAGCCTGCCTCGGCGGCCATTGCCGCGGCACGGTCCCCGAGGTCGCCGGGGTGAACCACTCAGCACACCGCGAGACTCGCGGTGGGCTCGTCGAGCTCGTCGACGAGCGGCCCCGCGGCGAGCCAGGCGGTGGCCGCGCGGCGTCCGGCGGCCTGCATGGCCTCCAGCACGTGACGCTCGAAGTAGAGGTAGGAGCCGGCGTTGAAGCATCCGTTGCGCGCGGGCCGTACGGCCTCGTAGAGGGTCACGTCGCGGTAGGGAGCGCGCTCCAGGCGCGCGAGCCGATTGCGTGTCAGCAGGAGCTTGCGGTCGATGTTGTAGGCGTTCTCGAGAAAGCTGTCGACCGTGCGCTCGACGGCCCGGCCGAGGTGCGGGAAGGGGCCGGTTTCGGGATCGGGCGGCTCGGTGACCAGCACGGTCACGATCTCGTCGGCGCCGAGGGCGACGACCGGAGCGAGCGGCGTGTTCACCAGCAGGCCGCCGTCCCAGAGCAGATGGGGTCCGATCCGGACGGGCGGGAACAGGAGGGGGATGCTCGCGCTCGCCAGCACCATGTCGACGGTGATCGCGTCGACGATCAGGTAGTCGGGCGAGCGGGTGAAGGGCGTGGGCGCCGTCACATAGCGGACGACCCGGCCGGTGTGCGCGTCGACCGTGTTGATGGCGAGCCGGATGCCTCGGCTCGGCACCCTGACGCCGCCGAACTCGGCGACGAGCCGCTCGCGCAGCGGCGCCGTGTCGGCGAGGAACGGCTCCCGGACGCCCTCGAGGAGCCGGCTGACGAGCTCCCAGCGTTCGGTCAGGAGGTACTCGATCCAGAGCGCGAGGAGCCCACCGGCGCGCGGGGGAAAGTGATTGCGCGCCCGCCAGAGGAACGTGCGCACGGCGCGCGTCGTGCTGAGCCAGCGGACGCCTTCATCGAGCGTCAGCCGGAAGAGGCGGCGGGCGACGTCGCGGAAGAAGAGGTCGCTCGCCGCCACCGGCGGGTCGTCGGCGATTCCCCGCCAGAACTGCATCATCTCCGCCGGCGTCTTGCCGGCCGCGATGAGCGCCGCGTTGATCGCCCCGGCCGACGTCCCCGACAGCACGGAAGGCCCGGCCGCGAAGCGCCGGTCTTCGAGCAGCCGCTCGTAGACGCCGACGTGGAACGCGCCACGGGCGCCGCCGCCCGAGAGGACTACGCCGAGCGTCTGCCGCCTCCTACCCCATCCGCCCATCATCACCCCCAAACGACCCGGGGTTGCTTAATAGAGAATTCGCCGGAAAGCGCAAGCGCTACGTCTGGCTCAGGCGGCGCACACGAAGTCGCGGGTCTCGTAGAATCCCATCGCCGCCAGCGCGTGGCGGATCTCCCGACGCGGCCCCTCGCCGGCCACCGAGACGACGATGGGCCGCCCGGGCAGCTTTCGCAGCGCCTCGGGCGGGACGACGCAGGCGCCGTGGATCGTGTTCCCGATACGGCCGGGATGCAGCTCGACGATGTGAGACGGTTGCTTCCCCTCCGCGAGGAGCGCCCGGCGGAGCGCCCGGCCGGTCGGGCCGTAGCCCCAGAGGACATAGGCCTCCGTGGCGGCGAGGAAGTGCGCCGCGAGGAACGCGGCCTTGCAGGCCGTGAAGCGGTCGAGGCCGTAGCGGTCGGCGGTGCGTGAGAGGCGGACGGGGCGGTCGCGCCAGGCGAGGAGGCGGCGCGGCACGACGCCGACGTCGTGCCCGGCGCAGAGCAGGCGGAGCACCAGGTCGTAGTCCTCGGGCCAGCCCCGGTCGCGGTAGCCGAGGTCCGCCAGGATCTCCCGGCGGATCATGAGGGTCGGATGGGCGACGGGGCACTCGACGAAGGCTTCCTCGCGCACCCGGCGCGGCGAATCGATCGCGTTGAGCCAGAGCTCGTACGCGCGCCGCCTGTCGCGCAGCGTGCGGCGCGGGAACAGACGGACGTGGCAGCCGACGGCGGCCAGGTCCGGAGCGCTCTCGAGCGCGGCGAGCTGCTCCCGAAGCCGCGCGCGGTGCATGAGGTCGTCGGCATCCATGCGCGCGACGAGCGGCGCGCGGCAGCGATCGAGCCCGACATTCAGCGCCTCGATCAGTCCCCGGTGGGGCGCCGCGACGACCCGGAAGCGGGCGTCCCGCTCCGCGAAGGAACGGGCGCGGGCGAGCGTGCCGTCCGAGGAGCCGTCGTCGACGACGATGCACTCCCAGCGCGGCTCGAGCTGCCGCTGGATGCTCCGCAGGCAGGCCCCGATGGTCGCTTCCGCATCGAAGGCCGGCAGCAGGATCGAGACGAGCGGCTGCGTCTCTCACCCCCGCGGCGTGTCCAGACCGCGCTCGCTGATGATGTTCTTCAGGATCTCCGACGTGCCGGGGCCGATGATCATGCCGAGCGTGAACATGCCAGCCAGGCGCGAGTGCGGCGCCGAAGCGTGACGGCCCCTCCACATATCGCTCGGCGTGGAGGCTGGGCAACGGTGGCCCTGGGCACAGCCGACGCAACACTTTTCGCAGACGAGCCGGTTTTTCCTTGACGGCTCCCCCCGGCGAGGGACTAGCATGCGACTTGGGTGACTCGAGCCGCCTGACGAGACGATGAGGAGGCGACATGAAGCAACGATCGGGGGGTGCCTTCATCGCCGTCGTGCTCGCTCTTTCGATCGCCTCTCGCGTCGCCGCGTGGGAGGCAACGGTCGACGGCACGGACCACCAGCGGCAAGACGGCGCAACCGCGGTGGCCGTCGGGCCAAGCGGTGACGTCTTCGCCACCGGCTTCACCGACGACAACAACTTCGTCGTCGTGAAAGTGTCGGGGACGACGGGCAATATCCTGTGGCGGCAGACGGTCGCCGCGCCGACCGGGCCGTATCCCTACGGGCGCGCGATCACCGTCGACGGCGCAGGCGACGCCGTGGTCGCGGGTGGTGGAAACATGACCCTCATCAAGCTGTCCGGGGCCACGGGGGCGATGGTCTGGAGCTACACGCTGAGCGGCTCGACGGACAGCTTCGGGCTCGCGCTCGCATTGGATGGCGCCGGGGACGTCCTCGGGGGCGGAACGCAACGGAACGCCGCCGGCGGGAAAGACTTCGTCGTCGTGAAGCTCTCCGGCACGACGGGCGCGGAGCTCTGGCCGCCTCAGCGGATCGGCGGTCTCACTTCCGACGTCAACATTGCGAACGTCGTCCGCGCGGATCCGGTGGGCGACGTCATCGCCGCGGGCGTCATCGATGACCACAGCTTCGATCTCGTCAAGCTTTCGGGCGCGTCGGGCGCCGAGCTCTGGCGACACGCCGGCGGGGAGGCCGTCGCCGCGGCGGTCGATGGTGCAGGCGACGTCGTCGCCGTGGGATGGGACTTCATCGTCGTCAAAGTCTCGGGCACCAACGGCACGGAGGCGTGGCGCCACTCGAACGATTTCGGGCGTGCGGTCGCCCTCGACGCCATGGGGGACGTCTTCGTGGCGGGCGACGTGCAGAACGCGACTGAGGGGCACTCCGACGGTGCAGTCGTGAAGCTTTCCGGTGCGACGGGGACCGAGCTCTGGCCCGTGCAGGTCATCAGCGGCACGGCGGGGCTAGGGGACCATGTCAATGACCTCGCGGTCGACGCGGTGGGCGACGCAATCGTCGCCGGGCAGACTTGGGACGTCGGCACGGACTTCACGATCCTCAAGTTCTCGGGCAGCACGGGAGAAAGGCTCTGGTTCACGACGATCGACGGCACGGAATTCGGCGCTCAAGACCTTGCGAGTGCGGTGACGGTCGATGGTGCGGGCACGATCGCGGCTGCGGGGACCACCGTGAACCGGCGGGAAATGACGGGCTACGATTTCACTGTCGCCCGGTTCTCCGATCGGATCTCCGGGAAGAAGATGGCTCTCAGCGGTGATGGCTCGACGCGCACGCTCTCGGTCTCGTCCAGAGACCCGCTGATCCTCGCTTCCGGTCACGGGGTCCCGGCGGACCCGACCGTCGGCGGCGCAGTGCTGGAGCTCAGCAACCCGACGACCGCCGAGACGGCCGCGGTCATGCTCCCCGCTTCAAACTGGAGCGGGAACACACCGCGGCTGTTCCCAGGAACGCAAAAGTACCGGTACACGGACCACGGATCGGCGCATTCGTCGATCCTCATCCAGAGTGGCAAGCGGCTCAAGATCCGGAGCCGTGGTCCAATCCCCTTCTCGCTCAACGAGCCGTCCCAAGGCAGCCTCGCGGTCAAGCTCACGATAGGAACAGGGGGGTTCCGTTACTGCATGCGGTTTGGCGGGACGATCCTCGCCGATCTCCCCGGGCGGTTCGTCGCGACCGACACACCCACACCGGACCACTGCCCCTGATGGCTCGTCTGGATCGGGCGCGGCTCAGAAGAACACCGTGATCCCCGCACGCACGCCGAGCGGATTCCCCGGCGTGAAGTGGATATCCGGCGCCGGCTCGAGCGGATGATCGGTCTGCTTCCCGGGCTGCGCGACACACGGGAAGCGGAAGCCATTGCGCCCTGGGTTACCCTTCGGCGGGAAGCCGCCCGGCACGACCTCGCGCCGTACGCAGCTCGTGTCGGCGAACTGCGCCTCGCGCCAGTCGGTGTCCGTGAGGTTGAGCAGCGCGAGCGACGCCTCGACGTTCCGCCAGCGCCAGCGTGCGATGAGGTCGAGGAGCGTGTAGCCGCGCGCGATGAGGCTCCGATCCTCGATCGCGGGGCGGTCGTCGAGGAAGCGGAGGCGGAGCGCGGTCGAGAGGCCGTGGCCGAGGTCGAGCGTGAGGCCGCCGTTCATGAGGAGCGTCGGCGCGAGCGGGATCGCGTCACCGTTGCGGAAGCGCGGGTCGGCGTAGGAGAGGTCGTAGTCGGCGGTGAGCCGGCGTGTCACCCGGAAGAGGCTCTCGACGTCGACGCCGTAGCGCCGGCTCGCGCGCGCCGGCCGGAAGTTGCCCCCGGCCGCCGTCTCCTGGGTTCCGACGTGGAAGCCCGTGCCGAAGTTGAAGAAAACGTCGGTGTTCGCCGCCGGCGTGAGGATCAGGTTCGCCTTCGGGCTCACCATCCCGTCCGTCGTGCGGCCGCGGATCCGCACCGGGTCGAAGTTCGGGTCGAAAGGCTGCACCGGCAGGTCGTCGAAGCCGTGGAGGAAGTAGACGTCGCCGCGGAGCCCCACGTCCGCCCGGATCCAGTCGGTGAAGAAGACCTGCTGCTCGAGGAAGCCGCTCGTGCTGCGCTCGTCGACCGCGAGCCTGTTCACGGTGAAGAAGCGGCGGCGCTCGACCTGGCGGTAGAGGGCGACGTGGATCTGATCGTTGCGCGTCTCGACCTGGAGCCGGCTCGGCGAGGACGAGCCTCCTCGTCGGCATGACTCCCCTCCAGGCGCTCGCTCCGGGGGCGCGGCGTCACCAGGATGCCGCGCGACGGAGGTGATGGTCAGAGCGACGGGGGAGGGGGCGGCGCCCGCGCGCGCGTCGCGCGCGCCCGCGCAGCGAGCGGCGCGACGTGGGGAACCGGACGCACGGCCGCGACCGACTCCACCCGCGCGACGCGTGTGGCTGGCGGGCGGGCCGCGAGGTGGAAGGGCTGCTGCGCGTGGGCGTGCCAACCCTCGGCCGGCTCGGGAGCCTCGAGGGCGGTCTCGCCCGGGCGAAGCGCGTGGTCGTGATCGTGGTCGCCGTGGTCGTCATCCGGCGCGCCGGATCCGCCGTCCAGATGAACGTGGGCGCGAGTGCCGCCAGCGTGGTGGTGGACGAGGATCCCCGGCCGCGGCATGGCGACGGTCGCGACGAAGGCCGCAAGCGTGGCCGACGCGAGGTGCTCGATCCGGGGCCGGCGGATCATCCGCTGGATGCCCGCCCCTGCTCAGAACAGCTTCACCAGCCGATCCCGCAGGTCGTTGATGTCGTGCTCGATGCGCGCGTAGGTCTTCTGGAAGAACGACTCCACGTCGCTGCCCTGACTCTCGCCGATCAGCCCGAACGGCGGCTCGCCGGCAGGACGGAAGCGGCTGTGTGCCAGGGGATCGTGCGCGGCCACGCGCGCGACGTCGACCTGCGGGATGGTCTCGCCGAAGCGGGCGTTGATCGCGTCGATGAACGCGTTGGCGATGAGCGCGTTCCCGGTGCGTGTCGGGTGGATGCCGTCGAGGCTGAAGATGCCGCCGAGGTAGCGCGTCGTCAGGTCGGGCGCTCCGTCGGCATCGAGGTCGACGCCCGTGCTGCGGAGGCGATCGAAGGCGGTGAAGATGTCGACGGGTGCGATGGTCACGCCGCGCACCTGCTCCACGCCCGCGATGGCGGCCGCGATCTCCGCGTTGAAGGCGCTCACCGAGGCGCGCACGCGGGCCTGCTCGGCCGAGTCCAAGACCTTGCCGCAGGGCGGCGCCGGGAGCTGCCGGGGATCGAGGTCGATCGACAGGAGATCGTCCGCCGCGACGGGTTCGGTCGCGCCGGCCGTCGTCCGGCAGCTCGTGACCTCCCCGGCGGCGCGGCGCAGCGCCGCGATGCCGGTCGGGTCGGGCAGGTTTGCGACCGCCATGCCCGCCTGCGTATCGGCGAGCGCGTCGAGCAGCGCGCGGAACCGGCTGCCGAACTCGGCGGGCGTCACCGTGAGCGCTCCGGGGTTGGTGCTCGTCGCCATCTCCAGCACGTCGTTGTTCCCGAGCCAGACGAGGAGGAAGCTCGGCCGGAGCTCGCGGGCGCGGCTGACCTGCGACACGCCCCCGGCGCGCAGCGGGAGTCCGAGGATCAGGAACTTGAGGACGTCGCGGCCCTGCACGTCTCCGGTGACGAGCTGGCCGGCGATGTCCTCGGGCGCGATCTTCTCGAACACACTGGCCGTGTCCTCTCCGGGCACGGCGAGGTTGCGCCCGCGGCGCCCGGGGTCCGATCGGAAGCCGAGGCCGCCGTGCGCGCGACGCACCTCGCCGCGGTCGAGCCGCCCGTTGCGGTTGCCGTCGACGATCGCGAGCTGCGGCGGGACGCCGGGCTGGTCGACGAGCGGCTGCGGCAGCTTCACGCGCGCGCGTCGGGCGATGAACGCCGGGGCGCTGTCCACCTGCCCCGGGTGCCCGTTCCCGACGAACCCGCCCGAGCCGAACCCCGCGAGCACGCTGTCGCCGACGACGACGAGACGGCGCAGACGGAACGTTCGACCCTCCGCCGCCGACACCGCGGCCATGGCCAGAAGGAGGCTGCAGAGCACGAGCCGCGCCGCCCCGATCGCGGCCGTTGACGGTTGAGCTGGCTGTGCTCGCATCGTAGACCTCCGCGGCGCGTGCGCAGGCACCGGTGCCGTTCGCATCGGGTCGGCCTCCGGGCGCGGCGGCAGAAGCGCCGCCCTGCACCTGCGTTCGGCGTGCGCCCACGAATGGAGGCCCGCAGTATCGGTGGCTTCTTAGCGAATACTGCCGGTGCGTCAAATGCCGGGATCCATTGCAGGGGTGCGATCTCTCGCACCCCATTTTCGCCGTCGCGTCTAACCCATTCATGGGAGCAACGCGGTTGCGAGCATCGCGTTGAATGTTAACGCTCATTTCGCGAACAGCGTTTAGAGCGGAGATCCGAGAGTCGCGGACCGTTGCCATGAGACGGGTCGCCTGTAGCTGACGGCCGCATCGTTACGGCGCGTCAGGGATTTCTCTCTCCGCCCTGGAAACCCCGGAGCATTGCGAAAGGAGGATGTCATGATGATCACGCACAGGAGGATTCAGGTGCGGCCCGCGGGGGCACTTGCAGCCGCTCTCGTGCTCGCGGGCTGCACGGCGCTCACCAGGGACGTCCTGGTGAAGGAGTCGGCCCACCCAAAGCCGGCCGTCGTGAGCCACTGCTCGGGCAGCGAGTGGATGGACAACTCGATGATCGCCGTGGTGCCGATTCCGATCGTCGCCTTCGCTTCGCCCACACAGGAGATCAACGACATCACGACCGACGGCGTGTTGCAGCGCTGCGGGCCTCCTGAGCGCCTCGCGAACCGCCACGTCGAGGTCGACCGCGGATTGTGCGTTCCTCTGACGCTGACCCGTCTGATCACGCTCGGCGTCTGGCACTGGTGCCCTGCCGACGTGTCGTGGTCCGCCGACGTGACCGCACCCGCGTCGGCGGTTGCCAGCACCGCGTCGGCGCCCCAGACCGAGGCGCCATCCGAACCCTCGTACGAAGGAGTCGTCCGAGGGCGGTGACGGGCGGCGGCCGAGTGTCCCCCCGAAGGGCCGCGTCCTCGCGGCCCTTCGGCATGGGGGCAAGACGGTAGGCCCTCGAGAAAAGAACGGGATACGCCCTCCTGGGTCAACATTTTCCGTTGACCTGCGCGCGCGGGTGTGCGAACGCGAGCCGCCATGACCAGACCCACCGTGCTGCTCCTCGCGTCGCTGCTCTATGCCATACCGGGGAGCGCCGTGGCCCGGGGCCCGCGCGTCTTCAAGGTTTGCAACCGGAGGGCGGGACCCTGCGGGCCCGGCGGGGGTATCCGATCCATCTCGCGGGCCATCAAGCGGGCGAAACCAGGCGACTGGGTACTCATCTGGCCGGGCGTCTATCACGAGAAGGGCACACCCGACGCCGGCGTCATGATCACGACGCCCGGCATCCACGTGCGCGGCATGGATCGGAACCTCGTCATCGTCGACGGGAGCAACGGCACGGCCGCGGCGCCGTGCCCGGCGGACGCCTCGCTCCAGGATCTCACGGCGCGCAACGGCATCGAGGTCTTCAAGGCGAGCAGCGTGAGCATCGAGAACCTGACCGTCTGCAACTACCTCGCGAACTACGGCGACGGCGGGAACGAGATCTGGTGGAACGGCGGCGACGGGAGCGGGACGATCGGGCTGGGGAGCTACTCCGGCGCCTTCCTGACCGCCACCTCGATGTTCTACCAGGCTCCCGACGCTCCCATGGCGATGTATGGGATCTTCGCGAGCAACGCGCGCGGCCCGGGCAGCATCACCGACTCCTACGCCAGCAACATGGGAGACTCCGACTTCTACGTGGGTGCCTGTCCCGACTGCAACGCCGTGCTGAGCCGTGTCCATGCCCAGAACAGCTCGCTCGGCTACTCGGGGACGAACGCCGGCGGGCACCTCATCCTCGAGGACTCTGAGTGGGACCAGAACAAGGCGGGGATCGTGCCGAGCTCGCTCAACAACGACGACGCGCCGCCACCGCAGAACGGGCAGTGTCCCGGCGGCACCGGCTCGTGCACGATCTTCCGGCGAAACCACGTGCACGACAACAACAATCCGAACGTTCCGGCCGCTGGTATCTCGGGCGAGGCGCCGGTCGGCACGGGCATCGAGATCGTGGGCGGCATGTTCGACACGATCGAGGACAACGTGGTCGAGAACCAGGGTGCCTGGGGGATCGTGACCCACGACTTCCCCGACACCGAGACCCCGCCGCCGATCGCGCACTGCGAGGGGGGCATCCAGTCCGGGCCGGTTTGTCTGTTCGAGGCCAAGGGCAACGTGACCACCGGGAACCTGCTCCAGAACAACGGCTTCTTCGGGAACCCGACGAACGGCGACCTCGCCAACGAGTCGAGCTCGACGCCGCGTAACTGCTTCTACGGCAACATGGACCCGGGCGGCCTGACGAGCGAGCCGCCGATGATCGAGACCGTCGATGGGCCGCCGTGCGACCAGATGGGGGTCGGCTCCGGGTCACTGGCAGCCCAGCTCGTCTGCGCGTCGGGCATCGGACCGTGTCCGCCCGGCTCGAGCTACCCACAGCCGACGCAGGTCCAGATGCTGCCGCTCGCGCCCCAGACGCCGATGCCCGACCCGTGCGCGGGCGTGCCGAAGAACCGGTGGTGTCCCTACACCGGACCGCACTCCTGAGCGCCGCGATCCCGGTCCGGTAGCCAGCGTCTCTCCTTGGCCCGGCGCCCGGGAATGGGCTATGTCCGGGCCCGGCCCATGTCGAGCCCTCTCGACGCTGCGCGCGCCCTCGGCCCGGAGATCCGCGCCGCGGCCGGCCGCATCGAGCACGACCGCCGCCTGCCCCTCGATCTCGTCCGCGCCTTGACGGACGCGGGCGTCTTCCGGATGTGCGTCCCGCGGAGCTGCGCTGGCGGCGAGGCGGACCCCGCGACCATGATTCGCGTGCTCGAGACGATCGCGGAGGCGGACGGCTCGGCCGGCTGGTCGGCGATGATCGGCGCGACGAGCGGCGTGGCCGCCGCCTACCTGCCCATCGACGCCGCACGGGAGATCTATGGCGAGCGCCAGGACGTGGTGACGGGCGGCGTCTTCGCCCCCTCCGGCCGGGCGAATGCGGTCGACGGCGGGTACCGTGTCACCGGCCGCTGGCCGTTCGCCAGCGGCTGCGAGCACTGTGCCTGGCTGATGGGCGGCAGCGTCGTCGTGGAGAACGGCGCCCCCCGCCTGCTGCCGAGCGGCATGCCCGACTCGCGGCTCATGCTGTTCCCGGCGACCGAGGCCCGCATCATCGACACCTGGACGGTCTCCGGCCTCCGGGGCACGGGAAGCCACGACATCGCCGTCGACGACGTCTTCGTGCCCGCGTCCCGGTCGCTCTCGCTGATCACGGACCGGCCCCGCGAGCGAGGCCCGCTCTACGCGTTCCCCGTCTTCGGCCTGCTGGCGCTCGGCATCGCCGGCGTCGCCCTCGGCATCGCCCGGCGGGCGATCGACGAGCTCGCCCGGGTTGCGGCCGGGAAGACGCCGACCGGAAGCCGCCGGGTGCTGGCGGAGCGGTCCGTCGTACAGGCGCAGGTGGCCGAGGCCGAGGCGGGCCTCGGGTCGGCGCGCGCGTTCGTGTTCGAGACCGTGGAGAGCGCGTGGCAGGCGGCGAAGGCGGAAGGCGTGCTCGACGTCCGGCGGCGCGCGCTCCTCCGGCTGTCGGCGACCCACGCGACCCTCGCCGCCGCCCGAACCGTCGACCTCATGTATCACGCGGGCGGCGGCACGGCCGTCTACGCGAGCAGCCCGCTCCAGCGGCAGTTCCGCGACATCCACGTGGTGACGCAGCACATGATGGTGGCCCCCGCGACGCTCGAGCTGGTGGGCCGGATCCTCCTCGGCCTCGAGGCCGACACCTCGATGTTATGACCGCCGACGACTTCGCGACGCTCCGCCTCGAGCGCGTGGGCCAGGTCCTGCGCGTGACGATCGATCACCCGTCGAGCCCGCTCAACGCCGTCGACGACCGGCTGCACCGGGACCTGACCGCGCTCTTTGCCGGGCTGAAGCGCGAGAACGAGGCGCGCGCCGTCCTCCTCACCGGGCGCGGGCGGGCGTTCTCGGCCGGCGGCGACTTCGCGTGGTTCCCCGCCCTCCAGGAGCCGGGCCGGCTCGAAGCGCTCCGGCGGGACGCGAAGCAGCTCATCTGGGACCTGCTCGACGTGGAGATCCCGATCGTGGCGGCGGTGAACGGCCATGCGATGGGCCTCGGGGCCTCGATCGCGCTCCTCTGCGACGTCATCCTCATGGCCGACACGGCGACCATCGGCGACCCGCACGTCAAGGTGGGGATCGTCGCGGGCGACGGCGGCGCCGCGATCTGGCCGCTCGCCGTCGGCCCGGCGCGCGCCAAGGAGTACCTGTTGACGGGCGACACGCTCTCGGCCGTCGAGGCGGAGCGCATCGGGCTCGTCAACCGGGTGGTCCCGGCCGCCGAGCTCGATGCCGCGGCCATGGCGTTCGCCGCGCGCCTCGCCGCCGGCGCGCCGCTCGCCGTGCGCTACACGAAGCTCGCGGTGAACAAGCTCGTGAAGGACGCGCTCAACGTCGCCTTCGACGCGTCGACGGCGCTCGAGCTCCTCACCTTCCGGAGCGAGGATCACCAGGAGGCGCTGGCGGCGCTGCGCGAGAAGCGTCCGCCCGTCTTCAAGGGACGGTGACCGATGGACGTCTTCGAGGCGCTCGAGACCACGCGCGCGATCCGTCGCTTCAGCGATACACCGGTGAGCGACGAGGAGATCATGACGTGCATCCGCGCGGCGACGCAGGCGCCGAGCGGGGGAAACATCCAGCCCTGGCAGTTCCTGGTGGTGCGCGACGCCGAGACGAAGCGGGCGATCGGCGACGTCTACCGGCGGGCCTACGGCCGCTACGAGCCGGCCCTCCTGCGGGTGCGCCCGCCCGCGCGATCCGCCGAGGAGGAGGCGAGCTTCCAGCGCATGGTCCGCGCCTCGCGCCACCTGGCGGAGCACCTCGCCGACGCGCCGGCGCTCGTCCTCGTGCTCATGCCGAACATCTCGATGACGCTCCACGACGACCAGGGCCCGCTCGACGTGGGCACGCCGTTCGCGTCGGTCTACCCGGCGGTCCAGAACCTGATGCTCGCCGCGCGCGGTCTCGGGATCGGGACGACGCTCACCACGGTCTATCGCATCTACCAGGACGAGGTCCGGGCGATCTGCGGCATCCCCGAACGTTACGAGGTCGTCGCCCTCGTGCCGATGGGGCGGCCGCGCGTGCCGTTTCGGGTCGGCCGGCGCCGGCCGGTGGAGCAGGTGACGCACTGGGAGCGGTTTGGGAGCAAGTCGGCGCCCGCGCGGCGGGAGCGGAGTTAGGCTTCTCGAATCCGACCGCAGCCATGACCGGCATTGCCCTACCCATGGGTCGGCGCCGGCCACGGTCCGATGAACTCGAGGTTCGTAATCCGTGCGATTCGATCGAAATCTCGACCGTTGTCCGTCACGAGGACCAGCCCTGCTTCACGGCACGACACCGCCAAGAGGACGTCGTTTCCAAACGCCTTCGGAACGCGGCGCAGCACCAGCCCTTCACGTCGCACAAGCTCAGCCAGAACGATCCCTGATTGCTCCCACGCGCGAGCCGAGGGGGCAACAATGCGCCCTCGACGCGCGAACACGTCGAGCACGTGGCGCTGGAGCTTCCGGCGATCGGCCCGCGTACGCGTACCCGCGAGAAGCTCCTGCGCTACAACGGCGCTCAGGAACTCGAATGGAGCAAACAAGAGGTGGAACCTCTGGAGCTCGGCGTTGGCGGCGGGTGCGCGGAAAGCCTGGATGAAGAGGTTGGTATCGAGGACGTACTTCCGCGCCCGGGCGGCGCTCACCGCGCCGTCTTATCCGGCGGACTGATCCGGACACCCAGCATGGCGCGAGTTCCCCTGACCAGCTCCCGGCGGAAGACGACCAGATCGAGCGCCATCTCGATCGCTTCGGTGGCAGTGCGGGCGCCGAGCAGACGCTGGGCGGTGACTATCTTCCGTGGCGCCAGGCGATAGGTCCTCGGCACCTTGCGGTTGTTGTTGCTGGTTGTTACGGGCTTGCTCGCCATTGCGCTCGTTTCTCCGTCAGTACAATGCCCATGTACGTCAATACACGCGTGGTCGCAAGTGGCCACCGTAACACTGACGCCGATTGGGACGCGGCGAGCTACTTCGACGTCGGCACGTGCTCGCGCGACTGCAACCCCGGCGGGACGAATCCCTGCCCGAGCGTCTGCCGCTGCCGCCTTCAGTGAAAGTAGTGGCCGGCGTTCACGTCGAGCGCCTGGCCAGTAACCGCGCGCGACAGGTCGGAGGCGAAGAACACAACCGCGGCCGCCACGTCCTCCGACGTCGGGATGCGACCGAGCGCCGTGCGCGAGGCGACCTCGGCGTACACCGCCTCGGGCGTCGTGCCGCGTTGCCGGGCGAGGTCGGCGAAGTAGCGCTCGAGCGCGGGCCCCCAGATGTAGCCGGGCACGACCGAGTTGACGCGGATGCCGGACGCTCCCAGCTCCTTCGCCATCGTCTGCGCCGCTGTCAGCAATGCTCCCTTGGACGCGGCGTAGCCGCCGAAGCGCGGCTCGATGACGCGCATCGACATCGAGTTGATCATGACGATCGAGCCGCCCCGCGCCTTCATGAAGGGGATGACGGCTTGGCAGAGCGCGAGCGTGCCGAAGAGGTTCACGTCGAACACCTTCCGCCAGTCCTCCAGGCTCGCCTGCTCGACGGGCTCGTACGGGCCGCTCCGGAAGGCGTTGTTCACGAGCACGTCGATCCGCCCGAACGCGCCATGCGCCGCCTCGGCGAGCTGCCGGCACTGCTCGGGCCGGGTCACGTCGGTCGGAACGGCGAGTGCGCGTCGCCCGGCGGCTCGCACCTCCGCCGCGACGTCCTCGAGCGCCGGCGCGGTCCGCGCCGCGAGGACGACGTCGGCGCCTTCCCGTGCGAGGGCCAGTGCGATGGCCCGGCCGAGGCCCGGCCCGATGCCCGACACGATCCCGACGCGGCCCGCGAGTAGCATCAGAGATGCGGCGCCACCTCGTGCGCGAAGGCGTCGATCTGATCGAGCAGCTCGTCGACCGAACGCGTCCGGAAGCGCACGCCCACGTGGTTCACCCCGAGCGCCTTCAGGTCGAGCAGGATGCCGGCGAGGACCTCGCCCGGCCCGCTCCGCGCATTCGGTCCGAGGTCGAAGGACGGCGTCCCGACATAGAGCCACGGGCTGTTGGCGCCGATCTCGATCGGCTCGTCGCCGCGGACGCCGCGCACGTAGGCGATCGCCTCGGCGAGTCCCATGGGCGGGACGCCCTGCGGGAGCCAGCCGTCGCCGCGCTCGGCGGCGCGCCGGAGCGCGGCGCGCGTGGAGCCGCCGACCCAAATCGGTGGCCGCGGGCGCTGACGCGGCCGCGGTCCCACGCCCACCCCGTGAATCGTCCAAGTCGGGCCTGCGTGGTCCGGGAACTCGTCGAGGAAAGCCTTGACGATCACGTCGATCGCCTCGTCGACGAGCCGCCCCCGCCGGGCGAAGTCGACGCCGAGGGTCCGGAACTCGGCCTCGAGGTGTCCGGCGCCGACGCCGAGGATCACGCGGCCGCCGGAGAGCGCGTCGAGGGTCGCGAACGCCTTGGCCGTCGCGAGCGGGTGGCGGTAGGGGAGCACGTAGACGTAGGAGAGGAGCCGCACCTGCCGCGTCGCCGCGGCGAGGAACCCGAGCGTCGCGACCGGGTCGAACCACACGATCGACATGGCCAGGGCGCGCTCGCGCGGGATGCAGATGTGGTCGGAGACCGCGAGGTAGAAGAAGCCGGCACGGTCGCACGCCTCGGCGATGCGCACGACGTCGGGGGTGCCGGCGCCCGCCTCCCACGGCTGCGCGAAGATCGGGCTCTGGGCGACGATCGGGAGCTGCATGCCGTAGGCGAGCCGGCCCGGCGGGACGACCTGCACGGCGGGCCAGGCGCGCGCCACCTAGACCTCCCAGGGGCGCGTGTCGACGCCGAGCGCGCGGATGCCGGCGATGATCTTCTCGGGCCGGATGTAATCGGGCGGCCGGTCGTACTGCCACATGCGCGCTTTCCCGGTCGGCGTCACGAAGCGCCGCGCCTGCTCCATCGTGAAGCGCACGCCGCGCCGGCCGAGGGCCGCGTCGTAGCGCGCCGCGTGCGCCTCGTCGAGGACGAAGTTCATGCTGTCGCACATCGCGATGATGTCCGTGAGGTTCCACTCGTGCGGGCTCGTGCTCACGTGCACGAGGAGCGACTCGGGCGTGTGCGCGAGCGTCTCGCCGTCCTTGGTGACGACGCGGACGGGCTCGAGGCAGCAGGCGCAGTACGATTCGATGCGCACCTCCTTGCCGGCGAACGGCGGCATCATGGAGGCGGCGAGCGACTCCATCGCGCACCCCGCCCAGCAGTGGAACCGGCCGTCGACGTGGAGCTCCGCCTGCGTCGGGTAGCTCGAGAAGGGCGGCGCCTTCAGGAGGGTCGCGTTCTGGGTGCGCGGGTGGACGGTGCACATGATGCCGAGCTCGAGCTCCCGGTAGGCGGCGATGATCCGCTCGCGCGCGAGCCCGGTCGCGGCGTGCACGGCGCGCAGGTTCGGCCCACGGCCGTGTGCGCACCAGTGCTCGTAGACGAACTGCCGGACCCGGAGGGCGTCGTCCCCGAAGCGGAACTCGGGCACGTTCTGCGGCATCGCGGCGCGCCTGCTGTACCCGGGCGTCGCGCCGATTGTCAACGCCGGACGGCGGGGTGCGCCATGGGCTTCGCCGACTGCAACGGCGAGCGGCTCAGGCGTACGCGAGCCGAAGCCCAGGCCGCGGCCATTCCAGCACCATGAGCTTTCCTGTCCCCGAGCAGGTCACGTAGGCCGTCCGGAGATCCGGCCCGCCGAAGCAGATGTTCGTCGTCAGCGGATCGCCCGTCGGAACGTGCTCGAGCACCTCGCCGTGCGGGGCGATCACCGTGATGCCGCCGTTCACCAGCGTCGCGACGCAGATGTTCCCCGCGCCCTCGACCGCGAGCGAGTCGAAGAGCTGGAAGCCCGGGAGCCCGCAGAGGAGCTGGCCACCGCCCGGACCGAACCCCATCGCCGTCGTGAGCTCGCCGGGCCCGACCACGTCCCAGCTCCACACCCGCCCGGTGAACGTCTCCGCGACGTAGACCTTCGCGCCGTCCGGCGAGAGCCCGACGCCGTTCGGCGCATCGAGCGGGAAGACGACCTCCCGGATGAGCGACCCGTCGGCGCGAGCGTAGAAGAGTCCCGTCCGGTCGCGGTCGCGCTCGCGCATCTTCCCGTGATCGGTGAACCAGAAGCCGCCGTGGCGGTCGAAGATCAGGTCGTTCGGGCCGCGAAGCGGCCGGCCATCGCAGGCGGTGTAGAGATCGGTCACCTTCCCCGTGGCGAGGTCGACGCGCTGGATGCGACCGCCGATGTAATCCGCCGGCTGGTTGCCTGGCACGACGATGCCGCTCATGTCGTGCCATTCGAAGCCGCCGTTGTTGCAGACGTAGCAAGCGCCGTCCGGCCCGATCGCCGCGCCGTTGGGCCCGCCACCGCACTCGGCGACGACGGTGATGCGCCCGTCGGGTGAGACACGCGAGAGCGTCCCGCGCCGGATCTCGACGAGCAGCACGCTGCCATCGGGCATGGCGATCGGCCCTTCGGGGAACTGGAGCCCGGTTGCGATGGTTCGCATGCTGCGGTCCTTAGCAGGGGAAGCGGGACGGGTCAGCCGGGGGCCCGGCTGGCGACGGCGCCGGCCTCTACTCACGACAGCCGGGGGGCGCTACGATCGCTCGATGCAGCGGAGCGAGAGGTACATCCTCACCACCCACGCCGGGAGTCTTCCGCGTCCGCCGGGGCTCGTCGACATGTACGTGCGACTGAGCCGCCGGGAGCCGGTCGACGCGGCGGCGCTCGCCGCGGCGGTGGAGGAGTCGACGCAGCAGGTCGTCCGCAGGCAGCTCGAGGCCGGCGTCGACGTCGGCAACGACGGCGAGCAGGCGCGCGAGAGCTTCTTCACCTACGTGCAGCACCGGATGAGCGGCTTCGGCGGGGCGAGCGACCGGCAGGTGATGCGGGACATCGTCCACTACCGGAGCTTCCTCGAGCTGAAGCTCCCGGAGTTCGCGCGGCCGATGGTGAGCCTCACGACGGCGCCCAAGGCGATCGGCGAGGTGCGCTACGTCGACCGCGTGCCCCTCGAGCAGGAGTGCGCCCAGTACCTCCGCATCCTCGCCGCCGAGCCGCGCCGCTTCACGGAGTCGTTCATGACCGCCGCGTCGCCGGGCATCGTCGCCGCGGCCATGTTGAACGAGCACTACCCGCGCTACGCGGACTACGTGGTCGCGGTCGCCGACGCGCTCCGCACCGAGTACGAGTACATCGTCTCGCAGGGCTTCGTCCTCCAGCTCGACTGCCCGGACCTGGCGATGGAGCGGCACACCTCGTTCGCCGACCGGCCGCTCGAGGACTTTCTCGCCTTCGTCGACGTGAACGTCGAGGCGATCAACCGGGCGCTCGCGGCGATCCCGCCCGAGCGCGTGCGCCTGCACGTCTGCTGGGGCAACTACGAGGCGCCGCACGTCTTCGACGTGCCGCTCGAGGACATCCTGCCGCGCCTCTACCGGGCGCGCGTCGGCGCACTCGTCCTCTCCATGGCCAACCCGCGCCATGCGCACGAGCACCGCGCCTTCGCGCGCCACCCGCTGCCTGCCGGCATGCTCCTGGTGGCCGGCGTGATCGACACGACGACGAACTACGTCGAGCATCCGGAGGTGGTGGCGGACCGGCTCGAGCGCGCCGCAGAGGCGGTGGGCGATCCGCGGCGCGTGCTGGCCGGGACCGACTGCGGCTTCGCGACGGCCGCCGGTCTCGGCGAGGTGGCCGAGGAGGTGGTGTGGGAGAAGCTTCGCGCGCTACGCGCGGGCGCCGACCTGGCGACGAGCCGGCTGCTCCGCTGAGCCCATGCTTCACTCGAGGAGGACCCGATGAGCGAGAAGAAGACCCTTTACGAGCGCCTTGGTGGTTACGACGCCATCACGGCGGTGGCGAATGATCTGCTGCCCCGGCTGCAGGCGGATCCGCAGCTCGGGCGCTTCTGGGCGCATCGCGGGGAAGACGGTGTGAAGCGGGAAAAGCAGCTCCTGATCGACTTCCTCTGCGCGAGCGCGGGCGGCCCGATGTACTACCGCGGCCGGGACATGGCGCTCACCCACCGAGGCATGCGCATCAGCGAGAGCGACTGGAACGTGTTCCTCGGTCATGCCGCTGCGACCCTGGCGAAGTTCCAGGTGCCTCAGGCCGAGCAGCGTGAGTTCGTCGCGTTCGTGCAGAGTCTCAAGAAGGACATCGTCGAATAGCGGTCGGGCAGACCAAGCCCGTCTTTACGGTCCCGCCGCCACCTCCGGGGGAGGCACGGCTGCCTTCGTCGCCCGCACGTCACCGAACCCCGCCGCCTCGGTGAGCTCCTGGAACGAGTCGCCGATGGCCTCGACGAAGTCGTGCAGGTCCGGCACCAGGTCCCAGTCGGCGTTGAAGCCCCAGCAGAGCTTCCCGGCGTAGCTGAACGTCGCGACGCCGAGACCCTGGTTCTCGAACAGCGGGACGGTCGGGTAGCCGCTGCGCAACGGCGCCCCGAGCATGTAGAGCGGCACCTGCGGGCCCGGAATGTTGGTGACGATCAGGTTGTAAGGGGCGAGCCGGGACGCGAACCGCGTGCCGAGCGTGATCAGGGCCGCGCCGCCCCACTCGGCGAGCTGGGTCAGGAGCTCGACTCCGAGTGCCTGGTTCGTCTCCTTGAGATGCGCCGTCGTCTGGCGGATCCTGGCGAGCCGACGGCGCGGGTCGCGCTCCTGGATGGGCAGCGACATGAGCCATCCCGAAGCGCGATTGGTGAGCCGGCCGCGCTCGTCCTCCGAGCGCACGCTCACCGGCACGACGATGCGGTAGTCCATCCCCTCGAGGCTCGCGCGGCGCTTGCGCAGGAAGCGGCGCACGCCGCCCGCCACGGTGGCGAGCACTACATCGTTCACCGTGCCGCCGAAGCGCTCCTTCACGCCCTTCACCTCGCCCAGGTCGAGCGTCAGCCAGTCGAAGCGGCGGTGGGGGCCGATCGGCGCGTTGAGCGGCGTTCTGGCTGCGCCCCGGAGGCCCGCGCTGATCGTCTGCCAGGCGGCCGACACCCGCTCGGCGACGCGGCCGGGAGCGACGTCGGGCGCCTGCAGCGTGCTGCCGAGCCATCGCCCGAGGGCGAGCGGCCGGCGTATCTGCCGGAGCGCCTCGTCGCGCAGGAGTGTGAGCGGACCCGGCGCCGGCCGCGGGACCCAGGGCGACGCGTCTTCCTGCGGGTATTCGGGCGTCGGGCTCAGGAGGATCGCGTTGAGGTCGACGGCCGCCACCCCGTCCACCATGCAGTGGTGGGTCTTGGTGACCATCGCGAAGCGGCCGCCCTCGAGCCCCTCGACGATCCAGATCTCCCACAGCGGACGGCGGCGGTCGAGGCGCTGTGACATCACGCGACCCGCCAGGCGCTTCAGCTGCTCCTCGTCGCCGGGGCGGGGCAGGCTCGTGTGCCGGACGTGGTAGCTCAGGTTGAAGTGGTCGTCGTCGACCCACACCGGATGCCGCTCGAGCGGAATGTACGCGATCCGCTGCCGGTAGCGCGGGATCCAGTGCAGGCGGGACGCGACGTGGCGGCGGATTCGCTCGATGTTGACGCCGCCGTCGGGGGTGGCGAGCGGACCCGCGTCGAAGATCGCGATCCCTCCGAGGTGCATGTGCGTGTTCTGGTCCTCGAAGACCAGGAAGGAGCTGTCCTGGGCCGAGAGACGTTCGTAGCCGGCGCTCATCGAGAGTGCGCTCTACCTACCTCTGGATGGTGTGGGTGTAAACAACGTCCTGGCAGGGGGTGCGCGCTTCGCGCCGACGGGCCCCGTGGCGGTGCACGACGATGGGGCGTCGCATTGCGCCGTCCGCCGTTGGTCAGATAAGGTGACCAACATGCCCGTTCGACAGGGTACGGTCCAGGTCAATGTGGCCGACGCCAAGGCGCGATTCTCCGAGCTGGTGCGCAAAGCGATGTCGGGAGTCGAGATCGTCATCGCCAGGGACAACAGGCCGGTCGTGCGCCTGGTCCGCGTCGAGCCGCCCCCGCGGAGGCGCAGGCCCGGCTCGGCCAGGGGTCGCGTCTGGATCGCGCCCGACTTCGACGACACGCCGCGTGACTTCCGGAAGTACACCTGATGCTTCTTCTCCTCGACACCCACGCCTTCCTCTGGTGGGTCGAGGGTGCGCCGACGCTTTCCTCCGGGGCGCGCCGGGCGATCGGGACGCCCGCCAACGAGTGCCTGTTCAGTGTGGCGAGCTGTTGGGAGATGGCCATCAAGCTGAGCCTGCGCAAGCTCCGGCTCGATGCCCCGATCGAGCGTTTCGTGCCCGAACAGCTGGCCGCCAACGGCTTCCGCCTCCTCGACATCGAGTTCGCGGATGTCGCCCGGGTTGCCACGCTCCGCTTTCACCACCGCGACCCTTTCGACCGCCTGCTCGCCGCTCAGGCCCTCCGGCGTCGCCTCGCGATCGTCTCAAGGGACCGCGTCTTCGGCCGGTACGGCATCAGGCGCGTGTGGTGATCGTCGACCCATGAGCGCCGTGAGGAGAGTCCTGGTCTTCATGATGGTGGGCGCGATCGTGGGTGCCGTGGCGGCGTCCTTCATCGTGCCGCCCGTGCTCGGGTGGTACAACGAGCCCGGAGCCATCTCGCCCGGCAAGCAGGTCGAGACGCTCTGCAACATCCCCGAGCTCATCCGCTACACCTCGTCGCGGCTCCTGCGGGGCCAGCTCATCGGAGCGGCCATCGGCGCACTCGTGTTCCTCTTCCCGGGCATCCTCTCTGCGCGTCGCCAGACGCGGGGCGTGCCCGCTACCGTGCCGCCGTCGGCCGTCTGACGCCGTCGCGCGAGGGCTGCGATCCGCGGCTCGCCAATGACCCGTTGACTCGGCGCGACCACCGGCCTACGGCTCCCGCATGACGGACGCTCGCCTCCCCGTGATCGACGCCGACGGCCACGTGACCGAGCCGCCCACCGTATGGACGGAGTACGTGGAGGAAGCGTATCGGGGCCGCGCGCCCCGGTTCGCGCTCGACGAGCACGGCTACCCCTGCCAGGTGGTGGGCGACCGGATCGCCATGCGCGACGCGATGCTGCTGACGCTCGGCCCGGAGCGGAGCTTCGCCGGCTACACGCCGCGCGCCGGTGGCTTCGACCCGGCGGCGCGCCTCGCCGACCTCGACACGGAGGGGATCGACGTCGCCGTCCTCTACCCGTCGATCGGGCTCTACTTCAGCGACGTCCAAGATGCCGGGCTCCAGGCCGCGCTCTGCCGCGCGTACAACCGCTGGCTCGCCGACTACTGCCGCCTGGCGCCCTCCCGACTGGTGGGCGTCGCGCTGCTGCCGCTGCTCGATGTCGATGAGTCGATGCGCGAGCTGGAAAACGCTGTCGAGCGCCTCGGCTTCCGCGGCGCATTCATGCGGCCGAACCCGTACGGCGGGCGCCCGATCCATCATCCCGTCTACGACCGGCTGTGGAACTGCGCCGAGTCGCTCGGCGTGCCGATCGCGGTCCACGAGGGCCTCTCCGACACCATGCCGACGCTCGGCCGCGACCGCTTCGACAACGCCGCGATCCGCCACGTCCTCTCGCACCCCTTCGAGCAGATGGCGGCGTGCGCCGGGTTCGTGCTGGCGGGCGTGCTCGAGCGCCATCCGAGGCTCCGCGTCGTGTTCCTCGAGTCGGGCTGCGGCTGGCTCCCCTACTGGCTCGAGCGCATGGACGAGCACTGGGAGACCTGGCGCGCGCTCCTGCCGCTCGTCCGCCAGCCGCCGTCGGAGTACTTCCGCCGCCAGTGCATGATCTCGATGGACCCCGGCGAGGCGATCGTCGAGGCCGTCGTCCGCCACGCGGGCGAGGACCTGATCGTCTGGGCGTCCGACTACCCGCATCCCGACGCGACGTTCCCGGGCGCGGTCACGAAGACGCTCGCGGTGCTGGAGCCCGTGCCCGCGTCGGTGCGGCGGAAGATCCTCGCCGAGAACGCCTCGCGGCTCTACGGCCTCGACGTCGCCGCGGCGACGGCGCGCCGCTGACCGGGCGCGTCGGCTCTCACGATACGGCGGCCAGGGCGGGGCGTCATTCGACAGCCTGTGTCGCACGCTCGAGGCGGAGGAACGGTGGTCACCCGGAGGAGGCGTCGCAGGCCGCTGTGACCTACGTGCTCTGGATGCCTCGCCTCAGCCCGACCGCGGCGCCAGGGCGAAGCGGTGCAGCGTGCGCCCCTGCAGGTCCTTCACTGCCAGCCCCCACACGATCTGGAAGCGTTCGCCGAGCTTCCCGAAGATGGTTGCCACCTCCTGCCGGTGCGTCGTGGCGCTTTCCCAGGTGGGTTGCTCGTCGTTGGGATGATGCAGCCAGTAGCCGTCGACGATCGACGGGTCCGTCAACGATCCAAGAAACCCGTCGAGCTCGTTCATCGGACGGATCGGCAGCTCATTCCACCGCACCCGCTGCGCGCCGAAGCTGAACACCGTGTCGAGGAAACGGGCATGGCCGAGATGCAGGTAGAGCCGCTCGAGAACGCCGGCGGGATCGGTGTTGTTCTCGTCGAACGACGACAGGTTATAGACCAGCAGCAGCCTGCGGCCCTGCTCGGCGCGCGAGCGCAGCTCGACGGACCAGTCGACGAGACTGAACGAAACCTTCGAGTCGAGGTAGGCGCCTCTCTCCATCGTCGTTTCCGTGTACGGTAGCGTGAAGGCCAGTCTGGTGCCCGTCGGGTCGAGGGGCCGTGCCGCCCATCGCAGCGTGTGCGCAAGCTGCCATACCGCCCCGGCCACGAGCAGCCCGAGCATGACTCGTGCGGCCCGGTGGCGTTCCCGGATCACGGCGACGACCAGCCCGAGGCAGAGGAATTCAAGCACCAGGATGCGCCGCGGCCAGACACAGCTAAGCCCCCTCATAACGCCGGGGTTGGTGACGAGGAGCCACACCAGCCCCATCTGAAAGCCGACGATTGCGCGCCAGAACCACCGGTCGCCGCGGACGAGCATGAGAGCCAGCAGTGCGGCGACCAGCAGCAACGGGATGTCGGGGGTGGCGGAGAGGAAGTAAACTGAGATGTCCCGGGCGTATCCGGCCCAGGTCGCGGGAGGCGGGAACCTCATTGCGATCAAGTGGGCCGCGTTGTGGTCGACAAAGCGCAGGGCGAGCCACAGTTGCAGCAAGCCGGCTGCCGCCCACACCGCGCGCGCCGACCACTGCGCGTGCGGCAGGCACACGGCGGCCGCCAGGAACACGGCGAACACCGTCCGCCCCAGCTCGTGGACATGCCATGCCGCCTCGATCGCCAGGGCGGCCAGAATCGTGGCCGCCAGGGGCGTCGCGCGGCATCGCAACGTCGCACACAGCGCGATGGCGAACGGCAGCGTGGCCTCGATGTGGCAATTCCCCATCAGGGCGTTGGACAGGATGGCGGACGAGGCGGCGCAGCCGAGCGTCACGAGCCACCACTCGGTCCGCTCGAGACGAAGCGCCGCTCCCAGCAAGGCGAACGCGAGCAGGGAGAACAGAAGGACCGTCACGAGCGGCCAGTGCGCCGACGGCCACCGCGCCGCCAGGAACCCGGGCAGCACGGACAGGGCGGTGAGGATCCAGGTGAACGCGGTGTCGAACTGGTGCTCCAGAAGGTAGGAGACGATGGCGCGGGGAGAGCGTGTCGATGCGAGGAAGAGCCCGTGCGCGGCGCCGACGAAGTCCCATCCAGGGACGTAGGGCCCGCGATGCACGACGCGCACCACCAACGAGACGGCGACGTTGAGCCACGCGAAGGCGGCGAGCGCCCGGCGCAACACCGGCGATATCTGGCGAAAGGCGCTGGCCTCCGACCGCGGGACGGCTTGTCGGCTCGTCACGGCGATGTCGTGGTCCGCACGCAGACGTCGGCGAACATACATGGAGCGGTAAGAAGTACCCGTGGTGTCTACGGCCCGTAAGGAAGACCCGTCAAGCAGAGAAGCAGATAGGAGTGGCTGCGTGGCGGCTTTGCCGCCGCCGCGGATCGTGCTCTGTTCGGCCGTCATGACCGCCGAGGCGACCGAGGATCGCGCGCTGGTCCATCCCCGCCCCTCCTCTACCAGACGCACGATAGAGGGGCGCAAAAGATCCAGAACGCGGTCCGTTACGCCTCAACTGACCGACATTGGGGCTAGCGCTTGGCGCTCGATCGGGTCTCCCCGCCGGAACGTCCCTGCCGGTAGGCACCGGGCGCGACGCCCTTCCAGCGCTTGAAGGCGTGGACGAAGCTCGACGCCTCGGCGTAGCCCAGGCGCTCGGCCACCTCGTCGATCGTCATCCGGTGCGCGAGCATCTCCTCGGCGAGCGCTTCCCGGACCTCGTCGACGAGGCGGCGGAACGAGGTGCCCTCGGCCGCGAGGTGCCGATGCAGGGTGCGTGGCGCCATGCCGATCTCGGCGGCGATCGTCTCCATCTGCGTGACGGCCTGCGGCCGGAGGAGATGCTGCCGGACCTGCTCGGAGACGCGCGTCCGCGCGCGGCGGCGATCGAGAAGGGCCCGGCACTGCTCCTCGCACAGGCGCGCGGTACGTTCGTCGGCCTGCGGCAACGGCTGGTCGAGCCACTCCGTCGCGACCACCACCCCGTGCGCCGGCTCGTCGAAGAACACGGGCCCCGGGAAGTACTCCGGGAAGCGATCGGCATGGGCGGGCGGCGGGAAGCGAAACGAGACGCGCTGGAGGGGCACGGGCCGGAGGAAGAGATCGCGCTGGATCGCCACCGCGGCCGCGGCGTCGCGCTCGACGAGGAACTGCGCGCACTCCTCGGGGATGTCGCGGTCGTCGAGGACGACGCGAAGCCCATTCGGCGCGTTCTCCGCCCGGAAGCGACTGAAGGCGAAGGTCAGGTCGAGGTACCGGATGCCGAACTCGATCGCGCTGCGCAGCGTCCGGCTGCTGAGCAGCGCGTAGCCCCAGATGCCGTACGCGGTCAGGCGGTAGCGACGCCCCGCCTCGAGTCCGATCGCCGGAAAGTCGCCCAGGTGGCGAACGAGGTTGCGCACCACTGTGAGCTCCTGGCTCGCCTCGATCTCGGCGAACGGATCCTCGAGCCGCTCCGCCGCGATCCGGGAGCCGCGGAGGGACGCGTGGGCGGGCACCCCGTGCTCGGCCGCCAGGTCGACCAGCAGGTGGACGCTGCCGATCCCCCGCCGAACGTTCCAAGTCCCCATGAACGCGACGCTCCGCTGGCCGAAAATATCAAAAGGTTGTCCGCTTCCGCCATTCCGCGGGACGCCGGGCTGGGTCTATGGTGAGACCATGGCCAGCATCGCGATCATCGGGTCCGGCTTCTCGGGTCTCTGCCTCGGCATCCAGCTCAAGCGGGCCGGCATCGAGTCGTTCACGATCTTCGAGAAGTCGAACCGCCTCGGCGGCACCTGGCGCGACAACACCTATCCGGGTGCGGCGTGCGACGTCCCGTCCTTCGCCTACTGCTTCTCCTTCGAGCAGAAGACGGACTGGTCGCGGAAATGGTCGCCGCAGGAGGAGATCCGCGACTACATGGAGCACTGCGCGCAGAAGTACGACGTCCTCCGGCACATCCGGTTCTCGACCGAAATCGCCGGCGCTCGCTTCGACGAGGGGGAGAGCGTCTGGCGGCTGCGCACCATGGACGGCGAGGAGATCAAGGTCGACGTGCTGGTGAGCGCCGTCGGGCAGCTCAGCCGGCCGCATATCCCGGACATTCCCGGGATCGAGGGCTTTCGCGGCGAGCGCTTCCATTCCGCGCGCTGGAACCATGGCGCCGATCTCTCGGGCAAGCGCGTGGCGGTGATCGGCAACGCCGCAAGCGCCATCCAGTTCGTCCCGCAGATCGCCCCGCGGGTGCAGCAGCTCACGGTCTTCCAGCGCAGCGCGAACTGGCTGCTGCCGCGCGGCGACCGTGCCTACAGCGAGCGCGAGAAGCGGTTGTTCGGCCGGCTGCCGTTCCTCGCTCGGCTCTACCGGCGGTGGATATGGCTCCAGCTCGAGATGCGCTTCCCGCTGTTCCGCGGGAACCGGCTCATCGCCGCGATGGTCCGGCGCCTCGCCGAGCGGAACCTGCGCGAGCAGGTGGCCGACCCGCGTCTCCGCGAGGTCCTCGTCCCGGACTACCCGGTCGGCGGCAAGCGCATCCTGATCTCCGACGACTACTATCAGGCCCTCGGGCGTGAAAACGTCGAGCTCGTCACGAGCGGCATCGACCACGTGACCGAGGACGGGATCGTGACCCGCGACGGCGCGACCCATCCCGCGGACGTGCTGATCTTCGCCACGGGGTTCCAGTCGACGGCGTTCCTCGCGCCGATGCGCATCGAGGGGCGCGACGGCCGGTCGCTCGAGTCGGAGTGGGCGGGCGGCGCGCGGGCGTACCTCGGCATCACGGTCGCCGGCTTTCCGAACTTCTTCATGATGTACGGCCCGAACACGAACCTCGGCCACAACTCGATCATCTTCATGATCGAGTGCCAGACCCGCTACGTGCTCGAGGCGATCCGGACGCTGGCGAAGCGGGAGCTCGCGTCGCTGGACCTCCGCCCGGAGGTGATGGACGCCTACAACGCCCGCATCCAGAGCGAGCTGGCGCACACCGTGTGGGCGGCGACCGGGAAGAGCTGGTACAAGACCGAGGCCGGGCAGATCACGAACAACTGGTCGGGCAGTACGGTACGCTATTGGTGGAGCACGCGCCGGTTCGACCGCGAGCACTATCGGGCGCAGGCGCGGACGGCCCTCTCTCGCGGCGAAGGTCCGGCCCCAGCGGAGGACGCCGCCGCGGCCGCGTGAAGCCGTCGCACCCGGCCACGGCGCTCACTCGAACTGCCGCTGCGTGATCGGCACGTGTCCCGGCTCCGCGGCGACCCTGGCCAGCCAGGCGCGGACGTTCGGATACGCAGCGAGGTCGAAGCCTCCCTCGTGCGCGACGTGCGTGTAGGCGTAGAGCGCGATGTCGGCGATCGTGTACCGCTCGCCGACGAAGAACCGCCGGCTCCCGAGGTGCCGTTCCATCACATCGAGCGCCTGGTAGCCGCGCTCGATCTTCTCCGCGTCCACGGCTTTCCCGAGATAGTGCGTCCAGAACCGGGCCACCGCGACGTAGGGCTCGTGGCTGTACTGCTCGAAGAACATCCACTGCAGCACCTCGGCGCGCGCGAAGCGCTCCTCGGGCAGGAACGGCGTCCCTTCGGCGAGGTAGAAGAGGATCGCGTCGGACTCGGCCAGCCGGCGGCCGTCCTCGAGCTCGAGCACCGGGATGCGCCCGTTCGGATTGATGGCGCGGAACTCGGGCGTCCGCGTTTCTCCCTTCAGGATGTCTGTCTCGACCAGGCGGAAGCGGATGCCGAGCTGCGAGAGGAGCAGGCGCACCTTGTAGCCGTTGCCGGACGGCAGGTAGTCGTACAGCGTCAGCATGCCGGCGGTGTAGCACGGCATGATGCGGGGCCGGAACGCCTCACTCATCTGGCGGCGCGAAGCCCTGCCGGATCGTGTTCTCCGTCACGACGCGCGGCTCGACGAGCTGGAGCAGGTAGTCCGGCCCGCCGGCCTTCGAGCCCACGCCCGAGAGGCCGTAGCCGCCGAACGGCTGGCAGCCGACGAGCGCGCCGGTGATGGCGCGGTTGACGTAGAGGTTCCCGGCTCGCAGCTCCTCGGCGGCGCGGCGGATGCGTGCCGGGGAGCGCGAGAAGAGCCCGGCCGTGAGCGCGTACTCGGTATCGTTGGCGAGGGCGAGCGCCTGGTCGAAGTCGTCCGCGCGCATGACGGTGAGGAACGGCCCGAAGATCTCCTCGGTGGCGATCCGGGAGTGCGGCCGGTCGGTCACCACCACGGTCGGGCCGACGTACCAGCCGCCCGCGGGCACCTCGTCGCGCTGGAACACGACCTCGCCCTCCGCGCGGGCGAGCGCCCGGTACTCGCGCACGCGGTTCCAGGCGTCCTCGTCGATCAGCGGCCCGACGACGGTGCGCAGCTCCCGCGGGTGCCCGACGGGCACGACCGCCGCCGCGCCGGCGAGCCGCTCGACGAGCGCGTCGAAGACGGGCCCGACGCCGATCGTGCGCGAGGCCGCCGAGCACTTCTGTCCGGCGTAGGCGAAGGCGCTCGCCACGATCGCCGGCACGGCCTGGTCGAGGTCGGCGTCGCTGTCGACGACGATCGCGTTCTTGCCGCCCATCTCGGCGACGACGCGCTTCACGTGCCGCTGTCCCGGGCGGTGCACGGCCGCGTCGGCGATGATCGACAGCCCGACCGCCTTCGAGCCCGTGAAGACGACGAAGGCGACGGCGGGATGACGGACGAGGTGTGCGCCCACGTCGCCCATCCCGGGCAGGAAGGCCAGCGCGCCGCGCGGGACGCCCGCCTCGAGCAGGATCTCGACGAGCCGGAAGGCGACCCCGGGCGTCTGCTCGGCGGGCTTGAAGACGACGCAGTTGCCGGCGACGAGGGACGCCGTGACCATGCCCGCCGGGATGGCGAGCGGGAAGTTCCAGGGCGCGATGACGGCGCCGACGCCGCGCGGCTGGTAGCGGTAGAGGTTCGTCTCGCCCGGCCGCTGGCGGACGGGAGCGCCGTCGCCGAGCCGCAGCGCCTGCCGCCCGTAGTACTCGCAGTAGTCGATCGCCTCGCAGACGTCGGCGTC
>Ga0209057_1000321_pt1 | contig 43842 bp, 42 predicted proteins | sample GraSoiAngelo_146_FD_185903 | JGI IMG/M metagenome (GOLD analysis project Ga0209057, IMG submission 185903) | Grasslands soil microbial communities from the Angelo Coastal Reserve, California, USA - 14_1009_05_30cm (SPAdes) (version 2) | ecosystem: Environmental > Terrestrial > Soil > Grasslands ...
ATCGCTTACACGAAGGAGATCAACGGAAAGGCCCAGCTTCTCCAGATCGAGGGTGATCCCGACAGCCCGGTGAACGAGGGACGGCTGTGCCCGAAGGGCGCGACAGCGATGCAGCTCGCCACGAGCTCCCGCCGAGTCGAGAAGCCGCAGTACCGCGCCCCGGGCAGCAGCAAGTGGGAAGAGAAGTCCTGGGACTTCATGCTCGACAAGCTCGCTCAGAACATCAAAGCGTCACGCGACAACACGTTCGTCGCGCAGGACGCGAACGGGAACACCGTCAACCGCACGGAGGGAATCGCGTTCGCCGGGGGCGCCGCGTTCTCGTCGGAGGAGGGGTACTTCGCCACGAAGCTCATGCGGAGCTTGGGCGTCGTACACATCGAGCAGCAAGCCCGGGTCTGACACGGCCCAACGGTGGTCAGTTTGGCCGCCTCATTCGGACGGGGAGCGATGACGAACCACTGGCGTGACATCAAGCACGCCGATCTCATCCTCATCAACGGCGCCAACCCGGCCGAGGCGCATCCGGTCGGGTTCCAGTGGTTCGTGAAGGCGAAGCTCGACCCGACGAAGGGACCGGGTGCCGGCGGGGGCGCCAAGATCATTCACGCCGACCCTCGCTACACGCGAACGTCGGCGATGGCCGACATGTACTTACGCATCCGGACGGGAACCGACGTGGCGTACTTCGGCGGACTGATCAACTACGTCATCCAGAACAAGCTCTATCACGAGGAGTACGTCAAGAACTACACGAATGCGTCATTCATCGTGAAGCAGGGCTTCGACTTCAATGACGGTCTCTTCACCGGATACAACAGTTCCACGCGCGCGTACGACACCTCGACCTGGACGTACGAGACAGAGGGCGAGCCGATTGCGGGCGCTCCCGCGGGCACAACGCAGGCCGCCGCGAAGCGCGACAAGACGCTCCAGGATCCGCGGACCGTTTGGCAGCTCATGGCCAAGCACTACTCGCGCTACACGCCTGAGATGGTGTCGAGCATCACCGGCATACCGGTCGATCAGTTCAACGCGGTCGCCAAAATGGTCGGCGAGATGGGCAAGCCGGACAAGGTCATGACCATCGTCTATGCGGTGGGACTTACCCATCACACCACCGGCGGCCAGCTCATCCGCTCGGGCGCGCTGCTCCAGCTCATTCTCGGCAACATGGGCCGTCCGGGCGGTGGGATGAACGCCGAGCGCGGCCACGCCAACATCCAGGGCAACACCGACCACGCGATCAGCTGGGAGATCCTGCCGGGTTACCTCCGCATCCCCGCTCCGGGTCAGAAGAACCTCGACGACTACGTCCGTCTCAGTGCGCCCAAGAAGAGCGATCCGAACTCGTGGAACTTCTTCGGGACGAATTACCGCAACTTCATGGTGAGCCTGCTCAAGGGCTGGTACGGCGCGAAGGCCACGAAGGACAACGAGTACGCCTTCGACTTCATCCCGAAGCCAGCCGTGAACTCCTCGTGGATGTCCATCTACGACCAGGCGCTGAAGGGAAAGATGGAAGGCGTGATCCTCTCGGGTATGACCGCCACCTCCATCGGACCGGATTCCAATCAGGTCATGACCGCCCTCGGGAAGCTGAAGTGGCTCGTGGTGATGGACCCGCTTCCCACGACGAGCTCGGAGTTTTGGAAGGCGCCGAACGTCGATCCGGCGTCGATCCAGACCGAGGTCTTCATGCTGCCGACGACCCACTGGATCGAGAAGGACGGCTCGTTCGTCAACAGCGGCCGCTGGTCACAGTGGAAGGATCAGGTCATCCCGCCAGAGGGCGAGGCTAGACACGACCACTGGGTCCTGGCTGACCTCTTCGACCGCGTGAAGACGCTGTACAAGAATCAGAGCGGCAAATTCCCCGATCCGTTGATGGCGCTCACGCTCGACTACAAGGATCCGAAGAAGCCCGAGCTCGAGGAGATCGCGAAGGAGATCAACGGAAAGAACCTGACGACAGGCGGACAGATGGCGAGCTTCGCTCTCCTGAAAGACGACGGCACGACGACGGCAGGCGACTGGATCTACACCGGAAGCTATCCGGACGCGGGCAACCTCGCGAAGCGGCGTAACGGAATCTCCAACCCGACGCAGAACGATCCGACGGGCATGGGCTTCTACCCCAACTGGGCCTGGAGCTGGCCCCTCAATCGGCGAGTCATGTACAACCGCGCATCCGCCGACATCCATGGCAAGCCGTGGGACCCCAAGCGGCCGGGCATCCAGTGGAACGGCACGACGTGGGTAGGCGATGTCCCGGATTACCCACCCACGATGAGCCCAGAGGATCCGGCGGCGTGGCTGCCATTCATCATGAACGGCGAGGGCGTCGGACGGCTCTTCTCGAACTCGATGATCGACGGCCCCTTCCCCGAGCACTACGAGCCGGTCGAGGCGCCCATCGCCAACCCTCTGCACCCGCAGCAATCGGAGGATCCGGTCGCGTTCCTCTACGACCAGGCCGCCGGGCGCCCGAATCGCTTTGGGAAGGCCGCGGACTTCCCGTACGTCGCGACGAGCTACCGCCTCACCGAGCACGAGCACTACGTCACGCAACACGTCCCGTTGCTGGTCGGCCTCCAGCCGCAGGCGTTCGTCGAGGTACCAGCGGAGCTCGCCGACCAGAAGAGCATCAAGAGCGGCGACCGGGTCCGCGTCTCAAGCGCAAGGGGCAAGCTCGAGGTCGTCGCCCTCGTGACCAAGCGCCTCGGGCCGATCACGCTCGCCGGGAACAAGACGGTCTATCAGATCGGCATCCCGATCCACTGGGGCTTCGTCGGGGTCTCCGCGGAACAGAACCCCGACCGATCGAAGTACTGGCTTGCAAATGCGCTCACGCCGTTCGTCGGCGATGCCAACGCGAGGACGCCCGAGTTCAAGGCGTTCCTCGTGAATATCGAGAAGCTCTGATGACACTGGTAGCGGAGCCGACTACGACGTACGAGCAGCGCCGCGAGCGCGCACGCGAGCTCGGCGCGCGCCTCGACTTTGCACAGCAGCCGCTCGCGCTCTACCTCGCCATCGTCGATGCGCAGGAGCGCGCATTCGAGCGAGCGCGGACCGATCGCCCCAATCGCGACGACCTCGTGTCCTATGTCGTTCGCACGGCGCTGCCCGGGGTCATGGAGGCGGCGGTCGCCGCGGGCACTGAGACCTTGCGTGAGGCGACTTTGCTTCGTTTTCACGAAGCCGACCTCGAGGGGCTGATCGAAGCCTGGCTCGACGGCGACGAGACATCGGGCACGGACACCTTCCTCGCGCGGGCGAGCACCCAACCGGTGCTCGAGGCGCTGCCCGATCTCGCGGCGGCGCTCCGGAGCAGCGAGATCACCGACGATCGGCATTGCCCACGCTGCGGGGGCCTTCCGCAGGTCGCGGTGTTCCCGGAGACGGGCGAGGCTCTCTTGACAGCGCAGCGCACCCTCGTGTGCTCGCGTTGCGCCGACGAATGGGTGATGAGCCGAATGACTTGCGCGTCGTGCGGCGAGACGTCGGGTGCGAAAATACCGATTCTCTCGGACGTGGACCTCTTCCCGCACCTTCGGATCGACGCGTGCGAGATGTGCCGGCGCTACCTCATCACGGTCGATCAGCGTAAGGACTCGCGCGCCGTCCCGACAGTCGACGAGCTCGCGGCGCTGCCGCTCGATCTGGTCGCCGCCGAACGCGGCTACACCAAGATCGCGCGCAATCTGATGGGGTTCTAAAGGTATGGCTGCATTCCAAGAACGCCCGATGGGATTCTTCACCGACACGTCGATCTGCATCGGCTGCAAAGCTTGCGAGGTCGCGTGTAAGGAGTGGAATCAGCTCCAGGGTGATCCGGCGAAATTTACCGCGGACTCGTACGACAACACCGGTCAGCTCGACGCGCAGAACTGGCGGCACGTGCAGTTCATCGAGCAGGTGCCGGACAACAACGGTGTCGTCTTCAACCCGACGCCCATCGCCGGCGGGCAAGCCTGGCTGATGATGAGCGACGTCTGCAAGCACTGTAAGAACGCGAGCTGCATGGAAGTGTGTCCGACGAATGCCCTCATGCGGACCGAGTACGACACCGTGTACATCCAGAACGACGTCTGCAACGGCTGCCGCAACTGCATCTCTGCTTGCCCGTACGGGGTCATCGGCTTCAACGAGGAAAAGGGCATCGCCCAGAAGTGCACGCTCTGCTACGACCGCCTGCAGGGCGGCCTCCAACCGGCGTGCGCGAAGGCCTGCCCAACCGAATCGATCAAGTTCGGCTACATCGACGATCTGCACAAGGTCGCCGACGATCGGCTCGCCAACTTGAAGACGCAGGGATATGCGAAAGCGCAGCTCTACGGCCGCGATGAGAAGGTGTACGGCGGGCTCAACGCGTTCTTCCTGCTGATGGACAAGCCCGAGGTCTACAAGCTGCCGAGCGAGGCCAACGCCACCCTTCCCAGCCGCAACAACCTCCCGGGCTATGTCGGCGGTGTCGCGACTGCCGTCGTCGGGCTCATCGCCGGTCTCCTCGCATTCCGTAGTGGCCGCATGAACGCGAATAACAACACCACGACGACGCCCCGCTGATGGAGCACTTCGCTTCGCCGCCGCACTGGGAGTGGTGGATCCTCGGGTACTTCTTCTTCGGCGGCATCTCGGGTGGAAGCTATGCGCTCGGCACGCTTCTCCGTTTTAGCGGCAATGCGCGGGACGAAAGCGCCGCGCGCGTTGCCTTCATCACGAGCTTCATCGCGCTCGTACCGTGCCCCATTTTCCTCACCATCGATCTGGGCCAGCCGCTTCTCTTCTGGCACATGCTCGTGGACACGAGCAACGGCGGGGTTGCATTCAAACCGGACTCGCCGATGAGCCTTGGCTCCTGGGCGCTCCTCATCTTCGGTGTCTTTTCGTTCGTGTCGTTCCTGGGCGCGATCGCCGAAGTCGGTTGGTTCCGCGCCACGAACGGCATCGGGCGCGCGCTGCGCGGTGCCGCCGGTCTTGTGTGGAGCGCGATCGGCACGGTGTTCGGGCTATTCATCTGCGCGTACACCGGCGTGCTCCTGGCGGTGTCGAACCAAGCGGTGTGGAGCGACGCCGGTTGGGCGCTCGGCGGTATGTTCGTCGCGTCGGCCCTCGCGGGCTCCGCGGCTCTCTTGCTGCTCCTCGCTCGTTCGCGCCGTGATGTCGACGCTGACACCGCCGTTCGGCTTGAATCGGCGGACCGTTACTTCGCGATCCTCGAGACGATCCTGATCGCGATCTTCCTGGTGCTCCTCGCGATCGCCGGAACCATCGGCAAGGTGCTTGGCGTATGGATCGTGCTCTGGGTCCTCGTGATCCTCGGACTCCTCGCGTCGCTGGCGATGCGTTCTGGCGCCGCACGACGGTGGCCGCCTGTCGCGGCGCCGATCCTCGCGCTTCTCGGCGTCCTCGCGCTGCGTGCGCTCGTCATCTTCAGCGCTCAGACGTAGCGATCGGCCGCCACGCATGAAGTGGATCACCCGAGAGCATCCGCGAGTCGACCGCGTGGCCTGTCCCTGGCTCGTCGAGAAGTTCGTCGACAAGAACGCCGAGTTTGTTTATGTGCCGGCGGATCAGGTCATGGCCGAAGCGCGAAAACAGGGTGCCACGCCATACGACGTGAAGGATGTCGAGCTAGGCCATCGCGGCGCCGAGTGCAGCTTCGATGCATTTGTGCGGAAGTACGGACTCGTGACGGATCCGGCCATGGCGTACATGGCGAAGGTCATCCGGGGCGCCGATACCCCGGATAAGACGATCACGCCCGAATCCGTGGGCATCGAAGCGCTTCTCGAAGGAGTCCGCATCGTCTACCAGCCGAACGATCAAAAGCAGCGCGAGGCATCACGCCCGATCCTCGACGCCCTCTACGCGTACTGCCAGATGAAAGTCGCGGCCGTCTAGTTAGCCGCGTTCAACGCCCGCGTCAGCTCTTCGGGTGCCGAATATTCGCGATCGGGAAGCTTTTTCAACGAGTCGAACACCGTCTGATCGATGCTCGCTTCGCGCGCAGCTTCCAAGATCGCGTCCCTGCTGATGGGGTAATCGAGACCATCGACGAACTGGCTTGCGACTTCGCTCGCGCGCATTTCTTGCATGCGACCTGGTAGAGCCAGTCGCATGCCAGCGCGGTCGGGCGCTCGGCCGACCGAGGGCCCCCGCGCGACGGGGAGCCGGCCGAGGCGTCCGAGGCCGGGGGGCCCCGACGCGAAAAGAGGGTTTCGGTCGGCCGAGCGGGGCGGACGCAAGCGCCGCATATCCTGCGCGCATGAAGATCACAGACAGGCTCGCGGAAATGCGAGCAAAAGCCGCCGTCGGTGGCGGCGAGCAACGGATCGCTCAGCAGCACGCGAAGGGGAAGCTGACGGCGCGCGAGCGGATCGATTTGGTGCTCGACGAGGGCTCCTTCAGTGAGCTCGACGCATTCGTCTTGGCGCGTCCGACGGAGCTCATCGCGGATGACGAGCGCGTGATGGGCGACGGCGTCGTCACCGGGTTCGGGCGGATCGACGGGCGACTCGTGTACATCTTCTCCCAGGACTTCACGGTCTTCGGAGGTTCGCTCGCCGAGGCGCACGCCGAGAAGATCTGCAAGGTGATGGACCTCGCCGTGAAGACCGGCGCGCCGATCATTGGACTGAACGATTCCGGTGGCGCACGGATCCAGGAGGGCGTGGTTTCGCTCGGCGGTTACGCCGACATCTTTCTCCGGAACGTGCTGTCCTCGGGCGTCGTCCCGCAGATCTCCGCGATCATGGGCCCGTGCGCGGGCGGCGCGGTCTACTCGCCCGCGATCACCGACTTCGTCGTGATGGTCCGCGATACGAGCTACATGTTCGTCACCGGTCCCAACGTGGTGAAGACCGTGACGCACGAGGACGTGACGCTCGACGAGCTGGGGGGCGCTGACGTGCACGCGCATCGCTCGGGCGTTGCGCATTTCGAGGCGGATGACGAGGTGAGCTGCGCGGCGCTGCTCCGACGGCTGGTCGGGTTCCTGCCATCGAACAATCTCGACCCGGCCCCGATCGTCGCGACCGACGACGCGCCCGATCGCGAGGAGCCGTCCTTGGACGGAATCGTCCCCGATGCCTCGAACAAGCCCTACGACATGAAGGAGGTCATCCGCCGCGTCGTCGACGATGAGGACGTGCTCGAGGTCCACGAGGGCTGGGCGCAGAACATCATCTGCGCCTTCGCGCGCCTCGACGGCCGTTCGATCGGGGTGGTTGCGCAGCAGCCCATGATCCTCGCGGGCGTTCTGGACATCGACGCATCGATCAAAGCGGCGCGCTTCGTGCGTTTCTGCGACGCCTTCAACATCCCGCTCGTCACGTTCGTCGACGTCCCGGGATTCCTTCCCGGCACGGCGCAGGAGCACGCCGGGATCATCCGCAACGGCGCGAAGCTCCTCTACGCGTACGCCGAGGCGACCGTACCGAAGCTCACCGTCATCACGCGAAAGGCCTACGGCGGCGCGTACGACGTCATGTCGAGCAAGCACATCCGCGGCGACTACAACGTCGCGTGGCCGAGCGCGGAGATCGCGGTCATGGGCCCCGAAGGCGCCGTGAACGTGATCTATCGCGACGAGATCGCAAAGGCCAAGGACCCCGACCTCCGGCGGACCCAGCTCGTCGCCGAATATGTCGCGCGGTTCGCGAATCCATACGTCGCCGCGGCGCGCGGCTATCTGGACGACGTGATCGAGCCGCGAGAGACGCGGCCGCGCCTGGTCGCCGCGCTACGCTCTCTCGCAAACAAGCGGGACGCGAATCCGCGGCGCAAGCACGGCAACATCCCGCTGTAAGAGGGGGGAACGGCGCTCACCTCCGTCCTCGTCGCCAATCGCGGCGAGATCGCGCTTCGCATCGTTCGCGCCTGCCACGATCTTGGCATCCGCGCGATCGCCGTCTACAGCGACGCCGACCGCGACGCGCTGCACGTCCGTGTCGCGGACGCGGCGTATCCGATCGGCCCGGCGGCGGCGCGCGAGAGCTACCTGAACGCGGCACGGATCATCGAGGTCGCGAAACGATCGGGCTGCGACGCAGTCCATCCCGGGTACGGCTTTCTCTCCGAGAACGCCGACTTCGCCCAGGCGGTCGCCGACGCAGGGCTCGTCTTCGTCGGCCCGCCCGCGAAGGTCCAGCGTCTCCTCGGCGAGAAGACAGCAGCGCGCCGCCTCGCGCGTGAGGTGGAGGTTCCCGTCGCCAAGGGTACGGAGCCGCTGCGCGACGCCGTCGCGGCTCGCCAGGCGGCGAAAGAGATCGGTTATCCGGTGCTACTCAAGCCAGCCGGTGGTGGCGGCGGCAAAGGGATGCGCGTCGTCGCCCGCGACGAAGGTTTCGACGCCGCCTGGCGAGGCGCGACCGGCGAAGCGACCGCAGCCTTCGGACAGCCGGCGCTCTATCTGGAGCGGCAGATCATGAACGCGCGCCATGTCGAGATGCAGATCCTGGCGGATGGACACGGAACGGTGGTGTGGCTCGGTGAGCGCGACTGCTCGATCCAGCGGCGCCACCAGAAGCTGATCGAGGAGTCACCAGGGCCGAGCGTCACCGAGGAGCTGCGCGCCAAGCTTGGTGCGGCGGCTGTTCGCATCGCCAAGCGAGCGGGGTACGTGAACGCGGGCACGGTCGAGTTCCTCGTCGAGGCGTACGGGCAGTTCAACTTCCTCGAGGTGAACACGCGCTTGCAAGTCGAGCACCCTGTGACCGAGATGGTCACCGGTATTGATCTCGTCGCGTTGCAGCTCCGCATCGCCGGGGGCGAGCCGCTGCCGTTCACGCAGGACCAGATCGAGAGGCGGGGCGCGGCCATCGAGTGCCGCATCACGGCAGAGGATCCGTTCGCCGGGTTCGTACCCGCGAGTGGACGGGTTGCGCTCGTGCGCGAGCCCGCCGGTCCCGGCATCCGTGTCGATTCGGCGCTGTTTTCTGGAATGACCGTGCCCAGTGAGTACGACTCGCTCCTCGCGAAGGTCATCGCCTTTGGAGGCAATCGCGAGGAGGCGGTCGGTCGGATGCGTCGAGCACTCGAGGAGATGCGCGTCGCCGGGATTCCCACGTCGCTGCCCTTCCATCGCGCCGCGCTGTTCGAGCAGGATTTTGTCACGGGGCGCTACGACACCGATTTCGTCGCGCGATGGGATCCCAAAAAGGGGCCGGACCTCCCCGACGGCACAGTGACAGCAGGTGCGCTCGCCGCGGTCCTCGCGATGCGATCGCGCGGCGAGCGGCGCGCGGTGCCGGTCGCCGATCCCGCGTGGGGGCGGGCGGGCCGCGAGGACGCTCTTCGCTAATGCGTTACGAGGTCACGCTCGACGATCGTCTCGTCCGCGTGGAGCTCGCCGACCACGGACGGTTCACAATCGATGACCGCGCCGTCGCCGCCGACATCCGCGAGACCGTACGCGGGCGCCAGTGGTCGATCACGGTCGACGGCGAGAGCCACGAAATCACCGTGGTCACGCACGATCCGCTCCGTCTCGACGTCGACGGTCACGATGTCCGCGCGACGGTCGTTGACGAGCGCGCGCTCCGCGCGAATCGCGGCGCCGCAGGAACGCGCAGCGGACGGGTCGAGCTGCGGGCGCCCATGCCGGGGCTGCTGAAGGCGGTGCACGTCAAGGAAGGCGATCGGGTCGCCGCCGACGCTCCGCTCGCCACACTGGAGGCGATGAAGATGGAGAACGAGCTGCTCGCGCCGTCCGCCGGCCGTATCGTCAAAGTCGGCGCATCAGCGGGCGCGAAGGTGGAGGCGGGCGCCGTCCTGATCGTGATCGCGAGTGACTAAGAGGCCGCGCGAGGGATCGTATCGGTCGCATTGACGGAACGCTCATTTTTCGCGCGCGCTAGCGGTAGTACTCGCGGCGTAGTCCCTTCAGGTGGTACCCGTGGCGAACGCCGGCCTCGACTATCCGCAGCCGGTGCGCATTCCACGTCTGTTCGCCCAGAGCGCCGCTCTCATCGTCCTCGCCGCCGCCTGCATTCCGGCGGCCGCGAGCGCGCCGGCCGTCCCGGCGCACCTGAGGGTGGCGACCGCCCTGGTCCTTCACGTCGACGACGTCAAGAGCGGCGCGACCCAGTCGCTCGACACCGCGCTCACGGCGGACGACGCGGCGGCGATCCTCGGGATCGCCGGGCTCACGGGTGATCTCTTCGCGCAGAACGGGTTCGTGAATGGCTACGTCCGAGCGTTCGCGTGGAAAGACGCCTCGCCGTTGGCCGCACGGGCGATGGCGTGCACGACGTACCTGTTCGCCGATCCGGTCGGTGCGCACGACACGCTGTCGCTCATCGTCCGAACGGCCGATGAGGCCGGGGTCGACCGCATGTCGCTCGGCGCCTCCGTGGGTGATGAGTCCGCTGGCTTTCAGATCGACACCGAATTCAAAGATTTGCTCGGGGCGTCGATCTCAATGACGACGACCGGTGTCGTGTTCCGGCACGCGAATGCCCTGAGCCTGGTCTCGTATCGCGCGCCGTCGAATCAGGACGACCCCGGCTACGTGATCGCGCTCGCGCGCAAGCAGCTCGATCTGCAGAAGGCGGTCGCGCCGGTGGGTGTGACCATACCCGACCTCGTGGCGGCGCCACGGGTGGAATCCTTCGGTTCGAGCCACACCGACGCGACGAACTTGGTGCTCACTGTCAAGGACGTGCCCGGGGGGATGCGCGCTCGGAGCGAGGGCGCGTTGACGGCGCAGGCATTCGCGGCCGGCGATGCCGATACCGGCGCCATGTTCGAGAGCCACGGTTTTCTCTCGGCGTACGGCAGGGTCTTCACCCGCAGCAGTCAGTTTGGCAAAGAGGCGACGGTCATCAGGAGCGAAACCGCGATCCTGACGGACAACCGTGGCGCGCACGAGGCGTTCCGTGATTTATCCGACCTCGCAAGCGCCGTGGGCGCGCGCGCGTTGGGTACCGTTGGCGCGGGTGACGAATCCCGCGCGTTTCGTCTCGACGACTACGAGGAGGATGCGAGCTACATCGAAATCTTGTTTCGGCACCGCAACGCGGTGAGCATCGTTGAGATCCAATTCCCGGCCCGGTTGGTGAACGAAGCGCTCAGCGTCGATCTCGCCACGAAACAAGTCACCCGCCAACTCGTCGATCTCGGGATGCTGAAGCCTCTCCGTTAGACGACCCGGGGCACACACCCGCGGGTACCATCGCCTCGTGCCCAGGAAGAGCCGCGACCGCGCCGAGTGGGAGCGAACGAAGTACGCGGAGGCCACCAAGCGCGTTCCGGAGCGCGCGAAATTCGAGACCACGTACGGCGCGCCGTTGCCCCCCGTCTACGACGCCGGCGGGGCCGACCCGGGATTCCCTGGTGAACCACCGTTCACGCGCGGGGTGCAGCCGACGATGTACCGCGGTCGCCTCTGGACGATGCGGCAGTACGCGGGCTTCGGCACCGCCGAGGAGTCCAACGCCCGGTACCGCTATCTGCTCGCGCACGGCCAGACCGGGCTGTCCGTCGCGTTCGACCTACCGACGCAGATGGGCTACGACGCCGACGATCCGAGCGTCGCCGGCGAGGTCGGGAAGGTCGGCGTGTCGATCAGCTCCCTCGAGGACTTCGCCCTGCTCTTCGAGGGCATACCCATCGGCGACGTGACGACCTCGATGACGATCAACGCGACCGCGGCGATCCTCCTCGCGATGTACGCCGCCGTCGCGAAGCGGCAGGGCGTCCCCGCCGAGCGGGTCGGCGGCACGACGCAGAACGACATCCTCAAGGAGTACATCGCACGCGGGACGTACATCTTCCCGCCGCGCCCTTCGATGCGGCTCGCCACCGATCTCATCGCGTACTGCGCGGAGCGCCACCCGCGCTGGAATCCGATCTCGATCAGCGGCTATCACATCCGCGAGGCCGGTGCGGACGCCGTCCAGGAGCTCGCGTTCACTTTTGCCGACGCGATCGCGTACGTCGACGCTGCGGTGGAGCGCGGGCTCGACGTCGATCGCTTCGCGCCGCAGCTCTCGTTCTTTTTCGCGGCGCACTCGACGCTCCTCGAGGAGGTCGCGAAATTTCGTGCCGCCCGCCGTGTGTGGGCGCACATCATGCGCGAGCGCTACGGTGCAAATGCGCCGGCGTCGCTTGCCCTCCGCTTCCACACTCAGACGATGGGCTCGACGCTCACGGCGCAGCAGCCGCGCAACAACATCGTCCGCACGGCGATCGAGGCGCTCGCCGCTGTACTCGGCGGCACTCAGTCGCTCCACACCAACGCATTCGACGAAGCGCTCGGGCTGCCGACCGAGGAGTCGGTCCGGATCGCCCTGCGAACGCAGCAGATCATCGCGGAGGAATCCGGCGTCGCGGAGACGATCGACCCGCTCGGAGGCGCTCACGCCATCGAAGCGCTGACCGGCGACATCGAGCGTCGCGCGCTCGCCGAGATCGCGAAGATCGATGGCGAGGGTGGCGCGCTCGCGGGTATCGAGCGGGGCTACCAGCAGCGTGCCATCGAAGATTCCGCGTACAAGCAGCAGCGCGCCATCGAGGGCAAAGAGAAGGTCATCGTCGGCGTCAACGCCTATCGCACCGAGGGCGAGCAGCCGGAGGTCCCGATCACGCGCGTCGACCCGACCGTGGTGGAGCGCCAGCGCGAGCGGCTCGCCAAATTGCGGTCGCGGCGCGATGCCGGTCGCGCGGCCAAGGCCCGCACCGACCTCGTGACCGGCGCCGAGGGGACCGCGAACCTCGTGCCGCTCATCCTCGCGGCGGTGGAGGTCGACGTGACGCTTGGAGAGATTTGCGCCGACCTGCGCGGCGTCTTCGGCACCTACGTTCCGCCACGTCTGTGAAGCTCGGTCCGCTGCACCACATCGCGATCGCCGTATCGCGCATCGAAGAGGCGCTTCCGTTTTACCGCGACACGCTTGGCTTCACCGCCGAGCAGGTCCACGACCTTGCGGACCAGCACGTCCGCGTCGTCTTTCTGGGCGACAAGAACCAGCGCATCGAGCTCGTGCAGCCGACCGACGGTGAGTCGGGGGTCGCGAAGTTCGTGGCCGAGCATCCCAGGCCCACCCTCCACCACGTCTGTTACGTCGTCGACGACCTCGCCGGCACGCTCGGACGGCTGCAGAGCGAAGGGATCGAGCTTGTGGATCGCGCCCCACGACGCGGCGCCGAAGGGATGGTCGCGTTCATCCATCCGCGAGCGTCGGGTGGCGTGCTCATCGAGCTCATCGACCGCGCGAGCCTTCGCGATTCCATACCATGACAGGAGTGCGTCCGCGGATCGCGCTCACGCTGTCCCGACCGTCGGCGTTCCAAGAGGCCTCGCACAAGCGGTATCGCGATGCGCTCGAGGCCGCAGGCGCCGATCTCGTCGTCCTGCATCCTGGCGACGCGGTGCCAAGCGACGTCGACGGCGTCTGCATCTCTGGTGGTGGCGACATCGAGCCAGCGCGGTACGGTGCGCTCGATGTCGCGTGCGCTGACGTTGACCCCGACCGTGATGCGCTCGAGATCGATGTCGCGAGGGCCGCGATCGCGCGCGACCTTCCGGTACTCGGTATCTGCCGCGGATTCCAGATCCTGAACGTCGTGCGCGACGGAGGCCTCATCCAGGATGTGCCCGGACATAGGCCGGAGGAGCGCGAGGGCCTCGTCGAGCACCGCGACGTGACGGTCCGACCCGGGTCGCGTCTCGCGATGGCGACGGGCGGGGCTCCGCTTACGGTCAACTCGCGGCATCACCAGGCTGTGACCGAAGAAACGCTTGGGCGAGGGCTCGTCGCGACAGCGGTCGTCGACGATCTCGTCGAGGCGTTCGAGCTTGCGGACCGTCGGTGGGTGGTGGGCGTGCAGTGGCACCCCGAGCGGACCAATGAGGTCTCGCCCGAGGCGCGCCGGATCTTCGACGCCTTCGTGCAGGAGGCGGCGCGCACCGCGACGGCGACTCGATGACGGTCTCGACCGGGACCGAAGCTCCGGTCGAGCGGGCTCGCGTCACTCTCGATCGATCGCTCCGGGTCGCCCTCGTTCATGGCCGCGAAGAAGCATCGCGTCTCGCGGTTGCTCAGCTTGCTCTCGCGTCGGGCGGCCAGATCGTTGCGCGCCTTCGAGCGAACGATCCGCGCTCGTTCGTGGAGGCCGCGCAGGCCCTGCGCGACGCGAAGCCCGACGTCGTCGTGATCCACGGTGGACCGAAGGACGAGCGGGCTCTATGCGAGCTCCTCGAAGCGCTGCGTCTGGGATGCGGCGCGCAACGGCCGATGCCGCGCATCTTGGGCCTCGTCGAGACCAGTGTCGCTCACGCTCTCCGCCTTCGCGCCGACCCGTTCGAGTTCGAGCGCTTCGCGGCCGCCTCCGAGATGGTCGACGCCCTTCGCGCGGTGCGCCGCGCTCGGAACGACGACCTCGCCCTGCGTGACACGGTCATCGAGGACGCCGCGCGGGCCCTGGCGACGACGAACGGGACCACGGCGCTGGCTGTCGACGTGACGGAGCGTTCGACGTCACTCGTCCTTGCGCGCCCGGACGGTCGGATTGAAGCCGCTCACCTCGTCCCTCTCGGACTGGGTATGGGCGCAGATCACGTCGTGGTCCGTGCCAGCCTCGACAACGTCCGCCGCTGGCTGCCGTGGCCAATCGATGCGCCCGCGTTGCTCGAGCGCGTCTTCAATCGCTCGCGGCTGTCCGGAGGTCCCGCGACGACCGAGGCCGCCGTCCTGCTCGAGATGGCTCTCGCCCGCGAGGCGATCTCGCACGCACTCCGCGACGCGGCCGACGCGGCGCTCGACGTCCCCGCGATGCGTTCCGCGCAATCCATTCTCATCACGGGTCAGGCGGCGTCGTTTCCAACGGCTGGACAGAGCCTCCTCGTTCTCGTGGATGGCCTCGAGCCGAGTGCGGTCTCGACGGTGTTCCGCGAGCCCGATGAGGGACGCGCCCAGCGCATTGGCATGGTGGTAACGGTGACGCCGCGGCGGACGGCGAAGATCCGGATCGTTCGCGCGTCTGGCCGAAGCGTGGCCCAGGTGGCTCCGGGATCCTTTGGTCTCGTAGAGATCGGCAGTGACGTCGAAGTCGCAGTCGACGGCGCGGGCGTACGAGGTCACGGACGGTCGGGCGAGCTTGGGATCCTCATCGACGCGCGTGGACGACCACTCCGGCTTCCGGAGCGCGATGGCGAGCGCATCCCAGCTGTCGCGCGATGGCACACCGCGCTACAAGCGGCGGCCGACGACCGGAGATCGACATGACCTGGCGTCGCGAGCGCTGGAGCGCCGACCACTCGCTGCCCATCGGAGTGACTAAGCGTGCGCAAGTTGGTGAGCTCGTGCGCGCCGGCGACATCATTGCCGCGGGCGCCACCCTCGCGGGCGCGCTCCGAATACCCGGCGCGCGACGTCTCGGCCTTTCGCCTTCCGATCTCAACCGGGAGCTCCGCGCGCGGGTCGGCAGCGACGTGGTTGCCGGAACGGTGCTCGCGCGCGTCGGGCGCCGCTTCGCCCGGAGCGTCACTGCGCCCATCGATGGACGCCTCCTGCATGTCACGGTCGACGGCGACCTCTACATCGCCCCCATCGTCGATCGCTGGACCGTGCGCGCGACTCTCGACGGTGTCGTCTCGCGCTCCGACGACGCGATCGTGGAGATCGAGGGCGATGCCTGGTGCTTTCAGGGTGCGGCGGCGTACGGGCCTGACGCGATCGGCGAGCTCACTCTCGGTGTCGACGGGCCAAACGCTGATCTTGCGGCGGCGCGTATCGACGTACGTCTGGGCGGCCGGATCATCGTCGGCGGCGCGCGCGTGTCGGCTGAGGTCATCACGCGCGCGCACGCGTGCGGCGCGGCTGGACTGGTTGCCGGTGGCGTTCCCCCGGCAGGCCTGCGTGTCGTGTACGGGGACGCGGTGACCGCGTCGGGGTCACCCAGCCGCGACGACCGGCCGACGGTCCTTTGTCTTATGGGGTTCGGGTCGGGAGCGCTCCCGCAGGCTGTCTACGAGCCGTTCGCTGCGCTCGCCGGCGCGCGCGCCGCGATCCACACCGCGTCGGCCCGGCTCTTCGTCTTCAGCACCGCGGACATCGGTCAGTCCGAGACGCCGTCACCCGAGGTCGGGCTCACCGAAGACCGGCCCGCGACCGACGTACCCGTGGAGAGCGCGGACGCCGAGACTGACGAGACCGACAGGGAACACGAGGAGCCGGCGCAGACCGAGGAAGAGCTCACCCCGAGCGCGAGCGACGGCAGCCCCAGGGGGTAGGGGCCCCTGACGGGGCGGAGGCCCTGCGAGCGGTAGCCTCCGTTCGTGGCACGACGTCGACGGCGCCGCGAGCGGCGCGAGCGCCCCGAGCAGCGCGCGCAGCGCCCCGATAAGCGCGAAACGCGTGGGGATGAGAAGCGGCGCGAAGCGTTCGAAGCCGAGCGCGTCTCTCTGGTCAAGCGCCGAAGATTCGTCGGCGCGCTCGCATTCCTTCCGCTCATCGGCAACCTTGGGTGTGGCTTCGGCATCACCCCGGCCTGCGCGGTGCCGACGGAGTGGTGGCTCGCGATCTTCGCCGCGCTCTTCGGCTCGTATCTCGGCATCACGCTTCGACTCTTCCTCGATCGTCGACGCTTCGTGCGCGAGTCTGCCGGTCGGTCGTCATGAGATGAAGACGATCGATCTCGTCAGTCATTCCTCTCTGCACACGGAGCGGCTCGGCGAACGTCTGGGGCGCGCGGCGCGACCGAACGACGTATTCGCACTCTCAGGCGAGCTCGGGACGGGGAAGACGGTCCTCGCGCGCGGCATTGCGATCGGTCTCGGGATCGATGCGTCGGACATCTCGAGCCCGACGTTCATCATCCTTCGCGAGCACGGAGGCGGACGGCTTCCGTTCTTTCACATCGACCTGTACCGCCTCGAGGGAGTCGACCTGGCGAACACCGGGTGGGAAGAGAGTCTTGAAGCCGGCGGGGTTACGGTGATCGAGTGGCCCGACCGCGCGGGTCCGCTGCTGCCCGACGATCGCCTCGAGGTGAAGCTCGAGCACATCGCCGATACAAAACGGCGCATCGTCGTGTCGGCGACGGGGCCACGCTCCGCGGAGTTCGTAGAGGAGCTGCGCGCCAGTGTTATTAGCGCTTGACACGTCGACCGACTGGGCGTCGGTCGCGCTCTTCGACGGCCGCGATGTCCTCGCCGAGGAGACCTGGCACGCGCAGCGGCGGCAGGGGGACGAGCTCTTCCCGGCGATCGAGCGCGCGCTTCTCATGACCCGGACAGCGCTCTCGTCGGTCGACCGCGTCGCAGTCGCGGTCGGGCCCGGGTCCTTCACCGGTCTTCGCGTCGCGATCGCTGCCGGGCAGGGCATCGCCCGAGGAAACGGTGCCGCCCTGGTCGGCATCTCGACCCTCGACGTGCTCGCGTACCCGCACGCGCCATCGAAGCAGCGGACCTGCCCGCTGCTCCGCGCCGGACGGGACCAGTTCTACGCCGCGTTCTATCAGGAGCGGAACCGCAAGTGGATGCGTCGCTCGCCGTTCCTCGTGGCGTCGCTCGACGAGATCTGCCGGCAGATCGGCACGCACACGCTCTTCGTGGGGGAGATCGACGCCGAGATGGAGGCGGCCCTCCGCGACCTGCTCGGCCCAAAGGCGCTGTTCGCGTCGCCCGCCTCGCGCGTCCGCCGCGCGGGCTACCTCGCCGAGCTCGGCTGGCGCGAGCTCGAGACGCGCACGCAGGTGAAGATCAGCGAGATCGAGCCGTTGTACGTGCGGCAGCCCTCGATCCGTGGCTCTTTCGAGCAACCCTTCGCCTCACCACCCTCAGACGAGCGCGCGCTTGGCCTTCCGAAGCGGTCCTGAGTTAGTTTCAGAGGGATGGTCGCCACATTTCCGATCGTCATTGAGGACATGACCCTCGACGACATCGATGGCGTGCAGGAGGTCGAGCGCGCGTCGTTCCCGGTCCCCTGGCCGGCGAACGCGTTCCGCCACGAGCTCACCCAGAACAAGAACGCGCGTTACCTCGTCGCGCGCGAGGGCGGCCGCATCGTCGGGTATGCCGGACTCTGGCTGATGGTCGACGAAGCGCACATCACCACGTTCGCCGTACATCCCGACAACCGCCGTCAGCGGATCGGTGAGCGGATGCTCGTGCGCGTGTTCGAGCTGGCGGCGGCACTCAATGCCGAGTGGCTGACCCTCGAGGTGCGCGCGTCGAATCTCGCGGCCCAGAAGCTGTACGAGAAGTACGGCTTCCGTCGCGCGGGCGTGCGTCGCCGCTACTACTCGGACAACAACGAAGACGCGCTCATCATGTGGACCGAGCGGCTGCGCGAGCGGCCTGTTCGCGAACGTCTCGCGAAGCTCAAGGCAGAGCTGCAGGAGACGGGTTGAGGATCCTCGCGATCGAGACGTCGTGCGATGAGACCGGCGTCGCGATCGTCGAGGACGGCCGGCGGATCCGCTCGAACATCGTGGCCTCGCAGCTCGTCCACCAGGACACCGGCGGCATCGTCCCGGAGGTCGCGGCGCGCGAGCACCTCCGTTCGCTCGACGTCCTGACCGAGAAGGCGCTGCGGGATGCGGGGCGGCAGCTCGCGGAGATCGACGCCGTGGCCGCGACGGTCGGGCCCGGGCTCATCGGATGCCTTCTCGTCGGCGCGAACTACGCGCGTGGCCTCGCGCTCGCGGCCGGCCTGCCGTTCGTCGGCGTGAATCATCTCGAGGGCCACGTCTACGCGAACTGGCTGTACGAGACCGAGGACATCCCGCCGGAGCCCGAGATCCCCGCGATCGTCCTCGTCGTGAGCGGCGCGCACAGCGATCTCGTGTTGATGGAGGCGCATCGGCGGTTTCGGCCTTTGGGCCGGACGATCGACGACGCGGCGGGCGAGGCGTTCGACAAGGTCGCGCGTCTTCTTCATCTCGGGTTCCCGGGCGGCCCGGTGATCGAGCGGGTCGCAAAGGACGGAAACCCGAACGCGTTCCCTCTTCCGCGAGCGCTCCCGGCAGATCGGTTCGACTTCTCGTTCAGCGGTCTCAAGACCGCTGTGCTGCGCCTCGTGCGTGAGCTCGAGAAGAAGGGGGACGTCCCGGTCGCCGACGTGGCCGCGTCGTTCCAGAAAGCGATCACCGAGATGCTCGCGGAGAAGACGGCGCGGGCCGCCGCCGAGCACGCGGTCGAGACCGTTCTCCTTGGTGGGGGTGTCGCCGCGAATCTGGTCCTCCGCGAGGCGATCGCGAGGCGCATCGGCCATCCCCTCCGCGTGCCGCGCCCCGGCCTGTGCACGGACAACGGCGCGATGATCGGCGCGGCCGCGTTCTACGTGCTGCGCCATCGCGGCACGGAGATTCCGGTCGCCGCGCGCAGCGATCTCAAGCTCGCGTGACCAAGGAGGAGCTTTCCGCCGTGCTCGCCGAGGCGCAGACGCGCGCGAAGACCGACGGCTCGGGCAACGACGTGCCCGAGCTCGTCCTCCGGATCCTCACCGCGGCGAGCGGGACCGAGAGCGTGCGCGAATCACTAAAGGACGTGAAGGCCGGTCGCGCGCTCCTCCGCTTCACCGACATCGGACGCGCGATCGAGTTCAAGGCCGGGGCGGGTGAGCTGCATGCCGAGATCGCGGATCTCAAGGGACCCGGGCCGAAGGTGGACGCGACGAGCGCGACCTGGCTCGGCCTCCTGAGCGGGACGCTCAAACCGTGGCTCGCGTTCACGCGGGGAATGGTCATCTGCCGCGCAGGCTTGATCGAGCTGCGCTGGCTGCAACAGGTCGCGGAGCGGCTCCAGAAGGCGTACGCGGAGTAGCCGTGAGTCTGCGCGACCAGCTCGAGCACTATCTCGTGCACGTGCTCCTCGGACGTTCCCGCGGGGGAGGCCACGTCAAGTACATCGCAGAAGGATTGCGGTACCGGACCGCGGGTCTACGGGCGGCGCTTTCGCATCCCGAGATCGAAGTCGAGGTTGGCGATGATCGGCTCTTGCCTGAGGCCAACCGTTTTCTCGTCTTCGTGACCGAGTATCTCGATCAGAAGACCGCACGGATCACGGCGAACGAAACGATGAGCTACGGAACTTGGATCGTGAAGTTCGTCGGGACCAAGCGCCAGTCGCTTGAGGCATGGGCCGCGGTTGAGGACGACTCCTCGCGATTCAAGCCCAACGCGGACCTGGCAATGCGCCTGGCTCTAGAACAAAGAGAGCTGGCAGCTCGGCTCAAAACGGGACTGTCCGTTCCTTACGGCTCGGATCTTTACGCGTTCGACGACGGCGAGGGACGGCCCGTTGAGCTTTATCGCGACGTTCCGACGCCCGGCCATTCAGGCTGGTTCATTCTCAGCGATCGATTCACCGGAAACTTCGAGCTGATTCGGAACCAACATCTCTATCACCTCGTCGGTAGGCATGGCGAATTGGTGAAGTACTTGGGCTTGCGGCCGGGATGGCATGTTGATCTGAGGGAAGGTGAACGAGTCTGGTTCGAAGACCTGGCCCAGCAGTAGAGTTCCGTCGATGACAGACGCGGCACAGGCCCCGCGCCCGGGGCCCGACAACACCATCGCGCCCGACGAGCAGAAGAAAGTTCACCGCACCGAGACGAAGACCCGGACGCCGGTCGAGGCGAAGCGCGAGGGCCCGACGCTCGAGATGGTGAAGAGCGACGAGCGCGTGAAGGTCTTCATTCGCTCCGCCAATCAGCAGACCGGCGCGATCGGGTACACCGAGCATGGCGAGCGACACGCGAACACGTCGGCGGACGGAGCGCGGTTCATCCTCAAGTCGCTCGGCCATGACGCGCGGCGCTGCGAGATCGCCGCGGTCGCGGCGTACCTGCACGATATGGGCAACGTCGTGACGCGGGAGAAGCACGCGCAGACCGGCGCCCTGCTCGCGAAAGACATCCTGATCGACCTCGGCTTCCCCCTCGAGGAGGTCGCGACGATGATGGGCGCTGTCGCGAATCACGAAGAGGACGAGGGCGGGCTGCCGGTGAGCGCTGTGTCCGCCGCGGTGATCATCGCCGACAAGAGCGACGTGCACCGGAGCCGGGTGCGGAACCCGAAGTCGACCTCGTTCGACATCCACGACCGCGTCAACTACGCGGTCACGGCCTCCGAGATCAAGGTGAGCCGCAAGGAAAAGCTCATCACGCTCGAGCTTGCGGTCGACACCGAGGTCTCGCCGATCATGGAGTACTTCGAGATCTTCCTGCCGCGCATGATGCTGTCCCGGCGTGCCGCCGAGTTCCTTCACTGCAATTTCGCGCTCGTCATCAACAACACCCGGTTGCTTTAGCTAAACTCGCCTTCTCACGTTCCGGGAGGATCCACCCATGCCGACGATCCGTGCCCGCCGGTCTTCACGCGTCCGCGACGCGATCGCCGCAGGTGGCGTCGTCCTGCGCCAACGGGACGGCGCGCGCGAGGTCGTCCTCACGGGCCGCCACGCCGACGGGACGTGGGTCTTTCCCAAGGGCACTCCCGATCAAGGCGAAGAGATCGAGGACACCGCGCTCCGCGAGGTCGAAGAGGAAACGGGACTCAAGGTCCGCATCCTCCGCGATCTCGGGACGACCGATTACTGGTTCGCCGCCCCGGGCGAGCGCGTGCACAAGTTCGTCCACTTCTTCCTGATGGAGCCGACCGGCGGCGACACGTCCGAGCATGATCACGAGTACGACGAGGTGCGCTGGGTCCGGGAGGACGAAGCGCGTCGCATGCTCTCCTTCGACACGTACCGCGAAATCCTGGATCGCGCGCTTGCGGCCGCGAGCGAGGCCGCGTGATGGCAACCGAAGCACCGACCATGCGGCGCACTCCGCTCTATAAGCGGCATGCTGAGCTCGGGGCGAAGATGGTGCCGTTCGCCGGCTACGAGATGCCGATCCAGTACGAGGGCATCGTGGCGGAGCACCGCGCGGTACGCGGTCGCGCCGGCCTCTTCGATCTCTCGCACATGGGCGAGTTCTTCTTCAAGGGCCGCGGCGCCGGTGCCACGCTCGATCGCCTTGTCTCGAGCGACATCGCCGGCCTTGCCGTGGGTCAGGCGCGCTACGGGCTCCTCACCAACGAGCGCGGCACGATCGTCGACGACGTCATCGTCTATCGCATCAGCGAGAGCGAGTACATGGTGGTCGTGAACGCCGCGAACATCGCCAAGGACCGCGCTCACGTCCTCGCTCGCCTCGGCGAGGATGTCGCGCTCGACGATCGCTCCTTCGGCACGGCTCTCGTGGCGATCCAGGGGCCGCGCGCGGTCGACATTCTCGGCTCGAAAACCGACGCCGACGTGCGATCCCTACCATCCTTCGGCGTCACGCAAGGCCGCGTCGCGGGAACGCGCGCGACGCTCGCGCGCACCGGCTACACCGGCGAAGACGGCTTCGAGGTGTTCGTGGCCAACGCCGACGCGGCCAAGGTGTGGGATGCCCTCCTGGACGCCGGGCGCGAAGCGGGAATCAAGCCGATCGGCCTCGGAGCGCGCGACACCCTTCGCCTGGAGGCGCGCTTTTCCCTCTACGGCAACGACATCGACGAGACGACCGACCCGATCGAAGCTGGGCTGGGTTGGACCTGCAAGCTCGACAAGGAATTCACCGGCCGCGACGTGATTGCCGCGAAAAAAGCCGCCGGGCCGAGACGGAAGCTCGCCGGGCTCGTGATCCAGGGCGGCGTGGCGAGGCACGGCCACGAGGTCGCGCATGACGGCGAGGTGGTTGGTCAGGTGACGAGCGGGACGTACGGGCCGACCGTCGAAAAGAACATCGCCCTCGCGTACGTCCCGACACCGCTTTCGAAGATTGGAACGGCCCTCGCCGTCCGCATCCGCGGCAAGGACGTTCCCGCTACGGTAGTGAAGACACCATTCTTCCGGAGGCCTGAGTGAGCGCCGTTCCCGACGATCTCCAGTATTCGAAAGAGCACGAGTGGGTGCGCGCCGATGGCGACGTCGCCACGATCGGCATCACGCACTTCGCACAAGAGCAGCTGGGGGACGTCGTGTTCGTCGAGCTGCCGGAGAAGGGCGCGACCGTGCGCCAGTTCTCGAGCCTTGGGGTCGTCGAGTCGGTGAAAGCGGCGTCCGACATCTACGCGCCGATCTCGGGCGAAGTCGTGGAGCGCAACGTGAAAGTCATCGAGAAGCCCGAGCTCGTGAACAGCGCGCCGTACGGCGACGGTTGGATGATCAAGGTGCGGCTCGCCGACAAGGGAGAGCTCACACAGCTTCTCTCGCCGACGGACTACCGTTCCCACATCGGCGAGACGGCCGGCGCCGGCGGGGACTAGTCGCCGATAACTTGAACAAGAACCCTTATTCCTCGCACACCGACGCCGACCGAGCGGCGATGCTCGAGCGCGTCGGCATCAAGAGCGTCGACGATCTGCTCACCGCGATTCCCAAGGACGCGCTCCGACCGAAGCTCGGTCTCCCCGTCGGTATGTCCGAGCTTGAGATCCAGACGCACCTCGAGTCCCTCGCGGCGAAGAACCGGACGGCGGGCGCCGGGCCGTTCTTCCTCGGTGGGCCGGTGCAGCGCCGCTACATCCCGGCCGCGGTTCCGGTTCTCGCGCTGCGCGGCGAGTTTCTGACCGCGTACACGCCGTATCAGCCCGAGGTAAGCCAGGGGACGCTGCAGTCGATCTTCGAATACCAGTCACTCATCTCCGAGCTCCTCGCGATGGACGTCGCGAACTCATCGATGTACGAGGGTGGGTCGGCGGTCGCTGAGGCCGCCTTCATGGCGGTTCGCACGACGGGCCGCAAGAAGGTCGTGATGGCAAGCGAGGTCTATTTCGAATTCCGCCGCACGGTTCGGACATACGCGAAGGGACCGGACCTCGAGATCGTGGAAGTCCCGACGCGCGATCTCGCGCCGGCGGCCGATGGCGCGGCCTGCCTCATCGTGCAGCACCCCGACGCGTTCGGCGGTCTCGTCGACGTGCGGGCGATCGCGGATGCCGCACACGCAGCGGGCGGGCTCTGCATCCAGGTGACGGAGCCGCACGCGAACGCCCTGCTGGAGCCGCCCGGCGCGCTCGGCGTCGACATCGCGGTGGGGGAGGGGCAGCCGCTCGGCATCCCGATGAGCTTCGGTGGACCGTATCTCGGGATCCTCGCGTGCCGCATGGCGCTCGTTCGTCAGATGCCGGGCCGGATCGTCGGCGAGACGCACGACGCGCGTGGGATGCGCGGGTTCGTCAACACCCTGCAAACCCGAGAGCAGCACATCCGCCGCGAAAAGGCTACGAGCAACATCTGCACGAACGAAGCGATCGCCGCCATCACCGCGGCGGTCTATCTCGGGCTCATGGGGCCGGAAGGACTCCGCGCCGCGGCGCGCCTCGGCGTTGCCAAGGCGCACGCGCTCGCGCACCGTCTCGGCGCGCTACCGGGATGCTCCGTCTCGACCGATGGCGATTTCTTCGATCGGTTCGCGCTCCGCGTCCCGAGGCTGGCCCCCGGCCGTGAAGGAAGCGGCTACGCACTACGGAACGCGCTCCTTGTCGACAACGTCATCGTCGAGGCGACCGCCGCGCACTACGGAGACCGCGACGATCTGATCATCCAATGCACCGAGATGACGACCGACGCCGAGATGGACGCGCTCGTCGCCGCGATCGAGAGCATCGCTGCGAGCGTGCGCGAGACGGTTACAGCCCGATGACCATCCGCACGCAGGTCATTCCCGACTCGGGCGTGAAGACGGCGGTACCCGCGCTCGAGCCGTTGCTCGTCGAGATCCATGAGGAAGGGCGCGCCGGCCGGCACGTGCGCGGCGGTGAAGAGGCCGACGCACTCATCCCGGACGCGTTCCGGAGGCGGGCGCCGCTCGGTCTACCGGAGCTCAGCGAGCCACAGGTGGTTCGGCATTTCACGCACCTCGCGCAGCTGAACTATGCCGTCGACACGGGGATGTACCCGCTCGGTTCCTGCACGATGAAGTACAACCCGAAGATCAACGACCGCGTCGCGTCGCTCTTCGCGGACCTCCATCCGAAGCAGCCGCAGAGCACGGTCCAGGGCGCTTTGACGCTGCTCGCGGAGCTCGAGCGAATGCTCGCGAAGCTCACCGGGATGGACGCGGTCACCCTGCAACCCGCCGCCGGCGCGCAGGCGGAGTTCACCGCGATCCTCATGTTCAAGGCCTACCACCAAAAGCGCGGGGAGGGTGCCAAGCGCCACCGCGTCATCGTGCCGGACACAGCGCACGGCACCAACCCTGCCTCGGCGGCGATGTGCGGGTTCCAGGTGACGACCGTCAAGAGCGACGCGCACGGGAACATCGACCTGGCCTCGCTCAAGGCCGCGCTCGGCGACGACGTCGTCGGTCTGATGCTGACGAACCCGAACACGCTCGGCCTCTTCGAAGAGCGCCTGCGCGAGGTCTGCGACGCGGTCCACGCCGTCGGAGGACTCGTGTACGGCGACGGCGCGAACATGAACGCGCTCCTCGGCGTCGCGCGTCCGGGGGACCTCGGCTTCGACTGCATCCACATCAACGTGCACAAGACCTTCTCGACACCTCACGGCGCGGGTGGGCCCGGCGCCGGTCCGCTCTGCGTGAAGGAGCCGCTGCGGGCGTTCCTCCCAAAGCCCTGGATCGTGCGCGACGAGCAGGGCCGCTATCACCTCGACACTGCGCGCGACGACCAACCGCCGGCCGGTCTTGGGGACTCGATCGGCCGGGTGCGGACATTTCTCGGGAACTTCGGCGTGCTCGTTCGCGCGTACACGTACATGCGCACGCTCGGCGAGGAAGGCCTGGCCGAGGCCTCGAACGACGCGATCCTCGCGGCCAACTACCTCCTCGCGCAGCTTCGCGAGCACTTCGACGTCGCGTTTGACCGGGCGTGCATGCACGAGTTCGTGCTTTCGGCCTCGCGCCAGAAGAAGCAAGGCGCGTCGGCGCTCGATATCGCGAAGGCTCTCATCGATGAGGGGTTCCATCCGCCGACGGTGTACTTCCCGTTGGTTGTCCCCGAGGCGCTCATGATCGAACCCACCGAGACCGAGCCGCGCGAGACGCTCGACGCGTTCGCCGCCGCGATGATCCGCATCGCCGAACGCGCGAAGACCGATCCGGCGTCGGTGAAGGCCGCGCCGAAGCACGCTCCGCTCGCGCGGCTCGACGAGGTCACCGCCGCGCGCAATCCAAAGCTCAAGTGGCAGCGACCGACCTAGTCCGCGCCTCGACGCGGGTCGCCATGGTGTGGCCGCACACCGCGATCGTGCAGCGCGACATCGCCGATCTGCGGGCGGCGCCTTCGACGGAATCCGAGCTCGTCGATCAGCCCCACATGGGCGAAAACGTTCGCGTGCTCGGCGAGGACGGCGATTGGCGATACGTCCAAGGCCCGGATCAGTACTTCGGCTGGGTTCCGGTCGACCATCTCGACATCTTGAGCGGCTATGGCGAGGCGTTTGTAGTCGCGGTGCTTCTTGCGAGCATTCGTGATGCGCCCCGATCAGACGGGATGGTCATAGCTCGTCTCCCCACCGGGACGCTCATCAGACCGATCTACACGAGCATCCAACAGCCCGACGGAAGCTATCGACGAATCGCGTACGAACACCCTCCCGGGTGGCGGGAGACCCGTCTCGGACGTGGGCGGTCCGGTTATGTGGCGGAGACCGACCTCGTCGAGATCGACCAGCTGCCGCACCGCTATCCGACGGCGGCTGACTACCTCAAAACTGCGGAATCGTTCATCGGCGTTCCTTACTTATGGGGCGGTACAACCGCACTAGGCCTGGACTGTTCGGGATTCGTCCAGCAGGTGTACCGTTTGAACGGGGTGGCCCTGCCGCGGGACGCGGATCAACAGGCGGTCCTCGGCCGAAAGGTGGAAGTGGCCCGAGCGGGTGACCTCATGTTCTTTGGGGCGGACTCGGTAACCCACGTCGCCCTCGCCACGAGCGCGACCGAGTTCATTCATGCGCCGATGAAGGGTGGCGCGGTCGAGCACCACCGGCTTGGTCCCGAACGCAAGCTTCGCGGTATCCGCCGCTATCTGCCGGACCCGTCCGCGCCGTGAGGACCCAACGCGATCCCGCCGCCGGGGATGCGCGCACCGACCACGATCTGGTGTACGCGGCGCGGGATGGCGACACCGTCGCGTTTGATGCGCTTTTCTACCGGTACCGCGACGGAATCTTCCGACTCGGACTCGCGATCACGAAGGACCCGTCAGCCGCGGAAGAGATCGTCGTGGACACGTTCGCGCGGGCCCATCGCGCCCTGGCGCGCCTCGAGCCGGACGATTCGCTTCGGCCCTGGCTGTACCGGGTAGCGGTCAACCTTTCGTACAACCGCCGCCCGCGTAAAGGCCTGGTCCTGTCGTCCCTCGATGAGGCGGTCAACGAACCTCTCGCCAACGAGGAGGGGTCTCCCTCGCACGTCGCGGAGCAGGCCGAGCTTCGCCGGCTTGTCCTTGGCGCGGTTGACGAGCTCGGGCCCAAGCACCGGCTCGTGGTCGTGCTGCACTACATGAACGGGCTGAACCTGACGGAGATCGCTGAGGTCGTTGACTGTCCGGTCGGAACGGTCAAATCCCGCCTGCACTACGCCCTCCGCCGGCTCCGAACGCATCTTGCGGCACATCCTGAGCTGGGTATCGAACCAACCCGGCCGATCATCGCTACTGAACTTCGGGCACCAAAACCGATAACGGCCGCAGTGCCACTAGAGGGCGAATGAGACTTTTCTCGCACGGCTGTGAATCTCGTCAGGCGGCATACCTCGCGTGGGCCGACCGGCCCGGCGTAGCCGAACGGATCGCGCTCGAGGCACATGCCGCATCGTGCGTCGAATGCGCCGACGCCCTGCGCAGTGGCCGAGGCGTAGACGCCGTCCTCCGCGGTGCGTTCTCGCCGCTTCGGGAGCGCCGGACGATGATCGCGCCGGGTCGCGTTCGGTTTGCGGTCGGCCCACAAAGCGCAGCGACGAACCCGTGGCTTCACGCGCCGCGTTTCTTCGGTCGCCTTGCCGAAGTCGCGGTCATGGTCGGTGTGACGCTCTTTGCCGTGAGCACGACATTTGACCCGTCGACGCAGCAGAGCACATCGACGTCCGCTACGCACTCGGTGGTCCAGCAATACTTCCGCGCACAGCCTCCGCTCCGCGAGATCGACTACCTCCGTTGGCTCAGACTCAACAAGCCGGATGACTCCTCGACCGCTTCGGATCAAACGCGTCTTCCCATGGGCGGTCGTTTCGACGGCGATCCAGTCGAGATCCAGAAGGCGCTGGGCATCTCTCCGCGCTGACCTGACCCCGCGCCGCGCGACTTCGCTCGCGCTCGTCGCCGTCATCGTCTTCATCACGGGCTGCGCCACGCCTCTCCCCACGAGACGTGATGTTGTGGTCGGCCTCGTGGGCGAGCCACGCACGGTGTTCGACGACGATCCGTCAGCCCGCTTCGTCGCTTCCGCCGTCACCGAGACGCTCGTTCGGCGCGACGCGCACGACGAGCTCACGCCCCGGCTCGCCGAATCCGTCCCGACCCTCGAGAACGGCGATCTCCGCGTCGCGACAGACGACGCGGACGCGCCCGACGGCCGCCTCGTCGCTACCTTCCGACTCCGGGACACGAAGTGGCAGGATGGCGTCCCCATAACGGCGACCGACGTGCGTTTCGCGTGGCAGCAAGACAAGGCAGACACACCCGGCACGCTCACGAGGTGGATGGCCGACCGAATCTCGGATATCCAGATTCTGTCGACGCGCGAGGTCCGCGTCCTCTACCGGAACGGAGAGAGATGGGATGACTACGCGCTCGGGCCCCGCGTGATGCCCAGCCACCGGCTTGCGCAGGCCACCCCCGAGCAGCGTGTCGCGTACGCGCGCGAGCCGGTCCATGCCGGAGCGTTCGCGATCGCCGCCTGGCTGCCCGGCAGCATCACCCTCTCCGCGTACCAGGGCTACGTGCTGGGAACACCCAAGCTCGGCCGGCTCGAGATCCATTTCTTCCCGAGTCGCGCCGCGGCTCTCCAGGCACTCCTTCGGGGCGAGATCGACATTGCGCCGTGGCCCGTGCTTGAGGCCGATCTTGCGAAGACCCTCGATCGTTTCGCGGATGGGACGCATCTGCTCGCGCATTACGTGCCCACCGAGGCGGCGAGCCTCCTTCGGTTTGGATCCAATCTGAAACGGTTCGGCAATCCGCTGGTGAGGGAGGCGATCCTGCTCACCGTCGATCGCCAGTCGATCGTCGACGACGTTTTCGTCGGCAGGGCACGCGTGCCGCGCACATATCTCGTTCCCCCGCAGTGGGCGGCGGCCGAGGATGTGCCCCCCGCGGGCCCCGACCGCGATCGCGCGCGGGCCCTTCTGGTCGAGGCGGGATTCAGCAAAGGCCAGTTCGGGATCGTCGAACGTGGGGGCGAGCGCATGACCACCACGATCGGCGTCGCGGCGGGTTCGCAAGCACGCACCGATGTCGCGAGACGCGTGGCCGGCGACCTCGCCGCAATCGGAATCGCGGCCGACGTGCGCGAACGCGCGCCGGCCGATCTCGCTGCCGAGGTGCAGCGAGGTGAGTTCGATCTGGCGATCACATCTGAGGAAGCGGCCGATCCTCAGCTTGCTTCGGAGCGATGGGCCGGCATAGTCGACCCCTGGTTCGACGTGCTCGCCCGCCTCGCGACGGAGGCGCCGGATCGTGTCGAGAAGCGCGCGATCTACACGGAGATGGAACGGATCTGGACGTCGGCCCTCCCCGCCCTCCCGCTCTATCAGGAGCTCCGGGTCGATGTCGCGCCGCAAGGCCTCGCCGGAATTCAGCCCGCGCCCTCGGGTTCGGCGCTCTCGTGGAACGTCTACGAGTGGAGTTTTCTACTCCGCTGAACCCGCTTGGGCTAGCGACGGTACTGGCAATGGCCCAGAATCGCGCCATACCCCAATAAAGGAAGGACAGGGAGGCGGAATTTTGACCCCAAGTCGCAGTCGCATCTGGCCGCTCATCGGTGTCCTGTCGCTGGTCGTCCTGGTGATCAGCGCCTGCACCCAGCAGAGTGGCGGCCCCTCGACGTCGGCCGGAGCCGACGCCGACCCGAACGGCGAGTTCAGGAGCAACATCGGCTCCGAGCCCGACACCATCGACCCCCAGGTCGAGTCATTCGTGGACGAGATCGGCGTCACGATGCAGGTCTACGAAGCTCTGATGACATTCGACATCAAAACGGGCAAGCCGATCCCGGCGGCAGCCAAGGATCAACCGAAGGTCAGCGCCGACGGGCTGACGTACACGTACACCCTCCGGGATGGCCTGAAGTACTCGGACGGCAAGGCCCTTACCGCAAACGATTTCAAGTACGGGTGGCAGCGCCTCTGTGACCCTGCGACGGCGGGCAACTACTCGTTCACGGGTTACATCGTGGCCGGCTGCGAAGCCTGGAACAGCATGGACCCGAAGAAGGACGACCCCGCTAAGCTCGCGGCTGCCAAGGCTACCTTCCTCAACAGCGTCAAGGTCAACGGCAACGACATCTCGTTCACTCTCACCCAGCAGGCGCCCTACTTCAACTCGATCGCCGGACTCTGGGTCGGCGTGCCGACTCGCGAGGACATGGTGACCAAGGGCGGCGACAAGTGGACCGAGCCTGCGACGTACGTCGGGAACGGCCCCTTCATCTTCAGCGAGTGGAACCACAACTCGAAGATGGTGTTCACACGCAACCCCAACTTCCGCACGCCCGTCAAGCTCGCCAAGTGGACCAAAGTCATGATCAACGAGGGTGCGGTCGCCTTCGCGGCGTACCGCAGCGACGAGCTCGACGAGTACGGCATCGCGGCTGAGGACCTTCGGAGCATCGACAGTGACGCAGCCCTCAAGGCGCAGGTCGTCGAAGGACCCGGCTCCTGCAGCAACTACATCGCCTTCAATCTGAAGAAGGCACCGTTCGACGACAAGAATGTGCGCGTGGCGTTCGTGAAGTCGTTCGACCGAGACGCGTATATCGCCGACATCCAGAAGATCGGCAAGCCATCGACTTCATTCATCTCGCCCGGCATCCCCGGCTACGACCCGGGCGATACATTCCAGAAATTCGATCCCGCCAGCGCCAAGACCGCTCTCGCCCAGGCGAGTCCAGCGGCGCAGGCTGCTCTCGCGAATCTCAAGATCACCTATTCCGCGACCGCCCGGGGGAAGACACGACTCGAGTGGTTCCAGAACCAGTGGAAGACGAACCTGGGCGTGAACGTCTCCCTCGACCCGGTGGACACGACGACGTACACGCAGCTGGTCAAGAAGTTGGAGACCGCTCCGCAGATGTTCTACATCGGCTGGTGCGCCGACTACTACGACCAGCAGGACTGGCTCACCACCGTCTTCAACTCAAAGTCCACGCAGACCCCGACTGGCTACAACAACCCAACATTCGACAAGCTCGTCGCAGATGCCGACAAGGAGCCTGATGCGAAGAAGCGCGACGATCTCTACCAGCAGGCCTCACGGCTTCTCTCGCAGGACGCGCCCGTCGGATTCGTCTACTACAGCACGACGAAGATTCTCCAAAAGCCATGGGTGAAGAATCTCTACATCACCCCGCTCGGTTTCGAAGAGGCCGGCTACATCGACCTCTACGTCACCAAGCATTAGCAGCGACTCGCGGTATCGCGTGAGAGGGCCGGCATGAGCCGGCCCTCTCACTGTTTCATGCCGTCATCTCCGAATGTGTCGGGCTATACACTCGGCTAGATCCAGTGCTCAGATATGTGATCCGGCGTCTCCTTCTAATCATCCCGACAATGTTCTTCGTCGCGCTCATCACCTTCACGCTCGCCCACGCGACGCCCGGAAGTCCCTTCGATCGGAACGAGAACAAACCGCTGCCGCAGGCGACGATCGATCGACTGAACCGCTACTACGGCGTGGACCAGCCGATCCCCGTGCAGTTCGTGACGTACATCGGCAATCTGCTGCGCGGCGACCTCGGGCTCAGCTTCACGAAGGGCCGACCGGTCGCCGACATCATCGGTCAGGGCATCGGGACCAGTGCGCAGCTGGGAGTGCAGGCGCTGCTCCTGGCCCTCGCGTTCTCGATCCCCCTCGGCATCATCAGCGCGCTGAAACAGAACACGGCTGCCGATTACGTGAGCCTGATGTTCGCGACCGTCGGAACCACGATCCCGTCGTTCGTGATCGCGATCTTCCTCATCTACATCTTCGGCGTGACGCTCCGCTTCTTCCCGATCACTGGCTGGGGGACCTGGCAGAACGAGGTCATGCCGACTGTCGTGCTGGCGCTCGGCCCGGGCGCCTTCCTCACTCGGATCACGCGCGCGAGCATGCTCGAGGCGATCAAACAAGATTACGTGCGGACAGCGCGCGGCAAAGGCCTCAGCGAGCGTGTCGTGGTGGTGGGCCACGTCCTCAAGAACGCGCTCATACCCATCGCCACGATAATCGGGCCGGCGACGGCCGCCCTCATTACCGGATCCTTCGTTATCGAATCACTCTTCAACGTGCCCGGTGTTGGTCGGCTCTTCGTCATCAGCATCGAGCAGCGCGACTACCCGACGATCATGTCGACAACGATGCTCTACGCGTTCCTCATCATGATCGCGAATATCACGGTCGACATCCTGTATGGCGTGCTCGATCCGCGGATCAAGGTGGCCTGAGTTTGGCGACCACGCTGACCACCGAACAGCGACGCTCGATCGGATCCAGGCTGGAGCGCAAGCAGCGTTCGCTGTGGGGCGACGCCCTGAGGAGGCTGCTGCGCAATCGAGCCGCAGTCGTCGGGCTCGCGGTGATCGGGTTCGCTGCATTTGTCGCCGTCTTCGCCGGGGTGCTCGCTCCATACGATCCGATCGCCCAAGATCCTCCGAAACAGCTGATGGAACCCATCTGGACGAAGGCGTTCGGAGGCAAATACACCGACCCGGCGTTCCTCCTGGGCTCGGACGCGCTCGGTCGCGACATGCTGAGCCGTCTGATGTACGGGTCGCGCATCGGTCTCGTCGTGGGATTCGTCCCGGTCACGATCATCTTTTTCATCGGGATGTCGGTCGGAATGCTCGCGGGCTACCTCGGAGGATGGGTGGACAATTTCCTCATGCGGCTTACCGACGTTATCTACGCGTTCCCAGACCTGCTCTTCGTCATCATCATCGTGGCGATGCTCCGCAGCACTAGCGCGGGTGACGTCATGGGTGGACTGCTTGTTATCTTCGTCGGTATCGCGGTCGTGAACTGGGTTGGCTTGGCGCGACTCGTGCGCGGACAGGTGCTGTCGATCAAGCACCGGGAGTTCGTCGAGGCGGCGCGTGCCGTTGGGGCGAGCCCGATCTGGATCATGACGCGCCACATTTTCCCGAACATTCTCGCGCCGGTCATCGTGTCAGTCGCGTTTGCGATACCCGGCGCCCTCCTCACGGAAGCGACCCTCTCCTTCATCGGCATCGGGATCAAACCACCGACGCCGAGCCTCGGCACGATGATCGCCGACGGGTTTGTCGTGTTCTCGACAACGCCCTGGCCGGTGCTTCTGCCGGCTCTGTGCATTTCTGTACTCCTTCTCGCGTTCACGTTCGTCGGGGACGGGCTCCGGGACGCTCTCGACCCGCGTTCGTCGACGTGATCGGGATCGGGCGAGCGTTGGTAGACTCCGCGGAACTCAGGCGGGGCTAGGGGGAGACCGGGTGGCTCAGCAGCTTCTGGAGGTCACGGACCTTCACACGCAGTTCTTCACGCGCGACGGCGTCGTCCGCGCGGTCGACGGTGTGACGTTCGAGGTCGCGGCGGGCGAAACGCTCGGGATAGTCGGTGAGTCCGGCTGCGGCAAGTCCGTGACCGCGCTCTCGCTCATGCGTCTCATCCCCGTGCCGCCGGGCAAGATCGTCAAGGGCTCGATCATGTTCGATGGCGCGGACGTTCTCAAGATGGACGACGACGAGGTGCGCGGGATCCGCGGCAACAACATCGCGATGATCTTCCAGGACCCGATGACGAGCCTCAATCCCGTGCTTACCATCAGCCGTCAGATCTCGGAGGCGCTCGAACTCCACCTCAAGATGGACAAGAGCGAGGCGCGGAAGCGCACCATCGAGCTCCTCGACCTCGTCGGCATTCCCAGCGCCAAGAAGCGCGTGGACGATTATCCCCACCAGTTCTCGGGAGGCATGCGTCAGCGCGTGATGATCGCGATGGCGCTGTCGTGCAATCCGAAGCTCATCCTCGCGGACGAGCCGACGACCGCGCTCGACGTGACGATCCAGGCGCAGATCCTCGATCTCCTGAAGAACCTGGCACGCGAGTTCCGGACCGCGTTCATCCTCATCACGCATGACCTCGGCGTGGTCGCCGGCATGACGCAGCGGATCCACGTCATGTACGGCGGCAAGATCGTCGAGAAGGCCGACACGGCTGAGCTCTTCGCCAACCCGAAGATGCCGTACACGTGGGGTCTCCTCCGTTCCATCCCGCGCCTCGACGAACGGCGCAAGGCCAAGCTCGTGCCGATCGAGGGCCTCCCGCCCGACCTGATCGCACCGCCGCCGGGCTGCCGATTCGAGCCGCGCTGCCAGTACCGTCGCGAGATCTGCCGCGAGAAGGAACCGGAGCTCGAGCACATCCCGAACTCCAAGCCCGACCACGAGGCTCGATGCTGGGGCACGCAGCAAGGCGGATGGCTCGTCGACACGGATTGGCACAAGGAAGTCGGTGACACCCGCGTCATCGAGGAGATCAAGCAAGAAGTCGCGCAGCTTCCGCCCGAGCCCAAGCCCGGCGACGTGCCGCCGCCGCCAACCGCGATTTAAGAGGTGCAGAGATGGCCCTGAACACACCGACGAAGCCGGCCGATCCGGACTACGTCCGGGTTCGCAGCACGGCCACCATCGACAGCGGCAAGAACCTCCTCGACGTCAAAGCGTTGAAGATGCACTTCCCGCTGACGCAGGGGATCATCTTCCAGCGACAGGTTGGGGCCGTCCGCGCGGTCGACGGGATCGACTTCTTCGTCGAGAAGAGCGAGACGCTCGGTCTCGTCGGCGAGTCAGGGTGCGGGAAGTCGACGACAGGACGCGCCATCCTCCAGCTCTACAAGCCGACGGCCGGCGAGGTGAAGTTCGACGGCGTCGAGCTCACCAGGCTTGGCGGCGAGGACATGCGCAAGATGCGCCGCCGTATGCAGATGATCTTCCAGGATCCCTACGCGTCGCTGAATCCACGAATGACCGTCGGCAACATCATCGGCGAACCGCTCGAGGTCCATAACCTTGCACGCGGCAAAGAGAAAACGGAGCGCGTCCAGGAGCTGCTTCGCGTCGTGGGCCTCAACCCGTACTTCACCAACCGGTACCCGCACGAGTTCTCCGGTGGCCAGCGCCAGCGCATCGGGATCGCCCGTGCCCTCGCCGTCGAGCCTGAATTCATCGTGTGCGACGAGCCGATCTCGGCGCTGGACGTGTCGATCCAGGCGCAGGTCATCAACCTGCTCGAGGAGCTCCAGGATCGCTTCAAGCTGACCTATCTCTTCATCGCGCATGACCTTTCGGTGGTGCGGCACATCAGCGACCGCGTCGCGGTGATGTATCTCGGAAAGATCGTCGAGCTCGCGGACCGCGTCGATCTCTACGAACGTCCGCTCCACCCGTATAGCCAGGCTCTTCTCTCCGCGGTCCCCATCCCGGATCCGGCTGTCGAATCGAAGCGCAAGCGAATCATCCTGACCGGCGACGTCCCTTCGCCAGTGAACCCGCCCTCCGGCTGCCGTTTCCACACGCGGTGCTGGAAGGCGCAACAGATCTGCTCTGAGGTCGACCCCGAATTCATCGAACATGAGCCGCGGCACTGGGCCGCGTGTCACTTTCCGGGCGTCTAGACCGGCCAGGCGACCAAGGTGGCTGATCGTCCGAACGTCCTCAGCCGTACGGCGGTATAGCAGGCGGGATCGGCTGTCTTCGTGGGCTTTGCCTAGACTGCCGAAATTCTCGCATTGGGAAAGGAGCCACCGAGGGGCATGACGCAACAGCGCACGCACCGCACTCTGCTTGGCATCGCGGCCGCGGCGGTCCTCATCGCCACGGCGTGCGCGCCGAGCGGCGGACCGAGCGCAAGCAGCACGACCACGACTCAGGAAACGCCGGTCGCCGGCGGTCGAGTGATCCGAGGCTCATTCAGCGACATACGAGTTCTGAATCCGGTGATCAGCACCGACGCGACTTCATCACAGGTCATCAGCCTCATGTACGACACCCTGCTGAACGTCGACGCGAAGACCGGCAATCCCGTCCCGTGGTTGGGGAAGTGGACCGTCAGCTCGGACAACCTGACGTACTCCTGGGAGATCGACGCCAAGGCGAACTGGTCCGACGGCAAACCCATCATCGCCGAGGACTATCTCGCGCGGGCGAAGGCTGTCGCGCGCAGCAAGCTGACGACACAGAAGAGCAGCTGGAATGACGTCGAAGGCTTCAATGACTATCGCGACGGGAAGGCCACGTCGATATCGGGAATCACGATCGACTCGGCGAATCCCAAGAAGTTCACCGTGAAGTTCGGGAAGTCATTCTGCCCCGCCCTGATAAACGTCTTTGGCATCGCGCCGATCCCGGCGCACGTCTTTGGCAAGTACACCGTCGACAATGACCCGTCGAAGAACATCGACACCGCGCCCGAGAACGCGGCACCGACCGCGGTCAGCGGCCCGTTCAAGTTCAAGGAATGGCGCAAGGGCGACCAGGTCATCCTGAGCCGCAACGACGGTTACTGGCGCGGCGCGCCGTACCTGGACGAATTCGTTCAGAAAGTCGTCGCGGACTCGACGGTCCAGGCTGCACAGCTGAAGACCGGCGAGCTCACACTCGGCGCGATCCAGCCGGGCGACTACGACGACCTATCGAAGTCCGACAACCTGAAGCTCTACGAGTGGAAGGACAACGGCTACGTCTACATCGGATGGCGCCTGAACAACCCGAACGTCCCGGCCTTGCAAGACAAGCGTGTCCGGCAAGCGCTCGCCTACGGCCTCGACATGTCGCAGGTCGTCCAATCCGTCGTTCTCGGCCACGGAGAAAAGCAGATCTATCACACACCGTCCGTTTCCTGGGCTTCGCCAGGCACGGCGGGCTTCCAGGCATACAACTTCGATGCGACCAAAGCCGAGCAGCTCATAAAGGACGCCGGTTACACCAAGGGTTCCGACGGCTTCTACGCGAAGGATGGCAAGACCCTCGGGTGGACCATCGTGACGAACCAGGGGAACAAGACGCGTGAGACGTTCCTCCAGGTCGCCGCGGAGCAGTACAAGAAGATCGGCGTGAAGATCAACCCCAAGGTCGAGGACTTCACGACGCTCGTCCCGAAGCTCACGAGCGGCAGCAACGAGATCGAGACCATCATCATCGGCTGGCAGCTCGGGACGGACCCGGACCCGTTCAGCATCTGGCACTCGAGCAACATCGCGACCGCGGCGCAGGCAGGCAACAACTTCGTCGGTTACAACAACCCCGACGTCGACAAGCTCATCGAGCAGGGTCGCGGTCCAAATTGCGGGCAGGACGTCCGCAAGACGGCATACGCGCAGATGAACAAGATCCTGAACGAGGACCAGCCGTACAACTTCGGGTTCTCCCAGAACAGGATCCTCGCGACCGACAAGCGCATCCGGGGCATCGAGCCAGGCAGCTTCAGCCCCGACGCGACATGGAACGTCGAGAAGTGGTGGATCAAGCAATAACGGCGATCTGACGTACGCGCACGCGGCGGGGCGCCCAAGCGGGGCGCCCCGCCGGTCCGGAGGTCACCGAGGAGCGATGCGCAAATACATCATCCGGCGCGTCCTGTACGCGATTCCCACGCTGCTCGGTATCTCCGTCATTGTCTTCGCGATCTCACGGCTTGCGCCAGGCGACCCCGTACGCCTCTATACGTTCGGCGCCACGAACATCACCGAAGAGGACATCGCCGCGCTCCGGCATTTCTACGGACTCGACCAGCCGCTCCCGATCCAGTACGTCACTTGGCTCATGAACATGCTCCGCGGCGACTTCGGGAAGTCCCTTCAGTACAACCAGCCGGCCTTCGCTCTCCTCATGGAGCGGCTACCGGCGACGCTCCAGCTCGCCGTCCTCGCCCTCGTGCTGCAGGTCGGCATCGGTGTGCCGCTCGGGGTCATCGCCGCGCTCAACCGCGGCGGTTGGGTCGACAACGCCGTGCGGTTCTTCGGCGTCGTCGGACATGCGATCCCGCAGTTCTGGATCGGACTCCTTTTGATCGTGCTCTTCGCCGTGAACCTGCACTGGCTTCCGAGCCAGGGCCTACTCACCATCGGCAAGGACGTCTGGGACATCCCCGACCGCTTGAAACACATCCTTCTGCCCGCCTTCGTGCTCGCGCTGGCGGGCGTCGCGAACTACTCGCGCTACCTGCGCACAGAGACACTCGACGTGATCGCGCAGGACTACGTGCGGACCGCGCGTGCCAAGGGGCTCCGCGAGCGCACGGTGGTGTACGTCCACGCCCTCCGCAACGCGTTGATCCCGGTCGTGACCGCGCTCGGCGGCATCCTCGCGGCGCTCGTAAGTGGTGCGCTCATCGTCGAGCAGGTCTTCACCTGGCCGGGTGTCGGCCAGCTCACATACGCGGCCGTTCGTGGCAAGGACTACCCGCTCATCATGGCCGGGGTCATGTTTGCCAGCACGATGCTGGTGATCAGCTACTTGCTTCGTGACCTCGCCTACGCACGCGTGGATCCGCGGATCAAGGTCTGAGCTGATGGCAACGGTCGCGCGCGCCGATGTAGTCCCCGCGACGGTGGCGTCCCGTCGTGCGTCCGCCGGGCTCTGGACGAACGCGTGGTACAGCCTCCGGCGCGATCGCCTCACGATGGGAGCGGCGGCCTTGCTGCTCCTGCTCGCGGCGTCGGCGATCGCGGCGCCTCTGTTCGCGCAATACGTGTTCCACACGAGCTTTGAGGAGCAAGATCTCCTCCATATCTATGCGAAGCCAACGTTCGATCCACCGGCATACATGCTCGGCGCCGACGAGATCGGCCGCAGCCAGGTGGTGCGCCTCCTGTATGGCGGCCAGGTCTCCCTCTTCATCGGCTTCGTCGCGGCGCTCATGAATCTCACGCTGGGGGTCGGCCTCGGTCTTCTCGCGGGTTACATGCGCGGCGCCGTCGATGACCTCATCACCTGGTTCATCACCACGCTGAACTCCATCCCGATCATCTTTCTCCTTCTTCTCATTACCTCGCTCTTCCAGCCGGGAGCCCTCACGCTCACGCTCATCATCGGTGTGCTGTTCTGGACCGGTGTGACCAACTTCGTCCGGGGCCAGACCTTCGCGCTGCGCGAGCGCGAGTTCATCACAGCGGCGCGGACGATCGGCGCCGCGACGCCGCGCATTCTCATGCGGCACATCCTCCCCAATGTCCTGCCGTTGATCTTCGTTCTCGCCGCGATCGACATCGGCTCGATCATCCTTGCGGAATCGGCGCTCAGTTACCTTGGCCTCGGAGTGCTGCCGCCGACTCCGAGCTGGGGGAACATGCTCTCGAACGCGCAGAGCTACGCGACGCGCGCACCGTGGCTCGTGGTGGCGCCCGGCGCAATGATCTTCCTCACCGTTCTATGTCTCTATCTGATCGGGGACGGTCTCCGCGATGCTCTCGACCCGAGGCTCAAGGCGTCCTGACGGCCGGTCGGCCGAGCTAGTCCCTCACCGGATGCGCTCTTCGGCCGTGTTGCTCCTGGCCATCTGTGTCGTGCTCGGCGGATGCACGCTCAACCCGAGCGTTGCCACGCCTTCCCCGACGCCTGCGATTGCCGGCGGGACCCTCCGCGTCGCCATCGCTGCCGAGGCGGCCTCGCTCGACCCGTGGAACGACGATGCGTCGCTCGTCGCGACCCGCCAGATCTTCGAAACGCTCGTTGAAGTCGACCCGGCGACGTCGCGGATCACGCCCGCGCTCGCGTCGGGATGGCAAATGACCAACGACGGGGCGTCCTGGACGTTCGCTCTTCGAGATGGCGTCCGGTTCCATGACGGCAACGCACTCGACGCGGCGGCCGTCGTGGCGAGCTTCGAACGCGGAATGACGACTCGCGGATCCGCATACCGGGCGCTCTTCGCCGATCCCGCGGCGATCCTCAGCGTGCAGGCGGTCGATCCCAGAACCGTGCGATTCGATCTTCGCGCTCCGTTTGGTCCGTTCCTCGCGCACCTCGCTGCGCCGCAGACGGCGATCGCCCGGGGCGCCGCGGGAACCGGGCCATTCGCCGCGCCCGCGGGGGCGCTCGCGCTCGACGGCACGCTCACGCTTCGGCGGAACGACGCGTATTGGGGTCGTGATGCGGCGGGCAAACAGCTCCCGTATCTCGACGGGCTTGTCCTGCGGCCGGTGCGCGACCCCACATCACGCCTCGCGGAGCTTCGCGCCGGGCGGGTCGAGGTCGCGCTGGATCTTCCCATCGCGCAGGCGTCCACCGCGCGCAGCGACCCGAGCCTCATCGTCAGCCCGAGGAAGGATGCGGCCCTCGCATCGCTCGGAGTCAACGCGACGGCGGCCCCGTTCGACCGGTCGGAGGTCCGGCGCGCAGTCGCGATGGCAGTGAACCGCAACGCGCTGTCAGCGGTCTATGGCGGCACGTCGCGACCCGCGACCCAGGCGGTCCCGCCCGGCGCGCTCGGCTACGACGACAGCGTTGTGGAGTTCGCCGCGCTCGACACGGACGCGGCGCGCAAGGCCCTCGCCGACGGCCACATCCCGACGCCGATCTCCGCGGACCTCGCGTACCCCAGCGTCCCGACCGCCGCGTACCCCGATCCTCAGCGCATAGCGCAGTCGATCGCCGCGGACCTGGGCAAGATCGGGATCGTCACGCGGCTCCGCTCGGTGGAACCGGCAGCGTTGCGCGACGCCGGCGCGGCGCTCAGCCTGGACACGACCGTCCTCGGACTCGACCCCGATGACGTGTTTTGGCCGCTTTACGGGCTCGATGACCCCTCCGGGACGTCACTCATCGTGGGTCTGGTCCGAAAGGCCCGGGCCGAGGCGGATCCGACCAAGCGCGCCGAGCTCTACAAGCAGGTCTCCAAGATCGCCCGCACCGATGCGCTCCGGGTACCACTTCTGTTCGCGGACAAGTCCAACGCCACGACGGCGCGGCTCGTGGGGTACGGCGGCATCGAATATTTCGGCACAGTGTGGCTGCGGCCGTGACGCCGTCGGATAACGTGTAACTAGAAGTGATGATCCCGATGGGCGGCGGCGGCGTCCACATGTTCATGTGGGGCCAGCGCGGTGACATGGCGAAGAAGCGACCGACGGTCGCCATGTATCGACGACTCCTTCGATTTGTCGGCCCGTATCGCTGGAATCTCGCGCTCGCGGCCGCGCTCCTCGTGATCTCAACCGCCCTCGGCCTCGTGTGGCCACAGATCGTGCAGCGGGTGCTCGACCTCGGCTTCAAAGAGCCCGGACTGCTCGACGAGCTTGTCGTCGTCCTCATCGCGGTCCTCCTCGTGCGAGCCGTCATCGACGGCGTCCGCCAATTCGTCATGGCATGGACCGGCGAGAGCGTCATCTTCGATCTCCGGATGGCGATCGTGAACCACCTCCAATCGATGTCGCTGTCATTCTTCAACGTGCGCAAGACCGGCGATCTCATGTCGCACGTGACGAGCGATGCGACCCTCGTGCACGGCGTCGTGACGCAGACGATCATCCAGGTGCTCGGCCAGGTCCTCACTCTGGTCGGCGGCGTCACCATCATCTTCTTGATGAACTGGCGGCTCGCGCTCCTCACGCTGGTGGTCGCGCCTCCGATCGGGATCATCGGCCAGTACCTCGGCCGAAAGATCCGCGACATCTCGCGCGCGGCGCAGGACGCGCAGGGCGAGGCGGTCGGAGTCTTGCAGGAGGCCCTCGCCGAGGTGCGCGTGGTCCAGGCGTTCACGCGCGAGGACTACGAGGCCAAGCGCTTCCACGAGAAGCTTCTCGTGATGTTCCAGAAGAGCATCGACCGTTCGCGCATCGGCGCGATCATGTTCCCGGCCATCGGCTTTCTCGGTTTCGCCTCTTCGATCGTGGTGCTCTGGTACGGCGGCCACCAGGTCGCCGCCGGCGAGCTCACGCAGGGACAGCTCGTCGCGTTCCTTCTCTACATGGGTATGGTCGCGGGGCCGGTCGGCGGTCTCGCGAGTCAGTGGACGGGCATTCAGCAGGCATTCGGCGCGGCCGACCGCATCTTCGCGTTGCTCGACACTGAGCCCGACGTCCGCGACCTCCCAGGTGCCGTTCCGATCGGCCCGGTGCGCGGCGAGATCGAGTTCGACGAGGTCTCGTTCCGATATGGCGATGCAGGGGGAGGGGCCCCGGGGGTAGGGGCCCCCGGCCGCGAAGCGGCACGCGGAGCGGAGGGCGGTAGTGCCCTCATCTTCGAATCGTTATCCACGGTCTTCAGCGAGGGCGAAACGACAGCTCTCGTCGGACCTTCAGGCGCCGGCAAGACCACCTTGGTGAACCTCGTCGGCCGCTTCTACGACCCCGTCGCGGGACGGGTGTGCGTGGATGGGCGGGACATCCGTCGGGTCACGATCCGCTCGCTACGCGAGCAGATCGCCGTCGTGCCGCAGGAGCCGATCCTCTTCGGCGACACCATCCGCGAGAACATTCGCTACGGGCGCCTGGACGCCACCGCGGCGGAGATCGAAGATGCGGCGAGGGCCGCGAATGCGACCGAGTTCATCGCCCGCACGCCGAAGGGGATGGACACGATCGTCGGCGAGCGCGGCGTCCGGCTTTCCGTCGGGCAGCGGCAGCGCATCGCCATCGCCAGGGCGATCCTCCGCGACGCGCGCATCCTCCTTCTCGACGAGGCCACGAGCTCGCTCGACAACGAGAGCGAGTTTCTGGTCCAGCAGGCGCTCGATCGCCTCATGCGTGGCCGGACGACGATCGTGATCGCGCACCGGCTGTCGACGGTCGAGCGCGCGGACCGGATCCTCGTTTTGGACAAAGGCCGCATCGTCGAGCAGGGCACGCACACCGAGCTGCTTGCGAAGAGCGGCCTCTACCACCGCCTTTACACACGCAAGTTCGTTGACGAGACGTCCATCTCAGGGCGGGAGCCCACGCCGGAGCCGGTCCTCGCGGGCGAGGTGATGCGCATCCGGCGTTTTCCCCCGACGACGTAGGTCGTCTCCCTGCTTGCACCCGGGCGTAGCCTTCGCGACGGCAGGCGAAGCCTGGCCGATCGATACGTCGAGCGTTAAGGGGAGGTACGCGATGACAGACAAAGTTCAGCTCGCCAAAGAGGGAATCGAGGCGTTCAGCGCTGGGGACTGGGAGCGGTTCAAGGCGCCGCTTCGGGCGGACGCGGTCTATGAGGAGCTCGCGACCCAACGCAAAGTCCAAGGTCCGGATCAGATCGTCGAGGCGAGCAAAGGATGGAAAGAAGCGTTCCCCGACGCAACAGGAACGATCACGAAGGTGACCGAGGGCGCCGACACCGTGGTGCTCGAGATCACCTGGCAGGGGACGCACACGGGTGACCTCGTCTCACCGATGGGCACCATCCCTGCCAGCCAGAAGCGCGTGAAGATCTCGGCGGTCCAGGTCATCAGATTCAAGGGCGACAAGATCGCCGAGACCAGACACTTCTTCGACCTCATGACGTTGCTTGACCAGATCGGCGCCGTTCCGATGCCCGCGACCGCCTAAGCGACGAGTCGAGTGGCCCGGCGGCTCTTGCCGCCGGGCCGATGAGTGGGCACCGCAGAGAATCTTGTGTGCTTCCTTGCTTGGTCGCCCGTGTAGCGTGAGGAAGCGCCCGACGGGGTCGGCGCTTTGGGGGTTCTCGTGATCGCAGCTACCCAACCGACATTGGGGTCGTCTCTCCGCGCGACCATCGC
>Ga0209057_1000324_pt1 | contig 43698 bp, 46 predicted proteins | sample GraSoiAngelo_146_FD_185903 | JGI IMG/M metagenome (GOLD analysis project Ga0209057, IMG submission 185903) | Grasslands soil microbial communities from the Angelo Coastal Reserve, California, USA - 14_1009_05_30cm (SPAdes) (version 2) | ecosystem: Environmental > Terrestrial > Soil > Grasslands ...
AAGACGATATTTCCATCGCCTTGCCAACTGCCCGGATTGCGGTCTTTGCCCCGGATCGCAAGCCGAATTGCCGGAGAACGTTGCCATTCCCAGTCACGGAGAAATTCATTCAACTCCCGCGGCACGAACCCATGGAGTGCCCCTGGGGATATTGTGCTCTCAATGTTCATGCGAAAATCGTTTAGCGCATCCAAGAGATCAGCTTGCAACTGGCCGGTCTGGTGATGCACGCGCAGGTCCCGCACGAACGTGCGCTGGCCATCCCAGGAAAAATCGGCAGTAAGATCGGAGAACGGGACCGTCTTGTAGCTGAACTGCCCAAAGGCGGCGTGCCCGATAATATCCGGCCGAAATCCATCCGGCCCGAAACGTAACGAGCCCGAGATTTCGACCAGAGGCGGCGAGTGAAACTCCATTCCTACGAGCGGTTCGCCCAGTTCAACCGCATCAAGAAACGCCTTCAAATCCAGGCTGCTGCGAACTTGGAAATTGGCGCTATCGATTTCGCGGTTCCAATCAGCGCGCCCGGCAAAATTGCCTTTTCTGTCGCTCCACTCGCAATGCGCGACGGTCAAGTGCTGGTCGTTCCATTCGGCAGCGGCAGACAAGTCTCTCATCTCGTAGCTGCCGCGTTGCAATCGCTCGCCGCTCAGCGTCGCCTCTACGCGCGCTTTTTCGATTTCTGCGACGTCTCCGCTGAACTTTAACTGCAATGATGGAAGAGCAGCCGGGAACCTGAATTTTTCCAGTTCATACACCACGCGCTGCGCGATCGATAACCGTCTTTGCCATTCTTCGGGCGAAATCGGGGGCGACGGCTGGTAATTCTCACGCTTGATCAGTTGGCCGGTCGCAGAAATCCGAATTCCGCAGAAGATGCCCTGAGCCTGACTGACATAAATTTGTTCAGGCGGAAAATAAACGTGCGCCCGGAAATTTGTTAGTTGCGCTTTGTCGGCTTTTCCTTCCGCCGTTCTGAGCGGAAGCCTGATTTGCGCATCGCGTACATCGAGAGCGTTGAGAAACGGCTGACGATGGATGAGCGCAGCGTAATTGATGTCGAGCGATACCTCGCTGATAACGGCAAGTGTGTTTTCGCGATTCTTGTAATCGAAAATCCTTACATTTCTTGCGACCAAGCCCCGAAACGGGTCCAGCGTGAGGCGGCCAATGTCGGCTTCGACACCGCGTTTGTGTAATTCCTCGACGACGCGGTAGCGCCATTCACGCCCAAATCCCCGCCGGGCGAGATAATAACCGCCGCCGATAACGCCACAGATTGCGCCGAGAATCGTCAGACGCATCAGGCCGAGGCCCATTCGGTGCCTCCAGGTGTGGCGTCGATATCTTGTGGAAGGCCGAACCTGCGGTGGTTCAAGGACGGGCGGCATCAGGATTCGATCAAGCGTTAAAGCGTTGCAGCGTTGAAGCAACAGGCCAATTTAACCCTCTAACGGTTCAACGCTTCAACGTGATTTCAACCTCCGATTTACCTGCCATTAATGCGTCGTTTAATCTGTTGAGCACAATCTTCATTTCGATGGGCTGGTACTTCATCCGCCACGGGGCATGGCGGCGTCATATGTTGTGCATGATCACGGCCGTGGTTTCATCGACCTGCTTCCTGGTTGGCTACATCATCTATCACGCCCGGGTTGGTGAAAAATCGTCAGGATACACAGGTTGGATCGCCGCCGTTTATTTTCCGATACTGGCTTCGCACGTTTTGCTTGCTTTCGTGACGCTGCCGCTGGTGATTCTAACGCTTGTCCAGGTTTTCCGTCGCCGATGGGATCGTCACAAGCGGATCGCGCGATGGACGATCCCAATCTGGCTGTACGTCTCGGTCACAGGCGTGTTTGTGTACTTGATGCTCTACAAATGGTTTCCGCCGGGAACGTGATGCAGGCAATCGCGTCCGCCATTCGAACGGACTGGTGCAACGGCGAGCCTGCAGAGACTGGGGCGCACATAGCATCGTCTGCGTCACGCCAAAATCTTGCGCACGGCAATGATTTGATGTTTGATCACACGATGCGCGTTGGTGCGCCAGAAAATTTATGGTGACTATTGCGACGTTCAACGAGCCGGCTAAAGCGCGACAGCTGAAACGACGTTTTCAGGACGCGGGCATAAAGGCCGATGTTCACAATGAGGCGCCGCTCCAACAGGTCGGCTTCATGTCGCGCCCGCAAGCGAATGCAAAGGTGATGGTAGAAGACGCCGAGTTCGAAAAGGCCCAGGAGCAGATGATCGAGTGGGAGGCCACCGACCCCGACATCTCCGCCGCTCTGATTCGTTGTCCTCAATGCGGCTCTTCCAATATTGAATATCCACAGATGACCCGAAAATTCATGACGCCCGCGCTCGTGGGCGTGCTTTGTGCGATGAAAATCATTCCCAAGGAGTTTTACTGCCAGGACTGCCACTTTACCTGGAGCAACCAGGAAGAGCCTACGATCGGACGGCTGTGGCATCGGTTCTTCCCCGGAACCGAATCGAGCACGGAAGCCTCGTAGAAGCCGATCTTATTGTCCGGGCGCTTGATTCGTCCCACACGATTCTTCTTGTGATGGATGTTCATTTGCCCAGAGTGATGGGAATCTGCTGCGTGTTCTGCTCTCGCCTCACTAAGGGCCAGTCTCGAGCTTCGCTCGCAGTCACAATCGCGGGTTGCCAACCATGAGGTGGCTTTTTGTCTTACTGCTAGCATTGGCCATCTTCGGCGGCGCTGCCTGGTTCGGTTACAACACCTTTGTCAAAGAAGAAATCGCGGTGAAAAAGGAGCAACGGGGAGAAGTTACTCCGCCACCTGCGGTGGATATTAGCCTGCCCGAATTTCAGGCCGCGGTCCAACTGCGGCAGGATCGAAAACTGGCCGAAGCTCGCGATGCACTCGTAAACTTCATTCAAAAATATCCCTCCGGAAAACATCTCGACGAAGCGCGGGATGTGCTCGGGGAAGTAAACGTCGACATTTTGCTATCGCGTCATCCCTCTCCGGAGAAGACCGAGTACGTCGTGAAATCGGGAGACGTATTGGCAAAGATTTCGCGAAAGCTGAAGACGACACCGGAGCTGATCATGCGCATGAACAATATGAGCAGCACGATGTTGCACATTGGGGAGCATCTGCTCATTTCCCACCCCGACTTCGCGATGGTGATTCAGAGGAAGCCGAACCTGGTTATGGTTCTCAATCACGGCACGTTTTTTAAGCAATATCATGTGCGTGAAGCAAAGTTGCCCCCCAAACAGCCGGCCAAAATCACGGCAAAAGTAGCCGAAACAATGGCTTGGAAAGGCGGGAAACGCGTGGGTATCGGCAGCAAAGAGTATCTTGGCAGCACCCGATGGATTCGGCTCGCCGGCGCTGCGGGGTACACTCTGTATTCGGTGCCGGATGCTGCACATCCTAATCTTGACCAACCGCCACCGCCGGTAGGCCTCGGCCTGGCGGCCACTGATGTCGAGGAGCTAAGCAGCCTTGTAAACAACCGCACCCCTGTCACTATTATCGACTGATCCTGGACCGCCGACCATGATCCGTCGTAGCGGGGCAGTCAGCGCGCTTACTTGACGCTGCAACGGTTCAACGCTTTAGAACGCTTTAGCACTTATGGAATGGCAACCGCTGGATTTTGAAAGACCGATCTTTGACCTGGAACGGCGCTTGGAGGATTTGAAGAATCATTCCGACCAACACGATGTCGATCTTGATCCGGCGATAAAAGACCTGGAGGCAAAGCTTCGCGAAACGCGCCGACGGGTTCATGGCAATCTTACGGCCTGGCAACGTGTCCAAATCGCGCGACATGCGCAACGGCCGTTCGCTCTGGATTATATCGAACGGTGTTTTACCAATTGGGTTGAACTGCATGGCGACCGCCGGTTTGCGGATGACAAAGCAATGCCGTGTGGTCTGGCCTTGCTCGGCAGCCAGCGTTGCGTCGTGATCACGCACCAGAAAGGACGCAACACCAAGGAAAATGTGATGCGCAATTTTGGGTGCGGCCATCCTGAAGGCTATCGCAAGGCGCTGCGGTTAATGCGGCTGGGCGAAAAATTTGGCATGCCAGTGATCTCATTAATCGATACGCCGGGCGCTTTTCCCGGGATCGGATCGGAGGAACGTCATATTTCAGAAGCAATTGCTGTGAATCTTCGTGAAATGATGAGACTGCGCGTCCCGATTGTTGCTGCAGTGATCGGCGAAGGCGGATCGGGTGGCGCGCTGGGGATCGGCGTTGCAGATCATGTATTGATTCTCGAGAACGCTTACTACTCCGTGATCAGTCCGGAAGCGTGTTCGGCGATTTTGTGGAGAGATCGACGACATGCAGCCGAAGCAGCGGAGGCGCTAAAGCTGACTGCTCAGGACTTATTGAAACTCGAAGTTGTGGATGAAATTGTGCCTGAACCGGAGGGCGGCGCGCACCGCGACTATGATTCCGTTGCTGCGAATCTTGGCAAAGCGCTGAGCTGTGCTCTCGAGCAGATTTCTCAGGTTCCAATCGTTGAACTAACGGAACGGCGATACGGAAAATTTAGACGGCTCGGTGTCTTCTCGGGAGGCAAAAGCGTCACCGCTTCGACTGCTTCTTAATGTGATGCTTGGGACTTGGGGTAAATCAGCGGGGGTTTACTGGCTCAGTGCAGTCGCTGCTGTCACGACGGTGCAAGCGAGCGCGGCAGCGTCGGATTTTTGTTTCGACCGCGACACCTTGGCGTTTCAAAACGCCACCGTGCTGAAGTATAAGGATGGGGTTCCCTTTCTGCGTGCAAAATCGACAAGCGATGATCCGGCCAACAAATATACCCGCCGCTGTTTTGTCATGACGCGCACCGCGATGCAATTCCGCAAGTTCGCCCGTTTCGATCCGCGAGGCGCCCCGTTGGATGACAAAGCTTTGACCGCCCGCATTCGCTCGGTTACGCGACGACAGGCTTGGGCTGCTCCGTTGCCGGAAAATCAGCGAATCGTTTTTCCAGGCTACGCAAGTTTGCGGGAAATGAGCAAAGCCCGCACGCAGGCGTTTCAAGAGAATATCGGCAGCGGGTTCATAACTTATTTTCGGCCAGGCAATGGCCGAATGTTTTTCGAGTACAGCCGCAAATATCAGGAGAGAACTCACGCCAGTCTCGATGCCGCCCTTTCGCATGGTGACCTGTTCGTCGGCTATCTTTCCACTTATCCGAAACTAAGTATTAATCATGCGGTGCTGGTTTATGCCCGGAACAAAAGTCTCCCTGGAGACGAGCTGGAGCATTATCTTGCTTATGATCCAAACCATGCCGAAGCACCGCGCGAGCTAACCTGGTCGCCTCGTGAGCGCGCGTTTGCTTATCAGAAAGACATAGACTTCATCGGCGGATTCGTTCGCGTTTACCAATCCTACGGCAAGCCGTTGCAGTGAAAACGATTCGACGCGTCCTTGACGTGATTCCCAGCAATTCGCGCACAGCGGCAGGCTTTTGGCAGCTCGGCGCTTTCGTAGTTCTCGTCCTTCTACGACATAGCGCGGCAGCGTCGGATTTTCGTTTCGACCGCGACACGGTCGGTTTCGCCAACGCCACTGTCTTCGAGTATCGCGAAGGTCATCCCTTTTTGCGGCAAAGAGAGAAAGGAGAACCGAAAAGGTACACTCGCCGCTGTTTTGTCCTATGCCGTACGACGATGCAGTTTCAGAAGTTCGCTCGCTTCGATCCGCATGCCCCCCCATTGGACGACAGGGCGTTGGCCGCTCGCATTCGAAGGGTCACCCGTCGGGCGGCTTGGGAAAATCCATTGCCGACAAATCAGCGCGTCGTCTTCCCGGGCTACGCCGACTTGCGCGCAATGAGCGAGGCGCGCCGCGAAGTTGTGCGAGCAAATATCGGCCTTGGTTGGCCGACTTATTTTCGGTTCGGAAATTTCCGGATGCTCTTCGAGCACGACTCCAAGTACTACGAGGAGACCCACGCCAACGTCAATGCAACTTTGGCTCGCGGCGAGTTATTCGTCGGTTTTCTCACAACTTATCCTCGTCTCAGCATCAATCACGCGGTCCTGGTCTACAAACGAAACCCTGCTTCTCAGAATGACGGAATTGAACGTTTTCTCGTTTACGACCCAAATCACCCGGAAGCGCCGCGTGAGCTCACCTGGTCCTCCCGCGATCGTGCTTTCGCATATCAAAAAGATTGGGATTTCATCGGCGGCTTCGTTCGCGTTTATCAAATTTACGGCAAGTGGCTGCAGTAAAGACGATTCTTTAGAGGGGTACCAATGCCAGAGAGTCCATCACCGCCCAAACCGGCTCCGCCAACACCGACGCCTCCTCCTGAGCCGTTACCGCCTAATCCTCCACCGGTTCCGCCGGTGGGAAGGTGACAATGTTATTTCGTGGGCGGAAACAAAAATCGTAGCGCCGGTTCGACGCGCGCTGCCCAGGCGGCTTCGCTGTGATCGGCGCCTTTGACTTCGAGATAACGAAGATCGACATGGAGCTGCCAGCCTTTGTCGACTAAACAATCGCGTAACTCGCGCGCCAGTTGCCAGCCCGGCTCGGCCGTCCCGGTATCGAGCCAGATTTTCAGCGGCGGCTTTTCACCCAGGATCCCCACCAGCCGGAAGATTGCGTAATCGTCCCACCAAATCGATGGCGACATCACAATTAAACGTGTGAATACTTCTGAGTAAAAAATTCCGATCGCCAGTGTGGCCAAACCGCCGAGCGATGATCCGCCCAGCCCGGTAAATTCGGCATCTCGCTTCGTTCGATATTTTTTGTCGATGAACGGCTTCAATTCTTCGATCAAAAATTGCCCGTAAATGCGGGCCAAGCCGCGGCTGCGTTTCCTGGGGTGATCTTTCGGTTCGATTAGACCCGGCGTCGGCGCGTATTCATGGACTCGTTCCTCACCGATGTTTGCCACAGCCACGACTATGAGCGGCTCGATAAGTTTTCGATGAATCAATCGCTGCGCGGTTTCATCGACCCCCCACTCGACTCCGGCAAACGAAGTGGCTGCGTCGAAAACGTTCTGGCCGTCGTGCAGGTATAAAACCGGGTAGCGTTTCGTCGAGAAACGCCGGTAACCAGGGGGCAAATAGACCAGCACATCACGCCGGTTTCCTAACATCCTGGAGTGAAAAGCGCGATGCCGTTTGATATTGCCAGTGAGCGTGTTTTTCCGCATCGGAAACGAGATGCTTCGCGAAGATGAGATGTAGCGCAAGCCGCGGGCTTGCGATTTTGCGGGTGCACAACCAAGATGTCGCGCTGCTCCCTATGAACGAACGTTACATCAAATGGTACACGCCATATTTGAGCCGCCAGTTTGAAATGCTTGTTTTCGGCGATAAGGGCGGGTTGCCGCTTATTCTTTTCCCCACGTCGGGTGCCCGTTATTACGAAAATAAGGATTTTGGGTTGGTCGGTGCCGTGGCGTGGTACATCGACAATGGCAGAATCACTATTTGCTGCCCAGACTCGATCGATCTGGAGAGTTTTTACAACAAATCGATTCACCCGGCCGATCGGATGCGGACTCACAACGCGTACGAAAACGTGATAGTGCGCGAGGTGTTCGATCTCGCACGTCGCGAATGCTCATGCGGACGCGTTGCGGTTTGTGGCGCCAGTTTGGGCGCCTATCATGCCGCGAACATTGCGTTTCGGCATCCCGACGCTGTCAGTCATCTCATCAGCTTGAGCGGGTCATTGGATATCAGCTCGTTTTTCGACGGCTACCATGACGACAACATTTACTTCAATAGCCCGTATGAATATCTGCCGAACATGCCTGATCCTTGGAAATACAACCACATGAGCATCTTTCTCGGCACCAGTGAATGGGATAACACGCGCCATGAATCCTATCGCTTATCCGAAATTTTGAATTCCAAAGGCATCAAGCATTGGCTCGATGACGGAAAATGGCGCGGACACGATTGGAACTACTGGCGAGACATGCTGCCGTATTATTTGTCAGTGTTGGTTTGAATCCCACGTTTGACGCAAAGCTGCTGCGTTTGCGTGATCGACTAGATTTGGGAGTTACGTCGATCCGGTCGGGGGCACTGGCTCTGGGCTATCTGCCTGTCCAGTTTCTTTCTCCGCGCGCTCTTTCAGCGCTGCCTTGCGCGAAAGTTTTACGCGGCCTTTGTCGTCGATGCCGATGCATTTGACCCAAATGATGTCGCCGACTTTGGCGACGTCTTCGGTGCGTTTCACGCGAAAATCCGCGAGCTCGGAAATATGCACCAGCCCATCCTTGCCCGGGAGAACTTCCACAAACGCGCCGAATTCTTTCGTTGAGACCACGCGTCCCTGATACGTCTGCCCGATTTCAATTTCGCGCGCCATGCCACTGATGATTTCCTTCGCGCGCGCCATGCTTTCACCGCTGGTCGCGTAGATGTGCACCGAGCCGTCGTCCTCAATGTTAATCTCAGCGCCGGTCTCTGCGACAATGCCTTTGATTGTCTTCCCGCCGGGACCGATCAGTGCCCCGATCTTCTCCGGATTAATTTTGAGCGTCTCAATCCGCGGCGCGTATTTTGAGAGCTCCGACCGCGGCTTTTGGAGTGTGCTGCGCATGATGTCGAGAATTTTCGTGCGCGCCTCCTTTGCACGTTGAATCGCTTCCGCCATAATTTTGTGAGTAATTCCTGGGAGCTTCAGGTCGAGCTGAAAGCCGGTCACGCCTGCGTCTGTTCCGCAAAGCTTGAAGTCCATGTCGCCAAAATGATCTTCGGAACCGATGATGTCGGTCAGTAATTCGTAGCGTTTCACTTCCTGATCCTCGCCATGCTCGGTCACGAGCCCGATCGAGATTCCCGCGACCGGCGTCTTCACTGGCACGCCCGCGTCCATGAGCGCAAGCATCCCCGCGCAGACGCTCGCCATGGAGGTCGATCCATTTGATTCCATGATCTCGCTCGAGATGCGGATGGCGTAACGAAAATCGTTTTCGCTCGGCACGACCGGCTCTAGTGAACGCTCCGCCAGCGCGCCGTGGCCGATCTCGCGTCGTCCAGGTCCGCCCGTTCGTCCCGTTTCGCCCACGCTAAATGGCGGGAAATTGTAATGCAGAATGAACCGTTTCGATTGTTCGCCGCCGCCGTAAGCATCAATCATCTGCGCCTCCTCGATAGGCGCGAGCGTGGCCAGCGCGACCGCCTGAGTTTCGCCGCGCTGGAAAATCGCTGAACCATGAGCGCGGGGCAAAACGCCCACTTCGGAACTGATCGGCCGTAAATCCCCGTAGCCGCGGCCATCGACGCGCTTCTGTTTTTCCAAAATGTTGATGCGAAACGCCTTCTTTTGGACGTAATCGAATGCCTGCGAGATCGCGAAGGGATCGGCCTCAGGATGTTTTTCCAAGATCGCCATCTTCACTTCGTCGCGCAACGCATCGACCGCTTTCGCGCGCGCAATTTTGCCTTCGGTATAAAGCACCGCTTCTATTCGATCGCCCGCAACGCGATAAGCGATATCGAGCAGTTCTTGGTTCACATGGAGCAACTGCGCCTCGCGCTTAGGTTTGCCTACCATCGCCGCCAGCTCCTTTTGAATGCGAATCATCTCGCGTGCATGTTCATGCGCGAACTCGAGCGCTTTTACGAATTCGGCTTCCGGCAGTTCGTTCGCCGAGCCTTCGATCATAATCACATCGTTTTCGGTGCCGACGTAAACAAGATCGAGATCGCTCTGGGCACGCTCCGTATGGGTCGGGTTAGCGACGAATTGGCCGTTTATTCGGCCTATGCGAACGGCGCCGATTGGACCGGCAAATGGAATATCCGAAACGCACAGCGCAACGGATGCGCCGTTGAGCGCAAGAATGTCGGGATCGTTTTCACCGTCGGCGCTGAGCAGAATCGAGATGATCTGTGTGTCGTAAAAGTATCCTTGTGGAAAGAGCGGCCGCAGTGGCCGGTCGATCATGCGCGAAGTGAGCGTTTCCTTTTCTGTTGGCCGGCCTTCACGCTTGAAATAGCCACCGGGAAATTTCCCCACGGCTGCCGCCTTTTCGCGATAATCGACCGTGAGCGGGAAATAATCCTGACCTTCCTTGATAATTGGAGCCGAGACGGCACTGGCCAGCACCATGGTATCGCCGCATGAGACGACAACTGCCCCGTCGGCGAGTCTGGCTATTCTGCCGGTTTCGATAGAGATTTGATTAGCCCCAATTTGGGCTGTGACCTTTTGTTGCATTGTACTTTTCCTGGATATGCGGTTCCAGGCCGGTCACCCTGACTGTAGGTTTTAAACCCGTACGATGATCGCTCGCCACAGCGAGCGCCACGATCCGAAACTAAAACCTAAAATCCAAGGTGATTACTGCGACCTGGGACTGCTAGTTAATTACGTTTAATTTACTTATGGCCCCGGAGCAATTCAAACCGCTGGACATCAACGAATGACGTCGTGTTATTTGCGCAAGTTCAGCCTGTCGATCAGTTTTTTATAACGATCGGTTTTGGTTTTGCTCAAATAATCGAGCAGACTCCGCCGTTGCGCGACCATCTTAAGCAAGCCGCGGCGCGAAGAATGATCTTTCCGGTTGGTCCTGAGGTGCTCAGTCAAATGCTCGATCCGGCGGGTTAGAAGTGCGACCTGCACATCCGCGCTGCCGGTATCTTTGTCATGCAACTGGAACTCCTTAAGAGCCAGTGTTTCGTTGCTCTCTGCCATAACGAAGCGGCTACTTTAGTCGAAGAAGCTGTTTTAGCAACCGGACGGGTTATTCGGATCCTGCCGCGTTTGTGCCATTCGCAAGCAACTTTTCGCGTTTGCCATCGTACCACAGACGCAGTTTTGCGCGCGAGCGGACCGCACGCGGCCCACCGACGATCACGCCAAAGAAATTGCGCAGAAACTGTTTAGCTGGGTACATCCGCAATTTCCGTCCTGACGTGACAATCGGTTCTCGCAGCACCTTGAAGCGTCCCAGTTTTCTCAATGCGAGGCTAAAATAAACCTCTTCCCCGGCAAAGTATTGCTCATCGAAACCGCCAATCGCCTCGAAATTGCGCCGCGTGGTGAAAAGAAAAGCGCCGGCCCCAAGATTGAGCCCAAAGTAAAGTGCGCCAAACGCACGCAATAGAACGCGTCCCCAAATCGGAATGAATCCATCCAGCGCCACGCGTGCGCTGCCCCCCGCGTAACCAGCTTCGAGGACAGCGAGTCCTTGTGTAACATGGACCCGATTAATCCGCGTATCGGCGTCCACGAAAAACAGATACTCGCCCTGTGCAGCACGTCCGCCGGCATTCCGGGACGCCGCGATTTGCCGCCGATTGATTCGGATGACTTTTGCGCCTGCCCGTGAGGCGATCTCCGCTGTGCCGTCCGTAGATGCATCGTCAATTACGATGATTTCATACCGCTGTGTAGCATGAGACGCGGCAGCGCGAATCGCGTCAACCGTAGCGGCAAGCTCCAGCTCTTCGTTGTGTGCCGGAATAATAAATGAAGTCATTGGTTCGTGGGGCAGCAGCTTGCTTCTGATTTACAAATCCGCAAGCCGGCCGGTTTCAGCGCTCTAGCTGGTTCTGACGTAAACGAGCGAATCGAGAATGCGTCCGTCTTTGATCACGTTATTCTTGAGACGCGCTTCGAAAATGAAACCTGCTTTTTCTAGCACCCGCGTCGATGCAGGATTGTTCGCAAACACCTCCGCAGAGATTCGGCGGAGCGGAAAATTTCTAAAGGAGAAATCGGTCAGCGCCGCGACCGCTTCGGTCATGATGCCGCGCCCCCAGAAGTCCTCTCCCAGCCAGTAACCCAGTGTCGCAGTATGTCGATGCACGTCCTGCCCTAGGTGAATGCCGATCCCGCCAGCCGCGGCACCGTCAATCTCGATACAAAAATTTGTCGCCGACTGCTCAGTTATCTTCTTTTGCAAGAATTCATGCGCGTCACCGATTGTGTACGGATGCGGAAAGAGGTCGCGCAGGCCGAGCCAAACTTTTCGGTTGTTTGCGTGCTTCGTGAGCGACTCCGCATCATCTAATCGCCACGGACGAATCGCGCATCGCTCCAGGACGAGCTGCATTGATTATTTTGCGTCGAATTTAATCCCGGTTTTCTGCACCTCACGGTAAGGCAAAAACCAGACAAGCGATTCGTCGTGGAGATCAACGACCTGAATGCGATTACCCCATGGATCCCGAAAATCACACCGAAACGGTGGCTCCAGTTTCAGCTTATATTTTTCTGTGAGTTTCTTTCGAACTTCGGCAAGCTGCTCTTCATCGCGAACCATGATCCCGAAATGGCGCACGTTCGCCCGTTGCGCCTTTTCCACTTCGAAAATGGCCAAGAACTGGTGCTCACCCAACTTGAAGAAGGCATCGCCCTCGCCGCCCCTCATCTGTTCGAGATTGAAAACGTCTTTGTAAAACGCCACCGCCTTCTCGATGTCATCGACTTCGATCGCGACATGATTGCATCCATAAACTTGCACGCTCATGTGCCAACTTAGCCGAAAACGAAACCACGCGCGATTTTCTGATCTATGAATGAGGAAAGCCGAGCAGTGAATAAAAATTACTCCTTCGAGTCAGCCTTAATCGTTTCGTTCAGTGCGGTAGCGTTGCTGGTCCATCTCCTGACAAACGGGCGCTACGGTTACTTTCGCGATGAGCTCTATTACATAGCCTGCGCTCGACATCTCGATTTTGGCTATATCGATCAGCCGCCGCTCTCGATCTTGCTTCTACGATTGAGCGAAGCATTCCTAGGCGACTCGTTGTTTGCGGTTCGCTTGCTCCCCGTCGCGGCGGGCGCGGTGACCGTTTCCCTTACAGGCGTCATCGCGCGCGAACTCGGCGGCCGCACATGGGCAATCGCTCTGGCGTGCGCAGCGTCGCTTTGCGCGCTGTTCAATTTGGCAGTTGGCAATTTCTTTTCCATGAATGCGTTTGAGCCGCTGTTCTGGACGGCGTGCATTTATATTTTGGTTCGTGTTGTTAACGGCGGTTCACCGACGCTTTGGCTTTGGCTTGGCGCGCTACTGGGACTCAGTCTCGAAAATAAACATTCCACGGTGTTTTTCGCCGCTGGTATTTTCGTTGCTCTTCTGCTCACGCCTGAGCGCGCTCATTTCAGCAAAAAATGGATCTGGCTCGGCGGACTAATCGCGTTTGCTATCGCGTTGCCCAACATTCTATGGGAAGCCCGCCATCACTGGCCCACGTACGAGTTGCTGAGCAACATCGCTCACAGCAACAAAAACGTCGGGCTCAGTCCCACGCAATTTATCGCGCAGCAAGTTGTTTTCATGAATCCAGGAACATTCCCGCTATGGCTCGCCGGTCTGTTGTGGGTGTTTGGTTCGCGCGAGGGCCGGCGTTACCGGGCGATCGGAATCATATATCTCGTCACACTCGCCGAGTTCATTGTTTTACATGGCAAAAGCTATTACCTTGCGCCTGCGTTATGCTCTTTGCCGCGGGTGGCGTGGCTGCCGAGCGTGTTTTCGTAGCTCGCTTTAAATGGCTCGAACCGGTGTTGCTCGGCGTGATCATTGTCACGGGAGCGTTATTTGCCCCATTCGCCCTGCCAATTTTGCCACCTGCCAAACTTATCGCGTACATGCAAGCTATCGGCCTCCAACCGCCACGCACGGAGACATCACATACCGCGGCGCTGCCGCAGGTTTTCGCCGACCAGTTTGGCTGGGAACAAATGGCTGGCTCGGTTGCGCACGTTTATCATCACCTGCGGCCCGACGATGAGAAACGCGCCGCCATATTCTGCCAAAACTACGGCGAGGCTGGAGCGATCGATTTTTTTGGCCCAAAGGTTGGGCTACCACCGGCGATTTCCGGACATCAGAATTATTTTCTTTGGGGACCGCGCGATTGGACCGGTGAAGTTGTTTTGGTGCTCGACACAAACGACGAGGACGAGCGCGAGCTATTTGCCTCGGTCCAAGATTTGGGACAAATCGTGAGCAGCCCGTGGGCGATGCCGTTCGAGCGGCGAATGCACATTTTTCTCTGCCGCGATTTGAAGACAAGCGTGCAAGAATTTTGGCCGCGTGTAAAAAAGTGGTTGTAAGCCCCGAATGCTTTCGGGATCAATCGCGAAGCGTTTTGATCCCTTGCCGCGCGATCCGGTCAATCAGTTGCGGATAAGGAAAGCCAGCTTTTCCTGCTGAAAGCGCAAAGTCTTCGTCGTCAGCGAGGATCGGATTCGGGTTCGCCTCGATAAAAAAGAGTTTGTTGTCGGGCGTCAATCGAAGATCGATGCGCGCGTAGCCGTCGATTGTGAGCAGGCGATAGATGCGTTTGCACGTCTGTTCGATATCGGCGACGAGCGACGGGTCGAGCCCCTCGATAAACTGATTCTCCAGGCCCCAGCGCTTCCGGTATTCCTCATCCCACTTCGCCTTGTAGGTGGCAATCTTCGGTTCGTTTGGCGGCACTTCGCGGAACACAAGCTCGCGAATCGGGAAGACGGTCAACTTCACGTTGCCCATCAGACTCACATACAGTTCACGGCCCTCGATATATTCTTCCGCGATGGCGTCGCTGTTGTATTTCTCGTGAATAAAACCGACCCGCTCACGGAAATCGTCGTCGGTCTCGACGAAAGACGCCTGCGAAATGCCGTAGGACGCTTCTTCTTTCACCGGTTTGATCAGGATTGGAAACTTGAGCTGCTTCGGTCGGCCGATGCGCTGGCCACGCGGAACGACGACGAAATGGGGGACATGGATTCCGTGATAGTGCAGAATCTTTTTCGAAATGCCTTTGTGCTTGCAAAGCGTAAGGCCGGTCGAACCGCAGCCGGTAAAGGGCCGGCCTTGCATCTCGAAAAATGAAACGATGTTCTGATCGAACCCGGGGTTGTTCCTGAACTGTTCGACGAGGTTGAAAAGAACATCCGGCGCGAATGTCTCCAGTTTTTGTCGCAGAAGATCGACGTCATCAAAGATGGCGAGGTGCTCCGCCGTATGGCCGAGCGCCCCGAGCGCAGCCATGACGTCCGCCTCGGTCTTCCAATCCTTCGTTTTCATCTCCTTGCTGAAGTCCTGATCGAGACTGGTGGGACTTGTGCCGTCGAAAAGCACGAGGACTTTGAGCTTCTTTTTCACGCTATTTTTGTCTTATTTGTCATTCCGAGCGTAGTCGAGAATGGAGCGGCTGGGGAAGCCGCGACATCGACGGGAAGGCTGAAGGCTGAGCGAACGGGAAGTGAGCGAATCAAATCTCTCATCGTCGTTAGCCTCGCAAATCCAGAGATGTCTCGACTCCGCTCGACATGGCAAGAGGACTGGTTATTTCGTGCGCTTGAATTTGCCGGTGAAAAGATAATTCATCACGAGTGTAGTGACGAAAGCGGAGACGCGAAAATCCTGCTGCGGATCGTCGTTGTGCACATGGAGCCCCAGCTGGTCGGAGCGTTCGATCAGTCGCGCGAGCAATCTGTTCACACTGAACTTTTTCTCGTTGGTCCACTGACACACCGAATTCATCAGCCGCCGCCGCCGTTGGCGCAGATACGAACTGGCTTTAATCCCGGCGGGTGCGGCGAAAAGCTGCCGCAGATCGGCATCGTAGAAATCCGGATACGTGTCCGCGTAGAGCTTTCGTTTGCGCGCGTAATAAGTTTTGAGTTTGACGTTGAGGAAATCGTAATCGGCGATGCCATACTCCGGCGTATGCGACGGTGATTTTCCCGCCAGGGATTTCATCAATTCATCGACGTATTCGAGTTTTTGGAGCGCCCGCCATCCCGCGTAACGTTTGTGCCAGTCAAGTCCCGGCGTGAGCCAGACCGCGAAGGTTTCGGCGAAGTCTTCATCTGGATGACTCTGAGCGTACCAATCCTCGAGATGCATCACGTAACTGCGGCTGAACGGGCGCGGCCGGTAAGTATCCGGCGTCTCCTCGCGCGATGTCGGCCCGAAAATCTGCCGCCACTTTTTCTTACGGGTAAGCTGGTAGGCGTAGGTGTAAGCGTGTCCCGCCTCGTGCCGCATCAGTTTCATAAACCACTCTTTCGTTCCGCCCTCGACTTCGAGCATCATAGTGCGCTCTAGCGCCCGTAGCCGGTCATGCACGAGAAAAAACGGCACGAAGATCGCTGGAATGCCAATCGGCACGAACCATTCATCGCCGATGTGACACGGCGGATGAAACCCAAGTCCACGCGCTGAAAGCTCATCGTAAAGCTGCCGAATAAGCGGTTCGAGCGCTGTGCCCTCAAGCCGCAAGCCGAGCTTTGAAATGCGACGCTCCAGAAGTTCCTCGTCGCTGAGCGATGGCCAATCGGCCGCTTCCATTTACGGCATGGTATCAGTCCCAACGGACGTGGCAACCGTCTCGCCCGCTCGTTCGACTAACGCGTCTTTATTGAGCGCTGGACGTTGAACGGCTGCCGCGCCGTAACCTTGCGAAGGCGGGATGGATATTGAACCTTTGCTTCCATGCACGACATCTTTCGAATCCGTCGCGCTACAGTGCAACATGTCGACATTATCTCCTCGCATCGTGCGCGGATGTTTCAAGACATGGGCGACGTTTCCGATGACGCCTTTGAAATTCTGCGCGCGAAAGCGCGTTTGCGGCTGAAGGAATGGCTCGAGAGCGGCGACTACATCGGCTGGCTCGCAACTCCTGCCGATAAACCGGGAACGGTCGTTGGCGGCGCCGGCGTTCAGTTGCAACCGATCCTGCCGCGCCCGCTCGATGCATCGACAATTGCCGAAGGCTGGCAAAGGGACGATTGTGAACGTGTTTACCGAACCGCAATAGCGACGGCGCGGAATCGCGTGCCGGCTCGTTAAAGAGATCATCACTTGGTCGAAGAGGGCGCAGATCGACCGGCTCTTACTTCACGCGTCGGACGACGGCCGCTCACTTTACGAACGGCTCGGATTCATCGCTGGCAACGAAATGTGTTTCGTCGACCATCTCTTGGACGCGACTGACTAAAGAAAGCCATCTGCAGCCGGAAAGCGAAAGAACTCTGGATCTAAGTCGAATAGCTGGACCGGCCGACGAACTACGCCTATACCATTGCGGATCATGCTTTCCGCGATCGCGTCGCCGTCGAGCAGCAGCAGTGAGATCGCGCCTTTCTTTATTGAGGCAGCTTCGGCGTCGGCAGTGAATCGTCCTGTGGTCAAGAATACCCCGTGATCATAATCGCCCTGGATAGCGCCGCGAAACTTATCTATCTCTGGCCGGGTGACTGCGTTCTGCCTCCACCGTTTGGCTTGGAACGCTGAACGTATTGACACTACTCCTTGGCGAAACAATCCGTGACCGTCAATGCCGCGGTCCGCACCCGTTTAGTTACGTGAAGCTGCTCGTAACCCAAAGGCCCAAGAAAGGACATACAAAACTGCTCGAAATCTGTGGCTCCGAGATTTTGAAGTTCTGAAATGATGCGGCGCTTCACCTCAGATTCGTTTTCGTATACCAAATCCTTTAGCGTCGCTTGATGCGCCAGCAGCAGCTCCTCGACAGAATTCGCGGTCGCACCTGTCGCACGCGCTCGACCTCTGGCTGTTAGCTTCCATATGCCACGCGTCGAACCATCGAGGTCACCCTTTTCGACAAGCTTTTGACGACTCCACTGGACGAGATTATGCCAGCGAAAGATCGAAGGATTGCTTGGCATGCGCGCAGTTAAGTCTTCTTGGGTGAGCTGAGGGAAGATGGTCGCTAATCTCCAATAGACTTCTCTTGGCTCGGCTTTCCCGCCAAGCTCCAGCAATGTCTTGAGTAGCGGCAATTCGACTTCGCTCTGCTTCGGGAAGCTCATCGCTTTTGAACTTCGTAGGGCCGCTCACCGCGGAAGTGCTGCCATGCCCGCGACATCACGTCTTGAGTCCAGTCGATTTTCTCCCGCTCGCAATACTGCAACAGGTCTGTAATAAGACTGCAGACTGCATCTTCCGGCGCCTCGGTCAGGTCGACCATGTCTGCTATTTCCCGCATCGTGCTGTCTCCTTGCGTCATCCCAGCCAAGATCTCAGGGTTTGATGCCAATATGTGAGCCTTCAGCGCCAGTTCGGCAGCCGCGACTCGTTCCTTATTGTTTGAGCTCTTCATGATGTCTGGATGTTTTTTAACATGGAAGAGTTTCGGAGGCTACGAAATTGCGGCGTCTGGTCTGCGCCAATCGTTCCAGTCGCCCGGGGTTCGCTTTTCTTGCGTTGATCACGGTGGCATCCATCGGTTTGGAAAATAAATTATAAGTGGCTTTCCGCAGTCGGAGAGGGACTTACAGCCGAAATCGGTGGGCGAGACTGGACAGAGACAGAAAAGGCTGTACATGAAGCGGGATGAAATTGATCAACGCGCCGATTCGCGCTGCCCGCTGGGGCGGGCGGGCGGCATAAAGGCTCGTTAGATTTTCGCCAAGTTGGAGCCCCCGAACGCTTTCGGGGCACCCCAGTGGTCGAATCTCAACCACGCGCGGGTTTTTTTCCGCCGGTATCCCGAACCGACTTCGGCAATCACACTTAACAACTTAGAATCTATGAAACCAATACTTCAAATTAATCACAGACAGCGCGGCTCACGTCGCGACAACGGCACAAGACGCAGTAAGCGAAGGCTTCTGCTGACGGATTACAACTATCGTCCAACAGGCGAAACCCAAGTGAATTCCTCCGCCGGCTGGCCGGCCACTAAGTCGCCCGCCTTCCACAAATTAAGCAGTGAATTCTTCGGTGCAGAAACAAGCCGAGATTATGTCGCCGAGCTTTTGTTTTTCGTTTTGATCACTGGCGTCGCCGCCTGGCCGGTGGTGTCCATGCTCATCGCAGTGATTCGTCTGATCAGGAATTACTAACGGACTGGATTAGTCAGGGAGGTTAGCGGTTGCCGCTGACAATGCGGCAAATAGTTTGACGTGACCATTTGTGAGAACGACGGCCAAAATCTTTCAGATCATTATCTGGTCGACGCTGACACTGGCTGGCTTCAATCTGCGTGCAGCGAAGGAACCGCTCTATGATGGGCTCGGCTCCTATTCTCGCAAGATCACCACTGAGTCGGTCGAAGCGCAGCGCTATTTCGATCAGGGTCTGGCTTTCATTCACGGATTCAATCACAGCGCGGCGATGCGTGCCTTTCAGCAAGCAGCAGAACTCGATCCCCAATGTGCAATGGCGCACTGGGGTATTGCGCTCGCCTGCGGCCCACACATCAATTCAACCGTCGTGCCGCGGTCCGCCGCCGAGCTGGCTTGGAAAGAAATTAGTCTCGCGCAGAAATATTCGCGCGGCTCATCGCCGGTTGAACGCGCACTGATCGATGCGCTCGCAAAACGTTACGCAAATCCGCAGCCGGAAGATCGCACACCGCTCGATCGCGCATATGCCGATGCCATGCGCGAGGTTTGGAAGAGATTTCCGAGCGATGTCGATGTCGGCGCGTTTTTCGCGGAGGCTCTGATGGACTTGCGACCGTGGGACCAATGGACGCCGAAAGGCGAGGCGCAACCCGGCACAGATGAAATTTTGGCGACGCTGGACGCGGCGCTGAAGTTGAACCCGAACCATCCGTTCGCGAATCATCTTTATATTCATGCGGTGGAAGCATCGCCGCATCCGGAACGCGCGATCGCCGCGGCGAACCGCCTTCGCAATTTGCAGCCCGGCCTCGCGCACAACACTCATATGCCATCGCACATCGACATTCGCACCGGACGTTGGCTGGAAGCAGTCGAGACCAATCTTAAAGCCGTTGCGGCAGACCAGCGTTACCGGAAACTCTTCGGACCGGCCAAGGGTTTTCTGAATGTCTACGTCGCGCATAATCGGCACATGCTCGCCTATTGCGCAATGATGTCGGGCCAGCGCGAACTGGCGATGAAACACATCCGCGCCATGGTCGCGGAGTTGCCGGCCGATTTCCTCAAAGAGAACGCTCTGCAAGGGGAAGGCTTCGTCGCGATGCCGCTGGAAGTGATGGTGCGCTTTGGGCTCTGGGACGAAATCCTGGCCGAGCCGGATCAATACGCCGACTACATGCCGTTTACGCGCGCTTTTCATCATGCCGCGCGCGCGATTGCATATGCGGCAAAGGGCGACACGGCCAATGCTCGCAAAGCACAAAGCGTTTTCCTTGATCGCGCCAAACTCGTGCCCAAAGAAGATTCGTTAGGCAATAACAGTTGCGAGATGATTCTGGGCGTCGTGATTCCAATGACCGAAGGGGAAATCCTGGTCGCAGAAGGCAAGGTCGCGAGCGGCATTAACCAATTGCGCACCGCGATAAGAATGGAAGATGCGCTCAAATACGACGAGCCGCCGGGCTGGTTGATTCCCGTGCGCCACTCCCTCGGCGCGGTGTTAATGAAGCAACAGCGTTTTGCCGAAGCCGAACAGGTCTATCGCGATGATCTCGCGCGTTTGCCGGGAAACGGTTGGTCGCTGGTGGGGCTGGCGGAAAGTTTGCGTAAGCAAAAGAAAAACCCAGACGAAGTTGCCCGGATACAGGCGAAGTTTGAAAAAGTTTGGGCCAAAGCCGATCTCATGATTACTAGTTCCTGTCTTTGCCAGCCAAAAGCGTGACTGCAGTCAGAACGTGACGACTGCGTTCGCTGGCGTTTTCCCCGACGGAGATCGGAACCTACAGCTTGGCGAAAACGCCAAGTAGCGGGCGGCGCGATGGCGTCGGCGACCGAAAGTCGCTAACAAAACCATCACGAGTACGCAGCTCGACGTGCCCGACGCTGCGCGAGGTGCCGTACACGAGCACCGAACCGATCGGCGCGGAGAATGGATCCGTCACTGAGAGTCTTTTAAATCCGTAATTGCTGACGAGCTCTTGAGCAGCGTCTCTTGCGAGTTCAGTCTTCGGGCGGGAATCAACCGCACCAGAAGCGAGCAAGGCTTCCTTGACGTAATGCCAGCACCGAGAGCGCGAGTGCGCGTGCGCGCGTTCCTGCGCGATGCTCGCTGCTTGCATCAGCCTGCTATCGATGTGTCGATCAACTCTGCCGAAGGGATAAACCATCTGCTTCGGATAGTACTGCGTGATGACAGGCGCCGATTCCTTTTTGCCTCCTGCCGTCTTGAACGTGAAACGGCTAACAGGCTGCTCCTTCTTGCTTACGGTTGGTTGATTCATCGGGCGCACTGGCTCCATCGCAAACGTTCGCGCCGAATCTTTGGCGATTGCCGGCGCCGGTTCTTTCACGATCGGTTGTGCCGGTTTTTTCGTCACTACCGCGGGCCGCTTTTTCGTGATCGCCTGCACCGGTTTACCCGTGGTTTCCCGTGCCGACTTCTCCGTGATCACTTGAACCATGTCGTCAGCACTCTTCTGATCGTGGCTCGCAAGATTAAGTGCGGAAGGGGCCAGCGCCTGCGCGTACGCAATTGCGCCAAAACCAACGACAAGCGAAATAGTTACAAATGCGACGCAGACCAATCGCCACATGGACGCGAGGTATGCCGGGAATCACGACATTAGGCAAGCTTTTTTTTTGAAAAAATTTCGGGCGCGAAAGCAGCGCTTCAATGCCAGCTCCGTCAGCTGATACGAATGCCAGCCCCGTTCCTAATCGTTAGGAAAATAATCCCGCTCAAACTGAGGCGGAGGAGCAAACATCTCGTCTCGGTCGATCATGGCGCGGCGGTGCCGGCGCGGAACGAATTCTTCTGCGTCAGAATCGGGTGCGACAATCGCAGTGCGACCGGAGGGCAATCGAAAAATCAATCTCCCATCCGAGGTAATGCCAACGACCCGACCACGCACCGACCCGGCGCGGCGTGATGTTGAGGCAACAGATTTCTTTTTGCTATGCGAACTCGATTGGCTGGCAGTGGCTGGCTGCGTTGCTTCGTCAGATTTCGAGGGTGACTCCGTTTCGCCCGCAGCCGAGGAAGAACTTTCGGCGACCGCTGCTGGTGAAGCTGTTTCGGAAGCCATTGGAGCAGTTGCTTGCGGTTCAACATTCGTTGTTTGAGGCTGCTGGACATCGGACGATGCAACCTGGGGCGAGTTCGAAGCTGTCGCCGCATTCACCGTCGATTGGCTTGGGACCGGCATAGCCGCGTTTGCTCCTTGAGATGCCACAGTCGCGGGAGTGTTCGCAGTCGCCACATTTCGGGACGCCGCCTGCGGTGGCGAAGATTCCGGCACGCCAATGAGAACCCCGATGTCCTTCGCCTCGCGATCCCGGTGCATGATTCTGCTAATCGGCTCCGCTAGCAATACGCCTACGATCACTGCTGCGGCGAGCAGCAGCGCGGCAACCGGCAATCCTATTCGCCACAATCGCGTAGACCGAGCCTCGGGTCGCCGCACAAGTGTTGTCCTGTACGGAATGCCGTACTTGTCGGCGAACGCGCGTCGACGTTCGATTTTCAGCAGGGATTGCCGAATCATCTCCGCCAACACGACCAAGTCCCTTGGGCGTTGATCGGGATCGCGATGTAGCATCCGGGCAAGCAAGGTTCGCAATGGTTTTGGGAACCTCGAAAGCTTCGGAGTCCCCTGGGTCGCGTCAGCCGAAAGCGCAACACCCGTCAAAAGAAAGTAAAGCGTCGCACCGAGCGAAAAAATCTCTGAACGGATGTCGCTGGGTGCAGTCGCTAATTGTTCTGCGCTGCCGGAATCTTCGGCGCCCGCAGCTGCGGCCTCGATCGGAATACTTTCGCGATCGGATCTGACAGCAGGCAAGCCGAAGTTCGTCAATTTTATTAGCGGCCAAGTGCCCTCAGGCGTCTGCCCTGGGACAATCATGACGTCGGAGGGCTGAATGCAGGGATACGGGAGCTTGTGAAAACTCGCCGACGACAGCACGCTCACGATTTGCTCCGCCACACGCAACGCTGCATCAGCTCGCATCGGTCCGTGGCCGCGCACCCACGCCGCAAGTGTTTCACCCGGCAGGTGCTCCGAGACATAAACAAAATCGCTGCCTTCGCGTCCAAAATCGAAAACTTTTGCAATGTTGACGTGCCGCAGCTTTTGCGCGGTGGATATCTGTTCCTCGAACTGCTCGCGCACGGCGGCATCGATGCTCTGCACCGGGATCAACTTTAGAGAAACTGGCTCAGCGGTTCTTTCGTCTACAGCTTCGTACGTGACCGCTGCACCATTCCGATCGACTTCGTACGGACTGCCGTCAGACCTGACTCGGACCCGGTAATGTTGAAGGAATCTTGTGCGTTCCATAAACGAACCTTGTGGCCACGACGAAACGATTCATACTCGTCGCTCTGCCATTGGATTCAACCTCGATTGTGGCAGCGAGTTGCTAAATGCGAGCCCGATCACCCTTGAATTTTGGACATTGCACTTGAATCGAAAATCGCCGATCTAAAATCCCAAATGCGCATACCCCGTGGTGTAACGGTAACACAGCGCCCTTTGGAGGCGTTATTCTTGGTTCGAATCCAAGCGGGGTAGCCACCTCTACGGGCTCCATGCTTTGGGTGCCTTCAATGTGCCGGCCGGCCGTGAGATCCTTCTCGTAAACGGCCGCACTTTCACCAAAGACAGGGAAAAAGGCGGTAGCGGACCAAAGCGACGTAGGCTGACCATTCTGGATGTTGAGAGAGTACTCGCTCCTCGGCTTGGATGCGGTACACCAGAGACGCCCAACCGACCAGCACTAGGAGGAGCGTGACGGAATTCCATTCCTGTAGGTTGTACCCGATGTCTGCAAGCACGTATGAGAGATACATCGGGTGGCGGACCAATCTGTAGGGCCCACTCGTCACCAGACCTCTCAAAGCCGGGCGGATCCCGAAGAGCCTGCCCATAGCGAGAAGGCTAATAAGACTAAGACCAGCCGCGAGCGTCACCAGGGCCAGCCCGCCTGCAGGCGATACCACATACCCGGGCGACCAGCGTAGATAGATGACTTGGGCATAGGGATAAACATAGGCGATCCCGACCGCCACGCTGGACGCAATGGAGTAATCCCGCACCTTAGGGTGTGGTCGCGTGAGCGCTATCCCAAGAACGATGAAATGTTGCAGGACGTAAATCCAGTCTGTGATCGTGAAGGTGGGCGTCAGTAAGAAGAGGATGACCAATTCTGCTGACGTGATGCAGAACAGGAGGAGATCGGCAAACCGTCGCCCAAACATTTCAGAAACGTGCAGAACCACTTGAGTCGTTGAGCAGCTTGACAAACCTCAGTGAATGCTAACTGCAGCACACCTGCGTCATTACGATCGAGTCTGGAGAAACGCAGAGCGTAAATGGGTCGACGAAACGAAAGGTGACGATAGGATGCGCCATTCAGAAAGGACGCAACTGGCCACCGCGATTAACCGAAACTCGGACGACGGTTAGAAGCCAACATCAATTGCACAAAGAATGACCTACTGCAGATCGGCTAAGTTCAACGGTTAATTATTCGCCTGCTCCTGTTACTAAACTCGGCTCCTATTCTTGTGACTCTTGTGAGTCGTCTTCCACATCATCCTCAGTTACTTTCCAGGTCTTGTCGGGATTGTACTTGTCCATGCTCTGGAATGTTTTCAGCGTATCGGGTCCAAGATCCTTCTCGTAAACAACTCCATCCGGACCCACGATGAACGTTTGCACGCCGGTGACGCGATACTCAGCGGGCGCAGCGGCCAAGGCGAATCCGCCGATCATCGCCCCGCCCACCACGAAGTCCATCCCTCCCATGGGCGCGTCAGGTCCCTGCCCCTTTAGCACCTTGAAGTAGTAACCGTGATAAGGTGTGCCTCGCTGTGCCTTGTAACCTTCCTCCAGCGCTTTCGCGACTTCTTCCCCGACCGGGCCTCCCCAGGTGCCGTCTGCGTTCTGCCATGCGAGGCCGTCATGTTTTCCTGGCGTGCTGAGTACACGCTGCGCGTACTGGTTTACTTTCGAATCATCGTGCTTCTCCTGAGCGTATTCGTGTTGTGCCTCATCGAAACCACGGCAAATCTCAATGGCGTTCAGTTCGTTGGCGCCGACACGTCGATTTAATATTTCCTCACGGCCAACCTTGGTATCAAAGGACCACTTACCTTTGCGCTTCACAATCGGAATAGGAAGCGGAAAATCATCGTTACCCACCAGGAGAATGGCGCGTCTGGGGTCTTTTTTGTCGATTTCAATCGAGGTCTTTTCCTTTGCCTTGGCTGCGAATGCCTGCGCGCGGTTTTTGTCCATCACGGGGTCTTCGGAACTGACAATGTCTTCCCCCTCTGGGCCCAGGATTCCTTTCGCAGCGGCGACGTCGAAATTGGCCGCTACCTGAATAAGGGCATCGGCCGCCTGTTTCGGTGTATCGAATTGCTTTTGTTGTGGCTGCGACGCCGCAGTTGACTCTTGCTTTTGCTCCGGCGCCCCTTGCGAGGCCACAACGAGCAAGACGCAATTAACGATCGAGCAAGCAATCACGAAGAATTTCGACGAAGTCATAATATTTGCTTTCGATTTCATTTGTTTTTCCTGATCGAGTGTTTATCTCCGTCCTCCGCCACCACCGCGACCTCCGCCACCGCCACCGCGACCTCCGCCACCACCGCGACTCATTCCGCCACCTCCCATGCTATGACCGCCTCTGCTGCTGCTGGCTCGCGCGTAGTTTCCGCTGCCCCCGCCACCAAATCCTCCGCCGCGAGAAGCGGAAGGTCGCGACGATGCGCTGCGGTTACCGACTTGGTTCTTAGCGCTACCGCCAGCCGGGCGCGTGGATGGCCTCGCACCGGCTCCGCCACCCCCGGGGCGAGTTCCGGCTCCGCCTCCACCAGGCCGCGTACCGGCACCGCCACCACTAGGTCGCGTTCCGGCTCCGCCTGCACTTGGACGAGTCCCAGCTCCGCCGCCACCTGGACGAGTTCCAGCTCCACCGCCTCCGGGGCGAGCTCCAGCTCCGCCGCCTGGACGTGTTCCGGCTCCGCCGCCACCAGGACGGTTTCCAGCTCCGGCTCCGCCGCCCGGGCGATTGCCAGCTCCGCCCCCAGGTTGCTGGCGGGCATTGGCGCCGAACTTATTCGCCGTTTGCCTGTTGCCGTAGGGAGCATTGCCCCGGTGTTGCGCGTTATGCTGCCACTTGTTGCCCTGGCCAGCTTGGCCACGGTTCACGTTCTTGTTGTAGTTCCTATTGAAATTATTGTTGTTATTGATGTTGACGTCGCCGCCGTTCCAATTGCAATTGCCCCAGTTGCCGCCCCAGGCGCCCCACGCGGCGGCCCCCAGTGCAATTCCCGCACCCCACGCCAAAGCCGTTCCTGGCACGTAGCCTGGATAGGTATAAGGGTAATAGGGATAGGCAGGAGGAGCAGCCCCATAAACGACCTGCGGATCGTATGACGGGACGTAAACTACGTCGGGTTGAGCTGGCTCGACTGTGATCACTTGTTTACCACTTGGGACTGTCTCGGTCTGTACGACCTGCTGTGCGCTGGTTTTTAGATTCCCGGTGCCCTGGGCCTTTGCTCGCATGCGTTGAACCGCGTCCATCACGTCAGATTGCTGCGCTAGGAATGCATTTCCCAAGTCCGTCGTCCATTGAATATTGTCCGCCATGCGCGTAACCACGTCCGGATAAGCTACCAGGCCCTGTACGCTTGGGTCCCACGGTTGCTTTGCCACCGCGTCCGCCAGCGCTTTGCCTTTCAAACCCTTGTTCCGATCCATCCATTGCTGAAGTTGGATAATTTCAAGTGGATAAGTGGAAGCGGCCAGGGTCTGAGCGAGGAGCGGATCCGAATAAAGAGCGATCGGCGCAACCAGCGAATCCAATTGATCATTAGGTAGCTTGGGAGCCTGTTCCGTGTCTGAGGTCGTGGTTGTCATAACCTGAGATTCGGCCTGCTGCGCCAATGCTGCTGTGGCGCGTAATGAGAGCAATGTGACAGCCACGAGCGTGATCACGTGACGAAATAGTATGCGGCTTTGCGACTTCATAGTGTTGTACTTTTCAACCGTTGGTAAGAATAAATCCTTGTCAATCTGCATCCTGAGCAATCTTTCCTCGAGGCTTCTGCTCATCACATCTTGGAAGGAGATCTATCTTAGAATGAATATTGCTACTTGTGAAACGCAAAAATGTTTACGCCTTAAAAAACCGTGTTAATCTCCGCCGCGCGATGATTTCAAATCACCTGTCCTTCGTGCGGAAGTGCTTCTCGCTTTTCTGCGCTGCTGTGGCGCTGGTTATCGAATTGGGTGCCGCGCCGCAACGTGCTGACGCGCGAGCAACCACGCAGTTTGAAGCGCTACCGCTGGTGCGTTCGCGACAAAATCATTTACTGGTGCGGGCTTTTATTAACGGGAAGGCAGCATGGCTTACGGTCGATACCGGTGCGCCGGTAAGCGCAATCGCTTTGAATCGTCGCGAGTATTTTCGGCTGAAATCAACCACGGCCGAATCGAACTTGCCGACACGTGTTCAGATTAATGGCACCTTCAACAACGTTGCGATCGCGCGTGAGCTACGGATCGGAGGCTTAGCTCTAGTCGATCAACCGGTCGTTACTGTCGATCTCGGTTACTCTGCTCGCGCCGCGCGGTTCGCTCATGAACAAGAAATCGATGGGATCATTGGAGCAGACATTCTTTTCCCGACGCAAGCGGTGCTGGATTGTGAGCGGCAGTTACTCATTTTAAAAACCGATCCCGGCGTGCTGGGAAGCTTTCCTGGCTTTAATCGACGCGGATTGCGGGCTGTTCCTATTCAAGTCAGCGACGATTACAATCTCTATGTCAATGGTTCTGTTAACGGAAGACCTGCCAGGCTGATGGTCGATACTGGTTCGTTCACCACGCTGTTGCACCGTTCGTTCCTTCGGCGAATGCGAATCGCCACTCGGGAAACACCGTATAGTTCGTCAGCCGTGAACCTGAAAGAGCGCGGCGTCCGCGTGGCTCATATTCGCAAACTCTCAGTGGGCTCCGTAGATATTTTCGCTAAGGACGTGGGCGTCATCGACCTGGAAGGCTTAATTCACAACGGGTTGTTGGAAGGTTCCCCGCCGGTCGCCGGTCTGCTCGGCGCGGAAACGTTGAGGCGTCACCACGGGATCATCGACTTCGGCACGCGCACGCTGTATTTAAGATAGCGAGCACTGCTTTTCGACTTTGTCATTCCGAGCGAAGTCGAGCAATCTCCGATTTTTCTGCTGATGCACAACGTTACACAGGCGTTCGTTTTAGCCGCAGGCGTCGGCAAGCGGTTGCGCCCTTTAACGGACGATTTGCCAAAGCCGCTGATTCCGATTTTTCAAAAACCGCTCATCACGTTTGCGCTCGATCATTTGATTGAAACGGGAGTGAACAAGTTCGTCATCAATACTCATAGATGTCCCGAATTATTTCAGGGTTTCTTCTCTGAGAACAGGTACAGAGATTGTCCGGTCAGGATCATTCACGAGCCTGATTTGCTCGAAACGGGCGGCGGCATCAAGAACGCAGAACGCGATCTCGGCACCGACCCATTCCTTACGTACAGCGGCGATATTCTAACAGACGTCGATCTGCGACCTTTGGTTGACGAACATTTTCGCCGCGGGAACGACGTGACCCTCGCATTGCGTGAGACTGGGTTGGCTTCGGATGTGGCGTTGCGGGATCATCGTATTGTGGATATCGCGAATCGCTACGGCATCCCCGGAAACTTTGATTTCGCGAACGTCGCGGTTTGGACTTCGCCGATTTTTCAGCGCATACCGCCGCACAAAAAGATCTCCTTCATTCCCATTATTGCTGATTGGATAAGCGAGGGTGGCAAGATCGGCGGTTTGGTGATGAACGACGGAAAATGGTTCAACATTGGTTCGCGCAGGGAATATCTCGACGTGCACCGCACGATTTTGCAAGACGATTGGAAGCCGCAGTACGTCAAAATACACGACTGGCCTGAGCGCATCGCCAAATCAGCGGTTGTTAATGCCACGGCGCAATTGCGCGGCTGCTCAGTTGTCGGAGAACATTGTCGCATAGGCGCACACGCCATCCTCGAAGACACAATTTTGTGGCCGGACACACAAATTGCTTCCCAAACTCACCTTCAGGGCTGTATTGTCCGCTCCCAAAAAAAGGCCAGCGGCATACATCGCGACATCGACTTTTAGATCCAACAATGAGAACGGCGCTGCTTCTCCGACAGACCCGAATGCATTTTCCGCGTTTGGATGTCGATCAGATAACAATCAAGCCAATCGAAAAGGGAGGCTCTGACCGAAAATTTTATCGAATCGATTGCGCCGCGGATCAGAAGCTGATCCTTGTTAAGTACAATCTCGACCGCGAGGAAAACCGGCACTATGTCAACATCGCGCAATTTCTCGACACCCACGGAATTCGAGTACCTAAAATTTATTTTCACGATCCGGTGGAAGGACTTATCTGGATCGAAGATTTGGGGGAGCAAGATCTCTACAGCTATCGTCACGAGAGTTGGCTCGTTCGCCGGGCTTTTTACGAATCGGCTCTGGATCAAATCGCGACCCTGCATGCGTTGCCGGAGTCCGTTTGCGTCGAAATAAAGGAGCATTTGCCCGCCGAATTCAATGCGGAGCTCTATCGATGGGAGCAGAATTATTTTTTTAGAAATTGCCTCGGCCGGTATTTCAACATCGACAAGGCCGAACTCGCGGCGCTCGCTGCGTTAGCGCCGCTAAAGGAAATCGCAAAATGGCTGGCATCTTTTCCAAGAGTGTTGGTGCATCGTGATTTTCAATCGCAAAACGTCATCATCCAGAACGGGCAGGCTAATCTGATTGATTTTCAGGGTATGCGGCCAGGCCTCGCTTACTACGATCTGGCATCATTGCTTTACGATCCGTATATCGATGTTGCAGAGGCCGAGCGCGCCGAGCTGATCGCATATTATCGCGGCCGGCAGCTCGAAAACGGAATCACGATCGACGGCGACTTCGATTTGACCTTGCGCTTGTGCGCAATTCAACGCCTGATGCAAGCGCTGGGCGCTTACGGCTTTCTCGGCCTTGTCAGGGGACACAAGAATTTCCTCCAATACATTCCAAGAGCCGTACGCTCATTGCGTCATATCGTCGCAAAGGTTGACAACCTTAAACCGCTCGCCTCTTTCCTCGAGGAGCTTCGCGAGGAAAGCAGCGGAGCGGCAAGCTAGAAAATCGCTGCGGTTACTGTTTCCCGACGAATGGATTGGTTTTCCGTTCAATCCCGATTTTCGCCGGCGGGCCATGGCCGGGCAGAATGGTCACATCGTCTCCAAGCGGAAATAATTTCTTCCTGATCCCGGCTATCAGAAGGTCGATATCTCCGCCCGGCAAATCGCCTCGCCCGATGCTTCCGGCAAAAAGTACATCGCCGCCGACGAGCAATTTATCCTTGGGCGAAAAGAAACAAAGACTTCCCGGGCAATGCCCTGGAATTTCCAGAACTTCGAAATCAGCGCCAAGAAAAATTCGGTTTGGTGTTTCTTCGATGAGAAAATCCGGCTCCTGAGGCTCGATTTCGAGTTGGAAACCGAAGTTCCGAAAAAATTCCCGATCGGAGATCATGGGCGCAGTAAGCGGGTGACAGCCGATTGAGCAGCTGAACTGGCGTTTAATCCTGGCAACATCCTGAACATGATCAATATGTCCATGTGTCAGGAGCAAAAGTTTGGGATTGGCGCCAAGCGATCGCACCCATTCGCAGGCACCCTCAGGCGCGTCAAAGAGAATCCACCCCTCCGGCGCCTGAAAAAGATAGCAATTCGTTTCGAAAATGCCGCCGCTAAAGCTTTGATAATTCATTATGATTCTCCGCTCAGACCTCGCTACGGCTGAAGCCGGGAGTTCTTACGAATATTGAATGTTCGCCATTGTTGATTGTCTGATTCCTACTTACATGTCGACCTTGTTTCGTCATCTTGCGTTTGATCGTGAAATCTGCCAAGGTGGCAAACCGCGTAATTACTAATGAAATCACGTTTCCAGCGAAGCTTGGCCTTGTGCGCCATCGTTTTAACAGCCACGACTGCCATGCCGCCGGCGCTAGCGGCGTCAAAAGAAACGATCGCCATATCCGTCGGCCGGCTTTTGGAGGAAGGCCATTACACCCGCCAGAAGCTGAATGAAGAAGTTTCGAGAAAATTCCTGCTGAGCTATCTAGAGTTGCTCGATTTCAGTCACCTTTTCTTTACGCAGCAAGACATTGACACGCTCAATGCAAAATACGGCAACTCGATCGCAGGAGACGTTCTTCTCGGCACGCTGAAGCCGGCTTACGACATCTACGCGCTGTACACCAAACGAGTTGATGGACGGGTCGCCAAGATAAAAGAGCTGTTGAAGCAGCCGATTGATTTCAAGAGCAACGCGACGGTCGAGTTGAGTCGCCAAAAAGCGCCGTGGCCAAAAGATGAAGCGGAAGCCGACCAGCTCTGGCGCGGTCGTATCACAAACGAGCTGTTGCAAGAGCATCTGAGCGAGCATCCGATTGAGCCCGCACCGCAACTCGTTGCTCGCCGTTACGATCGCCTCGCCCGCAACGTGCACGAGCAAGACAAGGACGAGCAAATCAAACTCTTTCTCGATGCGCTTGCACAGGCGTACGACCCGCATTCGGAATACCTGAGCAAGGCCGATATGAAGAATTTCAGTATTAACATGGGCCTGTCGCTCGTAGGCATCGGCGCCATGCTCCGGTCGGAAGATGGCTACGCGAAAATCGAAAGCCTCGTGCCTGGCGGTCCGGCGCAGACGGACGGGAGACTTAAAGTGGGCGACCGGATTACTGCTGTGGCGCAGGGACCGGCGGATTATGTCGATGTTCGCGAGATGCGACTGGACAAAGTGGTTGAAATGATCCGCGGAAAGAAAGGGACACGTGTCAGGTTGCTCGTCATTCCCGCAGACGCCACCGATCCGTCGCGCCGGAAAAACGTCGAACTGGTGCGGGATGAAATTAAGCTCAAAGATCAGGAAGCCCGCGCCGATATCATCATTAAAAAAGATGAGAACGGCGACCCTGTAAAGCTGGGATGGCTTAAGTTGCCTTCTTTCTATGCAGACATGGACAGACACCAGAAAAGCACCACGCGGGATGTGCTGGCATTGCTAAAACGTCTAAAGAAAGAAAATATTGCCGGATTGATTGTAGATCTGCGGCGAAATGGCGGTGGCTCGCTTGAAGAGGCGCTCTCGCTCACCGGTCTCTTTTTGAAGTCGGGCCCGATTGTGCAAACCAAAGATTATAATGGGAGCATCAGGATTTCGTCTGATCCAGATTCGGGCATCGCCTACTCGGGGCCGCTAGTTGTTTTGACCAGTAGGCAAAGCGCGTCCGCCAGCGAGATTTTCGCAGCTGCTCTCCAGGATTACGGCCGCGCGGTGATCGTCGGCGACAAGAACACGTTTGGCAAAGGCACCGTGCAAACGATCCTTCCGATCGGCCGGTTCGCTTCGCTGTTGGGCAGCCACTCTGATGAAGACGGTGCGTTGAAGCTCACCATCCAAAAATTTTATCGCGTCGCCGGCGGATCCACACAGCTTCATGGCGTTGCCTCCGACATTATCCTTCCGAGCTTGAGTGATCTGCCGGAGTTCGGCGAAGGCGCGCTAAAGAACGCGCTGCCGTACGACGAAGTGTCCAAGGCGAAATACACCAAGTGGTCGGATACGCATTCGCTATTTATCGATCAACTAAAGCGACGCTCGGAAGGGCGAGTTAAGGACGATCCCGAATTTCATTACGTAGTGGAGGACATTGATCGCCTGCGTCACAAGATCGATGAGAACCGAATTTCACTAAACGAAGATGGGCGAAAAAAGGAGCTTCAGGACGACAAGCTCCGCAAAGAAATGCGGTCGAAGGACCGCCTCGCGCGAAATCAGGAAGAACCGCGTATTTATCGGCTGACGCTCGACACGGTCGACAAACCCAATCTCCAGTTGATCATGTATCCTGGTAAACTGGCAGAAGCCAAGAAGAATGGCGTTTCGCCAAAAATTGATCCTGAAGCCGCTGCTCCAGACGCGGACACAGATTCGATCGGCGGAGCGCCCGGCGACGACACCAAAGAGCCAACCATCGATCCAGAGCGCGACGAAACGCTCAATATCCTCGCCGATCTGGTCGATCTTTCCCGCGGCCCCAAGACCGCAAGCACCAATCGCTGAGAAATTTCGAATGGAGTTGAGCCTCACGGCCACCAAGGCGGCGGCGGTGGGACAAAGCGCGGCCCGAAGCGCGGACCTGTGAATCGGCTGCCTCGGCCCGGAAACAAGGGCTGCGATTGGCCTAGATAACGTCCAGTCGGTGTCCTGCCAAATACCGTCACTGGCGTCCCTGCACTGACGGAATTAAAGAATGCAATCGCGTATTGCTCGGGCATGCGGACGCAGCCGTGCGACGCCGGATAACCCGGCAAATACCCGGCATGCATTCCGTCAGCCCCGTTAAACCGCATAAAAAAATGCATCGGCGCGGGAATAAATTTGCCGCCACGCGGCACTGACATATCGGCATCGGCGTCCGCCACGACCGTATTTCCGTACGCATCGACGATTTTTCCATACATGCTCGAATAATGGGCTCGTTCCTTCTCGAGGATCTTGAATGCGCCTCCTTTGGTGAGATGTCCATACCGGCCGCTGGAGATCGGCGACGCCAACACCGGGCGCCCATTTTGAAGCAGATACGCTCTCTGTTCCTGCAAATCGATCTCGACTGAAGTTTCCGCGTGCAACAAGACCGCTGTGCAGAAAAATATCGACACCCAAAGCGCAACCCTCACATCTCGTTAAACCCTCGTCGTGCGCGGAAGTCGCAAGCGCCGTGTTTCCGCCGAACAACGGCCCCTTACACCGCAATCGGAGCCTTGATTGACGGGTGCGGATCGTAACCGACGAGCTCGAAATCTTCGAAGGCAAAATCGTGAATGTTCTTGACGGCCGAATTCAGTTTCATTCGGGGCAAAGGCCGGTAATCGCGGCCAAGCTGCTGGCGTGCCTGGTCAAGATGGTTGTTATACAGATGCAGATCGCCAAAGGTATGGACGAAATCCCCCGGGCGAAGACCGACGACTTGGGCCATCATCATCGTTAGCAGCGAGTACGACGCGATGTTGAATGGCACACCAAGAAACAGGTCGGCGCTACGCTGATACAGCTGGCAACTGAGTTCGCCATCCTGCACGTAAAACTGAAAGAGCACGTGACATGGTGGCAGCGCCATCTTCTCTATTTCAGCCGGGTTCCATGCACTTACTATGAGTCGCCGGCTCTGCGGATTTGATTTTATTTGCGCGATGAGATTGTCGATTTGGTCGACTCGCGCTCCGTTTGCGCCCTGCCAGTCGCGCCATTGCGCTCCGTACACCCGACCGAGGTCGCCGGTTTCGTTGGCCCACTCATCCCAGATAGTCACCCCGTGTTCGTTGAGATAACGAACGTTCGTATCTCCGCGCAGGAACCAAAGCAGTTCGTAGATGATTGATTTGATGTGCAGCTTCTTGGTGGTCAGCAACGGAAATCCCGGTCCTTCATCACGCAAATCGAACCGAGTCTGCGCGCCGAAGACTGATAACGTTCCGGTGCCGGTGCGATCATTACGTGGCCGACCGTGGTCGAGCACGAGCCGGAGCAGATCGTGGTATTGTCGCACGGCGAAATTTTATCGCCGCGCGCGCATTCGCGAAACAGAATTTCTCTTTCACCACAATTTTTATCACTGGGATACGAATAAGACTTGGAGCTTTTAGAAACATCATGTGAATGCGAATGAGTTCGTAAACGCGGTCTTACCTTGAAAGGAGCTTACGAATGAACCTGATCGTTACATCGAGATTGATGGCAAATGCCGCGCTGCTCGCTTCAACTTTGCTGACAGCGTGTGGTCTGCGTTGCACAAGTCCTTCGACTGAAACTTTTACTGTTTATGAAGACAGACCAATGCTGAAGCTGCTTGACCTCGGCACGCCGGGAAATAGTCCGGGCGACGTCTATCATTTTTTTGCTCCGCTACACTCTACTCCCGGCGGCCCCGTCACAGGCGAGGTATTTGGCTCGAAGACGCTGATCAAAATGGCGACTGACGCAAACCCCAACTTGGAGACGCGCGCAACTGTTCTGTTCTTCACCTTTGCCAATCATCTGGATCAAATTGTGGCTTTGGGCGCTCTGGATTATCCGCCGACCGCTGGTGAATTTGATGCGGGCCAACCTGTCGTGCGCGCGATTTTGGGCGGTACCGGCAAATACATGGGCGCACGCGGCCAATTGACCAGTACGCGGAATGCGGATGGTTCGTACACGCAGGTGTTTACGCTGCTCAAGTGATCGGAATACAGTGTCGCATTGGCGCGACAGCCGGTAGGAACTCGACTGGAATCGAGTCGAATTGTCTCGAATTGAAAAAGTTCTTTCGGGACCTGATCAGCGTTAGGTTCTCGCGAACAGCAACTTAAGCTCTGACACTTGGGCTTGGCCCGAGCCTTGCTTAGAAGCTTGGGTTAACGTCTGTCACGGCGATTCCGTCCGTCGACAGGCTTACCGAGAAAGGATTTCAATTTATGGCTAAAGTTTTAGGTATCGATTTGGGCACCACTAACTCCTGCATGGCCGTGATGGAGGGTGGCGACCCGGTAGTTTTGGAAAATAGCGAAGGCGCACGCACGACACCGTCGGTCGTTGCATTTACAAAAAGCGGCGAGCGGTTGGTCGGCCAGGCCGCGAAGCGTCAGGCGGTAACCAATCCGCAAAACACGGTCTTTTCAATCAAGCGATTCATGGGCCGCAAGTTCGACGAAGTGCACGAAGAGCAGAAGCGCGTGCCTTACAAGATCGTGAAGGCGGCCAACGGCGACGCACATGTGCAAGTGGAGGTCGGGGGCCAGCTCAAGACGTTTTCGCCACCGGAGATTTCGGCAATGATCTTGGCGAAGCTCAAAAGCGATGCAGAAGCAAAGCTCGGCGAAAAAATCACGCAGGCGGTGATCACCGTGCCAGCATATTTCAACGACTCCCAGCGCAATGCGACTAAGGACGCGGGGAAGATCGCGGGACTGGAAGTGTTGCGCATCATTAACGAGCCAACAGCCGCATCGCTGGCGTATGGGTTGGATAAGAAAAAGGACGAGGAGATTGCAGTCTATGACTTGGGCGGCGGCACCTTCGACATTTCAGTCCTTGAGATCGGCGATGGCGTGTTCGAAGTGAAGGCGACCAACGGTGATACGCACCTCGGCGGCGACGACTGGGATGCGCGCATCATGGATTGGATCGTCAGCGAATTCAAAAAGGATACCGGCATCGATTTGACCAAGCAGCCGGACGCGATCCAGCGCATCAAAGAGGAAGCTGAAAAAGCGAAGATCGCGCTGTCTTCGACGCAGGAATACGAAATTAATCTGCCGTTCATCACAGCGGATGCGAGTGGGCCGAAGCACATTCAGAAAAAGCTGACTCGCTCGAAGCTCGAGCAACTCACTGACGATTTGATTCAGCGAACCGTTCCACCGGTCAAGGCATGTCTAAAGGATGCGCAGGTAACCGAGAAGGACATCAATGAGCTGGTGCTAGTCGGCGGTATGACGCGCATGCCGAAAGTGCAGCAGGTTGCGCGGGAAATGATCGGCAAAGAGCCGCACAAAGGTGTGAATCCGGACGAAGTCGTTGCGGTCGGCGCAGCCATCCAAGGCGGCGTCCTTAAAGGCGAAGTCAAAGATGTGCTCTTGCTCGATGTGACGCCGTTGACACTCGCGATTGAAACCGCGGGCGGGGTAGCCACCCCGATGATTCCGCGCAACACCACGATCCCGACGCGAAAGTCGCAGATATTTTCGACATACAGCGACAATCAACCCGGCGTAGAAATCAAGGTGTTGCAGGGCGAGCGACCGCTGTCGCGCGATAACAAAACGCTCGGCACATTCCATCTCGATGGGATTCCACCGGCGCCGCGCGGCGTTCCGCAGATCGAAGTTACCTTCGACATCGATGCGAACGGAATCTTGCACGTCTCGGCGAAAGATCTCGGCACCGGCAAGGAACAGAAGATTTCCATCACGGGCAGCTCCGGACTTTCGAAAGACGAAGTGGACAAAATGCAGCGAGAAGCTGAAGCGCACGCCGAAGAGGACAAGAAGGCGAAGGAAGCGATCGAGATCAAGAACAACGCCGACATGCTCGCCTACCAATGCGAGAAGCAGTTGAAAGAACTTGGCGACAAGATTTCCGGCGACAAGAAAAAGCAGGTCGAAGACGCCATTGCAGCGGTGCGCGATGCGATCAATCGCAACGACGCCGATGCGATGAAACGCACCTACGACGAATTGCAGAACAAGTTCCAGGAAGTCAGTGCCGACCTTTACAAGCAAGCTTCAGCGCAAGCAGGTCCGCGCCCGGGTCCGCAACCCGGCCCTGAAGCGCAGCCGCGAGGCGGCGCTGAAGAAGGCGACGTCAAACGCGAAGGCGACGTCGTCGATGCTGAGTTCGAGGTCGTCGACGAAGACAAAAAGAAGTAACGGCAAATCTGCCGGCGATTGGTAGTCGCAAGGGCTGACGATCGCCGGCTTAACCACAAAACAAAACCAAAGGAGTAAACGAAAAACCTATGGCAACAGTTAACGTAAGACCGCTCGGAGATCGGGTGCTGGTGCAGCCGCTCGAAGAGCAGGAAGTAAAAAAAGGCGGGATCATCATCCCCGATACCGCCAAGGAAAAACCGCAAGAGGGGAAAGTGATTGCTCTGGGCACCGGGAAAGTGAACGAGGAAGGAAAGAAAATCGATTTCACGGTGAAAAAGGGCGATCGGGTGCTGATCTCGAAATACGGCGGCACCGAAATCAAAATCGATGATCAAAATTATCTGATCATGCGCGAGGACGACATCCTCGGCATCGTCGGATAATTCCGTCAATCAACCAACCAACAGCAATCAATTAACTTATGGCAGCTAAACAACTACAATTCGATGAAAGCGCGCGGCACACGTTGCTGCGCGGTATCGAGAAACTGGCGAAAGCCGTAAAGGCCACACTCGGCCCATCCGGCCGCAACGTCATTCTCGACAAGAAATTCGGTAGCCCGACGATCACCAAGGACGGTGTGACGGTCGCGAAAGAGATCGAGCTGGAAGACCCGTATGAAAATATGGGTGCGCAGCTCGTCCGCGAAGTCGCATCCAAAACGTCCGACGTCGCAGGCGACGGCACGACTACGGCGACCATTCTCGCGGAATCAATTTACCGCGAAGGTCTGCGCAACGTCACTGCCGGCGCGAACCCGACCTCGTTGCAGCGCGGCATCATGAAAGGTGTCGATGCAATCGTCGAGGAGCTGAAGAAACTCTCCAAGAAAGTCAGCGATCGCACCGAGATCGCGCAGGTGGCGACCGTTTCGGCTAACTGGGACAAGACGATCGGCGAGATCATTGCCGACGCCATGGACAAAGTCGGCAAGGACGGCACGATCACCGTCGAGGAAGCCAAATCGATCGAGACGACCCTGGAAGTGGTCGAGGGCATGCAGTTCGATAAAGGTTATCTGTCGCCCTACTTCGTGACCAACGCGGAGGCGATGGAGGCCGTTCTCGAAAATGCTTACATCCTCATTTACGAGAAGAAAATCTCGAGCTTGAAGGACCTCCTTCCGTTGCTCGAGAAAGTCGCGAAGGCTGGCCGCCCGCTCCTCATCATTGCTGAGGACGTGGAAGGCGAAGCGCTTGCGACTCTGGTCGTGAACAAACTGCGCGGCACATTGCAAGTCTGCGCCGTGAAAGCTCCGGGCTTCGGCGATCGTCGCAAGGCGATGCTGGAAGACATCGCGGTGCTTACCGGCGGACGTCTTATCAGCGAAGATCTCGGCATCAAGCTTGAGAACATCAAGCTGGAAGACCTCGGACGAGCCAAGCGCATTACCATCGACAAGGAGAACACCACCATTGTCGAAGGCGAAGGCAAAAAGGCCGATATCCAGGGCCGCGTCGCTCAGATCCGTCGTCAGATTGAAGAGACGACCAGCGATTACGATCGGGAGAAACTGCAGGAGCGCCTGGCGAAACTCGCAGGCGGTGTTGCAGTCATCAACGTCGGCGCTGCGACTGAGACCGAGATGAAAGAGAAAAAAGCTCGGGTCGAAGACGCGTTGCACGCCACGCGTGCGGCGGTTGAGGAAGGCATCGTCGCAGGCGGCGGTGTTGCATTCCTGCGCGCGCAGAAAGCGCTCGACAACGTGAAGGACCTCGAACCCGACGAGAAAGTCGGCGTGGCGATTGTTCGCCGTGCCGTGGAAGAGCCGACGCGTCAACTTGCCGACAACGCGGGCCGCGAAGGCGCGCTCGTTGTCGAGGAAGTGAAGAAGCGCAAAGGCAACGAAGGCTATGACGTTTCCGCCGATGAATACACCGACCTGGTGAAGGCGGGAATTGTCGATCCAACCAAGGTCACGCGCACGGCGCTGCAAAACGCTGCGTCCATCGCGGGCCTGTTGCTCACCACCGAAGCATTGGTCACCGAGATTCCTGAGAAGGAAAAAACTCCTCCAATGCCTCCGGGCGGCATGGGCGGCATGGACTACTAAGCCGAATGACAGTATGAATTCGAACAGCCGGACTTGAAAGGGTCCGGCTGTTTTGCTTCGACATGCCTGAACCAAAGGATTTTCAGGAGAGCTGCGAGTTCTACATCACGGTCGCAATCAAAGCAGCCGACGATCTACGGAATGCGTTGCGGCTGGATGAAACCCAATTTCGCCGAATAACTCCTGCGCTTTGGCAAGATCCGCGTCCCGCATTCATCTACAGCGTTCTGGACGAAGTTCAGAAAGCTGGCATCAGCATTATGGATTGGAGCCAGAAGCTGAGCGAGACCGACAGAAAACCGGAACACACAGATCACCTGATCCGCTTGGTAACTCGGTGGCAGCAGGACGAACAAAGCTTCCGGGCGCGGAAGTTGGCGGAAATTTTGGTCGATCTAATCTGCTTTTCCGCCACCAATGAGCCTGACTATTATCGAGACTACCTCTGGCTTAAAGAGTTCGACTCGACAGTGCGATCACTGAACGATCAGCACGAGTTTTTTGGTTTCAAGCGTCGTAACACTGAGTACGGACTTCAATGGCGTGAACGGGACATCAAGCAGGCAGAAAATAAACGCATTCGCTTTGCTTCGCGCAACCGAACGCGGCCGCACCAGAGCCGCAGTTACTTGGCGAAAACGTGATCTCAACAGGGGACGACGAATCGCATCCGGCGTTCACGCCTGACGGCAAGACGCTCTATTTTTTGAAAAACGATCCGTCGTTCAATCATTGGACGATTGTTGTTTCCCACGAACAAAACGGGAAGTGGTCGACGCCGGAAGTGGTGCCGTTCTCTGGCCAGTTCTCTGATGCCGATCCGTTCATCACACTGGATGGGGAGCGATTGTTTTTCATCAGCACGCGTCTGGTGAACGGAAAAGCGAAGGAAGATACCAATATCTGGATGATGAGCCGCGAAGGCGCGGCGGCCGGTACTAAGCCAACTGGCGGCTGGTCAGCGCCGGAACATCTCGATGTGGTGAACAGCGATGCCAACGAATGGTTTCCGACCGTAAGCAAAAACGGAAATCTCTACTTCGGTTCGGAACGGCCGGGCGGCAAAGGGAGATGCGACCTGTATGTTTCGCGACTGGTCGATGGAAAATATCAGCCTCCGGAAAATCTTGGTGAGCTGATCAACACCGCCGCGAACGAAGTCGAGCCATTCATCGCGCCGGACGAAAGCTACATTATTTTTGCCGGAACAGGCTTACCAGAAAGCCGCGGCGCGTATGATTTGTATGTGAGCTTTCGGCGCGAAAGCGCCTGGACCAAACCGGTGAACCTTGGCGACACGATCAATTCAGCGGGTTGGGATTTCTGCCCGAAAGTTTCACCTGACGGGAAATGGTTCTTCTTTACCAGCAACCGCAGCTTTGCCGACAAGCCCTTGGAGAAACGTCTGAGCTATCGGGAGCTCTTGCAAAAACTGCACAGCCCAGGCAACGGACTGCGCGATATCTACAAGATCGACATCTCCGCGCTGAATTTGGATTCCTTGTTTCATTGCCAAAATAAGACCGGGACCATGTGATCTTGCCGATTGTGCGCGATTCGCGGATGATTATTCAGTTCTGTAGGTTAAAGGGAATCAACGAGAGAGATCACCCATATGAAACGAATGATTTTTTTAGCGACTGTGGCCGCGGCTTTGCTCGCGTTCTCGGCCTGCGACAAAAAGACGTCAGACGACCTAAAACAGAAGGCCGAGGACGCGAAACAGAAGGTCGAGACGAAAGCGAAAGAGGCAAAGGAAGCTGCCGACAGGCAAATCGAGAAAGCGAAGCCGAAGCTCGAGGAATTGGGGGACAAAGCAAAAGAGGCGACGAAAGACGCGCAGCCGAAACTTGAGGAGCTCGGGGAGAAGGCGAAGAACGCAACGCAGGACGCGATCGAGAAAACAAAGCAGGCGGCTGGCTCGGCCGTCGAAAACGTAAAGAATGCCACCAGCGCGTCGCCTGCAGAGGCAAGTCCGACGCCGACCCCCTAACAGCAGCTCAACAGCAAATCCGTACCAAACACGAGGTCGCGTTTAAAAACATTTGACATTTACCCCCGCGACAAGGCTTCCATTCCGTTAATTGCTGGGACGCCTGCGACAAGCTAACATTTGGGTAATGAGTCTCGCGGAAATCAAGGCAGCCATCCAACAGCTCTCGTTCCAGCAGCGCGCCGAACTCGCGGCGTGGCTGCACGGTTGGAACGATGACGAATGGGATGAGCAGATGAAGCGCGATATCGCGAGCGGTAAGCTCGATGACGTTCTGCGCGAAGTAGAAGAGGACATCAAAGCAGGACGCACCCGCGAAATGCCGTGACGTCGAGAACGCATCGGCGTTTCTGGCACGAGTTCAATAGACTGCCAGCTCATGTCCAATGTCTCGCTCGAGAAAAGTTTCAACTTTGGCTGCGTGATCCGTTCCACCCGTCAACGCAGTTCAAGCCGGTTGTCGGAAACGTCTGGTCCGTGCGAATCGGCGATCACTATCGCGCCCTTGCGCGCCGAGAGGGCGATCTGGTTCTATGGTTCTGGATCGGCACGCACGAGGATTACAACCACTTGCTCGGACAGCTTCGCTGATCGGCATCGTTCCCGGCGCGCCCGGCGGTCGCGCCCAACCACCGTGGATTATTTTTGCGTTACTCGGCAGCGTTTCTCCTGACCCGCCGATCTCCGCCGGAAAGTCTTTGAGCTTGGGTAGCCCGTCATCTCAAGTCAGAAGGAAGAATTAAGATTTAAGAAGTACCAGCAACAGTTACTCCGGCAGGGTCTCGCCGGATCCACCAATAGCAGCCGGAAAGTCCTTAAGCTTCGGCAGTCCATCTCTCATTGGAAGAACGGTTTCTGCATAGTTCAAGTGCACCGTTGGCTTGAACGGAAAGTTCCGGAGCGCACTGAGTCGTACATCGATCAAGCCGAGAGTCGGATGATCGACCGCGATGTGACCGCCGCACTTTGTGCAATACCGGCGGTCGCTAATGTCGCTGCTCTTGAATCGTCCGAGGAATTCCGCGCCTTTGGTGAGCCTCACGTTATCCTTTTTCCACAACGTGAACGCGCTCGCCGGCGCAGCGGAATAGCGACGGCAGTTTTCGCAATGACAGTAACCCATCTCCAACGGTTCGCCGCGCACCTCGATCTTCACCGCTCCGCAGTAACACCTGCCTGTGTGCGTGTCAGCCATGCTTCCACTCTTAGCGCGCGATTCGCTTCGCGGCGAGCAAAACTACTCATCCAAAAATATGGTGTGGCGAATTGTGGCGGTAAATACCGTTAGCTAATCGGCAGTCGCAGCCGTATGCTGGCTCCTTAACAATCGCAGCGTCAATCGATCGCGCAGGTGTGCGGGCCCTTCTCTCTGCACACAAAACAGCATCATGAATGCTATCGCTGCTCATAAAGATGAGCTTGAAAAATTGCTCGAGACCTTGTCGGGTGACACTGCCGTCTCAGGGATAGGTTTCGTGGCGTTCCTGGATGCTTATATCACGCGCCTCGATACGAATTGCTCAGACATCAGCGCCCGAGTCAATCCGCCGCCAGCGCAAATAAACGCAGAATTAACATGGAACCAACATTGACTCAAAACTGCGCTCTTTACTACGCGCAACATAAAACTTCAAAAGGTCGCGCGGCGCTTTTCAAGAAGTTTCGCGCTGCGGGCCGCAAGCGGAGGCCGGATGTTCGCCAGCAGCTGACCTTCGGCGACTTATTCATCGTACCACGACTTCATAAGGACAACGGACGGTGAGCCGCTTCATTGATTGCCATCATGGATCCCCTGACTTTCGCAAGTTCACAAACGAAGAAAGCGATTTTGCCGCAGAGCGACGTTGGGAAAACGAAGGGGGAAATCCGGGGCAACTTCAACAGTTACTGTGTGACGATCGCAAAGAGACGCCACCACCGCGAGGCACGCTGAAGGCATTCTCCTACGAGGTTAACGGCACATGCACCTAATCCAATTCCGCGAAATAATGCGAGATGCTGAAGTCGCATATGCAATTCATCCTATCGTGCGCAAGTACCTCCTAACTGTGGAAGACACGACCAAAGCCCTAACTGCATGCGGCGTGCCGAGGGCTGCCAACGTAGCTCGGATTACGAACGGTTGGACATGACCGCGGCTAGTTTAATAGAGCGCAAGAGTGTCGCTAAAAGAGGGAGCGCTCCAGCTGTCGAAGCTGCAATCCCCTCTGATAACCCGGTGTCGAAAAATAATTACCGCCAATGAGACACTCAAAAAGAGG
>Ga0209057_1000325_pt1 | contig 43653 bp, 29 predicted proteins | sample GraSoiAngelo_146_FD_185903 | JGI IMG/M metagenome (GOLD analysis project Ga0209057, IMG submission 185903) | Grasslands soil microbial communities from the Angelo Coastal Reserve, California, USA - 14_1009_05_30cm (SPAdes) (version 2) | ecosystem: Environmental > Terrestrial > Soil > Grasslands ...
AGGCGGCCGCGAACGCCCCGGTCGACCGCAGCGCGAGCCGCAACAAGCGGCCGCGCAAAGACTGCTGCCAGCGGTGCGCGACGCCGGCAACGTCGCGCGCCCGCGTGATCCAAGGATACCGACTCCAGACCCAGCGGTACTTCGTCAGCTCGGGCTCCGCGCCGAACTTGCGCTTGAAGTCGCCTCCGCCCATGAGATCGAACGTGTTGCAGCCAAGAGCCATCGCCCGCTGCATCACCGTCCAAGTCATCAACTCGGTGGGACGGTACCAGCGGTAGCGGCTGCGGTGCGCCCAGGTCCAGAGGAACAGCTCACGGGCGTGCACCAGGAAGATCCCCGTGGCGATGACCGGACCGTTGGGAAGGGACACCGAGACGGCGAGGAGTTTCCCCGCCGTGCGCATATGCTGTACGCAGGCGCGCACCCGCTCCGGGCCGAAGGGGACGACATTGCCGCCGCGCACGTACACTTCCCGCACTTGGTCGTAGTGCTCGTCGGCAAAGGCCGCGTCCTCCGCGAAGCGCACGACTAGGCCCAGGTTGATCGCTCGCCGGATGTTGCGGCGTGCGCTGTCCCTGAGTGCGCGCCAGGCCCGGGCCTCGTCACCAGGGTAGAGCGGCGCGCGATAGGTGAGCTCCGGGTCGCCCCGAAACCCCGCCTCGCGCATGGTGGCTGGATCGAGCGCGCCCGTCATAAGCTCGACGTGGTGCACCCCGTAGTGCTGTGCCAGGAAGGTCACCAGGGCCGTACCCAGCTCCCGCGTGGTGACCCGGCCGGGATCGAACACCGGGCCCATGCTCCACGTTTGCCAGCCGGGCAGTGGAGAGCCGAACAAGCGGAGCGGTCCGACTCTGGTGAGCAAGCCCGGCAGGCAGCCCACGACATCGGCCCCGCGCTCGAACACGAGGTACAGCGGGTCGCCCTTCCCGCATGCCTCGAGCGAACGGAGCCATGCCCGGGTGTGACCGATCCGGCACCCCGGAAACCGCGCCACGAGCTGGTCCCAGGCCAGGATCTCGGGGATTGAGGCGTGGCGCACGGCCAGGAGGGAAACCGCCGGCGTGCAGGCAACCGCCAAGGCGGGGGCCGCCGAGGGGGCCGGGGGGCGAGGGGGGCCGATTGTCCCTACAGTCGCATCTGTGCGCACGCTCCGGCGCACTGCACGTCGTACGCCACGCCCGCGGGGCCTACTTAGCGGCAGGGCGATGCGGGGGTGCGGCAGCCCGGCTCGGCCTGCTGGGTCAGGCGTGGCGTCAACGCCGCACTCGCTTGGTCCCTAGTGGCAGCTACCGGACCCCGAATCGGTGAAGCTGGCCCCAGCGACGGGCATGAACTCCCACTGGTACGCGCCGGCGCGCAGGGTGAGTTTGAGCACGCCGAAATCCGCGCCGCGGGCCTCGCTGTTCGGCGCGATCACCGTGGGCATGGCGGTGCTCTCGCCACCTGTGCCGACATTGAATTCGCGGATGCCGCGAGCGTTGTCCACGGTTCCGTCCGGCGTCATCGGGGCCAGGCGCTCGTAGTGGTGCATCTGCGCGTTGAGCACGACGTCCGCACCGGCGGCGTAGAGGCGGTCCCACAAGATCTTGATCGGCCCCGATGACGTGTAGCCCGGCTCGCCCGACGAGAAGAACCGCGGATGATGCCACACGGCGAGTGTGCACTGCTTGCTGTTCGCCGCGAGGTCGGCCTGGAGCCACTGGTCCTGCTCCGAGCCGGCGCTGAACGGGACATGGCTGCCGTTGGAGTTCAGCACGATGACATGCCAGGCGCCGAGATCGAAGCTGTAGTATCCCTTGCCGCGCGGGCCGGCGCGGTCACCGAAATAGTCGAAACTGGCGTCCGCCGTGCCGGGGTCGTATTCGTGATTGCCCAGCAGCGTGTAGGTCTGGCTCTTGTGGCGGCCCCAGGAGGGATCGTAGCAATTGGCGTAATCGGCGGCCGTGCCGTGGAGCGTGTTGTCGCCCAGCGCGATCACGGTGCCCGGATTGGCGTCCAACAAACTGGCGGTGGCCTCGTCACCGTCCCCCCCGCAGGTGCTGATGTCGCCCGCGGCCAGCAGCATTTCGGCCTGGGGAACGTTCGAAACGGACGCCGACGTGCTCCTGGGGAGACTGGAGGCGCCGCGGGAGTCGGTGACGACGAGCGTGACGGTATAGCTGCCGTCGATCTGGTAGTCATGCGTGGGCGCCACGCCGCTACCCGTCGCTCCGTCCCCGAAGTCCCAGGCGTAGCTGAGCGCGTCGCCGTCGAGATCGACGGACCGGCTGCCGTCGAAGTGCACCGTCCCGCCGTCGGACGAGTAGGGACCGCCTGGATCGGCGAGCGGGGGCAGGTCGACCCCCGGCACGAGTTCCGTGGCGGGATCCGCGAGGGGGGCGTCTTGGCGACACGCGGCGGCGCCCAGGGCGACGGCCAGCCCGAGACACGCGTGCCGAGGGGAAAGTCGCAGTTGGCGCATCGATGGTCTCCTCCTTCCATGCCCCACGATTCCTTCGTGAGCGCATCGCGCCCCTGGTGCATCGCGCGTGCAAAGGAGACCACCTTGCTAACCGGTTGTCCTGTAAGGAGGATGCAGGCGCGCCGCGGGCGAGCCACGGCGCACCGCCGCGACAGCGCGCTGCGAACCCGCTATATGGCGCTGCCATGTAGCGCCTGCTCAATGGCACGTTCCGCTTCCCGTATCGGTGAACGCTTCGCCGGGCACCGGTATGAACTGCCAGGTGTAGGCGCCATCATCGAGTGTGAGCTTGAGGACGCCGTGGTTCCACGAGCCCAGCTCGCTGTTGGGGATCGGCGGGCCCAAGGGATAGGCGCCCGACCCCCCCGTCCCGACCACGAATTCTCGGATGCCGCGCGCCGAGTCAAGCGTGCCGTCCGGGGTCTGGGGCGCAAACCGTTCGTAATTATGCTCGTGCGCCGCGAGTACGATGTCTGCGCCGTACTCGTACAGCGCCTGCCAGAGCGGCTGAGTCTGCACCTGGCTGCCGTGCGTCGTGCCGGAGCTGAAGCGTGGGAGGTGCCAATATGCGAGCGTGCAGCGCGCCGGATGGGCCGCGAGGTCAGCTCGGAGCCACTGCTCCTCTGGCGACCCAGCGCCCATGTCGAGGGTCGAGTTGAGCGCGATGATGTGCCAGCTGCCCAGGTCGTAGCTGTAGTAGCCTTTCGCGGGATCCCCGGCGGCGACGCCGAAATACGCGAAGTAGCCGTTTGCGCCGGGTTGGCGATAGTCATGATTGCCGGGCACGGGATGGATCCGTTTCTTGTGACGTCCCCAGGCGGGGTGGAAGCATTTTTTGTAGCTCGAGTCCGCGCCGTCGGGGTACGCGTTGTCCCCCAGGACGAACACCGTGCCCCCGATGGAGTCGAGCAGCCTGCCCGTGGCCTCATCGTAAGTCTTGGCACACGTGCCTACGTCTCCCGCCCCGACGAAGACCTGTGGTGTACCGGGCGGGTCGACGACGGCTGTGAGCGTGTCCCACGCCACACCGCCGTCCGGATCCGCGACGCTCACGCGCACATGGTACTGCCCAGCCGCGCCATACGCGTGTTTGGCGGTCAGCGGGCCCACCACGGAGGCGGCGCTCCCCTGGTCCGTGGTGCCGTCCCCCCAGTCGACCTCATAGCTCCACGGGGCTTCGCTCTCCTGGTCCGCGATGCGGAAGGCGAGCTGGGCGGGCGCCGCTGGCTCGGTGCGGAGATCGGGGCCGGCGTCGACCGATGGCGGCGCTTCAGGCGGTGGCGCGTGGTGACAGGCCGCGGAGCCGGTATCGCTGAATGCTTGGCCCGCGATCGGCACGAACTGCCAGCTGTAGCGATCAGGGGAGAGAGTGAGCTTCAGCACGCCGTAGGCCGCTGACACGACCTCGCTGTGCGCCGCTGAGACCGTCGGCAGCGCGGTGCTCTCCCCGCCCGTGCCGACATTGATCTCGCGGATGCCGCCGACGCTGTCCACGGCGCCGTCCGGGGTCATTGGGGTGAAGCGCTCATACAGGTGCTGCTGCGCGTTCAGCACGAGGTCGGCCCCAGCCGCGTGGAGGCGGTTCCATAAGGTCTTGAGCGGGCCCGCCGACGTCCATCCGCTGTCACTCGACGAGAAGAACCTGGGATGGTGCCAGGCCGCGAGCAGGCATTTCTGCGTGTTCGCCGCGAGGTCGTTCTGGAGCCAGGCGTCCTGCTCCGAGCCGGCGCCATACGGGACGTACGCGCCGTTCGAGTTGAGCACGAGGATGTGCCAGGCGCCGAGGTCGAAGCTGTAGTAGCCCTTGGCGCGCGGCCCTGCGTGGTTGCCGAAGTAGTCGAAGGCGCCGTCCGCGGCGCCGGTGTTGTAGTCGCGATTACCCAGCGTGGCGTAGGTACGCGCCTTGTGACGCCCCCAAGTCGGGTCGTAGCAGTTCTGGTAGTCGCCGAGGGTGCCGTTGGGATACGCGTTGTCGCCCAGCGTGAGCACCGTGCCCGAGAGCGTGTCAAGGAGGCGCGCGGTCAGTTCGTCGCGGTCCGTGCCGCAGCTCGCTATGTTGCCGGCGGCCAGGAGCACGGGATCGGACCGTCCACTCAGCTCGGCAACCGGCGCGAGCGGTGGACGGTCCTCGCCACAGGCCAAGGCAACGATCAGCGTCGCGGTCAGCGTGCTACGACGTGTCATGACGTTTCCCTCTCGTCGCCCCAGCGTTTCCCCGTCCACGGCTGATCGCTCAGCTCCCGGCCCCGGAGCACCGTGCCGTCCTCCGCCTGCAGCTCGAGCAGCACGACGGCGCCTGCGCCGCATGCGACCATCTGGCCGCAGGTCGCCTCGACGGGACTCACCATGGGGCCGAGCACCTCGCCGGGCGTAGCGCGCAGTGCCGCGCCGTTCTCACCGGGGAGGTGGGCGGCGTGCCAGATCGTCCACCGCCGCCCCGCGAGCCAGCTGAAGGCGCCCGGGTAGGGCCGCGTCAGAGCGCGAATGAAGTCGTAGATGGCGCGAGCGGGCTGACCCCAGTCGATCCGTCCGTCGGCAGGGCGGCGCCGCGGCAGCAACGGCTCGTCGCCCGCCGGCTGGAGCCGGCCGGGGCGCTCGCCCGCGAGCAGGCGCGGCACGAGGCGCAGCAGCATTTCCCGGTTCGACGCGGCGACGCGCTCATACAGGGAGGCGCAGGTGTCGTAGGGCGTGATGCAGAACGCCGTCTGGTCGATGATGGCGCCCTGGTCGACGTCGTCCGCGAGCCAGATGAGCGAGTTTCCGGTCTGCCGCTCGCCTCGAATCAGCGCCCAGTTGATGGGCGCGCTCCCGCGCAGCTGCGGCAAGAGGGAGGCATGCGCCCCGATCATGCCGGTCCGCGCCAGGCGCAGCGCCGCCGGCCGCAGGATCTGGCTCCAGCCGATCACGAACACGACGTCCGCGTCGAGCGTGCGCAGTGCTGCGAGCCCGTCCGGCTCGTTGATGCTTCCCACGCGAGCGAGCGGGATGCCGTAGCGAGTGCACACGGGCGCGTAGTCGACGGCGCCGCTGCGCTGGGCCGCGAGCTCGGAGTGGAGCGTGATGGCGCCGGTGATCGGGGTGCGGGCCGCGAGCAAGGCCTCGAGCGCCGAGAGCCCTTCCGCATGGCAGCCCACCCACCCGAAGCGCATCACATCCTCAGCGCCGATGGGTGCGCGCGACGTCGAGCACCGCCGCGATGACGTCCGAGACGTCGCGGTCGGACAGCCCGGGATGGAGCGGCAAGCTCAGCAGGCGACGATAGTTCTGGTACGCGACGGGGAAAGCGTCCGCTGCGTAACCGTACTTGTCACGGTAGTAGGGGTGCAGGTGAATCGGGATGAAGTGCACCGACGTGCCGATGTTGCGGGCGGCGAGTTCCTCGATGAAGCGATCGCGCCCGATGCGCAGCGCTTGCCGCCGCAGCCGGAGGACGTACAGGTGCCAAGCGGGCTCCACGTCCGGCCGGGCGACCGGTGGCTCGAGGGCTTCCTCCCCCGCGAACATCGCGGTGTAGCGCGCGACCACCTCGCGCCGCCGCCGCTGGAAGGCGTCCTGCTTCCGCAGCTGCCACAACCCGATGGCGGCCTGAATGTCGGTCATATTGTACTTGAAGCCGGGGAGCAGGACCTCGTAGCGCCAGCTGCCGCCCTGATCGTAGCGCTTCCACGCGTCCCGGCTCATGCCGTGGAGGCTGAGCACGCGCGCCCGCTCGAGAAACGCGGCATCGCCGGTGAGCATGCCGCCTTCCGCGGTGGTGAGATTCTTCGTGGCGTAGAAGCTGAAGGCCACGGGGTTGGTCCCGGAGCCGATACACCGTCCCTTGTACCTCGCGGGGATGGCGTGCGCGGCGTCTTCCACCACGGTGAGCCGGTGGGTACGGGCCAGCGCCTCGATGCCGTCCAGATCCGCCGGGTGACCGGCGTAGTGTACCGCGAGGATCGCGCGCGTCCGCGGCGTCACGGCCGCCGCGATGCGCTGGGGGTCGATGTTCAAGGTGTCGGGCTCCACGTCGACGAGCACGGGCCGGGCGCCGACGTGCTCGATCACGTTGACCGAGGCGCAAAAGGTCATCGGGGTGGTGATGACCTCGTCGCCGGGGCGGATACCGAGGGTCGCGAGGGCGGTGTGCAGCCCGGCGGTGCAGGAGTTGAGCGCCAGCGCGCCAGGCGCCCCGACGAACGCCGCGAATTCCCGCTCGAACGCCCGCGTCTTGGGGCCGGTCGTGATCCACGCCGACTTGAGCGTGTCGACGACCTCCTCGATTTCCTCCTGCCCGATAACGGGTGGCGCGAACGGCAGAAACGTCCGGCGCTGCGCCGGGGCGGGCGCGACCGGTCCTTGCACGCCCGTCGGCACGCCGCTGCTGGCCGTCACGCGAGGCGAACCGTGGGGGGCGGCCGCCAAGCACGGTTGGGCCTGGCGGCGACTGCCTCGGCGGCCACCGAACCGTGCCAGGGGACGTACTCGGGCACGAGCGCCGCGATGCCGCGCAACACTCCCTCATCATCGCCCAGCGTCATGAGCGAGACGAGGCGGCTCAAGCCCCGGCGCAGCGCGGTGGGATCGCTGACCGCCGATGCGATGACGTGAATTTTCTCCACCGGCGTCGGGTGCGCGGCCTCGTCCGAGGAGATGAGCTCCTCCTCCAGCTTCTCCCCAGGCCGCAGGCCGGTGAACTCGATCTGGATGTCCTGGTGGGGCACGAAGCCGGAGAGCCGGATCAACTGCTCGGCGAGCTCGAGGATGCGCACCTGCTCTCCCATCTCGAGCATCGCAATCCGCCCGGCAGCTTCCGGCAATGCCGCCGCTTGTACCACCAGCTGCACGGCTTCCGGAATCGTCATGAAGTAGCGCTTCACCTCGGGATCGGTCACCGTGAGGGGGCCGCCGGCGGCGAGCTGGCGCTTGAACAGCGGCAGCACGCTGCCGTCCGATCCGAGCACGTTCCCGAAGCGCACGGCGCGGAAGTCGGTGCCCGACGCGGCGAGATACGGCAGCTCGAGCACGACCCGCTCGGCTACCCGCTTCGTGGCGCCGAGGACGCTGGTCGGGTTGACGGCCTTGTCGGTGGAGATCAGCACGAACTTCTTGACGCCGTGGCGCGCCGCGGCTTCGGCGACGCGCAGGGTCCCGACGACGTTGTTCCAAGCGGCCTCGACCACATTGGCTTCGCACAGCGGCACGTGCTTGTACGCCGCCGCGTGGAAGACGTAGTCCGGTTCGTAGGTCCGGAGCACCTGGGCCATCCGATCGGCGTTGGTGATGCTCGCGATCACCGGCACGACTTCGAGGTTCGGGTGGGCGCGGCGCAGCTCGACCCACACGAAATACAGCGTGTTTTCCGCGCGATCGAGCAGCACGATACGGCGCGGCTGGAACCGCGCGACCTGCCGTGCCAGCTCTGATCCGATCGACCCCGCGCCGCCCGTGATGAGCACGGTCTTCCCTGTGAGGTCGCGCTCCACCTGATCTAGGTTGAGCTTGACCGGCTCCCGACCGAGCAGGTCTTCGAGCTGCACGTCTCGCAGTTGCCCGACTTCGGCGCGCTTTTGGAGCAGATCCTGCAGCGGCGGGAGCATCTTGAACGGGATTCTGGTCTCGGCACAGCGGTCGACGATGCGCTGCAGCTGGGTGCGGCTGGCCGACGGGATCGCGATGACGAGCAGCTCGACACGGCGCTGGACGGCGAGGCGGCGCAGATCGCGGACGCCGCCCAGCACGCGCACGCCGTGCAACGATCGCCCGTGCGTGTCCCGGTCGTCGTCGATGAGACCCACGACGTTCAGCTGGTGCCGCTGGTCGTGCAGCAGCTGGCGGAGCAGCTGCTCACCCGCTTCACCGGCGCCGATGATGAAGGCCCGTTTCGCCTGCGGTGCCTTTGCCTTCACCAGGGTGCTGACCTCGCGCGCGACGCGGATGGAGAACCGGAAGCCGCCGACTAAGAAAATCGCCAGCAGCCAGTCGAGCATCAGCACGGCGCGCGACATGCCGCGGGCGTGGCCGCTCAACCAGAGGATCGCCACGAACGCGACGGAGCTGAGCGTCACGGCGGTCGTGACGTTGACGAGGTCACGCATCCCCACGTGGCGCCAGTAGTCCCGGAACAGCCCGAACGAATAGAACGCGAGCGGTCGCACTGCTACGAGGTAGGGCAGCGTTGTGACCAAACGACGCAGCTCGTCCGAGGGGATCGCGAAATCGAAGCGCAGCCCGTAGGCGCCGACGTAGGCGAGGGCCACGAGGAACGCGTGAAACGCCCAGGTGAGCGGCCCCCGGTGGGGGTAGAGGCGCTTCAGCAGGGCGGTGAGGATGTTCAACGGCGTGCCCTTCCTCTGCAAAAGAACGAATCGTGGCCGCGCGTTGCGCGGGGCAATCCCGCTAGCTCCGATGCACATGACGTGCGCGCCGCCGCGGCCGGCCGGGCGGCTCCCCGAGCCGATTGCGCTACAACGCGTTGCGCCCGCCAGCAGGCGCGAGCACGCCCCCGCTCGTGCCGCTCACGTGCTACGAATCTGCGGGGCGACTTGCTGCGCGTACGCCACGCGTCGCCACCGCCACGCCCCGCGGAGGCGCTGCGGGCGTGAGGCTGGCGTCCGGTCTCAGCGGTACCGGCCTTGCAGTGGCGACCCTTGGTCCCGGGACGTGGAGTCCCGGGCGATACGGTTCGCACTCGACATGGCGCACGAAGGACCGTCACTCCCCGAGCCGGCCCGGCTCGACGCAATCGCAGCGACACCCCGGTCCCGGGCCCCGACGCGCTACGAGCAGCTGCCCCGGCTCCTGCCGGCAGCGGAGCCGGACTGGCGCCGCATCCTCGGCGCCATCGGGCGGCGCCGCTGGGTGGTGTTGGCCGTCACGCTGCTTGGGACGGCGGCGGGGGTCGTCGCCGCTGCCAAGTTCGTCGGGCCGCGCTACCTCGCCCGGGCCCGTCTCTGGGTCGGAGCAGCGGAGCCCAACCCAAACGCCCTCCGCGGCACCACGCCCCCACCCGGGGCCGAGCGGCTGCTCGGTGTGGCGGCGTGGGTCGATTTCGTCCGGTCGGATGCCGTGCTCGATACCGTCGTGCGCGACGTCCGCCTGTATCTCGATCCCAGGACCCCGCTCGACGGCACCGCGCTGCTGCGGTTCGGGCTCAAGGACCAGGTGCTGCCGGGACGCTACCGGCTGGAGGTGGATCGCGACGGAGCAGGCTTTACGCTCTTCTCGGCGCAGGGGGGCGTCGTGCAGCACGGGGAGCGGGGGGATTCGGTCGGCCCCGCGCTGGGGTTTGCGTGGGTGCCGGGGGCGGCTGTGCTCACGCCGGGACGGCGCATCGAGTTCACGCTCCTCACCCCGCACGACGCCGCGGAGCTGCTCGCGAGCCAGCTGCAGGTGACAACGGACCCGGAGGGGACCTTCGTGACCGTCCAACTGACGGGCACCGACCCGCAGTTGACCGCTGCGATCGTGAAGGGGGTGGCGGATCGGACCGTGGCCGTCGCAGCCGACCTGCGGCGCCACAAGGTGGCGGCGCTCGCCGATATCCTGGGCGAACAGGTGCGGCATGCGCAGGCGAGCCTCACCGCGGCGGAGCTGGCGCTCAAGAGCTTCCGTGTCCGGGCCGCGGGGGTGCTACCGGCTGGCGTGGCCGCGCCGCCGCCGTCGCCCGCCTTCACGAACGCTTTCGAGCTGCGGGTCGCGGTCGATCAGCTCGGCCGCGACCGGCAGGCGATCGATCGAGTGCTCGCACAGCAGCCCGATTCGGGGCTGTCGGTGGATGCGCTCGCCGCCATCGACGCCGTGCAGAAGTCACCTGAGCTGACGCAGGCGCTGAAGGAGCTGACCGACAAGCAGGCCGAGCTTCGCGCCCTGCGCTATACCTACACGGATCAGCACTTCCCCGTCCAGCAGCTGGCCGACGCCGTAGCGACGCTCGATCGCCGCACGATCCCGGGCATGCTGCGCGCGCTGCGCAACAACCTGGCCGCGCGGGAGCGCGACCTCGGGCAGCGGGTGGACTCGACGGTCCGCTACCTGAGCAACATCCCGCCGCTCCTGTTTGAGCAGACACGCCTGGAGCGGGAAGTGCAGGTAGCAGGACAGCTCTACGCCTCGCTCCAGCAGCGCTACGACGAAGCCCGCGTCGCGGAGGCGTCGGCGCTGCCCGACGTCCGCATCCTCGATGCTCCCGTCCAGCCGTACCAGCCGATCGGCAGCGTCGCACCGTTCCTGGTGATCATGGCCTTCCTGGCGAGTGCCGGCCTGGGCGTGTTGGGTGCCGTGGTGATCGACACGCTCGACCCCCGGTTCCGCGATCCTGGTCACGTCACGCAAGGCCTGGGGCTGCGGATCCTGGGCGCGCTCCCCCACTTGAGCCGGGCCGGTAACGGCGAGGGGACCGCGCAGGCCATCGAAGCGATGCGGACCGTGCGCGTGAAGCTGCAGCATGCCTCCAACGGCGGGAACCCGCTGCTCCTCACCGTCACCAGCCCGGGGGTCGGCGAAGGGAAGTCGCTCGTCTCGGCAAACCTGGCGCTCGCGTTCGCGTATGCCGGGCTCCGTACGGTCGTGATCGACGGCGACATCCGTCGCGGCGCGCTGCACCGTCTGTTGCGCGGGAGCCGCCGGCCGGGCCTGACCGATCACCTCACCGGTCGCGCCCCGCTCGAAAAGGTCCTGCAAACGACTCCGTACAAATGTCTGTCGTTCATCGGGTGCGGATCGCGGATGCACAATTCGCCGGAGCTGTTGAGCGCGGCGACCATGGTCGATCTCCTCGCCGCGCTCCGCAGTCGCTACGACGTGGTTCTGGTCGACACCGCCCCGCTCGCCGCTGGGGCGGATCCCTACACGATGGCCTCGCTCACCACCAACCTGCTGATGGTGCTGCGGGCGGGGGTCACCGATCTCGAGCTGGCACAGGCGAAGCTCGAGAGCTTCGAGGATCTGCCCGTGCGGGTCGTCGGCACGGTGCTGAACGACGTGCAGCCGAAAGGAGCGTACCGGTACTATGCCTATTACGTACCCGGTTACGAGACTAAGGAAGAAGCTGACCTGGGACCGGAGAAGCCGGTGCTCGGAGTCCCAAGTGTCTAGACGGGGGAGATCCCGCCCGGGGGCGGCCGGGCTCATCGCCGCGCTCGCGCTGGTGAGCCCGGCCGCTGCTCCCGCCCAGACCGCGGCCGATTCGCTGGCGCACCGCACCCTCGCCACGCGGGCCGAACTGGACAGCCTGGCGCGCGTGCTCGCGAGCGCGGGCTCGTCGGCGCAGCGACAGACGCTCGAGCTCGTGCGGGCGCGGCTCGGGGCCGGAGACTTTCAAGCGGGGGATCGCATTCTGTTGCAAATCCCCGCGCTCCAGAGTGCGGTGCAGCCCGCTGGAGAGCCAGCGACTCTCGCGGTCGCCGGGCAGCCGGCCCGCGCCGATACCTTCACCGTCGGTCGGGAGCAGGAGCTCACCCTGCCCGTCGGGGGCACGATCCCGCTGCGGGGCGTGCTCAAGTCCGAGCTTCAGGGCTACCTCACGGAGCAGCTGAGTCAGTACCTCAAGTACCCGACGCTCCATGCGCGCCCGTTGATCCGGGTGTCGGTCCAAGGCGACGTCCAGCGCCCCGGCTTCTACTTCATCCCGCCGGACGCCCCGCTGTCCGATGCGCTCATGGCAGCGGGAGGCACGCTCCGGGACGCGAAGGTGAAGGATCTGCGCGTAGAGCGCAACGGCACCACCATTTTGAAGGGGCGTGCGTTGCAGGAGGCGATGGCTGCGGGTCGGACGCTCGAAACCGTGAACCTGCAGGACGGGGACCAGCTCACGGTCCCGAGCGGCGGTCAGGTGACGGAGCACATGCGCTTCGTCTGGCTCGTCGTGAGCATCACCGGCGGGATCTACGGCTTGACGCGGCTCTTCTAGCCATGCTCTGCACAAGTCGCGCGAAGTCGGGGGTGGGGGCGTCGCACGCGTCACACGCGAGGGTGCTCGGGCGGCACAATCTGCGCCGAAGCATGGGCGATACCGAAGCTTCCGTGCCTGCCGTGCACCCTCGCGTGTCAGCGTGCTAGCCCCCACCCCCCCGGGTTCTGGTCACCTCTGCAGAGCTCCCTAGACGCGCTTCAAAGCTTGACCCACGCCCCAGCGTGGGAATAAGCCACCCGGCGTGAAAATGGTTTGGCGTTCTGGCGCGCGCGCGCTAGCTTATCGCGTGTGACGAACGGTGTGCGCACTGACCCGGCCGCGTGGACCGACGACCGCCACAAGCGCGGCCTCGCCGGCGAGAAACAGGCGATCCAGTACCTCCTGGCCCGCGGTTGGCACATCGTGGCGCACCGGTTCCGGGTCGGCCACACGGAGATCGACCTGATCGCCCGCCAGGGAAGCCTGGTGGCCTTCGTCGAGGTGAAGGCGCGGCGAGGAACCGCGTTCGGCAGCCCGCTCGAAGCCGTGACCGGCGCGAAGCGGCGGGAGCTGGTGAAGGCGGCGCGCGTGTGGGTGGACCGGCACGGGCGGCCGGCGGACGTCTACCGCTTCGATTGCATCGCAATCATCGACCATAAACTGGAGCATCTGGCGGACGCGTTCCGACCCGGCTGGCGCTGAGCGGGCTTTCGGTATATATTCGGGCCTCCCATAGGGGGGGCTCCCAACCCATGTCGAGGGTACTCATGGCGGCCGAAAAGGACGTTCCGAGGCTCACCGATGAGCGCAAGAAGGCCCTGAACCTCGCCATCACCCAGATCGAGAAGACGTGCGGCAAAGGCGCCATCATGCGGATGGGTGCGGATGCGCCGCGCGTGCGGGTGGAGGCGATTCCCACGGGCGCGATCAACCTCGACGCGGCCATCGGGATCGGCGGGATCCCGCGTGGCCGGGTGACGGAGATCTTCGGGCCCGAGTCCAGTGGCAAGACCACCCTTGCCCTGCATGTCGTCGCGAACTCGCAGCGGCAAGGCGGCGCCGCCGCGTACATCGATGCCGAGCACGCACTCGACGTCGAGTACGCCAAGAAGCTCGGGGTGGACATCGACAACCTACTTGTCTCCCAGCCCGACACCGGCGAGCAGGGGCTCGAGATCACCGAGATCCTGGTGCGCTCGGGGGCGGTGGACGTGGTGGTGGTGGACTCGGTGGCGGCGCTCGTTCCCAAGGCCGAGATCGAAGGGGAGATGGGCGACTCGCTCCCCGGCCTGCAGGCGCGTCTCATGAGCCAGGCGCTGCGCAAGCTCGCTGGCGCGATCAACCGCTCGCGCACTGCCGTAGTGTTCATCAACCAGCTGCGCGAGAAGATCGGGATCATGTTCGGCAACCCCGAGACTACGACCGGGGGCCGCGCGCTCAAGTTCTACGCCTCGGTGCGGCTCGACATGCGACGCCTCGGGCCGGTCAAGGAGCGTGAGGTGGTGATCGGCAACCACGTGCGCGTGAAAGTCGTGAAGAACAAGGTGGCGCCGCCGTTCCGCCAGGCCGAATTCGACATCATGTTCGACGAGGGCATCAGTCACGAGTCGTTGCTCGTGGACATCGCGGCGGAGGCCGGCATCATCGAGAAGTCAGGGGCCTGGTACGCGTACGGCAAGGAGCGCATTGGGCAAGGTCGCGAGAACGCGAAGCTGTATCTCAAGGACCACGCCGATCTCGCGGTCGAAGTCGAGGCGAAGGTGAAAGAGCACCTCGGCGTGAAGGCCACGGCGGTCGCTGCCGACGAGGAGGCCGCCTCGCCCGAGGACTGAGTGCCCGCCCCGATCCTCACGGGCCTCGCCCCCGATCCGCGGCAGCCTGGCTACCGGCTGGTCGATGTGGACCGGGGGCGATTTGCGTCGCTGCCGGGCGAGGCGCTGGAGCCGCTCCGGCTCGAGGTCGGGCGGGAGCTCCCGCCGGCGGCGCTGGCGCGGCTGCGGGAGCTCGCGGACATCGAGGCGGCGTGCCGGGCCGCGCTGCGCGCCCTGGCCCGGCGGTCGCACGCCCGTCTCGACCTGAGCCGCAAGCTGGTGAAGAAGCAGCATCCGCCGGCGGCCGTGGAGGCGGCGTTGCAGCGGCTCGCGGCGCAGCGCCTCATTGACGACCGGCGCTTTGCGGAGCAGTACGCCGGGGTGCGGGCCGCGCGCGGCCGGGGCCCCTCGCGCATCGTCAAAGATCTGCTGGCACAGGGGGTCGATCGCCGGACCGCAGAGGAATCGGTGCGCCGCGCGCTCGAGGAAGAGGGTGTGGACCCCGAGGTCGAGGCGCGCGCGGTCGCGGCGAAACGGGCGCGTCAGCTCGCCGACCTGCCCGTCCCGATCCGCAAGCGGCGCTTGCTCGCGTACCTGGTGCGGCGGGGGTACGGAGGGCCGGCGGTGGCGGGGCTGGTGGACGCGCTGTGTGGTGCGCCCGACCCTCGGAGGTAACTCTCAGCTAGCCTTTCAGTTGCCCCTTGCGGGACGCTATATTCACCCGCATGCGCGCCGCCGCCATCCGCCAGCAGTTTCTCGACTACTTCACGGCTCCCCCCCGGCGGCACTGCGCGGTGCCGAGCTCCCCGCTCGTCCCGGCGGACGACCCCACACTGCTGTTCACCAACGCAGGGATGGTGCAGTTCAAGCGGGTGTTCCAAGGGCTCGAGCGGCGCGACTACGCGCGCGCGGTGACCTGCCAGAAGTGCGTCCGGGCGGGCGGCAAGCACAACGACCTGGAGCAGGTCGGCCATACCGCCCGTCACCACACCTTCTTCGAGATGCTCGGCAACTTCTCCTTCGGTGACTACTTCAAGAAGGAAGCCATCGAATACGCTTGGGAGTGGGTGACGTCGCGGGACTGGCTCGGTATCGCTCCCGAGCGGCTGTACGTCACCGTGCACCATAGCGACGACGACGCCCGCCAGCTATGGCGCAGGATCACCGGGATCCCCGACGCCCGCATTTTTGGCCTGGGAGACGCGGACAACTTCTGGCAGATGGGGGAGACAGGGCCCTGTGGACCGTGCTCCGAGATACTCGTCGATATGAGGGAGAAGGGAGAGGGGAGATCGACCCCCAGTCTCGACGACTTCGTACGGCTCTCCGAGGAAGGGAAGTTCCTCGAGATCTGGAATCTCGTGTTTATGCAGTTCGATCAGCAGGCGGACGGCTCGCGCAAGCCGCTCCCCGCGCCTTCCGTAGACACGGGGGCCGGCCTCGAGCGAGTGACGTCGATGATGCAGCACGTCCCCTCCGATTACGACACCGACCTGTTCACGCCGATCATCGAGCGCGCCGTCGAGGTGATCGGAACGCAGTACGACCGCGGGCCGGGCGGCGTATCCTACCGGGTGCTCGCGGATCACGCGCGGGCGGTGGCGTTCCTGCTCGCCGACGACGTGTATCCGTCGAACGAGGGGCGCGGCTACGTGCTGCGCCGCATCCTGCGGCGCGCGGTGCGCCACGGCTGGCTGCTGGGCCGCCGCGAGCCGACGCTGGTGCACCTGGTGAACACGGTCGCAGGGGTCATGGGCGACGTGTATCCGGAGTTGGGGCGCAAGCGCAGCCACATCGAGAGCGTGACGCGCGCCGAAGAAGAGCGCTTCTTCGACACGATCGAAGGGGGGCTGGCGCGCCTGGAGGAGCTGAAGGGCACGAAGGTCATCTCGGGAGACGACGCGTTCAAGCTGTACGATACCTACGGGTTCCCGATCGATCTGACCCAGTTGATCGCCGCGGAACGGGGCCAAATGGTGGACATCGCGGGGTTTGAGCGGGCGCTGGAAGCGCAGCGCCAGCGCTCGCGAGGTGTGATCGTGAGTCCCGGAACCGGAGCGGTCACGATTGAAGGACATGCACCCACAGTTGTTGTGAAGCGCGCCGGGGAGTGGCGCACCGTTAAGCCGAAGAAAAAGCAGAAGTGGGTGGGCTACGAGACGACCCGGGCTGAGACAGATGTCCTCAAGTTTCGCCAAGCCGGCGACCGCGTCGAGGTCGTGCTGGAGCAGAACCCGTTCTACGCCGAGTCGGGCGGGCAGGTCAGCGATACGGGGCGGGTGAAGGGGGAAGGGTGGGAGCTGGAGGTGTCCGACGTAAAGAAGGTGGACGGCACGAGCGCCGTCGTCGGGCATTTCGAGCACGAGTTCGCGCCGACTCCCGCGGTTGCCGAGGTGGACGAGCGGCGGCGGAAGAACATCGAGCGCAACCACACGGCGACGCACCTCGTACACGCGGGCTTGCGGAAGATCCTCGGTGCGCATGTGCGCCAGCAGGGGTCCGTGGTCGCGCCCGACCGGCTGCGCTTCGACTTCGCGCACCACGGACCGGTCGACGACGCCACGCTCGCGCGCGTCGAAGAGGAGGTGAACACGCACATCTGGGAAAACCTCGCGGTGGAGACGCGCGAGATGAAGTACAAGGAGGCGATCGCCGCGGGCGCGATGGCGTTTTTCACCGAGAAATACGGCGACATCGTGCGGGTGGTCGACGTTCCGGGCGTCTCGCTGGAACTGTGCGGCGGGACCCACGTGCCAGCGACGGGCCAGATCGCCCTGTTCCGCTTCACGCACGAGACGGGGGCGGCCGCGGGCGTGCGCCGCATCGAGGCGGTCACGGGGCCGCTCGCCTACGAGCTCGTTCGCAAGCTCGAGCGGCAGCTCGACCAGGCGGCTTCCGTTCTCAAGACGCAGCCAGAGCATCTGGCGCGCCGTATCGAGCAGCTGCTCGAGGAGAACCGCAAGCTCGAGAAGCGCGTCGAGGGACTCGTCAGGGCGGGGGGGGCGACGGCCACTGAGGAAACGGTGCAGAGGATCAGGGACGTCGAGGTCTATGTCCATCGCAGCGAGCTTGACGATCGTCGTCAGATCGGCACGATGATGGACTCCTTCCGCGTGAGTCACCCAAGTGCGGTGTCGATCATCGTATCGGGCACGTCCACCTCCCCTGGCATTCACGTCGGCGTTGCTGATAGTCTCATTCAGAAGGGTCTCAAAGCAGGCGATATCGTACAGATCATCTCCGCATCGACGGGTGGGAAGGGTGGCGGACGTCCACATTTCGCATCTGGCAGCATCGGTGACGCTGCGAAGCTCGATTCCGCTTTGAGCCGGTTGCCGCAACTGCTTGGCGACTACATCAAGAAGAGTGACTCGCACTGAGGTCCTGGCGTGGCTCGAGACCCGGCGACCCCCTCCGCCTGCGGCCCTGCGCGCTCACGTGGAGGCGGCGGTGACTGACAGCGATGAACCGCTCCCGCAGCATCTCGCCGAGCTCGGTCGCCGCGTGCTGGTGCGCGTGGTCGAGCGGCCGGGCGGGGGCCGGGAGCTGGCGCTCGATCTACTGGCGGCCGATGCGTTCGTCACCTACGCGTTCGAGGCGCAGGCGGAGGCGGACGTCGCTGGCCTCGCGACGCTCGCCGAACGGGTCGCGGGAGCGAGGACGTGAGCTCGCTGCTTGAGCGCCGGCCGGGCCTGCTCGCCCTGGTGGACCCGAGCCGGTCGACGCCGCCCGAGGCGGCGCAGCTGGCGCGCGCGGCACGCGACGCTGGGGCGGCGGGCCTCCTGATCGGCTCGTCGTTCGACGGCACGCATGACACGCAGCTGGTCGCCCGGGCGGTCCGCCAGGCAGTCCCGGGCTTTCCGGTGGCGCTGTTCCCCGGCTCAGCCATGCAGCTCACCGACGAAGTGGACCTGGTGCTGTTCCTCTCACTCGTCTCCGGGCGGAATGCCCAGTACCTGATCGAGGAGCACGTCCGCGCCGTCCCGTTCCTGCAGCGTCATCCCGTGGCGACGCTTTCGACCGGCTACATCCTGGTCGACGGTGGGCACGTGACGAGCGTCGAGGCCGTGAGCCAGACGCGCCCCCTGCCGGCGGACAAGCCGGAGCTCGCGGCGGCGCACGCCACGGCGGCCAAGCTGATCGGCATGCAGGCGATCTATCTCGATGCGGGGAGCGGCGCGCCGCGAGCCGTAGGGGTGGAGGTGATCCGGGCCTGCCGGGCGGCCGTCCCGGGACTGCCCTTGTTCGTGGGCGGCGGGATCCGGCGCCCTGAGCAGGCGCGCACCGCGCGCCTGGCTGGGGCGGACTTCGTCGTGATCGGCACGGCGCTGGAGGAGGGAGGCGGCACGGGCGAGGCGCTCGTGGCGTTCGTGCGCGCTGTACGCGAGCCGGGGATGACGCGGTGACGCCCGCCGAGCGAGCGCGGGCGGGCTTGACCGAGCTTGCCGCGCTCGCCGCGCAGGTGTCCGAGCGACACGCCGATGACATCGCCCGGCTCGCCGGCCGCTACATCGAGACCCTCCAGGGCGGCGGCACGGTGTTCTTTGCAGGCAACGGCGGCAGTGCCGCAGACGCTCAGCACGTGGCGACGGAATACGTCGTCCGCTACAGCCGTAGCCGGCGTGCGCTGCCGGCGATCGCGTTGACGACCGATACTTCGCTGCTCACGGCGTGCGGCAACGACCTGGGCTTCGACGAGATCTTCGCTCGCCAGATCGAGGCGCTGGCTCGCCCCGGCGACCTGGTGGTGCTGCACTCGACGAGCGGCGAGAGCCCGAACGTGGTGCGGGGCGCCCAGGCGGCGCGCGCCAAAGGGGTCCGCGTCGTGGCGCTGCTCGGCAAGGGTGGGGGCGAGGCGCGCGGCGTGGTCGACGATTGCCTCGTCATCCCGGCGGATGAGACTTCTCGCATCCAGGAGCTGCAGCTGGCTGTCGAGCACGTCATCTGCGACATCGTCGAGGCGACTCTCAAACTGTGATCTCGTTGGCGGGCAAGCGCGCGCTCGTCACCGGCGGCGGCCGCGGGATCGGGCGGGCGACCGCGCTGCTGCTCGCCCGGGCGGGCGCAAGCGTGGCGGTCGGGTACCGCAGCCGGCGGGCGGAGGCCGAAGAGACGATCAAGGCGGTCGAGGGCGGTCGAGGGCGGTCGAGGGCGGTAGCGGTCGCGGGTGATCTGGGGGATCCGGTCGCCGCGCAACGGGTCGTGGACGGTGCGGCGCAGGCGCTGGGCGGGCTCGACCTGCTCATCGTGAACCACGGCATCTGGCCCCCTGACGACGTTCCCGTCGCGGCCCTGACGGACGCGCAGTGGGAGGGGACGCGGCGCGCCAACCTCGACGCCGTGCTCTACGTCTGCCGGGCGGCGATCCCGCGGCTCCCGGACGGCGGCAAGATCGTGTTGGTTTCCTCCACCGCCGGGCAGCGGGGCGAGGCATTCCACGCCGATTACGCGGCCACCAAGGGTGCCGTCATCTCCTTCACCAAGTCGCTCGCCGTTGAGCTCGCGCCGCGCATCACGGTGAACTGCGTCGCGCCGGGATGGGTCGATACCGAAATGGCCCAGCAGCCGTACGGCCGGGAAAAGGGAAAGGGGAAACGGGATATCGAGCGGACCATCCCGCTGGGGCGGGTCGCGAGCGCGGAGGACGTGGCTGGACCGATCGTCTTTCTCTGCTCCGAGCTGGCGCGGCACGTAACGGGCGAGATTCTCAACGTCAATGGCGGGAGTGTGTTGTGCGGATGAGGCGAACGCGGAACGGGGAAGTCGGAACGCGGAACATCACCGTGAGGCCCCCGGCGCGGCCCGACCCTCCATTGCTGTTCCGCGTTCCGCGTTCCGACTTCCGCGTTCCATGAAGTTCCCCGACCGCCTCCCCATTCCCCCCGAGGTGTTGAAAATCGCGCAGCAGCTCGAAAAGGCCGGCTACGAGACCTGGTGCGTGGGCGGGGCGATCCGCGACAACCTGCTGGGACTCGAGAACCACGACTTCGACCTGACGACCGCGGCGCCGCCGGAGGAGCTGCTCAGGCTCTTCAAACGCACCGTCCCCGTGGGCATCGAGCACGGCACCGTAGCGGTGCTGGACGCGCACAACCGGCCGCACGAGGTCACCACGTTCCGGCGGGACATCAAGACGGACGGGCGGCACGCCGTCGTGGAGTTCGGGGTCTCGCTCATGGACGACCTCGCCCGGCGGGACTTCACGATCAACGCGATCGCCTACCACCCCGGGCGGCACGAGTGGCGCGATCCGTTCAAGGGGGTGGACGACCTCGAGCGCCGGCTGATCCGCTCCGTCGGCGACCCGAATTGGAGGTTCCAGGAGGACTATCTCCGGATCCTGCGGGCGTTGCGCTTCAGCGCACGGTTCGAATTTCGCATCCACGGCCACACCCTCGACGCCGCGAAGGCGAACGTGCAGGGCCTGGCGCAGCTGTCGGCGGAGCGGGTGCGGGAGGAGTGGTTCAAGGGGATCGCCACGGCGAAGCGCGTCTCGAAGCTGCTGGCGCTGTGGCTGGACGTGGGGGCGGCGAGGATTTGGCTGCCGGAGATCCGGGAGAAGGGAGATGGGAGAAGGGAGAAGCGTGCGCTCGACAAGCTGTCGCGAGATCCGGTCTTGATCACGGCGTACCTTGCGACCGATCCGGCCTCACTCCTGACGAGGCTCAAGTGCTCGAACAAGGAGATCGAGCGTGGCAGGGCGATCGGCGCGTGGCGCGACAAGTATCCCGACCCGAAGAGTCTCCCCGAGGTGCGACGCTGGCTGTCGCAGGTAGGCGAACATGTGGACGACCTGCTCGCTCTGCCACCGGTGCGTACCGCTCCCTTCTCCCTTCTCCCTAAGGTCGTGAGCTCGATCCTCGCCGCTAAGGATCCCCTGACCCTGCAGGATCTCGCGGTCGACGGGAATGACCTGATCGCCGCAGGAGTGCGGGCTGGCCCCGACGTGGGCGATGTGCTACAGCGCCTGCTCGCCGAGGTGCTGGAAGACCCGAAGCGCAACACGAAGGGGTACCTCCTGTCCCGTGTCTAAGGCGCTGGTGTATGCGCTCGTCGCCGCGCTCGGCAACGTGATCGGCGCGCTCGCGGTCACACGGCGTGCCGCGCGCGGCCTCGCCGTCATCGAGCATTGCGTCGCGTTCGGCGCAGGCTTCATGCTCGCCGTCGCCGTGATCGAGGTGCTGCCCGAGGCGTTCGCCCGCTCGGGGGCCGCCGCCCCAGCCCTCGTGCTCGCGGGCTATCTCGCCGTGCACCTCACCCAGCATACGCTCACCCCGCATTTCCACTTCGGTGAGGAGACGCACGCGGTGAACCGGCTGGCGGGCACGTCCGCGCTCGTCGGTCTGCTGCTGCACACATTCTTCGACGGCGTCGCGATCGCCAGCGCCTTCCTGGTGCGGCCGGCGCTCGGCATGATGGTGTTCATCGCCATCTTCTTGCATAAGCTGCCCGAAGGCGTGACGATTGCGAGTCTGTACCTCGCGGTTGGGCGGTCCGGCGGTCCGGCGGTCGCTGCCGCAGCGTCCCTGGGGCTTGCGACGCTCATGGGAGTCGTGGTCACCGACCAAGTGGGTTTCCTGGTGCGGCATGGGCTCGCGCTGGCGGCGGGAGTGACGATTTACGTGGCGGCATCGAATCTGGTGCCGGAGTTTCAAGGCAAACGGGGCTGGAAGCTGCCGGCCGCGTTCTTCGCAGGCGCTGCGGTCTTCTTCGCCACGAAGACGTTGCTGGATCGCGCCTAATCGGGAAACGAGAAACGGGAACCGTGCCTGAGCCCACGCTCTTCGCCCGCTCGGCCGAGCCCCTCGCGGCCCGGATGCGTCCACGCAACTTGGACGAGTTCCTCGGCCAGGAGCAGCTGCTCGGCCCCAGCAAGGCGCTGGGCGAGCTGATCCGCCGCGGCGACGTGGCCTCGTGCATCTTCTGGGGCCCGCCGGGGTCCGGCAAGACCACGCTCGCGCGCATCGTCGCCAACTACACCGACCGGCATTTCGAGCCGTTTTCAGCCGTCACCGAGGGCGTCGCACGGGTGCGCGAGATCATCAAGGCAGCGGAAGAGCGGCTCAAGTACGAGGGGCGGGGCACGATCCTCTTCTGTGACGAGATCCACCGCTTCAACCGAGCCCAGCAGGATGCCTTCCTCCCGTGGGTCGAGAACGGGATCGTCACCCTGATCGGCGCGACCACCGAGAACCCGAGCTTCGAGCTCACCGGGGCGCTGCTGTCGCGCTGCCGCGTGTTCGTGCTGGAGCCGCTCACCGCAGATCACATCGCCACCGTGGTGCGCCGCGCGTTGCAGGACCGAGACCGCGGGCTCGGTGCCCTGGGGCTCGCGATCGACGACGACGCGCTGGCCCTGCTGGCGCGCGAAGCGGACGGCGATGCGCGGCGGGCGCTGCAGGCGCTGGAGGCGGCGGCAGAATACGTCTCGGGAAAGGGGGAAGGGGGAAAGGGGAAGGGGCCCCCCCCCACCCGACCGCCGGACCGCCTGACCGCCGCCCTGATCAGCGACGCGTTGCAAAAGCGCTTCGCGAAATACGACAAGGGCGGCGAGGAGCATTACAACCTGATCTCAGCGCTGCACAAGGCGGTGCGCGGCTCGGACGTCGAGGGGTCGCTGTACTGGCTGGCGCGCATGCTCGCCGGTGGCGAGGACCCGCTCTACATCGCCCGCCGTTTGGTGCGGATCGCGACCGAAGATGTGGGGCTCGCCGATCCCCGGGCGCTCTCGCTTGCCCTCGCTGCCAAGGATGCCTATCACTTCCTCGGCAGCCCTGAGGGAGAGCTCGCGCTGGCGCAGGCGACCGTGTACCTCGCGACCGCGCCCAAGTCGAACCGCGTGTACGCGGCGTACGACCGCGCCATGCAGGCGGCCGACCAGCATCCGGCGGAGGCGGTGCCGCTACACGTCCGGAACGCCCCGACCAAGCTCATGGAGGAGTTGGGATACGGAGCCGGCTACAAGTACGCGCATGCGTACGAGCACGCCTACGTGCCCCAGGACTATCTGCCGGAGGCCCTGCGGGGACAGACCTGGTACGAGCCAAGCGAGTTCGGGTACGAGAAGACCATCGCGGAGCGGATGGCGTTCTGGCGACAGGTGAAGGAACGGATCGAGCGGGAAACGGGAAAGGGGAAAGGGGATGTTTGAAACGACCGGGATGCGAGATGGGGGATGCGGGATGCGTGCTGGGCGGAGCCGCCTCCCGCATCTCGCATCCCGCATCCCGACGGTCTCGGTTCTGGCCGCCGTTCTGGGCTCCTGTGCCACGCTAGGGCGCCTGTCGTTTAAGGAGCCCGAACTCCAGCTGGAAGCGATCAACATCACCGGGCTGGGCCTCACCGGCGGCACTTTCGACCTGGTGTTCGACGTCTACAATCCCAACGACTACCGCATCCGCTCCACGCGGCTCGAGGTCGGTGTCGACCTCGAGGGCACGCACTTCGGCGACGCGCTGCTCGAGCGCCCGCTCGACCTCTCTCCCACGAATCACAGCCGCGTGGTCGTGCCGGTGCGGTTCGAGTGGGCGGGCGTGGGCGCCGGCGCGAAGGCCATGCTGACGCGGCAGGCGCTGGGATACGGGCTCACGGGCACCGTGTTCCTCGACACGCCCCTCGGCGACCGGACGGTCACACTGCGAGGCAAGGGGAATGTACCATTGAAGAAGTTGCTGTGACGCTCAGCGTTTTCGGCCAGGTTGATCCGGATCACCGATCCCGATAGTCCCGCGCCGTACGTTGCGGTCGGGTAAGTGGCGGGCATAGCGCCAGTCCCTCACTGCCAGCACGCTGCTCAGAGCAAAGCCGCCGAAAGGCGGCGACGCAGAGCCACGGGGCTACCGCGGGTACGCCGCCAGGTCCGCCGGGCCGCCAGCGTTCGACACGGGTCGAGCGTTGGCGGCCCGTTGTCTTGACAACGATGTCATCGACGCGCGCTGACAACACGGAACTCGATGTTTTGCGCCCTGGGCCTTGCTCACCCTGTCACCGACGGAGGATCCTGGTATGCGCAAAGCACTCGCCTTGCTCGTCGTCATCGCCGCCGCGGCTGCCGCGGCGTGTATCCAGGTGCCGACCGATTACCGCCTGCTGCTGTGTGTCCAGAGCGGCGATTCGATCTCGAACCCCAACGCGCACTGTGCAGTGGTGGATACGTTGCGCCGGTAGGACCCCGCCGGCCGTCGGCGCGGACCGGGCCGACGGCCGGGGTCGGGGGGGGGCACGTTGCCCGCCGCCGTCCCACTTCCGACTTGCGGCAGCCTTGGTATTTTTAGATGTGGAACCCTCGCGATGAACGGAGCTTAGCGGCATCCGAACGCTGATCGAAGTGCAGCCACCCGTCGAGCGCGCGTTCCTCGTCGGTGCCCCGCGCAAGGGCACCGCTGAGGCGACGCAGGTGGAGGAGCACCTGGACGAGCTCGGGCGGCTCGCTGACACCGCCGGCGCCGATATCGTGGGCCGGACCTACCAGCGGATCGAGGCTCCGACACCCAACTTCTACCTCGGGCAGGGCAAGGTCGAGGAGCTGAAGGGCGTGCTCAACCGCAACGGCTCCACGCTGGTGCTGTTCGACGAGCCGCTGTCGCCGGTACAGGGAACGAACCTCGAGCAGGTGCTTGCGGTGCGAGTGATGGACCGCACCGAGGTCATCCTCGACATCTTCGCGACGCGGGCGCGCTCAGCCGAGGCAAAGCTGCAGGTGGAGCTGGCACAACTCGAGTACCTCTTGCCCCGGCTCACCCGCATGTGGACGCACCTCTCCCGCATCCGTGGAGGCATCGGGCTGCGCGGGCCGGGTGAGACCCAGCTCGAGACCGACCGCCGGGCCATCCGCCGCAAGATCTCGGTGCTCAAGAAGCGGCTCGAAGACGTAGCCGACCACCGCGCGAACCAGCGCCAGGGGCGGCGCGCCTGCCCGAGCGCGGCGCTTGTGGGCTACACCAATGCGGGAAAGTCGAGCGTCCTGCGGGCGCTGTCGGGGGACGACATCTTCGTCGAGGACCGCCTATTCGCGACGCTCGATACCCTGACCCGCGAGGTGGACGTCGGCGACGGCTATCGGTTTCGTCTCACCGACACCGTCGGCTTCATCCGCAAGCTGCCACACCACCTCGTCGCCTCCTTCCGTGCGACTCTCGAGGAAGCGCGCGCGGCGGACCTGCTGCTGCACGTGATTGACGCGTCGCATCCGGCCTGGGAGGAGCAGGTGGAGGTGGTGGAGAGCGAAATGCGGAACGCGGAAGGCGGAACGCGGAACAGCCGGGGAAGTTCCGAACGCAAGCGCGTGATCTACCTGCTCAACAAAGCGGATCTCCTCCCTGACCCGGAGGCATTTCTCGCCCAGGTGCGGGAGCGCTATCCCCACGCAGTGCTCACCTCCACTGTTCCGACGTCCGCGCTCCAGGTTCGGCGTTTGGGTGTCGAAGAACTCCGCCACGCGCTGCGGACTTCTGCCCAGGCGCTCCGCCCCATGGCGTGTATCCGCGTGCCCGTGGGGGATGGGAAGCTGCTCGCCGCGCTGCATCGCGACGCGGAGGTGATGCAGGAAGCGCAGGTGGATGGCGTGGTGGAGGTGACCGCGCGGGTCGAGGCCTGGCTGCTCGGGAAGCTGCGGCGTCAAGGCATCGAGGTCGAGATCGCGCCGTGACATCAGTTGGGCGCGATGCGGTAGACGTCGCCGCCCTGCAACGTCAGATATAACTCTCCTCGAGCGTCCCGCCCAAACGACGTCAGACCCGGGTGCAGGCCCAATTGGGACGTGTAGTCGACCAGATCGGTCGCGCTGCCATTCTGCAACCGGAAGCTCTTGACCCAGCCGGCGCACAGGTCTCCGAAGAAGTAGCGACCGGCCAGGGCCGGGAGACGGGTGCCGCGGTACAGGTATCCCCCGATGATCGCACAGCCGTTCACGTCGGCCGGGCCGTGGGCGTACTCGAACACCGGCACGACCAGCCCGGCGGTCGCACACCCGCTCGGCGGGCGGAAGCAGTGCGCGCCCTCCATCACGCTCCAGCCGTAGTTCTCGCCCCCACCGCTCGTGCTCGGCTGCACGTTGACCTCCTCCCACGCGTCCTCACCGACGTCCGGGAGATAGAGGTCGCCCGTCTGGGGGTCGAAGGAAAAGCGGTAGGGGTTGCGCAGGCCGTAGGCCCACACCTCCGGCGCGCCGGAGCGCCCTATGAACGGGTTGGTCGGCGGGAGAGTGTACGGTGCCCCGCCGCTCACGTCGATGCGGAGAATCTTGCCGAGCAGCCGGGTGCTGTCCTGCGCGTTGCCGGCAACATCGCCCGGGGAGCCCCCGTCCCCCGTGCCGATGTACAGGTACCCGTCCGGGCCGAACGTCACCATGCCACCGTTGTGGTTGGCGTATGTCGGGTGGCTCACGGAGAGAATCGTCTGTGCCGAGCCGAGATCGGCGAGATCGGGATCGGCCGAGACGGAATAGCGAACCACCTGGATGGTGCCGGTCACGTCGGTATAATCCACGAAAAACCAACCGTTCTGCGAGTAACTCGGATCAAAGGCCATGCCCAGGAGGCCCTGCTCCCCCGTGGACGAGACGAGGCTGCGGATGTCGAGAAACGGCGTGGCCAGCAGCGTGCCGTTCCGGATCACGTGGATGAGCCCGGGCTGCTCCACGACGAAGAGACGTCCCGTGTCACTGGCCGGCGCCGTCACATAGAGCGGCGCGCTCAGGCCAGTTGCGACGAGCTGAAGGGTGGGAGTCACCTCCCGCGCCGCCACTGTGATCGTGGCCGGGCCGGCCGTCCCACCATACGTGGCCACCACGGTGGTCTGGCCTGCCCGGACCGCTGTCACGCGCCCCGTGCGCTCGCCCGTGCTCACCACGGCGGCCACGGTGGGATCGAGCGACGCCCAGCCGACCGGCCCCGTAACCGGCTGGCCGTTCGCGTCCAGGACCGCGGCCCCGAGGCTGATGGTATCCCCCACCGTCAACGTCGCTGCCGCGGGCGTCACCGTCACGGCGAAGCTTCCGAGCGTCACGTCGATCGGCTGGTTGCCCGCGAGCGGAGTCAGCACGACGGAGACGGCTGGATTTGTGCCGGGCCGAATGTCGAGTGTGACAGATCCACTGTGTGTCTCGACGCCGCCCGCGTCGAAGGCCCGGATGGTGAGCGTCCGATTGGCGCCCGCCGGGACGCTGATGGTGCCGGACGCCACCCGGCCCACGACCGGAATGTTGAACACCAGCCTCGTCGGAATGTCGGGCGCCGCCAGTTCCACCACGACGATCGCGGCCGCTGTGGCGGACAGATCGGCTCGCACCAACAAGCTGGCCTCGACGCCGGCGGATCCGGTGGGCTCGCCCGGCAGGCACGCGCCGAGCGCGACACCGGTGACCAGCGCGGTGGCGACTCGAATGCGCCGAGTGCGACGCACGGCGTTACGGGGTCACACTGATCGCCGCGGTCCCCGACGCTCCATGGAACGTGGCGGCTATCGTCGTGGTCCCCACACCCGTCGCGGTCACCACTCCAGCATCATCGACCGCGGCGACCCCCGGGTTATCGGTGGCCCACGCGACGGTGCCGGTCATGGGGTTGCCGTTCGTGTCTTTGATCGCGGCCGTCAGGTGGACCGTTCCGCCTCTTGCCAGGGTGCTCGAAGGGGGCGATACGGTGATCGTGTAATCGCCCAGTGTCGCCTGGAGCGGCACGTCCCCCGTGAGGGGCGTCAGCACGATAGACGTCGCCGGGTTGGTTCCCGACTGAATGGTGAGGGTGATCGAGCCGGCGTGCGTCTGCACCCCGCTGGCGTCGAAGGCGCGCATCGCGATAGTCCGATTCGAGCCTGCCGGCACGGTGATGGTGCCGGATGCGACGCCATTGGTGACCGGGATGTTGAAGACCAGGGTCGTCGGAATATCTGGGGCGCTTACCTCGACGACTACCGCTGCGATCGCAGTGCCCGAGACATCGGCCCGAATCGCCACGGCGCCATCGGCACCACGCGGCTCGACGACAGGCTGGTCCGAACAGGACGCGAGGAGCAGAAGGAGCAAAGCGGCGCGGCCACGGCAGGCGAAGAAGAGGTGCGTGCGTGACATGGTGGTGTGTTCCGGGCGCTGGAGACGCCGGTTCGATCGGCAACTTTCACACCGTGCTCAGGGCAGATCGTTCTCGCCAGATCTGGTCAGTAAGCCGCGATCGATGCGGGACTTGGAGAGTGATCGCCTGGGGGCGCCGCGCCCCAGCGGCGTTAGCGTGTCGCGTCCCCGCAGCAGCGTCGCGAGTGACGCCGCGGCGACGTCCAGGACTGGTGCGGCCATAACGAGGCGGTTAGTCGCTCTTTGCAAGGAGCATTGCTGAATGCAAGCAGTTGTACTTGAGCACTGTCAACCGACTTAAAAAAGTAACTCATTGCAACATCGACGCATGACGTAGGTCACGGACTCGATGGAGCGCATCTTGCTAGACTCACTCGCAGATCGCGCTGCAACAGAGCAAAACCGTCGAAAGGCGGTGACGCAGAGCCGCGGGGCTTCAGCGGACCCGATCCGCCACGCCAGCCGGGCCGCCAGCGTTTCAAGTTGGCGGTCCGGTTTCGTTTTTGTGGACCGCCTGGCAGCCACGCCGAGATGGCGGGGGAGCGGTCATGACGTTCAAGCACAAGCTGGCGCGCCGGTTGGCATTGCTCAAAGACCGAGGGCTGATCACCGCAGTGGCGGTGCTCGCCGCCGCGGCAGTCGTCAACTGCGAGCGCCCCCTCTCCACCACGGATCCGATCACCTCTGTTGCGCGCGTCGTCATCTCCCCGCATAGCGTCACGCTTCAACCCAACGAATTGGCTGACTTCACAGCCGCCAGCTTCACAGCCGCGGGCGACAGCTCTCCCGTCGGCATCCTGTGGCATGCGACCAGCGGCGTCGTCAGCGATACCGGTACGACGGGCCACCGTCACTACGGCCGGTACAAGAATGCGAGCTGCGGCGACTACCTGCTGATTGCCAGCAACAGCCCAGGGTGGCGGTCGGATTCCGCCAAGGTCGCGGTGCGCTGCCCGGTGGCCGTGGCGTCGGTGGCTGTGTCGCCGGCGTCGGTGGCACTGCAGGTAGGCCAGACGGTCCAACTGGCGGCCACGCCGCAGGACACGGGCGGCAATCCGTTGGCAGGGCGGGTGGTGACCTGGGCGAGCAACAACGCTGCCGTCGCGCCCGTGACCGCGAGCGGCCTGGCAACCGCGGTCGCGGTTGGCTCCGCGATGATCACGGCCACCTCCGAGGGCAAGACTGGCACAGCGGCGGTGGCAGTCGCAAGCGTGCCGGTCGCATCGGTGGCGGTGACGCCCGCGTCGGCGACGGTGCAGGCGGGGCAGACGGTGCAGTTGGCGGCGACCCCCAAGGACGCGAACGGCAATCCGCTGTCGGGTCGGGCGATCGGCTGGTCGAGCAACAACCTATCCGTGGCGAACGTGAACGCGAGCGGGCTCGTGACGGGTGTCGCGCCCGGCTCGGCGACGATCACGGCCGCGTCCGAGGGGAAGAGCGGCGGGGCGGTGATCACGGTCAATCCGGCGCCGGTGCCGGTGGCGTCGGTGGGGGTGACGCCGGGGTCGGCGACGATGCAAGCGGGCCAGACGGTGCAACTCGCGGCCACACCCAAGGACGTCAACGGCAATCCGCTGTCGGGTCGGGTGGTGACATGGGCGAGCAGCACCCCGGCCGTGGCGACCGTGAACGCAAGCGGGCTCGTGACGAGTGTCGCAGCCGGCTCGGCGACGATCACGGCGACGAGCGAAGGCCAGAGCGGCACGGCGCTGATCAGCGTGACGGCGGCACCGGTCGCGTCGGTGGCGGTGACGCCGGCGGCGGTGGGCCTGCAACCGGGCGGCACGGTCCAGCTGACTGCGACCCCAAAGGACGCGAACGGCAACCCGCTCACCGGGCGCGGCGTGGTGTGGACGAGCTCGACCGGCGCGGTGGCCACGGTCGGCTCGAGCGGCCTCGTGACGGCGGTCGCGACCGGCGCGGCGACGATCACGGCGACGAGCGAGGGCCAGAGCGGGAGTTCGAGCATCACAGTGAGCAACGCGCCGGTAGCGTCGGTGGCCGTGACCCCCGCGGCGGCGAGCGTACAGGTCGGGCAGACCATGCAGTTGGCCGCGACTCCAAAGGACGCGAACGGCAACCCGCTCTCCGGTCGCATCATCAGCTGGTCGAGCAGCAACACATCAGTGGTGGGCGTGAATTCGAGCGGGCTTGTCACCGCGGTAGCCACAGGCGGGGCGACGATCACGGCGACGAGCGAAGGGCAGAGCGGCACCGCGAGTATCACCGTGCCCCCGGTTCCCGTGGCGACGGTGGCGGTGACGCCGGCGTCCGCCAGCGTGGATGAAGGCAAGACCGTGCAGCTGACGGCCACCCCCAAGGACGCAGCCGGGAATCCGCTGTCCGGTCGCGTGGTGACCTGGACGTCGAGCAACACGGCGGCCGCGACCGTCAACTCGAGCGGGCTCGTGACAGCGAAGCTGGCGGGCGCGGCGGCGATCACGGCGACCTCCGAAGGGCAGAGCGGCACCTCGGCCATCACAGTGGTGCACGTGGCTGTAGCCTCGGTGGCAGTGGCCCCGGCGTCGGCCAGCGTGAACGAAGGCCAGACGGTGCAGCTGACGGCGACCCTCAAGGATGCGAGCGGCAACACGCTGACGGGCCGGACAGTGACCTGGGCGTCGAGCAACACGGCGGCCGCGACGGTGAGCTCGAGCGGGCTCGTGACAGGGAAGGTGGCGGGCGCGGCGACGATCGCGGCGACGTCCGAGACGGTGAGCGGCACGTCGGCCATTACGGTTGTGCACGTGCCCGTGGCCGCGGTGGCCGTGACGCCGGCCTCGGCGTCGCTGCCGGCGGGCCAGACGGTGCAGCTCACGGCCACCCTCAAAGATGCGAACGGCAACACACTGACGGGCCGCACGGTCACGTGGGCGTCGAGCAACACAGCCGCCGCGACCGTGACCGGCAGCGGGCTGGTGAGTGGCGTGACCGCTGGTACGGCGACGATTACGGCGACCTCCGAGACGGTGAGCGGCACGGCCGCCGTTACAGTGACGGCGGCGTCGGCGGGCGGGCAGTTCGGCCACGTCTTCGTCGTCACCGAAGAGAACACCGACTACGCGGACGTCACGACGTCGTCCATGCCCTACCTGATGGGCCTGGCGGCTCAGTACGGCCTCGCGACGCAGTACTACGCCAATACGCACCCGTCGATCGGTAACTACTTCGAGCTGGCGACGGGCCAGATCCTGACCAACAACGATGGTTCGTCGACGATCGAGAATGTGCCCAACGTCGTCCGCAGCCTGGTGGCGGCGGGCAAGACGTGGAAGTCGTATGCGGAGAGCATTCCGAACGCGTGCTATCTGGGTGGGGATACGGGCGACTATGCCCGGAAACACAATGTCTTCGCGCTGCTGTCGGACGTAGCGAACGACCCGAGCGGGCAGGCCTGTAACATCGTCCCGTTCACTCAGTTTGCGACAGACCTGGCGAACGGCAGGTTGCCCAGCTTCTCGAACATCGTGCCGAATCTGTGCAACGATGCGCACGACTGCGGTCTCGATGTCGCCGACAGCTGGTTGCAGACCAACATCGCGCCGCTGATCGCAAGCCCGGTGTTCCAGCAGGACGGCCTGTTGATCATCGTGTTCGACGAGGCGGGCGGCGACAACACCAACGGCGGCGGGCGGATCGTGTGGGTGGCGGTGAGCCCGAAGGCCAAACGTGGCTATCAGTCCACGACGCTGTACCAGCATCAGAGCACACTGCGGCTGATCCTGAAGGGCCTTGGGGTGAACGTTTTCCCAGGCGCGGCGGCGAGTGCGCCGGACATGAGCGAGTTCTTCACGCCGTAAAGCGAACCAGTGCGAGGGAGTGACGGACATGACGTTCAAACACAAGCTGTCACGCCGGCTGGCGTTGCTGAAGGATCGCACGGTGCTCTTCGCCGCGGCGACCCTCGCCGCGGCGCTGATCAGCTGCGAGCGCCCCTTCGCCACGGATCAGGGCGCGGACATCGCGAGCCTCGTTGTTTGGCCCAAGACGGTCACCCTACAACAGAACCAGACCACCGACTTCGTAGCCTTCGGCATGACCACGGCCGGCGACACCGTGCTGGTCGCCGTCAGCTGGAGCGTCACCGGCGGATCGATCGTCGATTCGACGACCAGTAGAGGCCAGCACTACGGACACTACAAGGCAGGCGCGGACCCTGGCAACTTCAAGGTGGTCGGCAAGCACTTGGCGAGCGGCAAGTCCGACACCGCGACCGCGGTCGTGAGCCCCGTAGTGGTGCCGGTGGCTGCTGTTGTGGTTGCGCCGGCGACGGCGAACGTGATGGTCGACAGCGCCGTGCAGCTCGTCGCGATCCCGGTGGATTCGGCGGGTACGGCGCTCGGTGGACGGGCAGTCACGTGGACGAGCGGCGCGGCAGGCGTGGCGACGGTGGACGGCAGCGGCCTGGTGACGGGGCGCGCCGCCGGCTTCGCCGCGATCACGGCGACGTGCGAGGGAAAGAGCGGCAGCGCGGCAGTCACGGTGGCGGCGCCGCCGCCGGCGGCGGTGGCGTCGGTGAGTGTCAGCCCGGCCTCGGCAAGCGTGTCGGTCGGGCAGACGGTGCAGCTCGCAGCGACGCCAAAGGATGCCAACGGCAACCCGCTGACGGGGCGGACGGTGACCTGGTCGAGCGGTAACAGCGGCGTGGCGACCGTGTCAGCAAGCGGTATCGTGACCGGCGTCAGCCCCGGTGCGGCGACGATCACCGCGGCGAGCGAGGGGAAGAGCGGCACAGCGGCAGTGACGGTGTCCAGCGTGCCGGTGGCGTCGGTCGCCGTCAGCCCAACGTCGGCGAGCGTGTCGGTGGGGCAGACGGTGCAGCTCGCGGCGACGCCAAAGGACGCGAACGGCAATCCGCTGACCGGACGGACGGTGACCTGGTCGAGCGGTAACACGGCCGTCGCGACTGTGTCGGCGAGCGGCCTCGTGACCGGTGTCAGCGCCGGCGCGGCGACGATTACTGCGGCGAGCGAGGGTCAGAGCGGCTCGGCGGCAATCACGGTGACCAGCGTCCCCGTGGCCTCCGTGGCCGTGAGCCCGGCTTCGGCGAGCGTGCAGACTGGCCAGGCGGTGCAGCTCACCGCGACGCCGAAGGACGCGAATGGCAACCCGCTCTCGGGCCGCACGATCGTGTGGATGAGCAGTAACACGGCGGCAGCGACCGTGAACACCAGCGGTCGCGTGACCGGCGTGGCGGCCGGTTCGGCCACGATCACCGCGACGAGCGAAGGCAAGAGCGGCACCGCGGCGATCACCGTCACGGCGCCGCCCGCGCCCGCTCCCGTGGCAACGGTGGCGGTGAGCCCTGCGTCGGCCAGCGTGGCGGCGGGTCAGGCAGTCCAGCTCAGCGCGGTGACCAAGGACAGCGCCGGGACGGTCCTGACAGGCCGGACCGTGACGTGGGCGTCGAGCAACAGCGGGATCGCCAGCGTGAGCGGCAGCGGATTCGTCACGGGAGTGACGGTGGGTGCGGCGACGATCACCGCCACGAGCGAGGGGAAGAGCGGGACGGCGGCGATCACAGTCACCGCCCCACCGCCGGTGACGGGCTCCTGCCTTGCATTGCCGGGACCGACGATCACGCTCTCGGGGCTGAGCACCAGTCCGTACCAGAACACCAGCCTCACGAGCGGCACGAAAATCGACGCCACGGCGGCGCAATGGTTGCTCAACACGCCCGATGTGTGGGGCTACATGGGCAGCAGCTCGAACCTGTGCTGGCACAGCGGCCAGATTCTCGGGACGATCCCACCGTCCACGCCGTATGAGGACAACCTCAACGGCTACCATCTCATGTACGGCGTCGACGTGCACGGGGCGAGCCCGTTGGTGGAAGGCCTGACCATCTTCACCGGCGGCGATGGGATCACGTTCGACGCGGCCGAGGACGCGAACTGGACCGTGCGGGACGTGCACATGACCTACATTCGGGATGACTGCATCGAGAATGACTTCCTGAACAGTGGTCTGGTGGACCGCTCGTTCTTCGATGGCTGTTATGACTTCATGTCGGCGCGCGCCTACGGCGGGGGCGCGGCGGATGGCAGCGCCAACACGGTGACGGTGCAGAACTCGCTGATCCGCGTGCAGGGGATGGACAAGCTGTATCCGGGATTGTCCGCGCCGGGCTACGGGGGGTTCTGGAAGTGGAGCGGGAGCGGCAGTCCGAATACCGACATCGGGCCGATGTTGGTGATTACCAACACGGTGTTCCGGGCCGATGCGCCGCCGGTCGAAGGCAATGGCGCCGGGCTATATATGGCTCCGGTCCCTGGGAAGGTGAAGAGCTGTGCGAACAACGTCATGGTGTGGCTGGGGCCGGGGAGCTTCCCCGAGCCACTGCCGAGCTGCTTCACCGTGCTGACGGGCCAGGCGGGGCGGGACTATTGGGACAATGCGGTGGCGCAGTGGAAGGCGGCGCACCCCGCGCCGGTGGACATGGCGCCGCCGATCGTGTCGCTGTGGTCGCCGGGTCTGGCGGGCTCGAGCACGCTCACGGGGACGGTGACCCTGGTGGCGACGGCGGTGGACGACCAGGCGTTGGGGGGCGTGCAGTTTGCGCTCAATGGCCAGCCGATCGGGGCGGAAGTGTCGACGGCGGCGACGCCGGCGAAGTTCCCGCTCACGTGGGATTCGCACGGCCTGGCGAACGGGACGTATACGCTCACGGCCACGGCGCGCGACGTCGCTGGCCACCGCACCACCTCCGCGGGCGTCACGGTTACAATCAGTAACTGACTGTTGCTTGCTGCGACACCCCTTCTCTTCTGACGAGGAGAGGGGGTGTCTTTTCAGCGGGCACAACGCTGGCGTGTATCTTTCCGACGTGCGGCTGATCCAACGTCGAGCGGCCACGCTGATCGCCGTGGCGACGTCGGCGAGCATCCTGGGAGCGGGTGTGCCGAGCCGGGGTGTGAGCGGCGCGGCTGGCTCGTGCCTTACTCAGGCGGGCCCCGCCATCGCCATGACCGCGGTGCAGCGGCGCCGGTTCGACAACACGAACCTGGCCGAGAGCACCAAGGTCGATGCATCCACCGGTCAGTTCCTGACGCCTGGGAATATCGCGATCTTCATCGGCGGTGGCCCCGGCATTTGTTTCCATGGCGGTCAGATCATCGGGCAGCTGCCGCCGTCGACGCCATACAAAAAGATGCACGACACGTACGGCATGGTCGTTCACGGAGCGTCGTTCAAGCTCGAGGATCTCCAGGTCTTCGACTATGGCGACGGCGTCAGCATGGACGCCAACGGGGACGCCACGTGGAGCGTCCGGGACGTTCATTTCAAGTACATGCGGGACGACTGTGTCGAAAACGACTTCGTCAACAGCGGCTCGATCGAGAACTCTCTGTTCGACGGCTGTTACGAAGGCTTCAGCGCGAGACCGTACACCAAGCCGACGCAGGACGGCAGCAGCAACCTCGTGGTCGTGAGAAACTCGCTGTTCCGGCTCCAGGACATGGATCAGGGATACCTGCGCCCGGGCCACGGAGGATTCTTCAAGTGGCATCCGACGGCACCCATGATCTCGCTCTACAACAATGTGTACCGCGCCGACAGCCCCAACATTGAGAACGACGTCCTGGTCCCGCCGCCGGCCAAGCTCAAGGATTGCGTCAACAACGTGATGATCTGGTTGGGACCGGGGCCGTTCCCCGAACGTCTGCCGACACGGCCGGGGTGCTTCCAACTGCTGACGGGCGCCGCGGGCCGGCAATACTGGGATAGTGCCGTCGCGCAATGGAAGGCGCAGCACCCGAGCGCGCTGAAAGACATCGCGCCGCCCATCGTCTCAATGTGGTCGCCGTCGGGGAGCAGGACATTGACCGGTACCGTGAGTTTGACGGCGACCGCCGTGGACGATCAGGATGTCGCTGGGGTGCAATTCAAGCTGGGTGACCGGAACATCGGCGCCGAGGTGACCACGGAAGCGCCGATCACCAAATTCACGCTCTCCTGGGATTCCCGCAGCGTGCCGAACGGCGCGTATGCGCTTACGGCGACCGCGCGAGACGCCGCCGGCAACACCACCACCTCGGCAGAGATCGCGATCACGATCAGCAACTGATCGCCCGCCACGCAGCACCGAGCGGGGCGCTGCGACGTGTGCCTCGCCGCAGTCCCGACCCCCGTTCCGTTTCAAGACGAGGTGTCGACCGCTGGGCCGTAGGATGTTGACGTACATCACAGCCAACTTGGCAAGCGGTTCGGTACGTTGGCAGCGAGAGCGCGCTGCTCAGAGCAAAACCGCCGAAAGGCGGTGACGCAGAGCCACGGGGCTACGGCGACTGGATCGCCATGCTCGCCGGGCCGCCAGCGATCGACACGAGTCGACGTTGGCGGCCCGCTTCGTTTTGGACCTACCGGACCTCAGGTGTGACATGGCGTTCACGCACAAGCTGGCCGCTCGACTAGCACGGCTCAAAGATTCTGCGGGGATCGTGGCGGCGCTGGCCGTCGCCACGATCGTCGTCAGCTGCGAGCACCCCGCCACCGATCCCAGCTCCAGCATCGCACAGCTCGTTGTTTCCCCGCAGAACGTCACGCTGCAACAAAACCAAGCTGAGGACTTCCTCGCCGTCGGCTTCACGGCCAGCGGCGACAGCGCGGATATCGCCGTGTCGTGGAGCGCGACGGGTGGGAGCATCGACTCGAGCTCCGCCGGCAAGCGCCACTACGGGCACTACACCAGCGCCACCTGCGGCACCTTCACGGTCACGGCGACCAGCCACCCGGGGAACGTCTCCACGGCGGCGAGCGTCACGGTGACCGGGTGCCCGCTGCCGGTCGCGTCGGTGAGCGTGACGCCGGCGACGGCCACGATTGGGGTGGGGCAGACGGCGCAGTATGCGGCGATTACGCGGGATGCGTTCGGCAATCCGCTGGGGGGGCGGACCGTGACCTGGTCTAGCAGCAACCCGGCGGTGGCGACGGTGAACGGCGCCGGGCAAGCGACGGGCGTGGCGGTGGGTTCGGCGACGCTCACGGCGACGAGCGAAGGGAAGAGCGGGACGGCGGCGATCTTGGTGACCAACGTGCCGGTGGCGTCAGTGACGGTGAGCCCCGCCACAGCGTCGGTGCCGGCGGGCCAGACGGTGCAGCTCACGGCGACCCTCAAGGATGCGAACGGCAACACGCTGACCGGGCGCACGGTGACCTGGTCCAGCGATAACACGGCGGTGGCGACGGTGAGCGGGAGCGGGCTCGTGAGCGGTGTGGCGGCCGGCGCGGCCACGATCACAGCCACGAGCGAAGCCAAGACCGGCACCTCAGCCATCACGGTCACGGCCCCGCCGCCGGGGAGCTCGCAGTTCGGCCACGTCTTCGTCGTCACCGAAGAAAACACCGACTACGTGGACGTCACGACGTCGTCCATGCCCTATCTGATGGGCCTGGCAGCTCAGTACGGGCTTGCGACGCAGTACTACGCCAACACGCACCCGTCGATCGGCAACTACTTCGAGTTGGCGACGGGCCAGATCATCAGCAACAACGACAGCTACTCCCAGATCGTCTCGGTCGACAACATCGTGCGCGAGCTGGTGGCGGCGGGCAAGACGTGGAAGTCGTACGCGGAAGATCTCCCCTCGGTCGGCTACACCGGCGGGGACGTCGGCAACTATGCGCGCAAGCACAACGTCTTCGCGCTGCTCTCGGACGTCGCGAACGATCCGGCACAAACGAACCGCCTGGTGCCGTTTACGCAGTTCGCCACGGACCTGGCGAACGGCACGCTGCCGACCTTCTCGAACATCGTGCCGAATCTGTGCAACGATGCGCACGACTGCGGTCTCGATGTCGCCGACAGCTGGTTGCAGACCAACATCGCGCCGCTCATCGCGAGCCCGGTGTTCCAGCAGGACGGCCTGTTGATCATCGTGTTCGACGAGGCGGGCGGTGACAACACCAACGGCGGCGGGCGGATCGTGTGGGTGGCCGTGAGCCCGAAGGCCAAGCGCGCCTATCAGTCCACGACGCTGTACCAGCACCCGAGCACGCTGCGGCTGATCCTCAAGGGGCTCGGCGTGTCGGTGTTCCCCGGTGCGGCGGCCGGCGCGCCGGACATGACCGAGTTCTTCACGCCGTAACGGCGAACTGAGCGACGGAGCAATCGTAGGGAAGGAACTCATGGCGTTCACGCACAAGCTGGCCGCTCGACTGGCGCGGCTCAAAGATTCTGTCGCGATCGTGGCGGCGCTGGCCGTCGCCACGATCGTCGTCAGTTGCGAGCACCCCGTCACTGATCTCGGCTCCATCATCGCACAGCTCGTTGTCTCCCCGCAGAACGTCACGCTGCAGCAAAACCAAGCGGAAGACTTCCTCGCCGTCGGCTTCACGGCCACCGGTGACAGCGCCGATATCGCCGTGTCATGGAGCGCGACGGGCGGCACCATCGACTCGAGCTCCGCCGGCAAGCGGCATTACGGGCATTACACGAGCGCCACCTGCGGCACCTTCACGGTCACGGCGACCAGCCACCCGGGGAACGTCTCCACAGCGGTGAGCGTCTCGGTGACCGGGTGCCCGCTACCGGTCGCGTCGGTGAGCGTGACGCCGGGGACCGCCACGATCGGGGTGGGGCAGACGGCGCAGTATGCGGCGATTACGCGGGATGCGTTCGGCAATCCGCTGGGCGGGCGGACGGTGACCTGGTCCAGCAGCAACCCGGCGGTGGCGACGGTGAACGGCGCCGGGCAAGCGACGGGGGTGGCGGTGGGTGCGGCGACGCTCACGGCGACGAGCGAGGGGAAGAGCGGGACGGCGGCGCTCACGGTGACCAACGTGCCGGTGGCATCCGTGACGGTGAGCCCGGCGTCGGCGTCCGTGCCGGCGGGCCAGACGGTGCAGCTCACGGCGACCCTCAAGGATGCGAACGGCAACACGCTGACCGGGCGCACGGTGACCTGGTCCAGCGATAACACGGCGGTGGCGACGGTGAGCGGGAGCGGGCTCGTGAGCGGTGTGGCGGGTGGTGCGGCGACGATCACCGCGACATCCGAAGGGCAGAGCGGCAGCTCTGCCATCACTGTTACAGCGCCACCGCCTCCACCGCCTCCCGGATCGTGCCAGACGGGCTCTTCGGTGTGGGTGAACAGTCCGTTCAGCTCTCAAAACGGATCGTTCACCGCTCAGTTTGACGCCACCCCGAACGCGGCTCCCATGGATGGCGTCATGGGGCTTTCGGCCGGCGCGACCACGTTGTACGAAGCCTTGGCCGTGACCGTGCGCTTCAACCCCGCGGGACAGATCGACGCCCGCAGCGGGGCGGTGTACACGGCGGCGAACGCCATCCCGTACGCCGCGGGTACCAGCTACCGGTTCCGGCTCGTGGTAGACATCCCCAGTCATACGTTTGCGGCCTACGTCACTCCGGCCGGGAGCGCGGAGCTCACGATCGGCACGGGCTTCGCGTTCCGGACCGACCAGCCGCCGGTGTCGGCACTCGACAATTGGGCGTTGCACACCGAGTCGGGGACGCACACGCTGTGCAATTTCACTATCTCGTCGAGCACACCTCCAGCACCCGTAGCGTCAGTGACGGTGACACCCGCGTCGGCGACGGTGCAGGCCGGCCAGGCGGTGCAGCTCACGGCGACGCTCAAGGACGCGAACGGGAACCTGCTGTCGGGCCGCAGCGTGACGTGGTCCAGCAGCAACACCGCGGTCGCAACGGTCAACAACAGCGGTCTCGTAAGCGGGGCGGCGGCGGGCTCAGCGACGATCACGGCGACGAGCGAGGGGCAGAGCGGCACGGCCGCGATCACGGTGACCCCGGCGCCCCCGCCGGCCCCCGTGGCCTCGGTGACCGTGACCCCGGCCTCGGCCTCGGTGCCGACCGGTCTGACATTCCAGCTCACGGCGACCCTCAAAGATGCGAACGGCAACACACTGACGGGCCGCACTGTCACCTGGGCGTCGAGCAACACAGCCGTCGCGACCGTGAGCGGCAGTGGGCTGGTGAGCGGCGCGACGGTGGGGCCGGCGACCATCACGGCAACGAGCGAAGCGCAGAGCGGCACTGCGGCCATCACGGTGACGCCGCCCGTGAGCGGCACCGTCAATCACGTGTTCTGGGTACTTGAGGAGAACACGGACTACGCGAGCGTCACGACGTCGTCAATGCCCTACCTGATGGGCCTGGCCGCCCAGTACGGGCTCGCGACCCAGTATTACGCCAACACCCATCCCTCGATCGGCAACTACCTCATGCTGACGGGCGGACAGGTCATCACGAACGATGACAACTACTCGGGGCCAGCGATCGCAGGGGACAACATCGTCCGCGAACTGATCGCCGCGGGGAAGAGCTGGAAGCTGTACGCGGAGGATCTGCCGTATCCGGGCGACGTGGAGATGGGCGTGGACAACGGCACCTACACGAGCCGGCACAACGGACTCGTGTTCTACACGGACGTGCAGAACGATCCGCTCAAGACGCAGCACGTCGTGCCGTTCACGCAGCTCGCGACCGATATGACGGCGGGCGCGCTCCCGAACTACGGCTTCATCGAGCCGAACCTCTGCAACGACGCGCACGACTGCTCGCTCGGCACGGCCGATAGTTGGCTGCAGGCCAATGTCGGTCCGTTGCTCGCGAACGCGCAGTTCCAGCAGGACGGACTCCTGATCGTGACGTTCGACGAGTCCAGCGGAGACAACACCCATGGCGGTGGGCGGGTGACGCTGGTGATGATCGGGCCGAAGGTGAAGCGCAGCTTCCAGTCGACGACGCTGTATCAGGAGGAGAGCCTGCTACGGTTCACGCTCAAGACGCTCGGTATCACCGTCTATCCCAACGCTGCGGCGACGGCGCCGGATATGAGCGAGTTCCTCACGCCGTAATATGGCCTTCAACAAGCTGGCCGCTCGCTTAGCGCGACTGAACGCTTGGACGGTGATCCCGGCGACGCTGGCCGTCGCCACGATCGTCGTCAGCTGCGAGCACCCGGTGACCGATCCCGGCTCCAGCATCGCACAGCTCGTTGTTTCCCCGCAGAACGTCACGCTGCAACAAAACCAAGCTGAGGACTTCCTCGCCGTCGGCTTCACGGCCACGGGCGACAGCGCGGAGATCGCCGTGTCGTGGAGCGCGACGGGTGGGAGCATCGACTCGAGCTCCGCCGGCAAGCGCCACTACGGGCACTACACCAGCGCCACCTGCGGCACCTTCACGGTCACAGCGACCAGCCACCCAGGGAACGTCTCCATGGCGGCGAGCGTCACGGTGACCGGGTGCCCGCTGCCGGTCGCGTCGGTGAGCGTGACGCCGGCGACCGCCACGATCGGAGTGGGGCAGACGGCGCAGTATGCGGCGATTACGCGGGATGCGTTCGGCAATCCGCTGGGGGGGCGGACCGTGACCTGGTCCAGCAGCAACCCCGGGGTGGCAACGGTGAACGGCGCCGGGCAAGCGACGGGCGTGGCGGTGGGTGCGGCGACGCTCACGGCGACGAGCGAGGGGAAGAGCGGGACGGCGGCGATCTTGGTGACCAACGTGCCGGTGGCGTCGGTAGCGGTGAGCCCGGCGTCGGCGTCGGTGCAGGTAGGCCAGACCGTACAGCTCGCCGCGACGCCGAGAGACGCGAACGGCAATCCGTTGTCGGGTCGGGCGGTCAGCTGGGCGAGCAGCAACACTGCAGTCGCGACGGTGAGCGGAAGCGGGCTCGTGACGGGGGTGACGGCAGGCTCGGCGACGATCACGGCCACAAGCGAAGGACAGGGCGGCACTGCGACGATCACGGTGAGCACGGTGCTGGTGGCGTCGGTCACGGTGAGCCCCGCCACGGCGTCGGTGCAGGCGGGCCAGACGGTGCAGCTCGCGGCGACCCCAAAGGACGCGAACGGGAACCCGCTGAGCGGCCGGACGGTCACCTGGGCGAGCAGCAACAGTGCAGTCGCTACGGTGGGCGGAAGCGGGCTCGTGACTGGGGTGACGGCAGGCTCGGCAACGATCACGGCCACAAGCGAAGGCAAGAGCGGCACTTCAGCCATCACCGTTACAGCGCCAGCGCCGGCCCCCGTGGCCTCGGTGACCGTGACACCGGCCCCGGCCTCGGTGCCGACGGGCCAGACGGTCCAGCTCACGGCGACCCTCAAGGATGCGAACGGCAACACGCTGACCGGCCGCACCGTCGCCTGGGCGTCGAACAACACCGCCGTCGCGACCGTGACCGGCAGTGGGATGGTGAGCGGCGTGACCGCTGGCACGGCGAGCATCGCAGCGACGTCCGAGACGGTGACCGGCACGTCCGCCCTTACGGTGACGGCGGCGGCCGCGTCGTACGTGCTGGTGGGCGCGGGCGACATCGCCGACTGCGACGCCTCTGCCACCGCGGCGCTGCTGGACAACATCCCGGGGACGGTGTTCACCGCGGGGGACAACGCCTACCCCAACGGCTCGAGCGCGGACTACACGCAGTGCTACGATCCCTCCTGGGGCCGGCACAAGGTGCGCACCCGCCCCTCCCCCGGCAACCACGACCATAATACGTCGGGCGCTGCGGGCTACTTCGGCTATTTCGGGGCGCAGGCGGGGCCGGCCGGGCTGGGCTACTACAGCTACGATGTCGGCGCCTGGCACATCATTTCGCTGGATAGCAACATCGACATGAGCGCCGGCTCGGCGCAGGAAACGTGGCTGCGGGCGGATCTCGCCGCGAGCACAAAGCGGTGCACCATCGCCTACTGGCACCATCCGCGGTTCAGCTCGGGCACGAGCCACGGTAGCACGGGCTCCACGCAGCCGTTGTGGCAGGCGTTATACGACTTCGGCGCGGAGATCGTCATCTCCGGCCACGATCACGAATACGAGCGCTTCGCGCCGCAAACGGCGGACGGCACCGCGGACGCGGCGCGGGGGATCCGGGAGTTCGTGGTGGGTACGGGGGGCGCGGGGCTGTACTCGCTGGGGACGCCGCTGCCGAACAGCGAGGTGGGGAACGACAACTCGCACGGGGTGCTGAAGCTGACGCTGTCGGACGGATCCTACACGTGGGAGTTCATCCCGGTTGCGGGCGATTCGTTCCGGGATTCCGGCAGCGGCACCTGTCACTGAGGTGTTGAGGCGCGGCCACCATGACGTTTTGCTTGGCGCGACCAAATGATTGGACGGTAATCGTGGCGGCGCTGGCTGTTGTCACGATCGTCGTCAGCTGTGAGCACCCGGTGACTGATCCCAGCTCCAGCATCGCACAGCTCGTTGTTTCCCCGCAGAACGTCACGCTGCAACAAAACCAAGCTGAGGACTTCCTCGCCGTCGGCTTCACGGCCACGGGCGACAGCGCCGATATCGCCGTGTCGTGGGGCGCGACGGGCGGGAGCATCGACTCGAGCTCCGCCGGCAAGCGCCACTACGGGCACTACACCAGCGCCACCTGCGGCACCTTCACGGTCACGGCGACCAGCCACCCGGGGAACGTCTCCACGGCGGCGAGCGTCACGG
>Ga0209057_1000327_pt1 | contig 43557 bp, 28 predicted proteins | sample GraSoiAngelo_146_FD_185903 | JGI IMG/M metagenome (GOLD analysis project Ga0209057, IMG submission 185903) | Grasslands soil microbial communities from the Angelo Coastal Reserve, California, USA - 14_1009_05_30cm (SPAdes) (version 2) | ecosystem: Environmental > Terrestrial > Soil > Grasslands ...
GCTGTTGGGGACGCGGGCCTTCACCAGGATGGTGCGCCCCGGCAATTGGACGACCGGGTCCACGAAATCCACGGTGCCGGAGAAATCGTGCCCCGGAATCGCCGCGACGCGGAACGTGACTTCCTGCTCGGGGCGCAACAGGCGCGCGAACCGCTCGGGCACCTGAAACGCGGCGCGTTGCGGGTTCACCGTGTGCAGCGACGCCAGGCGCGTGCTGGAGGTGACGTAGTCGCCCACGCTCACGTAGCGCTGCCCCACCACGCCGGTGAACGGCGCCCGCACGGTGGTGCGCTCCAGCCGGATGCGCTGCAGGTCGTACTCCGCCTGGGCACTGCGGGCCGTCGCCTCGGCGCGCTCCAGGTCCGCGGCCGACGACGCATTCTGCTTCGCCAGCTCCTTGGTGCGGGCCAGAGCCTGCTGCGCGAGGTCGCGCTGCGCCTCGAGCTGGTCCACTTGGGCCTTGAGCTGAGCGTCATCTACCTTGAAGAGGGGTGTCCCCTGCTCGACCTCCTGGCCCTCGCGGACGAGGAATTCGACGATGCGCCCGTCCACTTCGGGCCGCAGGTCGATCGACTGCACCGCTTCGATCTGGCCGGTGGCGGCGATCTCGTCGCGCACCGTGTCGAGGCGGGCGACCGCGACCTCCACGGGCAGCCCCATTGGCCCCCCGCCACCACCGAACCCGCCAGGCCCACCGGCCCGGCCCTTCTTGCACGCGCCGGCGGCCAGTGTCACACCGGCGAGCATCACATACCACGCACCACGCATCGTGTCTCTCAGCCTCACTGCTGGTCCCGTTCTGGAAAGAGGCGCCTGCCAAGGATGTTCTCGAGCCCCGCCAGCGCCAGGCGGGTCGCGTAGCGCGCCTGGACGAGCGCGGCCTCCGCGTCGTCCAAGGCCGTCTGGGCCACGAGCAGGTCGAGGATCGTCGTCGCACCGGCGGCGTAGCGGCTCTGCTGCACCCGGAAGTTCTCGCGCGCCACGGTCAACGCCTCCGCGGCGAGCTGCGCGCTGGCGCGCGCGGTCACGTACCCGTCGTACGCCGCCGTCACGTCGTGCTGCACCGCCCGGTCCATGTCCTGGCGGATCGCCCGCGCGACGTCGTGGCTCACCCGCGCCCGGCTCAGCGCGATCTCGCGCTGCCCGTTGTCCCAGAGCGGGAACGACACCGAGAGGGTGAAGGTCGTTCGTTTGAAGCTCGTGGGAAAGAAGAGCGTGTCGAACGCGAGTGCGTTGAAGGTGAGCGTCGCGCGGGGCAGGTACTGACCCAATGTGGCGCGGAAGCTCGCCCCCGCCGCCCGTTCGTTCGCCTGCGCGACGCGGTATTGCGGCCCCTGGGTCGCAGCTTGGCCAATCGCGTCGGCCAAGGTGAGGGGCAACTCGGGCGCCGGCGCGGTATCGAGTTGCGCGGCGTCCACCGGTCCCGCCGCTCCCACACGCCGCCCCAGCTCGAGCCGCGCGACGCGCAGCGCCGACTGCTGCTGCAGCAGACCCACCCTCGCCTGGGTCAACTCGAGCCGCAGCTGCAGCGAATCGGTCTGGACGGCCGCTCCGGTCGTGACCCGCGCGCGGGCGACGGCCAGCTGTTCCTGGGCGCGTCGCACGCGCTCGCCGGCCACGCGCGCCAACTCCCGGTCGGCCAACACCGCGTAGTAATCCGACTCCGTGAGGAGGGCCGACGCAAAGCGGGCCTGGAGCTCCCCGGCGTGGGCCCCGTCCAGGGCCGCAGCTGAGCGGGACAGCTCGGCGAGCTTCTGTCCACCCACGAAGAGGTCGTACCGGGCGGTCAGCTGAGACGTCACCTGAGTCCGTACCGGTTGAAAGGTGACGAAGTTGATGCTCTGCGGATTCGGCCGCGCGACGTCCGTGCTCAGCGTCACCGCGGGCAGGATAAAGACCGAGAACGCGCTGCGCCGCGCCCACACGGCGTTGTCCACCTGCCCGACCGCCGCGACGTAGTCCGGGTCGAGCCCCGTGGCTCGATGGAGCGCCTCGGACAACGTGACGGTCGGGACCGAATCGGGAGCGCTCGCCGTCACCTGGAGCTGGAGTTGGAGCGCCGCGAGCAAGGCCAGCATCAGTCGGCCTCGACGGGTTGGCCAGCCTGCAGACCACGTGGCTGTCGCGCGGTCTGCAGGCGATCGAGCAGCAGGTAGGCCACGGGGACGACGAACAGGGTCAGCACCGTGGAGAAGAAGATGCCACCCACGATCGCGTACCCGAGCGGGCGTCGGGACGCCGACCCCGCGCCCAGTCCCATCGCCACGGGGAGCGCACCCATGATCGTCGCCACTGACGTCATCAGGATGGGGCGCAAGCGGATCCGGCCGGCTTCAACCGCCGCAGCCACCGTCTCCATGCCGCGCGCCTTCAGCTGGTTGGTGTATTCGACCAGCAGAATCGAGTTCTTGGTGACAAGGCCGATGAGGAGAATCATGCCGATCTGGCTGTACAGGTTCAGGGTCGACCGCACGACGAACAGCGTGGCCAGTGCGCCGGTCACGGCGAGCGGCACGGCGAGCAGGACGGTGAACGGATGCACCAGCGACTCGAACTGCGAGGCGAGCACCATGAACACGACCACCAGCGCGACCCCGAACGCGAAGTACAACGCCCCGCCGCTCTCCTTGAAATCGCGGGACTCGCCCGCCAGCGCGGTGGTGCTGCCGCGCGGCAGCACGGTTCGCGCCACTCGGTCCAGCGAGTCGAGCGCCTCGCCCAGGGCGACGCCGGGGGCGAGCCCGGCGGTGAGGGTGAAATCGCGCACCCGGTTAAAGTGGTTGAGCTGCCGCGGGCCCACGCCTTCGTGGACGTGCGCCACCGCGTCCAACTGCACCAGTTCTCCGCCCCGCCCCCGCACGTACAGCCCTGACAGATCGCTGGGCGTGCGCCGCTGGGTCGAGTCGAGCTGGACCATCACGTAGTACAGCTTGTCGTTGCGCGTGAACGTGCTCACGCGGCGGCCGCCCAGAAACGTCTGCAGCGCCGCCGCCACGTCGCCCACGGGCACGCCGAGATCTTCCGCACGATCGCGGTCGAACGCCACGGTCAGCTCGGGCTTGTTCACCCGCAGGTCGGTATTGACGTTGACGAGCCCCTTGATCGCCCGGGCCCGGGATGTGAGCGAGTCCATCGCCGTGCCGAGCAAGGCGAAGTCGGGGTTCTGGACCACGTACTGCACCGGGAACCCGAATCCGCCGAACGCCGGCGGCACGCTCGCGAACGCCAACACGCCTGGGATGCCGAAGAACTGCGGCTGCACCTCGGCGGCCACCTGCTGGACGGTGCGCTTCCGCTGGCTCCAATCGGTGAGCCGGACGAACATGATGCCCTGGCTCACACGCGACTGGTAGCCGATGAAGCTGAAGTACCCCTCAACGTCCTTGGTCCGACTGATGATCTGCTCCAGCTGTCGCTGGTAGGCGTCCATGTAGGGAAGCGTGGCGCCCTCGGGCCCCTGTGCGAAGACGACGATGTAGCCTCGGTCGTCTTGGGGCACGAATTCCTTCTTGAGAACGCGGAACAGACCGTAGGCAAGCAGCACGGTCGCCGCCGCGCCGGCCAGCACGACGCCGCGGTGATGCACCGCGCGGTCCAGCAGGCGCCGATAGTGCTCGGTGATGGCCGTGAAGCCGCGCTCGAACGCCGTGAACAGCGCGCCGTGCTGGTGCGACACGCGCAGAATCTTGGCGCACAGCATCGGCGTCAGGGTCAGGGCCACGAACCCCGAGATCACGACGGCGCCGGCGACGGCGATGCCGAATTCGTTGAACAGGCGTCCTGTCGTCCCCTGCAGGAACGCCAGCGGTGTGAACACGGCCACCAGCGCGATAGTCGTCGCGATGACCGCGAAGCCGATCTCGTGACTGCCACGCACGGCCGCCTCGTGCGGCGACTCGTGCAGCTCTTCCTGGTGGCGGTACGCGTTCTCGAGCACGATGATCGCGTCGTCGACCACGATGCCGATCGCGATCGTGAGCGCCAGCAACGTGAAGTTGTTGATCGAGAACCCCAGGAAGTACATGATCGCGAACGTCGAGATGATCGAGGTGGGGATCGCGAGCCCGGGGATGATCGTCGCCCGCAGATTCCGCAAGAAGACGAAGATGATCAGCACGACCAGGATCGCCGCGATCACGAGCGTCCTGCGCGCGTCGTCGATCGAATGGGTGACGAACACCGACAGATCGAAGCCGATGTCGAGCTTCACGCCGGGCGGCAAGGCCTGATTGATCGCCGGCAGCTCGGCCCGGATGCGGCGGGCGACGTCCAGCAGGTTCGCCTTGGACTGCCGCACCACGCCAATCGCCACCGACGGGTTGCCGTTGTAGCGGAACACCGAGCGGTCGTTTTCGGGCCCGAGCTCCACGCGGGCGATGTCCTTGAGCTTGATCAGCTGCCCGCTCCCCCCACCCCCCCCACCCCCCCCACCCGCCGCGCCCTGGCTCCCCACCACCAGCTCGCCGAACTCCTGCGGCGTCTTGAGCTCGCCCAGGGAGCGGACCGAGAACTCGCGGCGCGACGACTCGATTCGCCCCGCCGGGATCTCCACGTTGCGGGACCGGATCGCGCTCTCCACGTCCTGCACGGTGAGCGCGCGCGCCGACAGCTGGTCTGGCTTCACCCACACGCGCATGGCGTAGCGCCGCTCGCCGAAGATCTGGGCGCTCCCCACACCGGGCAGGCTCTGCAGCCGCGTCTTCACCATCCGGTCGGCCACGTCGGACAGCTGCATCAAGTCGTAGTTCGCCCCCGACAGCGCGAGGTAGATGAACGGCTGCGCATCAGCCTCCTGTTTGGCGATCACGGGCTCGAGGATGTCCTGCGGCAGCCGGCCGCGCACCCGCGACACCTTGTCGCGTACGTCCTGCGCGGCGACATCCACCGGGCGGTCGAGGGTGAACTCGAGGGTGATGAGGCTGAACTCCTCCTGGGAGACACTGGTGAGGGTGCGCAGGCCCTGAATCGTCGACAGCTCTTCCTCGAGGATGTCGGTGACCGCTGTTTCCACCACTTGGGCGTTCGCCCCAGGTAAGGTGGTCGTCACGGAGATGACCGGAGGATCCACGTCCGGAAACTCGCGCACCGACAGCCGCGAATAACCGATGACCCCGAACAGCACGAGCGCCGCGCTCGCCATGCTGGCGAGCACAGGTCGCCCGATGGCAACCTCGGAGAGCTTCATGCCGCAATGCGTCCTTTCAGGGGCGATCCTCTACAATAGACGAACGAGCCGCCACAAGATCGACCGATTGGCCGTTCGGATCGAAACGGATGGCAAGGCCGCACGGTTTCACGTAGCATGAAAAGCTAACCGGGACCCGCGCAGTTTCCAGGGCGCGCGCTTCACGTCCCGTCGCCTCTGTGCGTATGAATGGAATCGAGAGAGGAGCCCAGGCACTCAACATGGTAACCGCACACGAGTCCTCTCCCGCGCGCCGTCCCGGGGCGCGGGCGCTGGCGGCGCTCGCGTTGACGCTGGGCGGGTGCTTGTCCAACCCACCGGGCGTCCGCGGCGTCGCAGGCACGGCGCCCGCCCCGAACGTCTTCTGGACTCCGCCGCAGCAGCGCGCCCCGCGCGACACGACCCAGGCGACTCCCTCCCCCTCCCCCTCCCTCTCTCCCGACCTCGCCCAGCGGGTCCAGGCGCTCACGCTCACGGACATCGTCGACATCGCGCTGCGCAACAACAGCGCGACCGCCGCCGCCTGGGCGGACGCGCGCGCCGCGGCGGCGACGTACGGCGCCGCGCGGGGACAGTACTACCCGACCGTCTCGATGACCGCCACCGCCACCACGGTGAAAACCGCGGCGACCGCGGGTCGCGTGTCGGTGCAGCAGCAGCTGTACGGACCCACGCTGAATGCGTCCTGGCTGCTGTTCGATTTCGGGACACGATCCGGATCGGTTGCCGGCGCGCGCGAAGCGCTGCTCGCCGCCGATTGGACCCACAATGCGGTGATTCAGAACGTCGTGCTGGACGTCGAGACCGCCTACTTCCAGTACCACGCCACCAAGGCGCTGCTCGCCGCCCAGCAAACCACCTTGAAGGAAGCGCAGACGAACCTCCAGGCGGCGGAGCAACGCCATCGCGTCGGGCTCGCCACCATCGCCGATGTGCTCCAGGCGAAGACGGCGCTCTCCCAGGTCCAGCTCACCCTGGAGACGATCGAGGGGACGCTCCACACCACGCGGGGCGCGTTGGCGCTCTCGATGGGGCTCCCCGCAAACGTCGCGTACGACGTCGCGCTGCCGCCCGACACGACTCCCCCGTTGGGCATCACCGACAGCCTCGATGTGCTGATCGACCGCGCGGTGCGGGAACGCCCCGATCTGATGGCGGCTCGTGCCGCCGCGCAGGCTTCACAGGCCCGCGTCGGCGTTGCCCAGGGGCAGGCCCTGCCGTCGCTCGTGGTGAGCGGCACTGGCGCCGGGACCTACTTCTTCAACAGGCCGCTCTCGACGCAGCAGGGGAACAGCTACTCGGCGACCATCGGGCTGCAGATTCCGCTCTTCTCCGGGTGGTCGCAGATCTACGATGTGCGGGCCGCCACGGCGACGGCGCGAGCGGCGGACGAGCGTCGCAAGGGCGTGGAACAACTGGTAATCTTCCAGGTGTTCAATTCGTTCTACGCGCTGCGCACCGCCACCCAGCGCGTGCGCACCAGCGGCGATCTGCTGGCGAGCGCCGTCCAGTCTGAGCAGGTGGCGCTGGGACGCTACCGGGCCGGGGCGGGCAGCTTGCTCGACCTGCTCACGGCGCAGGCGGTGCTGGCGGACGCGCGTGCGCAGGTGATCGAGGCGCGCCTGACGTGGTACACGACCCTTGCTCAGCTCGGTCATGACGCCGGAATTCTGGGGCTCGACGGACGGAGCGGGCTGCATCTGCAAACGGACTCGAGCGGACCGAACCGATAGATGAAGGTCATGACGGCCGTCGCAACGCTGTCCCTGCTGCTCGCCCTCGGGTGCTCCCGCAAGGGGGCGAGCGGTGCCCTGCGCGTTCCCGTCACCGTCGCCCGCGCCGAGCAGCGGGCCGTGCCCTTCGAGATCCCCGCGACGGGCACCGCGGAGCCGCGGCAAACGGTCTCCGTGCAATCACAGGTGACAGGGGTGCTCACGCGGGTCGCGTTTCGCGAGGGGGACGATGTCGAGGCCGGAGAGATGCTGTTTCAGATCGACCCGCGGCCGTTCCAGGCGGCGCTCGACCAGGCCCGGGCGATGCTGGCCCGCGACCAGGCGCAGGCGCGGAGTGCCGTGCTCGACGCGCAGCGCTACGCGGAGCTGGTGAAGCAGGACTACGTGACGCAGTCAGATTACGATGCGAAGCGGGCGGCGGCCGAGGCGCTCCAAGCGGTCGTGCGGGCGGACTCCGCCGCCGTCGCCAACGCGGAGCTCAACCTCGAGTGGGCCAGGATCCGCGCGCCGATCGCCGGTCGCACCGGCCGACTGCTCGTGCGTGAAGGGAATCTCGTGCGAGCGAACGCGCCCGATCCGCTCGTGATCATCAATCAGATCCATCCGATTCTGGTGCGGTTCGCCGTCCCCGAGCGCTCCCTGCCCGACATCCAGCGCTACCGCAAGAACCGCCTGCCCGTGCTGGTCAGCCCTTCGAAGGAGGACACGACCTTCGCGAGTGGCTTGCTCACGTTCGTGGACAACAGCGTGGACACGACGACCGGAACGGTGCTGCTGAAGGCGGAGTTCGCCAACCGGGAGGGCGTGCTGTGGCCGGGTGAGTTTCTGAGCGTGCGCCTGCAGCTGTACGTCGAGGAGCAGGCCGTAGTGGTGCCGGCGCAGGCCGTGATGACCGGCCAGCAAGGGACGTACGTCTTCGTGCTCAACCAGGATGGAACGGCGCGGTCGCAGCCGGTGACGGTCGAGCGTGCCGCCGGCAGTTACGCCGTCATCGCGCAGGGCGTCGCGCCGGGGGACGAGGTGGTCACCGACGGACAGCTCCGCCTGGTGTCCGGCGCGCAGGTCGAGGTGAAGGGAGTGGCGGAGCCGGCGCGCGAAGTGGACGCGGACAAGTGAACATCTCCGAGCTGTTCATCAAGCGGCCCGTGATGACGACGCTCGTCATGACGGGCATCCTCGTGTTCGGCTTGATGGCCTATCGGCTGCTGCCGGTGAGCAACCTGCCGAACGTGGACTTTCCCACGATCCAAGTGAGCGCGGGGCTGCCGGGCGCGAGCCCGGAGACGATGGCGTCCGCGGTGGCGACGCCGCTCGAGAAACAGTTCTCGACGATCGCCGGGGTGGACCAGATGACCTCGTCGTCGAGCCTCGGCAACACCAGCATCACGCTGCAGTTCACGCTGGACCGCAGCATCGACGCCGCCGCGCAGGACGTGCAGGCGGCGATCTCCAAGACGCTGCGGCAGCTCCCCACCGGGATCGTGCCGCCGTCCTATCAGAAGGTGAACCCAGCGGACCAGCCGATCGTCTACTACGCGTTGAGCTCGAAGACGCTGTCGCTACCGGAGCTGGACGAGTACGCCGAGACGTTCATCGCGCAGCGGCTGTCGATGGTCGACGGCGTGGCGCAGGTCAACGTGTACGGTGCCGCCAAGTACGCCGTGCGCATCCAGCTCGATCCCAAGGCCCTGGCGACCCGCTCGATCGGCATCGACGAGGTGGCCGACGGCGTGGCAGCGGGCAACGTGAACCTGCCGACCGGCATCCTCTGGGGACCGCATCGCGCGTACACCGTGCAGGCGAACGGGCAGCTGCAGGATGCGACGGCGTTCCGCCCGCTCGTGATCGCCTACCGCAACGGCGCGCCCGTGCGGCTTCAGGACCTAGGGCAGGTGCTGGACGACGTGCAGGACAATAAGAGCGCCGCCTGGTTCAACGGCAGCCGGGCCATCGTGCTCGCCATCCAGCGACAGCCGGGCACCAACACCGTGGCCGTGGCCGCCCGCGTCCGCACCGTCATGCAGGGCCTCAAGCAGCAGCTCCCCGGCTCCGTGGACCTCCAGCTCCGCTCGGACCGCTCGGAGTCGATCCGCGCGTCGCTTCACGACGTGCAGTTCACGCTGTCCCTGACCCTGGCGCTCGTCGTCCTGGTGATCTTCCTGTTCCTGCGCAATCTCTCGGCCACGATCATCCCGAGCCTGGCGCTGCCGTTCTCGCTGGTCGGCACGTTCGCGGTGATGTACGCGCTCGACTACAGCCTCGATAACCTCTCGATGATGGCCCTCACGCTGTCGGTCGGCTTCGTCGTAGACGACGCCATCGTGATGCTCGAGAACATCGTCCGCCACATGGAGAAGGGCGAACGGCCGCTGCAGGCAGCGTTCGTCGGGTCGCGTGAGGTGGGATTCACGATCCTCTCCATGACGCTGTCGCTCGCCGCGGTGTTCATCCCAGTGCTGTTCATGGGCGGGATCATCGGGCGGCTGTTCCACGAGTTTGCCGTGACGATCGGCGCCGCCATTCTCGTCTCCGGCGTCGTGTCCTTGACGCTCACTCCGATGCTGTGCAGCCGGTTCCTCAAGCCGCCGCGCGAAGCGCACCACGGGCGGTGGTACGACGCATCGGAGCGTGTGTACGAGCGGGTGCTGCGCTGGTACGAGAACAGCCTTGTCTGGGTGATGGCGCGGCGACCCGCCGCGCTCGTCCTCTCGGCCGCGATCCTGCTCGGCACGGTCGTGCTCTTCGTCGTGGTCCCCAAGGGGTTTCTCCCGAGCGAAGACAATTCCCAGATCTTCGGGACCACGGAGACGGTCCAGGGAACGTCGTTCGACGACCTAGTCCGCCACCAGGAGCAGGTCATGGCGGTCCTCGCGCAGGATCCCAACGTTGACGCCACCATGTCCTTCCTGGGCACCGGCCAAATCAACCAGGGTCGCGTCTTCATGCAACTCAAGCCTCGCTCACAGCGGACCATGAGCGTGGACGAGCTGATCCGCTACTTCAATCGCAAGCTGGCCGGCATCCCCGGTATCCAGGTGTTCCTCCAGAACCCCCCGCCGATCCAGATCGGCGGGCGTCGCACCAAGAGCCTGTATCAGTTCACGCTGCAGAGCCCGGACCGGATCGCGTTGTACGACAACGCGGCGCGGCTCACCACCGAGCTGCGCAAGCTCCCTGACCTGCTCAACGTTACGAGCGACCTGCAGATCTCGAATCCGCAAGCCACGGTTACGATCAACCGGGACCGGGCCGGGGCGCTCGGGGTCACGGCCCAGCAGGTCGAGGAGGCGCTGTACGACGCCTACGGGTCGCGTCAGGTCTCGACGATCTACACGGCGACGAATCAGTATTGGGTCGTGATGGAGTTGTTGCCGCAGTACCAGCAGGATCTCTCCGCTCTCAGCCTGCTGTACATCCGCTCGCGGAACGGCACGCTGGTGCCGCTCGCGTCGCTCGCCACCCTCGCCTCGAGCGTCGGTCCGCTCACCGTGAGTCACTCGGGGCAGCTGCCATCGGTCACGATCTCGTTCGACTTGCGGGAAGGAGTCGCCATCGGGACCGCCGTCGCCCAGGTGCAGCGCATCGCGCGACAGACGCTGCCGTCCAGCATCACCACCAGCTTCTCGGGCACCGCCCAGGCGTTCCAGTCGAGCCAGGCGGGGCTGCTCGTCCTGCTGATCCTGGCGGTGTTCGTGATCTATATGGTGTTGGGGATCCTGTATGAGAGCTTCATCCACCCGCTCACGATCCTCTCGGCGCTGCCGTTCGCCGGGTTCGGAGCGCTGTTGACGCTGTTGATCTTCCGCGTGGACTTGAGCGTGTACGCCTTCGTGGGCGTCATCATGCTCGTGGGCCTCGTGAAAAAGAACGGGATCATGATGATCGACTTTGCCCTGGAAGCGCAGCGCAACGAGGGCAAGTCGGCCCGCGAGGCGATCCTGCAGGCGTGCAGCATCCGGTTCCGGCCGATCATGATGACCACAATGGCGGCGCTCATGGGGACGCTCCCCATCGCGCTGGGCGTGGGCGTGGGCTCCGAGTCGCGGCGCCCGCTCGGCATCGCGGTGGTGGGCGGGCTGGCGTTCTCGCAGTTCATCACACTGTACGTGACGCCGGTGATCTACACGTATCTCGACGAGCTGCAGCGGCTGCTCGGGAAGGTCTCCGTGGTGCGCGCGGCGACCGGGGTGGCGCCGCCGGCTCCCGAAGCAGCGCCAGCGGACTAGAGCGGGCGGTTGACGAGCAAGGCACCGGCGCCGAAACGGCTTTCGATATACTCCTCGAGGACCTTCAAGAAGTCGGCGACGATCGTGTCGCCCTTGAGGGTCACTTTGAGCTTGCCGTCCACGTAGACCGGTGCCTTGGGCTCCTCGAACGTCCCGGGGAGCGAGATCCCGATGTCGGCGTGCTTCGATTCGCCAGGACCGTTCACCACGCAGCCCATCACCGCCACCCGGAGCGTCTCCACGCCCGCGTAGCGTTCCCGCCACCGGGGCAGCTGCTCCCTCAGGTGGGTCTGGATCTGCTCGGCCATCTCCTGGAAGAAGGTCGACGTCGTGCGGCCGCAGCCGGGGCACGCCGACACCTGGGGCGCGAAGCTGCGCAGGCCGAGCGACTGGAGGATCTGCTGCGCGACCTGTACCTCCTCGGTGCGGTCGCCGCCGGGCCGGGGGGTGAGGGAGACGCGGATCGTGTCGCCGATGCCGTCCTGCAGCAGGATCGCCAACCCCGCGGCGCTCGCGATGATCCCCTTCGCCCCCATCCCCGCCTCGGTGAGCCCGAGGTGGAGGGCGTAGTCGGAGAGCTGGGCGAGTCGGCGGTAGACCTCCACCAGATCCTGCACCCCCGACAGCTTCGCCGACAGGATGATGCGGTCGTGCGGCAACCCGCACTCTTCAGCGAGTTCGGCTGAGCGCAGCGCGCTCGCCAGCATGGCCTCGATCATCACGTCGCGCGCGTCGAGCGGTTCCGGGCGCTGGGCGTTCGCGTCCATCAGCTCGGTGAGGAGCTGCTGGTCGAGGCTCCCCCAATTGACGCCGATGCGTACCGGACGGTCGTTCGCGAGCGCGACCTCGATGATGGTGCGGAAGTGCTCGTCACGGCGCTTCGCCCCAACGTTGCCGGGGTTGATGCGGTACTTGGCGAGCGCCCGGGCGCACGCCGGGTACTTGGTGAGCAGCAGGTGGCCGTTGTAATGGAAATCGCCGATGACCGGCACATCGACCTGAGCCACGATGTCGGGGACGGCCTGGGCGGCCGCCTCGTTGTTGACCGTGACGCGCACCAGCTCGCTCCCAGCCTGGTGCAGGGCGCGCACCTGGGCTGCGGTCGCGTTCACGTCGGCGGTGTCGGTGTTCGTCATCGACTGGACGACGATCGGGTAGGGGGAGCCCACCTTCACGCCGCCGACTGAAACGACGGCCGTCCTGCGACGCTGGTACTCGGACACGATGCTGAATATAAGTGTAGGGGCGCAGCATGCTGCGCCCCTACACTGCGTCCTCCGCTACAGCGCCGCGGAAGGGTCTAGCGCGCCCGCTTGGTCGTGATGATGATCACGCCGTTGGCGCCGCGCACACCGTAGATCGCCGTCGATCCGGCGTCCTTCAAGACGTCGATCCGCGCCACGTCTTGCGGCGCGATCCCGGCGAGCGCGTTGCTGAGCGAGCCGAGCGACACTGGCACGTCGTCGATCACGAGCAGCGGCTCTTCGCCCGCGAGGGTGCCGCGCAAGCTACTCGGACCCCGGATCCGGAGCGTGTAACTCCCGCCCGACAGCCGCACCACCGCCAGGCCCGGCATGCGAGCCAGCAGCATCTCCTCCACCCGCGCGACGTGCGCATCCCGTTCCGTGGGCGTGAACGACGACACGGCGCCGGTCGTGTTCTGCTTGCGCTGAGTTCCGTAGCCCACCGACACTTCGTCGTCTGGGAGGGGGGCCGGGGTCTCGAGTCGCTGCGATCCCGTTCCGGCGCACCCAATCACGGTTGCGAGGGCGAGGAGGTTCACGCGGTTCATGGGGACGCTCCTGTGATTTCTTGTATGGGGCGCACGCCAGCCACAAGCTGGCCGCCTGTTGCGCCGACGCCATCGCTCGTTAGATGTAGATCGAACGGACGCCGAGAGGGCTAGGCCGTTGTTTGGGCAAAGGTAGGACTACTTGGACACTCCACTCGCCACCAGGGTTCCTTCGGGGACCGTTGCAACAACAAACGCCGCCCCTCGCCCGCGTGCGGCGGCGAGGGGCGGCGGGGACGGCGGATGTGCGGCCGACGTCCCCGATCAGTAGCCGGAATTCTGGGTCAGGGCCGGGTTGGCGTTGATCTGGGTCTGCGGAATCGGGAACCGCTTCTTGAAGTCTGCGAGTGGGTGCAGCTTCTCGACGTTCGGGTCGTGCGCGCGGAGGCTGTTGGCCCAGTAGCCCGGCTCCTCGGAGTCGCGACGCACCAGGTCGAACCAGCGCTTCCCCTCGAACGCGAGCTCCCAGGCGCGCTCCATGTAGATCGCCTCGCGCACCGACAGCTTGTCCATGAGCTCGCCAGCGGTGCCATAGTCGTGCGGCTCTGCCCGGCTCTCGGCGCCCGTTCCTTTACGCGCGCGGGCGCGGATCATGTTCAAGTACTGCACGGCGACCGCGGGATTGCCCAACTCATTTTGCGCCTCCGCATACATCAGGATCGCCTCGGCAAAGCGGTAGAGCGGGGTATCCACGTCGTTTAGCATCCAATTCGCGCCATTGTCGCTCTTGCGATACTTGTACGGCATGGGCCCATCCGCGAACGTGTCGTTGGGAGCCGGGCTCGTCGCCGGACACACGTTGCTGACGCTGCACCCCCACCAGACGTACGCTCCCTGGGACGCAAAGCCGCGACCGGTGTCGCGCCGGTAGTCACCAGGCAGATAGCTGTTGTAGAACCACGTCGTGGGATGAATGAGCCCCCAACCGCCGCCTTGGCCCTGGTCGAGCCCCCAGTCGCGTGGGTAGTAGAACAACTGGAACAAGCTTCTGGTGTTGGTGGTCACGCCCGAGTTGGTGATGACGAGAATCATCTCCTTGTTGCCCTTGTTCTTGGGCTGGAACGTGCTGAGGTAATCGTTGTTCAGCGCCCACACGCCAGACTGGATAACGCTGTCCGCCCAGTCGGAGGCCTGCTGCCATTCGTTCTTCAACATGAAGCTGGAGCGCCACTGATGCAGGTCGGCCAGCGCCATCTGCGCCGCCCCTTGTGTGACGCGTCCCTGGGTCGGATTGCCGTACCCGTCGCTGGACGGCCAGCTGGCAGGGAGCGCGGCTTCGGCCTCGGTCAAGTCCTTGATGATCGCCTGGTCGACTTGCTCGACCGGCGTGCGGGTGGGCCGCGGGTTGGCTTGCTCCGCGGGCGAGAGGAGGAGCGGCACGTCATCGTACACCTTGACCAACCAGAGGTAGGCATACCCGCGCATGAACTTGGCCTCGGCCAGATTGTAGGCCTTCATCTGTGCGTTAGGCGCGTCGATGCCGGGCCCGTTCGCAAGCACCAGATTCGCCCGGGTGATCATGGCGTATGCCGTCCCCCAGTAGCCGCCCGTGTTGCCCGTGCTCGCGTCCCAGTCCAGGAAATCCGGCCCACTGGTACCGAGGTTCGGCTCGCGGTTGTCCGCCCGCGTCTGATCGGAGGCGAGCTCGGGCGTGGTCCACTGGGCCTGCCCTTGCAGCCCGCGCAGCGAGTTGTAGATCGCGATGGTGGCGCTGTTCAGGTCCGCTCCGGTCTTGTAGAAGGTGTCGGTAGTCGTGAACCCCTTGGGATCCTCCGTGAGCAGATCGGTGCAGGCGCACACAACCAGCGCCGCGCCGAGCGCGAGAGCGGAGGAGGCGATCGATAGGTTGCGTCTCATGGGAAGTCTCCTCGCTCAGAAGGTGACGCTGACGCCGAAGTTCCACACCCGCGAATGCGGGTAGGCGCCGATGTCGATCCCGCCGAAGCGCGGGTCGCCGCCCATGCTGTTCACGTCCGGGTCGAACCCGCTGTAGTCGGTGACCGTCACCAGGTTCTGGCCAGTGAGAAACAGCCGCGCCGTTTCGGCGCCGGGGATCAGCCGGGGGGGCAGCTCGTAGCCGAGCGTGAGCGTCTGCAGTCGCAGGTACGAGCCGTCCTCCACCAGCGTGCTGTAGAGCCGGCGCGGGCGCGCGGCATTGGCGCGCGGGACGTCGGTGTCGGTGTGCGTCGGCGTCCATCGATCGAGCACGATGTCCCGCTCGTTCGCCTGCCCGATGGCGAGGCCGCCGTAGGCATTGCCCGCATTGATGATCTTGTTGCCGTAGTTGAAGCTTAGGAACAGGTCCAGCGAAAACCGCCCGTACGTCAGCGTGTTGCTCAAGCCGCCGTAGAACTTGGGATCGCCGTAGCCGAGGATGACGCGGTCGGCGGCGGTGATCACACTATCTCCGTTCATGTCGGCGATCTTGTACTCGCCCGGCACGCAAGCTTGGGCGGGGTTCTTCAGGTAGCACTGGTCGCCCTGCTGCCACAGCCCGTTCACCTGGTAGCCGTAGATTGAGCCGAGCGGCTCGCCTACCCGGACGACGTAGGTCTCGGCGGGGCTGAAGAAGTTGCCGGTGCGCGGCGCCAGCAGAATCTCGGTCTGGCCGCCCAGGTCGAGCACCTTATTGCGGTTGGTGGCGATGTTCAGCGTGCTGCGCCAGCTCAGGTCCCCACGCTGCAGGTTGACGGTGCTGAGCGACAGCTCCACGCCCCGGTTCTGCAGCGAGCCGATGTTGCGGAGCTGACTCGAAAAGCCGGTGGTGGACGGGACCGGGACCGACAGCAACAGGTCCGTCGTCTTGGCGTGGTAGGCGTCGAGCGACAGCGTGACCCGGTTGTTTAACAGGCTCGCGTCGACCCCGACGTTCAGCTCGGTTTTCTCCTCCCACTTCAGGTCGGGATTGGGCATGCCACCGCCCGGAGCCAGCGCCGGGATCTCGGTTGCACCAGACGAGTACCAGGCAACGCCCAGCCGTGCTAGGGACTGGTACGGGTTCACTGCTTGGTTGCCGACCTTGCCGTAACTGACGCGCAGCTTCAGGTCGCTGAACAGCGACTGACTTTGCATGAAGCTCTCGTTCCCGATGCGCCAGGCGAAGGCGCCAGATGGAAAGAAGGCCCACTTGTGGTTCGCGCCGAAGACACTCGAGCCGTCACGCCGCCCCGTGAGCGTAAAGAGATACTTGTCAGCGATCACGTAATTGGCGCGGCCCAAGTACGACAGGATCGCGGACTCGATGACGCCGCTGCCCGCGGGCGAAAGCTGCGAGCCGGAGCCGAGATTGTAGACGGTCGTGACGTCCGTGGGGAAGTTCGCCGCGTTGCCCTGCACGGCCTCGCTGTCCGTGGTCTGGACCGAAAAGCCGGCGAGCGCGTCCAGGCTGCCAGGACCGAGGGCGCGGCGGAAGCTCACGCTGTTCTCGTTAGTCAACACGCGGCCTTGACTCGAGTAGATCCAGCCGCTCCCACCGGTGCCGCCGTCGAGGATGGTGCGCGGGGCGAAGAAGTGGATGCCGTTGAACTGGAAGCTCCCGCCGAACGTGCTCCTCAGCCGCAGCTCTGGGGTGACATCGAATTCTCCGAAGATGCTGCCGAGCATCCGTGAGGTCGTGTTGAGGTCGGTCTCCTCCGTGGCTCGGGCGATCGGGTTGGGGACCGGCTCCGTGGACGGCGAGGTTTTGATCCAGTTGCCCGCGGTGTCCCGGGGAGCCGCGAACGGGGCGAACTGCATGGCGGCCTGGATACCGTTCGCGCTGTTGCCGACCGCGGCGTTCTCCACGCCGGCGGCGTTGCGAGCGACGCGCGTCATGCTCAGGTTCGTGCCCCAGCGGAACCGCGTGCTCGCATCCCCGTCGAGGTTGAGCCGGAGGCTGTAGCGGTTGAAGTCGGAGCCGAGCTCGATGCCCTCCTGCCGCGTGAAGTTGCCGCTGAGCAGGTACCGCAGGCGTTGCTCCCCGCCCGAGAGACTGATGGTCTGGTTGGCTTGCAGCCCGCTGCGCAGCATCATCGCCGGGTAGTCGTAGGTTTGCGCCGCGGCGATCTGCGCATCGCTGTACAGCTTGGACAGGTTCGCAGTGGCTCTCGCGTCGTTCGACAACAGCATGAACTGCTGCGCGTTCAGCACCGGGATCGTCTTCGAGATCGTTTGGGTGCCGGCGCTCGATTCCAGCGTCACCCGGCTCTTGCCGGCCTGGCCCCGCCGGGTCGTGATCAACACCACGCCGTTGGCGCCGCGCGCGCCGTAGATCGCGGTCGCAGACGCGTCCTTCAGCACGTCGATCGACTGGATCTCGCTGGGGTCGACGGACATCAGCGGGTTGCTCTTCGGATCGGTCGAGTTCGAGCCTTGTTCGGCTGGGAGACCGTCGATGACGTAGAGCGGCTCGCTGTTCGCGTTGATCGAGCCGTTGCCGCGGATCCGCACGCGCGCGCCGACGCCCGGCATACCCGAGTTGTCGATCACGTGCACGCCCGCCGCCTTCCCCTGGAGGCCGCTCGAGAGCGTCACCGTGGGGGCGGCCTTGGTCGCGAACTCCTCCGCCGACACCGACGACACGGCGCCCGTCAGGTCGCTCTTGCGAACGGTCGCGTAACCGACCGCCACCACCGGGTTGAGCTCGATGGCGCTGCCGCGGAGCCCGAAGTCCGCGACGGTCTCCTGGCCATCCTGCACGACGACGCTCGTGTCCCCCGGCGCGTAGCCCAGCAGCCGGGCCCGCAGCCGGTAGCTCCCCGGTGGCACGCCGCTGATGGCATAACGGCCGTCGGCTTGGGTCGCGCCGCTGAACCGCGTGCCAACCACGGTGACGGTGACCGCCGCGAGCGGTGCACCACTGCCCGCGTCTCTGACCGTTCCGGTCACGGAGCCGGTCTGGCGCGCACCCCGGCTCGTCCCGCCAGGATCCGTGACGAGCAAGATCTGACCGGTGCCGTCCAGCGTCGCTGCCACACCAGTGCCCTGCAGCAGCGTGTCCAGCGCCGTTTCCACGCTCACCGCGCCGAGCTGGAGCGAGACACGGCGGTTGAGCGGCACGACCCGTCGCGAATACGCGATGCGCACGCCGGTCTGCCGCGCGACGGCGTCGAGCGCGGCTTTCAGGGGCACGCGATCGAGCGCCAGACTCACCGTGCGGTCCAGCGGCGAGAGTGGATCGGCGTCCTGCAGGGCGACCGGCCGCACGCTGGCTTGGGCGGCGCACAGCCGCACCGGCGTGCCCGCCACGACCAGCAAACCCGCAACCGTGATCAGAAACCGCATACCGAGCCTCCCTCCTCTACTGCCGCGAATGAACGGGAACGAGCCGGACCGCGCGGTCGGCCCGCGTGAATCGCACGCCCAGCACTTTCGCCAAGGCCGTCACTGCCTCATCGGCCGATTCCGTCGTGAACGAGATCGTCAGCCGCTCCGCTGCCAACGACGGATCCGCGAGCTGGATGTCGAGGTCGTACCACCGTTCCAACTGCCCGAGGACGCTCGACAGTGGTGCATCGTCGAACCGCAGCGTCCCGCGCGTCCAGGCGAGGTAGTGCTGCAGCGAAACGCGGGTGGTGATCGTCGCGCTGCCGCTGGACTCGATCACGCCGCGCTCACGCGGCCGCAGCATCAGCACGGAATCGGCCGCCGCCTTGCCCCGCAGCGCCACCCGACCAGCGGCCACGACGACCTGCAGGGACCGCTCCTCTCGGTAGGCACGAACGTCGAACTCGGTGCCAAGATCCTCGGTCGTACCATGTGCGGTGCGAACGAGGAAGGGGCGCGCCGGATCGTGCCGTACGACGAAGTACGCTTCGCCTTCGAGCTCCACGGAGCGCACGACGCCGCCGTAGTCACGCGGCACCAGGAGTCGCGTGCCGACGCTGAGCAGCACGCGCGAGCCGTCAGGCAACGTGAGCGCCGCCCGCTGCCCGGGCGCGGTCGCGTACTCGCGTGGCGGTGCGGGCGGCGAACGGTGCGACCAGAGGGCGGCGCCGGCGACCAGGAGCGCGACCGCCGCGGCGATCCGCGCGGGCCACACCGTCGCCGTTCTCCAGCGACGTGGCAGGGGCCGATCCGTCGCTTGTGCGTGCAGCTGAAGCGTGGGAGCCCCCGGTGGCGCGGTACCGCGGCGCGCCCTGAGCAGCCGGCTGCGGGCGGCCCCGACGTCCCACGGCCGGGTGACGTCACCCGTGAGCCGCCAGACGGCGCGGAGCTCGTCCAAGAGCTCCCCCCGCGCCGGAGCGGCCGCGATCCACGCCTGGATCGCCGCGGCCTCTGCCGGCGAGCACTCGCCCTCAACGAATCGCAGCAGGTCGGATTCTTCGATCATGACACTAGGCCCCACTCAGAAAACCCCTGAATGGGCGACGAGTATGAAGCGCCGTTGGGGGACTAGAGCAGCCGGTAGCGGTGGCGGCTCGTGGGAGTGACGGGAGGAGCGAGGTGCGGCGCCAGCCGTTCTTTCAGCCGCACCGTCGCCCGCCACATCTGGGACTTCACCGTCCCGAGCGACACGCCCAGGCGCATGGCGATCTCCCGGTAGCCGAGCTGGTCGCGGCGGCGCAGCACGAAGATCTCGCGGCAGCGGCCCGGGAGCGCGGCGATCGCCCGCTCAACGGCGTCACCCAGCTCGCGGCGCAGACATTCATCCTCCGGGGAGTCCGCAACAGGTGGCTCTTCGTGGCTCGCGCGCTCGGTCCACGCTGCCACCACCCGCCGGTGCCGCAAGTACTTGAGCGCCCGGTTGCGCGCCGCGGCGTACAAGTACGGCCGGCTCAGTCGGTCTTGGTCACGCACGCCTCGTGTGTGCCAGAGCTGCAGGAACAGGTCGTGCACGATATCCTCCGCGGCTTCCGCCGACCCGACGAGGCGGAGGACGTACTCGCAGAGGTCGACGTAGCACGCCTCGAACGCCGACTCCCACGCTGCGGCTCCGGCGCGGGCCGACCCTGGCGCGGGTGCCGACAGCAGGTGACGGAAAGGGGGCGCCGACATGTGCGATGACGTGCCTCAAGTTCGAGGCCACATCGATTGTGTGTACTTGAGGTGGACGCGTCGTCCCGATGGGACAACGAATTAGCATCTCAGCCTGGCCGAGCGGAGCGACCGGCGCACAGGACGCCGTTGCGCCGGCGCCACAGGCCCAGCCCCCGGCGATGGCCGCTTACAAGATCGACAAGGTGGCCGTCCCCGAAACGCCGCCGGTCGTTGCCGTAATAACGGCGGTCCCGACTGCGAGCGCTCTGGCAAGCCCGTTCGGATCCACGCTCGCGATGAGCGGCTGCGCAGAGGCCCACGTGAAGGCCTGCCCCGGCACCGGGTTCCCGTTTGCGTCCTGTGCGACGGCCGTGAACTGCTGCGTGAGCCCGAGGCCGGCGAGCGTCGCCGTCGGTGGGCTCACCACGACGAACTTTACCACTTGAGCGACGGTGAGAGCTGCCCTCCCCGCCACGCCCGCAGCCGTCGCCGTGATCGTCGCGCTGCCGTTCGCGACCGCCGTCACGAGTCCGCCCGCGTCGACGCGTGCGACGAGCGGGTTGTCCGCGGTCCACGTGAATGCCTGTCCCGGGACAACGTTGCCGTTCGCGTCCTTCGCGACGGCGGTGAACTGTTGCGTCAGCCCGAGCGCGTCGAGCGTCGCGGTCGCCGGGCTCACGACCACCGAACCCACCGCCTGCACGACCGACAGCACGGCCGTCCCCGACACACCGGCCATCGTCGCCGAAATCGTCGCCACGCCGTTCGCGACCGCTGTGGCGAGACCGGTCACCGGGTCGATGGCAACTACCCCCGCGGGAGACGCCGACCAGGCGAACGTCTGACCCGGAACCACGTTTCCGTTGGCGTCTTGCGCCACCGCACTGAACTGCTGGGTGAGCCCGAAGGCGTCGAGCGTCGCGCTCGCTGGGCTCACCACGACCGATTTCACGATCTGCGCCACCGACAGGGTGGCGGTGCCTGACACCCCACCTGTCGTCGCCGTGATCGTCGTGATGCCGTTCGCCAGCGCTGTGGCGATCCCCGTCACCGGATCGATCGTGGCCACTCCCGCAGGCGCTGCCGACCAGGTGAAGCTCCGGCCGAGGATCACGTTGCCGTTGGCGTCCTGCGCGATTGCGGTGAACGGTTGCGCCAGCCCCAGGGCGTCGAGCGTCGCGGACGCCGGTGTAACCACCACCGAGGTGATGACCTGCGCCACCGAGAGGGTGGCGGTCCCCACCACGCCGGCCGCGGTCGCCGTGATCGTCACAGAGCCGGGCGCGAGGCCGGTCGCGAGTCCGGTCGCATCCACGGTGGCGATCGCTGGGTCCGACGAGCTCCAGGTGAACGTCTGGCCCGCGACCGGGCGTCCGTTCCCATCGAGCGCGACAGCGCCATACTGCTGCGGCAAATTGACGCTTGCGAGCGCCGCCGACGCCGGGCTCACCACCACGGACCTGACGATCTGCGCGACCGCAAGCGTCGCAGTGCCGGAGACCCCGCTTGCTGCGGCCGTGATAGTGGCGGTGCCGTTCCCGATCGCCGTCACCACACCGCTCGGATCCACGAGGGCGACCAGCGTGTTGTCGGACGTCCACGCGAACGGTTGCCCCGAGATGACGTTGCCGTTCGCGTCCCGGGCCGTGGCGGAAAAGCGCTGCGTGAGCCCCAGCGCATCGAGCGCCGCCGAGGCCGGTGTGACGACGACCTGCGCGACGGCGCCGGCCGACACCGCGAGCGTCGGCAGGGGCGACGTCGTCACTGGGTTGCCATCGATCGTCGCGCCGATCGTCAGGGCAGTTCCAGCGAGCATGCCTGTGAACGGCGCCGTGTACGTGCCGTCGCCGTGATCGGTCGTCGGTCCGATCACACCGGTGCTGGTCCCGCCCGTCGTAGTGAACACGACGGCGCGTCCGCCGGTCGTGACGCTGTTCCCGAAGGCATCCTTGGCTCGCAGGGTGAGCGTAGCGATCGCCCCCGACAACACACTCGCGGCGGACGCCGTCACGATGGACGTAACGGTCGAAACGGCTCCCGCGAGCGCGGTGGCGCTGAAGCTCGTGGCCGGCAGCCCGAGCGCACTGGCCTCGAAACCCTGCGACCCCGCGACGCTGCCGAGCGTCGCGACGGTCTGCGCATTGCCTCCCGTGTCCGACACCACCACCGAGTCGGCGACCGCGGCCCCCCCGCTCGTGAGGGCGCGGAACCGCACCGGAATCCCCTTCACGCCCAGCCCGTCGCCGGCCGTCACCCGCACCCGGAACGGCTGCGGCAACGCGATCCCCACGACGCCGCTCTGGCCGGCCCCGCTCACGACGCTCAGCACGGTGGGCACGGGGATGACCGTCACCGGGGTCGAGTCCGCCGCGCCGCTCGGCGCCCGAGCCCGCACCGTGAGCGCCGCCCGGGCGCTCGGCGCGCGGGCGAGCCCAGTCGCGTTTACACGTAACCCGGTCGTGTCGCTGCTGCTCCACGCCACGTAGAACGGCGTCACCGGCGCGCCGCTCGCGTCGCGTGCACTCACGCGAAAGCGAAACGCGTCCCCAAAGGTGAGCACGGTATCGCGCGGGGTGAGCGTCAGGGCGGTGACGGTACTGCCGGGCCCCGTGTACGTCACCGGGATCTGCTGCGGCGCACCCGGTCGCCCGGCCCGCACCTCCAGGGCTCGCGTGCCCGAGAACAGGGCGAAACCGCCGCCCCGCAGTTCCAAGTGCACGGTGAGGGTTTCCACCGTCGCTCGTAGCACCACGTCGGCCGCCAGACGGATCTGGGACGAGTCCGGATCGAAGAAGACGGTGAGCGCGCGCAGCGTGTCCGCCGGGCGCCGGATCACGACCAGGCGGATGGTGTCGGCGGTCAACCCAAAGGCGGCGAGATCGACCGTGGAGGTGACGACGGGCTGGACGGCGAGGTACGCCGCTCCCCCGCGCGCTGGGCCCACTGGGTCATCCCGGCAGGTGGCGAGCAGCAGGGGGAGGGCGGCCCCGAGCGCGAGCCGGGGCGGAGACCGACGCATGGCCGCGAAATGCTCCCGACAGGATCCTAGAAGAACTTATCCTCGATGATGACCGTGAGCAGCAGCGATGTCAGCACCGCCTTCCCCTGCAGCGGCGTCACGCTGGGGGGGGGATTCGAAGCGGTGGCTTGGAACCGGATCCACAGCTGCGATTTCGTGAACAGCGCGTTCAGGGCGGCCGAGATGTCGCCCCGGATCGTGTCCGCTGTCGTGCTCGTGCCCGACACGTTCTTCGTGGGGACAGTGAGCGCCAGGGCGGACGGGTTGAACGTGCCGGCGGAGTCGGCGGCGAGGTAGACCTGGAGGCCGATCGTGCCGGCGCCGGTGGCATTTCTCAAGTCAGCCGTCCCAAACGCGCGCACGCTGTCCACGAGGGATGAACCGACGCCGGGCAAATTGACCTTCTGGGGCGCGCTCGACGCGCTGGCGGAAACGCCCGCCGGCACGAAGTAGGACACGGTGTCCTTCCCGGTTCCCTGGAGGAAGCTGTACACGTCCACATTGAAGATGGCGCGGCCTTGTCCGCAGGCCGCAGCCACCGCTGCACTCAGGAGCAACACGCCGAGCCACTTCACCTTCATCCTGCCTCCCTAGTAGATCGAGAGCGACGTCGCCATCGTGATGCCGCGCTGGTTCGACAGCGAATTCGTGTGGGTCCAGAACCCGAGGTCCAGACCGAGCCCGCCGAACCGCAGCCCACCACCCCAGCCGAACTCCATGCGCTTGCGCTGGTCGCGCGCGACGCCGCCGCGGAGCACGAAGACACCGACGCGCTGCTCCCCGCCGACGTGCACGAGACTGCCGCGTCCAGTGTTCAGGACGTCCGCCCCGAGCGTCGTTTTGCCGACCGTGTAGGCCAGGTTGGCGATGTAGGAGACGGGGAGCTTAGTCTTGGTCTCGACGTGGTTTGGGCCGGGTCTGGAGTACGCTACTGAGGGCCCGGCGCCTGCGACCGTCGAGTCCTTGTAGAAGGCGGTATCCGTGCGCGTGTCAGGCCACGTGATGGTCGCGCCGATGTCGTTCACTCCGACGCCGATCTCGATCGGCCCCGTCACGAGCGCGAAGCCCACATCGCCGCCGACGCCGTGCCCCAAAGAGTTCCCTGCCTTGGAGTATCGGGTCACGGTCTGCGCCACGGGGTTCAGGGGCCTGGCGAAGATCGGGTTCCCAATGCTGTCGCCCGCGGTACCGTCGGTTCGGAAGTAGCCGACGCCGAGGTAGTAGTGCAGCGCGCCGCCGACGTACAGCCCCAGCGCCGTATCGCCTGCGATGCGACCTGCGTAGCTGACCGTGGGGGCCAGCCCGCCTTGCACCATCCCGTGGACAAGGACGTCATACGTTGTGTTATGCGCCGCCTGCTGCGAGTCGGCGAGGAAGCCCAGCAGCTTATCCCCGAGCTGGAATTGCAGCTCGTCGTGCAGCCACCCCATCACGCCCACCCGGACGCCCTTGATGTCGATCCCCGGATCCAATGGACGGCTCGAGGCACTGATGCCGAATTGATCCTGGGGCACCAGCGTAGCCGTCAGGCCGAGATTCGCTCGCAGCGAGTCCTTCCCGATCCCGAATACCACGTCGTTGGTGGGCGTCGGCGCCTTCTTCACCTCCAGAAAGAGCGGCAGGTTCAGAACCGTGTTGAGGACCAGGACCGGGTTGAACCCCGCGGAGTCGCGGTTGAAGGCCGGGTCCTTCGAGATGTGCGGGTGGTCGTGGAGGAACTGAACGAGGCCAAGCGGGATCGGGATGGTGAGCTTCGGCTGGCCCCGTTGCCCGGACCGAGCCGGGACGGCGCGGTAAGCCGCGTTAAAGCGGCGCAGGCTCGATTGCTCGAGACCCAGGCCGCCCATGCCGATCCGGCGGGCGTCGGTGAGCACTCCCTGGGCCCCGGCCGCGGTCGCGCAGCCGACGCCGAGTGCCACCAGTCCCGCGCCTACGAAGGATGGGCGCACGATCCTCCCCGAGAATGAGTGCCGACAAGGGTAACAATGTTCGTCAATTCCGACCGGCGCAGGCGTGACCCCGGTCACCAAGCTAAGCGGCGGCCTGGAAGGTGATCGTGACGGTGGTGCCGCTTCCCGCGACGCTCTCGAGCGCAATGGTCCCTCCCCAGCTCTCCGCGAGGCGCTTCGCGATCGCCAGGCCGAGCCCCGCCCCGCTCGAGGTGGTCGAAAACGCGGGCTCGAAGACGCGCGCGAGCGCGTCGGCCGGAATACCACGGCCGTCGTCCTCGACGGCCAGCCGTTGGCCGCGCTGGGACAGGCGTACGGTGACGCGGCGCGCGCCGGCATCGCGCGCGTTCTCGAGCAGGTTGACGAGCACCTCCTTCACTTCGTCTTTGCGCGCCAGGGCCGGCGCGCCGGCGTCACCTGCGACCTCGAAGCGAGTCGGTGCCTCGGCGCCGCCCAGCGCGTACAGCTGCACGACCTCGCGCGCGGCGGCGTGCAGGTCCACCGGCTCGAGCGGGAGCTGTTCCGCCGGCGGCGACGCGAACCGCGAGAACGCCCGCGCGATCGCGTCGAGCCGGTCGATCTCGGCGAGGATCCGCGCCGCCGTCTCCGCCAGCGTGGCGTCGAAGTCGCTGGCGCGCCCGGCGGCGCGGGCGCGCTGCAGGTGCTGGATGCCGAGACGGATCGGCGTCAGCGGGTTCTTGATCTCGTGCGCCACCTGGCGCGCCATCTCGCCCCAGGCCAGTACGCGCGCGGCGCGCGTCAGCGCGGTGGCGTCGTCGAGCGCGACGACGCAGCCATTTGGCGTGGGCCCGAGCGACGCGATTTGCACCCGGATCTGCCGGCCCTCCAAGTCGAACTCACGCTCCGCGATGCGCTCTCCTCCCCCGGTCCGACCGGCGGCGAGGAACTCGCCCACCGCGCTCCAGACCGGCTGCCACTCGGGCGACGCCATCTGCGGCAGCAGGCTCCCCGGCTCCAGCGTCGTCCCGATGAGCTCCCCGGCGCGTGGATTGGCCATCGTCACGCGCAGCCCCTCATCCACGGCGATGACGCCGGTCGCCACGTTTGCGAGCACCTGGGCGGTCCGCCGGCGCGCCTCCTCCAGCGCGGCTTGGCTGGTGTGCACGTCCGCCGCCATACGCTCGAACGCCGACATCACGGGCGCGAACTCTCGGAGGGCCCCGGGCGGGAACGCCGGAGGCGGCACACCGCGCCCCACGGCGACGGCCGCCTCCCGCAGCGCGGCTACCGGGCGAGCCAAACCGCGCGCCACCAGGCCGGCAAGGGTCACCGCGGCGACGAGGCCCACCAGCGTCGCGAGCAGGACGCCGAGCGCCAGGTCCTCCAGGCGCCGTCGCACCTGTTCGTCCTCGAGCAGGCGCGGCGCGGCGAGGATCGCTTGCACGCGCGGCGGCCCCGCCAGCACCACGTGGTAGCCGACGTGGATCGGCCTCCCTGCCGTGCGCCCGTCGGCGCTCAGGTCCAGCTCGTCTTCGAAGCCGAGCCGTACGAACACGGGCGGCACGAGGAACGGGTCCGCGAGCCCCAGCTCTTCGAGCACCGGCGCACTCGTGGCAATCGCCACGCCGTTCCGATACAGCCACAGGTTGGCGTCGAGCCGGTCGCCGAGCTCCTGCATCGCCCGTCCGAGGTTCGCCGCCCGGTCGGAGACGAGGGCCTCCGCGGTTCCCGCCGCGTCGCTCAGCGTCTGCCGGATCAGCAGGTCGCTGGCGCGCCGCGTCCCTTCCCCAAACCGGGCGAACAGCCAGGTCGCGAAAACAACCATCGGGACCACGAAGAACCCGGCGAGCGCCGCCGCCAGCCGCACGCGATAGCTCGTGCGCAGCGCGGCGAGCACGAGGGGCAGCCGCGGCCGCCATCCGTCAGCGAGCACCACGCTCGCGAGCCACACCGCCGCGAGCAGCACTACGTCAAGGATGACGACCAGGGCCCCGCGCTCGAGCAGCGCCCCCGGCCCCCCCAGGTCCACGCGTACGTGGACGTGCCGCACGCCGCCCGCCAGCTCGAGCCGCCGCTCGCCTCGGACCGACCAGTCCGTGCGCGTCCAGATCACCCGCGCGCTCTCGGCAGGTGGGCCCGGGCTCGGGAGCGACAACGAGATCGCGTACGGGGGCTCCACGCCGACCGCTCCCTGGAGGAACCGCGCCACCCGGTCCGGCGGGATGAGGAGGGTGCGCGGACCGACACCCACGGTCAGCACATCGCCCGAGGGCAGCGGCGTGACGAGCACATTGTGCACGCCCGGCACGCGCGGCAGGCGCTCGACCCGCGGGCCGCGCCGCGTGTCCGGAGAGCGTACCAGTGCCGCTATCAGCGGCGGCCGCAGGTCGAGGCGCGCCAGTCGCAGCTCGGCCACGGGATCGCCGGTCCGCGTCCATACCGCGAGACTCGCGGGATAGTCCTCGGCGGCGAGCGGGGACCGCAGCCAGAATGCGTACAGTTCTCCCGCCGTGTGCGGCGCGGGCGTCGGCAGCTCGAGCCCCATGCGCTCAAGCAACGCGACGGCGGCCGGGTCGTCCTCTCGACCCAACCCGGCAGCGTCACGCTCGGCGAGACCGAGGCGGCCTTCGACCGCCGCGCCCCAGGTGACGAGCGCGGCGGCCGTGCCGGCAACGGTGGCGATGCCGCTTACCGCCCAGCGACTCGGCGCCGGTACCACCACGCCCACGAGCGCCGGGAGCCAGACGAACGTGTACCACTCGGGCCAGGCGCCGTACGGTTGCCACAGCCAGAGACCGGCGAGCCCCGCAAGCACGGCCCACGCGCAGGCGGCTGGGAGGGTCCATGGCACGCCCCGCGGCTCCTCGGTGCCGCGCACCAGCGCCGCGGCCAAGAGCACGAGCGCCATGCTGGCGGCTGCCACCGCGACCTCCCACGAGCCCCACAGCCCGAAGCTCACGCCGCCGGCGGGCGGCGCGATGCCCCGACCGAGGTAGCGCACCAGGTACGGTGCCGTCAGGACGAGGACCGCCGCCGCGCACGTCGTCCACCAGCGTCGCGGCACGCCGCGACGCCACAGCACCGACGCCGCGAGCAGCAGCACGAGCCCGAGCACCGCCAGCGATCCTGCGGACGCGCTGAACACGCCGAGCATCGGGCGATAGAACACCGCGGGCGAGAACAAGCTCGCGCGCGGGAGCGACGGCCCGAGCGGGGCCCGCAGCAGGCACCAAGCCGCGGCCAGCATGACGCTCGCGCGCCACCGTCCGGGGGGCGCGGCGACAAAGAGGAAGAGGAGCGTAGCGCCGAGCGCTGCGCCGGCGCGTCCAGCGACGCCGTGCAGCGCGTCGAGCTTCGCGTCGCCCTGGGATGGCGGGACGGGCTGCACGCTGAACAGGGTGCGGCCGTCGGGGGTGGTGTAGTCGAAGACGGTGGAATCGCGAGGGGCGAGGTGTGGCGTGTAGAACCGCAGTGTGACGCCATGGCGGCGCGCGAACAGCGCGCTCACCGCCCCGTCCCGGTCGCGCGCGGCCGGCGCGGCGTCGATCAGGACCGAGCCCACGGCGGTGCCGCCGGCTTGTGTCTGGCGCCGGGCCTCGAGCGACACGTAGAATGGGGTGATGACGGCGCGCAATGTGTCGCTCGAGGCTACCGTGTCCCGGGCAGGAACGAACCGGTGGCGGCCCGCCCAGGCCAGCGGCTCGCCGTCGCGTCCGAGGATCACCGCGCCCCGCTCCACGCCCGGCGCCTGGCCTGGAGCCCGCAGCGCGTCTGCAAGCAGCGCGAACTGTGCCTCCCGCGGCAACAGGGCGGCCGTCATCGCGCGCTCGGCGAGGCGCCGGGCTTCGGCCACCGCCGCCGCGAGCACACCCTGCAGCTCGCTGGAGTCCCGCGGGATCCGCCCCGCCCGCACCTCGGGCCAGCAGCACTCGATGCGGCGCATCTCGAGCGTCCCGGCTACGAGCACCACGCCGAGTGCCACGCTCGCGAGCGCTGCCAATCCTGGGGCGACGCCCCGGGGAGGCCGCATCACCCAGGCGACCGCGCTGGCCAGCGCCGCCGCCCCGGCTGCCCAAGCCCAGCCAGCGCCGCCGCCGCGCTGCAGCCACTCCGCGGCGGCCACGACGGCGGCGCAGCCCGCGATCAGGACATGAGGGCGCCGCGCCATCTCAAGACTCTCGTTACGGACGAGGTCCGTTTCATCCTCGAGCGCGATTCCCGCCTCCTCGTCCCCGTGGGCACCTGCGAGCAGCACGGCCCCCATTTGCCGCTGGGATGCGATACCATCATCGTCGAGCGCCTGGCCGATGATCTCTCGGCCGCCTTCGACATCCTGCGTGCACCCACGATCGAGTACGGTGTGAACACCGCCACCGAGCGGCCGTACGCCGGCAACGCGACCGTGCGCCGCAAGACCCTGCATCGCTGGATGAACGACCTGCTCGGCTCGTGGGAACAAGCCGGCGTTGACGCGTTCATCATCCTCACGGCGCACGGCCACGATCCGCACCAGGAGGCGCTTTCGACCCTGCGCACGCGGCGGGCCCGAGTCTTCACGGTGGACGTTTTCGCCCTCGACTTCGCCGGCCACCTCGCAGACCCGGAGGGCCCGATGCACGGCAGCGAGCTCGACACGTCGCTGCTACTCTACCTCGCCCCGCAGCTCGTACGGATGGAGCGCGCCCAGGACTTCGTCCTGCCGCCGCGCCAGAGCGCGCGGTACCGCCGCGCGATCGGGTCGCTCCCGGAGCTGTCCCCCGGCTCGCTCGGCCGGCCCACGCTCGCCACCCGGGAGAAGGGCGAGCGCCTGTATAAGATGATTTACGAGCGGATCGCGACGCGAGTGCTCGGCGCCCCCCTCCAGGTACCCCCGATTCCATGAGTGCCCTGCTGCTCGTGCTGGCCGCGCTCCAGGCGCCGCTCGACGAGGGCACGCTCCTCGTCCGTCAAGATACCGCGGAGATCGGCCGCGAGGCGTTTCGGTTGTCGGCGGCGCGCGGCCCGGGCTGGACGCTCGCCTCCACCGTCCGCTACGACCGCAACCGACCCATCGTGGTGCTCAATCCCATCCTGGAGATCGGCGCCGACTCGCTGCCGGCGACCCTGGAGTTCTCGGTAGCCGACCCTCGCGACCCACTCCGTATCCTGGGCCAGCTGGCGCGCGGCCGGTTCACGGTGCGGCTGCTCGGGCGTCGCACCGAACGCGCGCGCGAATTCCCCGCCTCGGGACGGGTCGTGGTGCTCGACGACTCCGTGTTCGCACTGTACGTGCTCGCCGCATGGCACGCCGGTCCGAGCCCGGTGCCGGTGACCGCAATCTTTGCCCGGGCCGGGCGGCGCGAGGTGCTCGTCGTGCAAGACCAGGGCATCGAGGCCACGACCGTGAACCGCGATCCCGCGTCGCTGCGCCACGTCACGGTGACGGGCGGCGCCAACCAGTTGGTACATCTGTGGCTGGACCGGGCGGGGCGGCTGCTCAAGATCGAGGTGCCTGCGAGCCGCCTTAGCGCGGAGCGCACGCCGGCCTCCTGAGCCCTTCGACAGGAGCGCCTCGCGGGTTAGATTCCCGCCCTGTCGGTAATCGTCAGTCGCAAGTCGAAACCCCTAACGTGCGGCCCGCGTATGAGGTGACGACCTCACGACCGGTCCAAGGGAACCCTATGAAGCGCCTGCTGTTGTCCGTCGGGCTCGCCGTCTGTCCGGCCCTCTCAGTCACTCAGCAACCCACCACCGCGAACCTCTCTCTCGCCGACGCCCTGGCGTTGGCGCGCGCGCACAACCCGCTGTACCGGCAGGCGCTCCATGACCGCGCCCCAGCCGGCTGGGCGGCTCGCAACGCGTGGTCCAGCACCTTTCTGCCGACGCTCACCGCCTCGGGCGGCCTCGGCTACTCGGGGTCCGGCCAGCAGCGGTTCCTGACGGCCAACTTCTCGCAGAACGTTTCGACGTTGTCGTCGAGCTACGGCCTGTTCCTCGACTGGGGGCTGAACGGGCAAACGCTCACGCAGATCCCACTCAAGCACGCCCAGCTCAGCGCGGCCGACGCGGATGTGGCCGGCGCCGAGTCGAACCTCGTCACGGGCGTGACCCAGCAGTACCTGAGTGTCCTGCAGGCGCGCGACAACGCCGAAGTGGCGCGCCGGGAGCTCGACCGGAACGAACAGTTTCTCAAGCTCGCGCAGGCGCGCTATGACGTGGGCCGCGCATCGTTGATCGACGTCCGCCAGGCGCAGGTAGCGCGCGGGCAGGCGGAGGTCGCGTTGCTGCGGGCGCAGACCGGGCTCCAGCTCGAGAAGCTGCGGCTGTTCCAGCAAATCGGCGTCACGCCGCCCGTCGACGTCGCCACCGTGCAGCTCACCGACACGTTCGCGGTCCAGACGCCGGCGTGGCAGCTCGGCGACCTGCTGACGATGGCCGAGGCCCAGAACCCCGCGCTCAAGGCACTGCGGGCGCGCGAGGGCGCCGCCAGCTGGGGCGTTCGTGCAGCCACGGGCGCGTACACGCCGAGTGTCTCGGTGTCGGCCAGCTGGTCGGGGTTCACGCAGAAACTCTCTGACATCAACCCGACGATCGCGGCCGAGTCGGCGAGCGCGGCCGCGAACATGGCCGCATGCCAGTACGAGAACACCGCCTGGTTGAATGCCGGACAAACTGCGCTCCCCTGCGGCGCGCTCGCGTTCACACCCCAGCAGGAGCAGGCGATCCGCGACCAGAACGCGGCGTACCCGTTCAACTTTACGCCGCAGCCGTTCCAGGCGCGCCTGACGATCAGCATCCCGCTGTGGAGCAACTTCTCCCAGCCGCTGCAGGTGTCGCAGGCGAAGGCGCAGCAGCAGGACCTGGAGGAATCGGTGCGGGCGCGTGGGCTGCAGGTGCACACGGACGTGAGCCAAGGGTACCTCACGGTCACGACCGCGTACCGGACCATCGCCATCCAGGACACGAACCGCACGGCGGCGCGCGAGCAGTTGCAGCTCGCCACCGAGCGCTATCGCGTCGGCTCGGGGACGTTTTTCGAGCTGCTGGACGCGCAGGTGGCGCAGCTGCGGGCGGAGAGTGACTATGTGAACGCCGTCTACGACTATCACAAGGCGGTCGCCGCGCTCGAGGCAGCGGTGGGCCGGCCGCTGCGGTAATGAGAGGACCCGACAGACATGTCTAAGCGCAACAAAGTGCTGGTGGGCACGGGCGCCGTCGTGCTGATCGCTGCACTCGTGGTGATCAGCGCCGGCGCCCGACGCGACCGCGGCGCGGAGGTCCGCTTCGAGAAGGCGAGCCGTCGCGACCTGGTCGCCGCCGTCACCGCGAGCGGCAAGATCCAGCCGAAGAAGAAGGTCGACATCTCGGCCGACATCACGGGGCGCATCACCAGGATCGCGGTGCGCGAGGGCGACCTGGTCACCAAGGGGCAGTTCCTGCTCCAGATCGATCCGACCATCTACCAGGCGAACCTGCAGCAGGCCGAGGCGACCCTCGCGTCGTCGCAGGCGGCGGCGGTCCAGGCCAAGGCCAACCGGGACCAGGCCGACCGCGCGTTGGGGCGCACCAAGGAGCTGCACACCCAGAACCCGAACCTGGTCTCGCAGGAGCAGCTGGAGCAGGCCCAGACGGCGTTCGACATCGCGGAAGCGAATCTGACCGCGGCGCAGCACCAGGTGGACCAGGCGCGCGCCGCGGTGCGATCCGCCAGTGACAACCTCCGCAAGACGACGCTGCTCGCGCCGATGGCAGGCCGCGTGACGCGGCTCTCCGTCGAGGAAGGGGAGGTCGCCGTCCCAGGGACGTTCTCGAAGGACGTCGGCCTGCTGCTGACGGTCTCCGACCTCTCGGTGATCCAGGTGAAGGTCAACGTGGACGAGACCGACGTAGTGCGGCTGCATTTGGGGGACTCGGTGGAGGTGACGATCGACGCGTTCCCCGACACCACGTTCACGGGGCGCGTGACGAAGGTCTCCAACAGCGCGATCCTCACGGCCGCGGCGTCGACGCCCGGCACCAATACGCAGGCGGTCGACTACCAGGTTGAGATCACCCTGACCAACCCGCCCGCCGACGTGCGCCCGGACCTCTCGGCCACGGCCCGGATCGTGACCGACACGCGCAAGCAGGCGCTCTCGATCCCGATCATCGCGCTCACGGTGCGCGAGAACAAGCCGCTGTCCACAGAGAACCGGCCGGTGGACACCGCGACTGCGCACAAAAAGAAGGAAGCCGAGGGGGTCTTCGTGGTGGACAAGGGGACCGCGACGTTTCGGCCGGTCAAGGTCGGGATCGCCGGAGACGAGTACTTCGAGGTGCTCGACGGCCTGAAGGAGGGCGAGACGATCGTCGCCGGGCCCTACCAAGCGATCCGCGACTTGAAGGACGGCGCCCGCGTGCGCGCGCTGAAGCAGGCCGCGGATACGGCGAAAAAGATCGTGAAGAAGATCGCATGACGGCCCTGCAGTCGTTCCGGACGGGGGACACCCCGCTGCCCGACATCGTGATCCTGACGCACAAGCTCGCCCGGGATTACGACATGGGGGGCGAAGTGGTGCGCGCCCTGCGCGGCGTGAGCCTGCAAATCCGCAAGAACGAATACGTCGCCGTCATGGGGCCGTCGGGATCGGGCAAGTCGACCCTCATGAACCTGGTCGGCTGCCTGGACACGCCGACGGCGGGGGAATACTGGCTGAACGGGCAGAAGGTGAGCGATTTGTCCGACGACGCCCTGGCTCGCATTCGCAATAAAGAGATCGGCTTCGTGTTCCAGACATTCAACCTGCTGCCCCGGGCGACGGCGCTGCACAACGTCGAGCTGCCGCTCATCTACGCGGGACTGCCCGCGCGCGAGCGACGCGAGCACGCCGCGCGGGCGCTCACCAGCGTCGGGCTGGGCGACCGGATGGATCACCGGCCGAACGAGCTGTCGGGCGGCCAGCGGCAGCGGGTGGCGATCGCGCGCGCCCTGGTGAACGCGCCGTCGATCCTGCTGGCTGACGAGCCCACCGGGAACCTCGACTCGGCCACCAGCGCCGAGCTGATGCAGGTGTTCGGCGACCTGCACCGCCAGGGCCAAACGATCGTCATGGTCACCCACGAGCACGACATCGCGGCCCACGCGGCCCGCGTCGTCACGCTGCGCGACGGAGTGATCGCCACCGACCAGCTGCAGGCCGCCTGAGTGCACTTCCTCGAAGCGATCCGGCTGGCGCTCCAGACCATCCGCGCACAGAAGCTGAAGAGCGTCTTCTCCGCCATCGGCGTGTTCATCGGCGTCACGTTCCTGATCGGCGCGTGGTCGATCGTGAACGGGATGAATCGCTACATGACCGAGAAGTTCGCCGGGACCCTGGTGGGCGTGAACACGTTCCACCTGCGCCGCTCGCCGAACGTGACCTTCGATGTCGAGGACTCGGTGTGGCGGGCGTGGCGCCGCCGCCCCCGCATCAAGTTCGCGGACGCGACCGCGGTGACCCTGGGCCTGACGGTGCCGACGGTGACGGCGTGGTATTCCGAGGGCCGGGGCAGCGTCGAGTACAACGGCAAGGTCGCCAAGGACATCACGCTCGAGGGCGCGACCGAGCGCTACTTCGACATCATGAACTTGAAGATCGCCGACGGCCGCGCCTTCACGCCGCAGGAGTCGAAGGCCGGCACCACAGTGGTCGTGCTGGGCTACGACCTCGCCCAGAAGCTGTTTCCCGACGTGAACCCGGTCGGCCACAGTGTACGGATCCACGGCCTCCCGTACCGGGTGATCGGCGTGGTCGAGCGTCAGGGAAACCTGCTCGGCATCTCGCTCGACAAGTTCGTCGTTGCCCCGGCGCTGTCGCCCATCCAGCGTGACGTCAACCCCCCAGGCGTCGTAGACGCGCTGATCGTGAAGGCGAATTCCGAGCCCGAGATGCGCGAGGCGATGGACCAGACCGAAGCCGTGATGCGCAGCCGGCGGCACCTGCGTCCCCGCCAGGATGACAACTTCGCGATGGAGACGTCCGAAGGCGTCTTGGACTTCTGGAAAAAGTTGAGCCGCATTCTCTATGCGGTCGGGCCGGGCCTGGTGGGCATCGCGCTCGTGGTGGGCGGCATCGTGATCATGAACATCATGCTGATGGCGGTGGCCGAGCGGACCCGGGAAATCGGGATCCGGAAGTCGCTGGGGGCGCGGCGGCGCGACATCCTGCGTCAGTTCCTCGCCGAAGCCACCGCGCTGGCGACGGTGGGCGCGAGCCTCGGCATCGTTACCGGGATCGCGTTATCGATGCTGCTGCAGGCCCTCAGCCCGCTGCCGGCGTCCGTCTCCCCGTTCTCCATCGTGCTCGGCGTGGTGGTGGGCGGCGGCGTGGGGATCGTCGCCGGCGTGTATCCCGCCAGCCGCGCCGCGCGGCTCGATCCCATCGCCGCGCTGCGGCAGGAGTGACCGCGTGACGCCATTGCTCGAAGGTGTCGGCATCGCGCTCGAATCGCTCCGCGCCCACAAGGCCCGAGCCGCCCTCACGATCCTCGGCGTGGCGATCGGTGTCATGGTGGTGATGGTGATCGGGGCCATCGTCAGCGGGTTCAACAAGGGCGTGGCGGACATGCTGGAGCAGTCAGGACCAAAGACGTTCTGGGTGGGGCGGTTCTTCGCGGGCGGTGTCGTCATCTCCGACGGCTCGGACGAAATGAGCCCGTGGCGCCACAACCCGCCGATCTCGCTCGCCGACGCCCAGGCCATCGCGCGCCTGCCCTCGGTGAGCTGGGTGGCCCTGGACGAGGGCGGGCAGGCGGACGTCACGTTCGGCGCGAAGACCCAGCACAGCGTGCGCATCTTTGGGCGGAGCGCGGCGTGGCCCAACGTCGCCGGCGGAGACGTTTCCCCAGGGCGTTCCTTCACCGAGGTGGAGGACGCAGCCGCCGCGCAAGTCGTCGTCGTCAACCAGAAGCTGGCCGAGCTGCTGTTCGACCAGATCGACCCGGTCGGCCAGCGCATCCGCATCCAGGGCGTCCCGTACACCGTCATCGGCGTGTTCAACCCGCCGCCGCAGCTGTTCGGGGGCCAGCCGTCGGCCGAAGCGATCGTCCCGCATGGCGCCCTGATCAAGTACGTGCGCTATTGGAAGGGCTGGATGGACTTGCTGGTCGGCCCCGCCCCGGCCGCGACGACGGCTGAGGCGATGGAGGACGTCACCGAGGCGTTGCGGCTGCGACGTCATCTGCGCCCGGGCCAGGACAACAACTTCGCGGTCGTGAGTCAGGAGAAGTTCCTCGAGAACCTCAACAGCATGACCCTGATCATTCGGTTCGTGCTGTTCATTCTGTCCGCCGTCGGGTTGATCGTGGGCGGCGTGGGGGTGATCGCGATCATGATGATCTCGGTCACCGAGCGCACCCGCGAAATCGGGGTGCGCAAGGCGCTGGGAGCGACGCGGCGCGAGATCCTGTGGCAGTTCCTCGTCGAGGCGGCCACGCTCACCCTCGTCGGCGGCGTCGTGGGAATGATCGGCGGCGGCCTCGCGGCCGTCGGTCTGGCCGTAGCGACGCCCATCCCAGCGCACGTGCCGCTCGCCTCGGTCGTGGTGGCGTTGATCGTCGCAGCGCTGACGGGCGTCCTGTTCGGGCTCTATCCGGCGAGTAAAGCGGCGCGGCTCGATCCGGTCGAGGCGCTGCGATACGAATAGATGGCCTTCTTCGAGGCCGTCCGCCTCGCCTTGCAGACCATCCGGGCGCAGAAGCTGAAGAGCGCCTTTTCCATCATCGGCGTGTTCATCGGCGTGATGTTCCTCATCGCCGTCGTCTCCGTCGTGCAGGGGATGAACCGCTACATGACGGACAAGTTCGCCGGCACGATCCTCGGTGTGAACACGTTCCGGCTGCGTCAGTTCCCCGACGTGCAGCTCGGCAACATCACGGACTCGACGTGGCGGGTGTGGCGCCGGCGCCCCCGGGTGACCTACGACGACGCGCAGGCCGTGGCGCGCGGCGTGACCATCCCAGTGCTCGCGGCGTGGGAGTCGAGCACCCGGGCGGCGCTCACCGCCGGCCGGAAGCAGGCGAAGGATGTGCAGGTCACGGCGGCCACGGAGCCGTATTTCGACATCCGTTCCCTCCGGCTCGAGCAGGGCCGCGCCTTTACCGCTCAGGAGGTGGAGGCCGGCGTGCCGGTCCTCGTGCTGGGACATGAACTCGCGAACAAGCTGTTCGAGGGCCAGGACCCGATCGGCCGCGAGGTCAAGATCTTTCAGCTCCCCTACCGGGTGATCGGGGTCGTGGAGAAGCAGGGCAACCTGTTCGGGCTGTCGCTCGACAAATTCGCGGTGGCGCCGGCGAACGCGCCGCTCAAGCGCTACGTCAATCCGCCGCGCGTGGTGGACGCACTGGCGGTGAAGGCCAACTCGCAGCCCGAAATGCGAGAGGCAATGGCGCAGGCTGAAGCGATGATGCGGAGCCGTCGGCACCTGCGGCCGCGCCAGCCGGACGACTTCGCGTTGGAAACTGCGGACGAGGTGCTCGCTTTCTGGGGCAAGATCAGCCGTGTGCTGTTCGTCGCGCTCCCGGGCCTGGTCGCGATCTCGCTGGTCGTGGGCGGGATCGTGATCATGAACATCATGTTGATGGCGGTGGCTGAGCGCACGCGCGAAATCGGCATCCGAAAATCGCTCGGTGCCCGACGGCGCGACATCCTGCGGCAGTTCCTGATCGAGGCCGCCACCCTCGCGACCGTGGGCGCCGCCGGCGGCGTCGCCCTTGGACTCGCGCTCGCCGGCGCCGTGGCGGCGACCACGCCGGTCCCGGCCGCCGTCGCGCCCTGGTCGATCGCGGTCGGCGTGGTGCTCGGCGCCGGCGTGGGCATCATCGCCGGCGTGTATCCGGCAAGCCGTGCGGCTCGCCTCGACCCGATCGCCGCCTTGCGGCACGAGACATGACCGGCCTGTTCGAAGGGGTCGGCATTGCCCTCCACTCGTTGCGCAGCAACAAGTGGCGGGCCGTGCTGACCATCCTCGGCGTCGCCATCGGCGTGATGGTCGTGATGGTGATCGCCGCCATGATCAGCGGGATCAACCGCAGTGTCTCGAACATCTTTGAGTCGATCGCGCCGCGCACTTTCCTCGTGTGGCGCTTCTTCCAAGCGGGGGTCAACGTGTCGGATGGCTCCGATGACTCGAGCCCCTGGCGCCGCAACCCACCGATCAGCGAGATCGAGGCCGACCGCATCGCCCTGCTCCCTTCTGTGCGCTACGTCACTCGGCGTGACGAGAGCTCCGCAACGGTGGAGTTCGCCGACCTGCGGCTCGAGTCGGTCAACGTGGCAGGGTTGTCCGCCCAGTGGGTGGAAGTGAACGGCGGCGACGTCTACCCGGGGCGCACCTTCACGCGGCTCGAGGACCTCGCCAACAGCCCCGTGGCCGTGATCAACCGGAAGCTGGAAGACCAGCTGTTCCGCGGGCGCGATCCGATCGGTCAGTCGATCCGCGTCGCCGGCGTACCGTTCACCGTGATCGGCGTGTACACCCCGCCTCCGAACCTCTTCAGCGGCAGCACGCCGCCCTTCGTCGGGATTCCGCACGGCGCGTTCGCCAAGCACGTGCCCTACTTCAAGGGGTGGATGCGGCTCGCGGTCGCGCCGGCGCCCAGCTACAGCCAGCAGCAGGCGATGGACGAAGTGGTCGCGACGCTGCGCTCGCTCCGAGGCATGAAGCCCGGCCAGGAGAACACCTTCTCGATCGTAACGCAGGACAAGCTGCTCGACTCGTGGAACCAGGTCACAGGGATGTTCTTCCTCGTGATGCTCGTGCTGTCGTCTATCGGGCTGATGGTAGGGGGCGTGGGCGTCGTCGCGATCATGACGATCTCGGTGACGGAGCGCACCCGGGAGATCGGCGTCCGCAAGGCACTCGGGGCGACGCGGCGCGCCATCCTGTGGCAGTTCCTGGTCGAGGCCTCCACGCTGACCCTGGTGGGCGGCGCGGCTGGGATGCTAGTGGGCGGCTGCCTCGCGTTCACCATCTCCCGCGTCACGCCGATTCCGGCACACGTGCCCGTGTGGTCCGTAGTCGTCGCGCTCGGTGCCTCCGCCTTCACGGGGATCGGATTCGGGCTGTACCCCGCCAGCCGGGCCGCGCGGCTCGATCCGGTAGAAGCGTTGAGATACGAATAGCTGACGGCTGACGGCCGAAAGCGCCGTCAGCCATCAGCCGTCAGCTCGAACCCCTGGACCGGCCGTTGTTACATTTCCGGCGCCATGCAGCTCACCGAAGCCGTCCTCCAGGCGCTCAAGACCGCGTGGAGCCACAAGCTCCGCTCGTTCTTCACGCTGCTCGGGATCATCGTGTCGGTCGCGTTTCTGGTGGCGGTGGTCGCGGTGATCCAGGGGATGAACGCTTACGTACGCGAGAACCTGACGGGTGCGATCGTCGGCGTGAACGCGTTTCAGGTCCGGCGCGAGCCCATCAAGTTCGGTTTCATCGACGATGAGGAGTGGCGCCAGATCCAGCGCCGTCCGATCATCGCTCCGGAAGACGTCGCCTACGTGCGCAAGGCGCTCCCCGACGCCATCGCGATCGCGCTGCAATCCGGCTGGCCCACGCCCATGACCGATGTGCTGTGGCGCAACAAGACCGTCGGCGATGTCTTGATCTTCGGCGTCACGGCTCCATTCCAGCTGGTGCAGGACTACGAGTTCGAGGCCGGGGACCCGCTCAGCGACGTCGACGTGCACGAGCGCCGGCCGGTAGCGATCCTGGGCTTCGACGTGGGGCACAAGCTGTTCGACACGCCGGCGCTCGCGATCGGCCAGAAGGTGCGCATCCATGGACAGCAATTCACCGTCAAAGGCGTGATTGCGAAGAAGGGTACCGTGCTCGGGCAGTCGTGGGACGGCTTCGTGATGCTGCCGCTCACCACGTTCGAGGCGCTCTATGGCCGCCGGCAAACGACCGTGATCTCCGTCAAGATGCCGACGGCGACCGCGGTCGCCGATGGGATGGTCCGCGCGGAGGAGGCGATGCGGGTCGCCCACCGGCTGCGGCCCGGCCAGGGAGACGATTTCGCCGTCGACACTGCCGAGGGACTCGTCGAGTTTTGGAAGCGACTCACCAGGGTCTTGTTCACGGTCGTGCCCACGGTCGTCGGCATCGGCATCGTCGTGGGCGGGATCGTGATCATGAACATCATGCTGATGAGCGTGAACGAGCGGACCCGCGAAATCGGCATCCTCAAGTCGGTAGGCGCCCGCCGCCGCGACATCCGCCGCCAGTTCCTCGCCGAGTCCGTCACGCTGGCGCTGCTCGGCGGCCTCCTGGGGGTGCTGGGCGGCGCGGCCATCGCCGCGCTCGTCGATCTGCTCTCGCCGCTCCCGGCGCGCGTCACCACGTGGTCCGTGGCCGTCGCGCTGGCGCTGGGCGCGACCGTCGGCGTCCTGTTCGGCGTGTATCCCGCGGCGCGCGCGGCGCGACTCGATCCGGTGGTGGCGTTGCGGGCCGAATGAAGCTGCATTCGCTGGGCGAGGGGATGGCCATCGCGGTCGAACAGCTCCGCGCCAACAAGCTCCGCTCCGCGCTCACGATCCTTGGGGTGGTGATCGGCGTCGCCACGGTCATGGCGATGGCCTCGATCGTCCAGGGTATCCGCGAACAGATCGTCAACACGCTCGAGGTCGTGGGCCCCACGACGTTCCGCATCTTGCGGTTCTTCTCGCAGACGCCCCTCAACCCCGACGCCCTGCCCCGCGAGGTTCGCATCCGCCCCGTGCTCAAGCCCCAGGAGGCCGAGGCCATCGCGCGGCTGCCGGAAATCCACTACGCGGCGATCTGGTCGGTGGTGTTCGAGCGGCTCGAGTATCAAGGCGTGCGTACCCAGGTGGTCACGGTGTACGGGGCCGACGATCGCTTCATGGAGATCCTCGGGGGCGGGATCCTCGAGGGACGCTCCTTCACTGCGCCGGAAGCCGGGGGCGGCGAGGCCGTGGTGATCCTGGAGCGCTCGGCCGCCGAGCGGGTGTTCGGCCGGATCGATCCCGTGAGCCGCTATCTGCGCGTCGGCGGCCGGCCGCTCCGGGTGGTGGGCATCTGGCAGCGGCCCGCCAACATCTTCGAGCCGCCAGGCCAGGAGATCGCCGCCATCGTCCCGTTCGCCACCGGCCGCCGCCTGTACCGCTACGACGAGACCAGCGCCTTGATCATCCTCGTCAAGCCCCGGCCCGACGTGCCGCTCGGCGTGGCGATGGACGCCGCGACGCTGCAGCTCCGCCGCATGCGCGGCCTGCGGACCGGCGAGCCGAACAGCTTCGATATGATCACCTCCGATCAGGTTCTGGGGGTGTTCGACAAGCTCACCGGCGCCTTTTTCTTCGTGATGCTGGTGCTCTCGAGCGTGGCCCTCATGGTCGGTGGCATCGGCGTGATGGCCATCATGATGGTCTCTGTGACGAGCCGGACTCGCGAGATCGGCATGCGCATGGCTGTCGGCGCCACGCGGCGCGAGATCCTGTGGCAATTCCTGGTAGAAGCGGCGACGCTGACCTTCAGCGGCGGCCTGTTGGGCATCGCCTTGGGCCTGACCACGGGTGAAGGCATCAAGGCGCTGTTCCAGTTCGAGACCTCGGTGCCGGTGTGGAGCGCGCTCGTCGCGTGCGCGGTATCGATCCTGATCGGAATCGTATTCGGGATCGCGCCGGCAGCGCGGGCGGCGCGGCTGGATCCGGTGGAGGCGTTGAGACACGAATGAGTGACACCGTCGACCTTCTTGCCATCGCCGCGCATCGCGACGACGTGGAGTTGACCTGCGGCGGCACACTCGCCAAGGCCGTCCGCGCAAGCCATCGCGTCGGCATCATCGATCTCACCCAAGGGGAAACCGGGACGCGAGGCGATGCCGCGACGCGCGCCGCGGAAGCCGAACGCGCCGCGCAAGCCCTCGGCGTGCACCTGCGGCTCAACGCCGGGCTCCCCGACGCCCACCTCCGGAACGACGAGCCGTCGCGCGCCACGCTCGTGGAGCTCATCCGGGCGACGCGTCCGCGCGTGGTGATTCTCCCCTTCCCTGTCGGCCGGCATCCGGACCATCGGATCGCCTCCGAGCTGGGGCGTGACGCGTGCTACCTCGCCGGGCTCGCCAAGTACGGCGGCGCCGGCGCCCCTCACCGCCCGTTCAAAATCCTGCACGCGCTCGCGTACCGCGAAGATCCGGTCAAGCCGACGTTCGTGGTGGACATCTCGGACTGCTTCGAGGCGAAGATGCAGGCGATCCGCTGCTACGCGTCGCAGTTCGACGGGGCGAAGGCGGCGGGAGAGATCTTCCCGACCGGGCAGGACCTGTACGAGCTGATCCGCGTGCAGTCGGCCCACTACGGCTCGCTCATTCGGCGGCCCTACGGCGAGCCGTTCTTCTGCCAGGAGACGCTGGAAGTGCAGGACGTGCTGCAACTTGGCGTGCGGTCCCTGTAGCCTGTAGATTTTCCGGACATGGCCAAGCGCCTGGTGTATCTCGACAACGCCGCCACCACCCCGGTACGGCCCGAAGTGTTGGAGGCGATGCTTCCCTATCTCGGGAAGGCCGCCTTCGGCAACCCGTCGTCGGCCCATCGGTTCGGCCGGACGGCCCGCGCCGGCGTCGAGGAGGCAAAGCGCTCGGTCGCCGCGGCTCTGGGGGCGGGGGTCGAGCCGGGCCAGGTGATTTTCACCTCGGGCGGCACGGAGGCGGATAACCTGGCCGTCATCGGGTCTGCGCTGGCGGCGCGCGACCGCGGCGGGCCGTTCCGCGTGGCGGTGAGCGCCACGGAGCACAAGGCGGTGCTCGCCGCGGCGCACGCGGTGCGGCACCTGGGCGGCGAGGAGATCATCCTTCCCGTGAGCGCGTCCGGTGTGGTGGAGGAAGCGGCGGTCGAGGCGGCGCTGGCGCGCGGCGTGGCCGTGGTCAGCGTGATGTGGGTGAACAACGAGGTCGGCACGATCCAGCCGGTGGCGGCGCTGGCCGAGCGATGTCGCGCGGCGCGCGTCTGCTTCCATGCGGACGCCGTCCAGGCGTTCGGCAAGGTCCCCGTCTCGCTCAGGGACGTCGGCTGCACCCTCATTACCATCTCCGGCCATAAGATCGGCGCCCCGAAGGGGATCGGGGCCCTGATCGTGCGCGACCGTCACGCGGTCGAGGCGATTATCCATGGGGGCGGCCAGCAGTTCGGGCTAAGGCCGGGCACGGAGAACGTGCCGGGCATCATCGCCCTCGGCAAGGCGATGGAGCTCGCCGCGCAGGAGCAGGCGGAGCTAGCCCGTAGGGTGCGCGCCTTGCGGGACGACCTGGAGCGGCGGCTGCTCGAGGTCGTGCCCGACGCCGTGATCCACGGCTCGCAGGCGGAGCGCGCGCCGCACGTGACGAACGTCTCGATCCCGGGGACCGACTCCGAGGCCCTGCTCATGCACTTCGACCTCGACGGCATCGCCTGCTCGTCGGGCTCCGCTTGCTCGACCGGCGCGGTCGAGCCCTCGCACGTGCTCACAGCGATGGGCGTGCCGCGCGAGCTCGGCGTGGCAGCGCTGCGGTTCTCGTTCGGGCGGGACAGCGCCATGGAAGACGTGGACGCGGTGGTCGCGGTGCTCCCGCGGATCGTCGAGAAGGTACGCGCCCTCGCGGCTGTATTGCACCGGTGATGTTAACGCGGAACGCGGAAGGCGGAACGCGGAACAGAAAGGGAAAGTCCCATCCGGGAGGCTGGCAAAGAAGAAGCCCAAAGCCAGCGCGGTCTGTTCCGCGTTCCTCGTTCCGCGTTCCGCGTTGGGG
>Ga0209057_1000329_pt1 | contig 43493 bp, 36 predicted proteins | sample GraSoiAngelo_146_FD_185903 | JGI IMG/M metagenome (GOLD analysis project Ga0209057, IMG submission 185903) | Grasslands soil microbial communities from the Angelo Coastal Reserve, California, USA - 14_1009_05_30cm (SPAdes) (version 2) | ecosystem: Environmental > Terrestrial > Soil > Grasslands ...
GGCGGCTTCACCGCCGCCGCCAACTTCACTCCGCACTCGCACATCCACCCGACCACGCGCGCCGGATTCCCGACGACGAGCGCGTAGTCGGGCACGTCCCTGGTCACGACCGATCCCGCGCCGACGAACGCGTAGCACCCGATCGTGTGGCCGCACAGGATCGTGCTGTTCGCGCCGAGGCTGGCGCCGCGCTTGACGAGCGTCCGCTGATATTCGCTTTTGCGCGGCACGTGACTGCGCGGGTTGATCACGTTGGTGAACACGATCGACGGCCCGCAGAACACGTCGTCTTCCAGAATCACGCCGGTGTACAACGACACGTTGTTCTGGATCTTCACGTTGTCGCCGACGATGACGTCCGGTGACACGACGACGTTCTGGCCGATGTTGCAGCCGCGGCCGATGCATGCGCCGGTCATCACGTGCGAGAAGTGCCAGATCTTCGTCCCCGCGCCGATCGTGCACCCCTCGTCGATGTAGCACGACTCGTGGGCGAAGTACTCAGCCACGGGCCTCGCCCAGAATCGGATGGAGGTGCGCCGCGACGACGGCGGGCTCGGTGCGGCGGATCCGAGCCGTGAGCTCGATGGCCGGCCGGCCCTCGTCGATGCCGAAGCCGCCGCCGGCCAGGACATCGGCGTACACCCGCGTGTGCAAATCGGCGAACCCTTCGCTGAACTCCACGTCGTGTCCGTCGACCGTGATCGATCGGAACGTCGTCTTCACGCCGGGCTCCGCTGGAAACGGCAGGTCTGCGCGGTCGGTCGAGAGGAACCAGCGGACGCGCGCGCGCTCGAGATCCAGAAATCCGGCGGTGCGGCGCGCGTCGCGGACGTGGACCTCGCAGCCGCCGGCTGGGCCGAAGAGCCATAGCAGCAAATCGAAGAAATGAACGCCGATGTTCGTCACGATGCCGCCGGACCGCTCCTCCGATCCCTTCCACGACTGGTCGTACCACCGGCCGCGGGCCGTCACGTACGTCAGCGACACGTCGTGCCGGCGCGACGCGGATTCCGATCGCAGTCGATCGCGCAGCGCCATCAGCTGTGGGTGCAGGCGCAGCTGCAGGACGGTGTGCACGCGCCCGCCGGTTTCCTCCTCGAGCTCCTTCAGCGCGTCGAGATTCCAGGGATTGATGACCAGTGGCTTCTCGCAGATGGCGTCAGCGCCGACGCGCAGCGCCAGGCGGATGTGCGCGTCGTGAAGATAGTTCGGCGAGCAGATGCTGACGTAGTGGACGCGGTCGGCCTCCGGTCCGCGGCGCAGCTTCTCCAGATGCCGATCGAAGCGCTCGATCTCGGTGAAGAAGCGGACGTCGAAGGAGTACCGATCGAGCACGCCGACCGCGTCGTGCGGATCGACGGCCGCCACGAGGCGGTTGCCCGTGCTCTTGATCGCCTCGAGGTGCCTCGGCGCGATGTAGCCGGCGGCGCCCGTCAGCGCAAAATTCTTCACGAGCGTCCCTTTCGCGAGACGAGCGCGTGCCGAAGCCTGTCGTACCGTCCGCCGAGCATGTGCTTCGCAGCCGCAAGCGTCGAGCGCCTCAGCGCCACGCGCGCGGCGGTGTACCGCGGCCTCTCGCAGATCGAGGCGAGGTCCGCGACGGTCGTGTACGATTTCGCCGAGAACCGACGCAGCACGAACGATGCGATCGCCCGCTCGTTGTAGCCGGCCGTCGAATTGAGCGCGCCGGCATACCCGGAGCGGCGGGCCGCGTCGAGCACCCTCACGTCGTACGCGCCGTTGGGAATCGAGAAGTATTCGACCGGCGCGCCGGTAATCGCTTCGAGCTCGCGCTTCGATGCGATGACCTCCTCGTCGATCGCGGCGGTCTCGAGCGCCGGCAGCCTCGGGTGCGTGCGCGAGTGCGAATGGATGCGATGCCCGCGCGCCGACAGCTCGCGCAGCTGACCCGCCGTCATGAAGCCGGCGCGGCCGATCCAATCGGTCACCACGAAGAACTCGCCCCGGAAACCGAATCGTTCCAGAATCGGCGCGGCGGTCGTGTAGCCGCTCACGTCGCCGTCATCGAATGTCAGCACGACGACCGGCCGCCGATCGCTGCGATCGGAAGACGCCGCGCTCTCGTCATCGCTGGCGCCGCGGCAGGCGCGCAGCGATGCCACCGTAACGGCATTCGTCGACAGATAAGCGATGTGCTCCTCGAAGAGCCGGCGGCTCAACACGTACTCGCGATCGGTCGGCGTCATCGAGCGATCCCAGCGCTCGCCGGAGTCGATGCCGTGATACAGGATGATGGCGAACATCACGCGGCCGATCCGCGCCGCGCCGAGTGCACCAGCGCGTCGACGAAATGGCTGAGCCCCACGTGGCTGAACAGCCGGCTTGCCGCGCCGGATTTGGTGTACGTGCGCAGATGCCCGCTCTCGGCCTGATCGATGACGTCAATCAGATCCTGTGCCCCTTCGATCAATAGTCGATCGCACTCCACTTTGAAGTGCCGTATCGCGAACTGCGGCGGCAGCGCCCGTTCGGCGATCAACGGACCTGTATCGACGCCGTCGTTGGCGACATACACCGTCAGTCCGACCTTGTCGGCTCTGCCATCTCGCATCGCCCAGAACGGCGCGTACACGCCGCGATAGTCCGGAAGGATGCCGGGATGGCAGCCGACGAATCCGAGCCTCGGAATCGACAGTACGTCCGTCTGCACCATCTCGCGCGACATCATGACGACAAGATCCGGACGGAGCCGTTCGACGAGCGTCCGTCCCTCGAATGTGTTGAGGGAATCGACCTCGAATACATCGACGGCCGCGGCGAGCATTTCCTTCGTGGTCTCGCGCAAGCCGAGGCCGCGCCGAAGTCGTTCGTCGGCGCCCTTCAGGAATAGTCGATAGAACAGCTGGAACAGGACTTCGTCGCCGACGCGGATGACGCCGTATCGCTTCAGCCGCCGACCGAGAAGCGCCAGCTTCGCCGCGAAGCCCATCGGCCGCTGAAGGATGACGCCCGAGATCTTGCCCGTGGCGGCGAGACGGCCGGCCACGGCCAGCGTGGACGCCGACTCGAACGTGTAGACGAAGGTCCTTAACGGCATCGCGCTCACGAAACGCGGGCGGCGGCGGTCCGGCCGCCGCGCCGCACGTCGACGACGTTGCGCAGCGTCGACGCGAGCGCCGGCGCGTGCACGTGAAGCGAGTACGAGCGTTCGACAGTGCGGCGCCCGGCCTCGGCCATCCGGCGGCGCAGCGTCGCGTCGTTCAGCAGCCTCCGGATCTTGTCGACCCATTCCGCCTCGCTCGACGCGAGGAACCCATTGACGCCGTCCTGGATGATCTCGCGGTTGACGCCCACCGCCGACGCGACGACCGGCACGCCGCACGCCATGAACTGAATCGCCTTGAAGCCGCACTTCCCGCGCGACCACTCGTCGTCGGTGAGCGGATACACGCCGATGTCGCACGTGTTGAACAACCGCACCTCGTCGTCGAGCGACCAGCGCGCGTTCTCCATCCGGACGCCCGGCATCTCGATCGCCGCACCGGCGCCGCTGATGCGCGCGACGAACGCGTCGGTCTCGGCGACGCGGCGGAGCACCGGCGCGAGATCGGCAATGTAGATCGCCGTCGTCGGGCTGCCGATCCAGCCGACGACCGGCGGCGTCGCGGTGCGAGCGCCGTCGGCGCGCGGCACGAAGCGGTCGGTGTCGACGCAGGTCGGAATCGTGGTGACGGATCGGTTGTATCGCTCGGCGTACGACGCGAGATAGTCGTTGCCGGCAATCACGTGATCGGCGCTGCGGATGATCGTCTTTACTTTGCCCGGATACTTGAGCGCCGAGATGAATCGGTTCGCGTGGCTGACGGCGGGCAGGAAGATCGCGTCGTCGAAGTCGAAGACGATCGGCGGATGGCCGCGCCGCGCGAGCAGACGCTCGACGACCGCGGGACCGATCGGAAAGATCTCGCGATACAGGAGGATGACATCGAAATCCGGGAGCTTGCGCAGCGCCAGCAGCCGATCGATCGACAGCCGCGCGAACGCCATCGCCTTTCGCAGGTAGTGGCGCGGCTGGTAGACGAGCTGGAAGAACTCGGTGGTGAAGAGCGTTTCGAGCGTGACGTCGAACCCGTGCGCCTGGAGGTACGGGATGAACTGCGGAAGCGGCAGCCGGCGCCTTCCACCGGGAGCGGCGACAGCGCCAGCACTCTGATCCGTTCTGTCACTCAGGCCAGCCGGTTCCGAAACAGCATGCCAAGCGCGCCGACCATGACGATGGCCGGTATCGCCCATTGGAGCGGCGTGCGCCACGCTGTCGCCGTGGCGAGCAGCAGCAGGTGCACTGCGGCGACAACGGCAACCGTCAGGCAGACGAGCTGCACGCGAACCGCATGGGTGCACGCCTCGAATGCCGAACGCCACCGTGCGACGATGCGACCCGTCATCGATGTTTGCCACGCAGCGCCGAAGCCGATCGATGCCCGCCGGCCCATCGCCGCGATCCGGCTCGACTCCACTTCGCCGATCACGGCTTCGTCTTCGAGGGGATCCGCCGGCGCCAGCATGTCGCGCACCGCGTCTTCGCACCGGCGCCACGCCGAACGCAAACGGCTCGCGGAGCGAACTAAAAGGCTCATCGGGCCGCCGCTCCGATGTTGTAGTCGATCACCATGCCGGAAATCGTGTACTCGTCGGTCTCGAACGTCATCGTGATGCCGGTCTTGAGCGGACGGCCGCGATACGCCCAGCCGTGAGCGAGCTGCTGCACCGGCAGCCTGAACGTCACGACGACGGTGACCGGGGCGTCGTTGATGGACGAGGCACCAGACGGCGGCGGCGGTTGATCGAGAGAGACGATGCGCGGCGCGATGTCTGGTTCGTACCCGGTGACCGTCGTATCGACGTCGCCCGCTTTCATCCGCCGCGCGATTTCGCGCGCAATCACGAAGCGGCCGCGCACGGTGGCCGCGGGAGGCCGCGCTTCTCCGCGAACGTCGGAAATCTGAAACGAGTACCACTGCTCGGGCGTGCGAAACGAGAGAAAGGCGTCGGGCACCAGCGGCACCGGCTGCGGCGCGCTGGGAACGATGCAGCGAAGCGTCCCGTCGCCGAGCGCCTCCGTGTAACAGCCCACTCGGACGACGGCTGGCACGAGCAGCCGGTCGGCGACGGGTGTCGCGACCACCGAGTCGCCGACGCGAATGCGAACGGCCGCCGTCGTCGGCGCGCCGACCGACACGACTTCGGCCACACCGTTGTCGGGCGTGTCGCCCTGCGCCAGCTTCAACCCGGGCTTGACGCGCTCGGCGTCCGCACGCTGCAGGCCGACGAACGCGCCGCCGACGAGCATCGTCAGCGATGGCGTCGGTGCCGCGGGCACCACGGTCACGGCGCGCGGCAGACGGCTTACCTCCTGAGCGTAGTCGTAGAGCACGACGTCATAAGTGCCTGGCGCGAGCGTGGTCGGCAGGTCGGCCTCGGCGCCGGTCACGCTGGTGATCGCGAAATTCTTCGCCTGAATGTCGTTCAGCGAAATTCGCATGAACGGCCGCAGATTCTGTCCGTGGATCAGCAGCCGCCCGCTGATCCCCTGGACGATCGACGTCGGCGTCACGCCCACGAGCCGCGGCTGCGGCGGCCGGAACAGCAGGTACGCGAGGTACGCCAGCGGAATCATGATCGCCAGCACGAGGACCACCGCGGCATCGACGGCGTTCAGCCGCCTCGTGGTCTCCGGGCGATCGCGTATCACAGCCATGAGCGCGTTTTCGCCTGGTGGATCACCTTCGCCGCGCCGAGCCCCGCGAACCACACGAGATACGGCAGCGCGAGGCCGCGATGCCTGACGAGGGTCCCGATGTTGCCGCCGGTGAGCGCCACCATGACGGCGGCGGCCGCGGCGTACGCTGCGAGCACGGCAGTCAGGAGCAGATCGCGGCGCGCACCGGCCACGATGCCGAATGGGATCAGCAGCACGATGACGTACCACACGACCTGCTCGGGCAGATACGCGAGCGCCGCGCGCGATTGAATGGTCCACGGCAACGGCTGCGCGACGTACGCCACGACGGCTCGAATCGCGAAGCGCATCTGCTCCGGTACCGTGATCGACTGCAGCGGCACCATGCCTTCGTAGAGACGCGAATCGAGCAGCTTATAGGTGTAACCGGCCGTCGTGATGTGGCCCATATGAACCTGCGCGAGCGCCTGCGTTGACTTCGAGAGACGCACCTGCAACGCCGGCTGAATCAACGCGGCAACCATCATTGCGGGAGCGACAACGGCGAACGCCAGCGCGAGGCGTGGACGGCGCAGCACGGCGGCGACTGCCGATCCGCCGCCGATCCCCGCGGCGAACATCACGAGGCCGCCGTCGCGGATGCTTTGCAGCGCAACGCCTACGCATGCGAGCGCGACAACGCCGAAGGCGCGCGACCCGAGACGAGGCGTCCGCCACACCCACTCGATCAGCCAGACACTCGCCGCGGCGAGCAGGAAATAGAGCGGCTCCTTCAGCGCGGAAATCGACCACGCGAACATGCTCGGCAGGAACAGCAGGAGCGTCAGCCCGATCGCGGCGGCCAGTCGACCGAAGCGCTCGCGCGCGATGCGGAACAGCGCGACACACATCGTCAGGTACAGCGCGCATCCGAACAGATGCAAACCGTACGGCGCGACGCCGATCATCGCCTGCAGAAACGCCAGGACATAGAGGTACATCGTGTAGCTGTAATCGTCGAAGGCGTATATCAGATCGGCGCGATGAATCGGGACGCCGAACGCGACGTTTCGCAGCCAGATCGATCGGCGAATGAAATATTCCTCGTCGCCGAAGAAGCTGCCGAACGCCACCTGCCAATGATCGGTCGACGCGAACAGGCCGGCGATGGCGACGATGCGCAGTCCGATGCCGAGGAGAAGCAGACCCAGAATCCAGCGGCGCTCGTCCCCTTCCAGACCGCGAACGCACCACCTGACGAGCACAACGGCTGTGATGGCGAACCATACGGTCAGCGGCGAGAGAGTGTAGGCGGCGCCGACGATGACCCCGGCGGCAACTGCTGCAAGCGCGAACCGGCGCGGAACGGCAGTTCCCGTCATGCGAGCACCGCTCCGAGCACACGGTCGTACGCCGCCGCCACGGCGGGCAGCGCGAAGCGCCGCGCGCTGCCGCGCGCCGCCGACGAGAGCCGCGCGCGAAACGGCTCGTCGACGAGAACGCGCTCGAGCGCCGCCGCGACGGCCTCCGGCTGATGTCGATCGACGAGGAGCCCGTCGATGCCGACGGTCACGATTTCCCGCGTTCCGGCGGACGTCGTGGCCACCACGGGCACGCCACAGGCCATCGCCTCGATCAATACGTTGCCGAAGCCTTCGTAGCGCGACGTCAGCACGAAGACGTCCGCCCTGGCGATGAACTTCCACGGGTTCTTCTGAAACCCGCAGAGCACGACGGCTTCGTCGAGGCCGCGTTCGGCAATCTGGCGCCGCAGCTCCGGCTCGAGCTCCCCGTCTCCCAGGATGAACAGGCGCACGGGCACGTGAGCGCGAAGGAGAGCGATCGCTTCAATCAGCAGCGGATAGTTCTTCGCGTCCGCCAGCCGTCCTGCGGCGACGACCACGGGACGAATCCACATGCCGGCGAACTGGGGTTCGAGGACTTCGCGCGACGATCGCTCGACGGCGTCGAGGTTGACGGGATTGTGGACGACCCGAATCCGCTCGCGTGCGACGCCGAACTGCTTGACGAGATCGTCGGCGACCCCGACCGACGAGGTGACGATCGCGTCGGCGAGCCGGTAGCCGAGCTTCGTCACGACACTGAACGCGCGGCGATGCCACGGATGCCGCCACTGGTAATCGGCGTCGCGGAGAAATCCCGACATGGGCGTCTGCTGATTGAACACGATGCGCGATCGCACGCGCGCGGCCCTCGCCGCCGTCAGCACGGTGAAGTAGCTCAGGAACGAGACGATCACGTCCGGGCGCTGCGCGCGCAGATATTTTCGAAGCGCGTTCCATCGCTGAATGCGCGATCCGCGGCGGCCGGCATCCAGCGCGATCGTCGGATCGAGATCCTCCAGATACGGACCGCGCCGCTCGAACAAATACATCGACCGGTTCCAGCGGGACGCGTCGAGCGCGTTCAGCACGTGCACCGCGGCACGTTCGGCGCCGCCGCCGTTCAGCGACGGAAGTACGAAGCAGATGCGGGGACGCATGTCTCCACGCCTAGGTGCGCCGACACGTCTGTCATCATCCGCCCGGCCTGGACTTCCAGCGTGTGCGCGCGCGCAGTCGCGTAGCCCGCGGCAATCAGACGCCGGCGCAGGCTGAAATCGACGATCAGCCGCGCGAGGGCATCGGCCAGCGCGTCCGCGGTCGGCGCGTCCACCAGCAGGCCGTTGGTCTCGTGCGTAATCAGACCCGGAATTCCGGCGACACACGTCGCCACGATGGGCGCTCCGCCGGCCATCGCCTCGAGCAGCACGCGCGGCACGCCTTCGCCCGGCAGCGTCGGCAGCACGAACAGGTCGTATTCGCGATACAGCGGGAGCAGACGCTCGAGCGCCATGGGCCCGACGATGCGAAGCCGTTCTTCCACGCCGAGTGCCCTCGCTTGACGCTCGACCTCCTGCTGCTCGGCGATGCCCGGCGAACCGACCGCCGGTCCGACGATGTCGAGCGAGACATCGAAGCCGCCGTCGACGAGCCGGCGGACGACGTCGGGCAGCACGCGAAGTCCCTTGCGCGGATCGATGCGGGAGACGGTGAGGATCCGCTTCCTCGGCGCCGCGCACGTATCGTCTCTCGTCGCGACATCGCCGGCGCCGATCGTCGTCGTTCGCGTTTCGACGACGACATGTCGGCCCGAGTGCTTGCGCGCGAGCGCCGCGCCGTTCGCGAAGGCCAGCGACCGATCGGCCATCCACTGCACGTTGCGTTCTTCGAACGCGGTGTACCAATCCCACAGCCGCTTCTTCGCGCCGCGATACGGCACCGTCGGCTGCACGGCCGCCAGATCGCCGACGATGAGGACGAAGGCGGCGCGGCCGAAAAGACGGGCGCAGGCGAACGCGAAGATGGCAGCGGGCGTCGGGACCCGGCAGTGCAGCAGGTCGATCTGTTTCGCGAAACGCAGCAGCCGCGGCAGCATCAGCGGCAGGCGCGGGTAGAACTGCAGCGGTCCGTCGAAGTGCGGCAGCGGGACCAGCGTGACGTTCGGAGCGCGCACCGCCGTCCCTTCGCCGCGCGCCGCGCGCAGCAGCGGAACCGACAACACGATCTCGTCGAAGTACGGCGCGAGCGAGTCGACATAGCGCGCGAACGAGCCCTCGACTTCGCGCAGCGTCCCGTCCGGCGCGCGCCAGAACGGCATGTGATAAACAATTCCTAATTTCACGCTGCCCGTTCCGACAAGAGGCGTTCGTAAAGGGCGACAACCGAATCGACGTACTTCGCGACGTTGAAGCGTGGCACGACCGATGCGCGCGCATCGCGTCCGAGCCGTGCGCGCAGGTCGGCGCTGCCGAACAGGCGCGCCAGCGCACCGCCGAGCGCTGCCGCATCGCCGGGCGGGACGAGAAGACCGGTCCGGCCGTCCTCGACGACTTCGGGGATGCCGGCGACGCGCGTCGCCACGACCGGGCGCGACGCGCCCATCGCCAGCACCAGCGACAGCGGCAGGCCTTCCCACAGCGACGGCATCACGAACACGTCCATCGCCCCGAGCAGGTTGCCGAGATCGCGGCGCGGGCCGACGAAATGCACGCGCGAACCGATCCCGAGCGCGCCCGCAAGGCGCGCGAGCGGCTCGCCGAGCTCGCCTCCACCGACGACGATGAGGCGGACGGCGGAGAGCTCGGGAGTGTTCGCAAGAGCCTCGAACAGGAACCGATGCCCCTTCTGTTCGGTCAACCGCGCGATGACGCCGGCGGTCGGCGCATCGGCGGCAATCCCCAGCGACGCTCGCACCTCCGCCGGTGAAACCGTCGGCTCCGCTTGTGCGAAGTCGACGGCGTTGTAGATGACGTCGACCTTGGACGAAGCGGCGTGCACCTGTTTCAGGTAGTACTCGCGCACCGATTCGGCCGACGCGATCACGCGGTCGGTGCCGGCCAAGAGCAGCCGCTCGGCGAGCGCATGATGACGCTTCTTCCGCTCGTAGATGTTCACTTCGGTGCCGATGATGATCGGTACGTGAGCGAGGATCGCCGCCAGGCGTCCGTAGAGGCTGGCCGTCAGCAGAAACGTGTGGACGATGTGCGGCTGCGTACGGCGCAGATACTCGCGGATGGCGCCGACGTCCCATGGCCGACGCACGCCCGGGTTGAGTCCCAGCACGTCGACCGGCGTCCCGGTCTTGCGAATCTCGTCGCCGATGGGACCTGCGTCATGAATGCAGCAGACGCACGCGTCGAAGCGCCGCGGCAGGTGTCGTACGAGATTGAGCACCATTTCCTCGGCGCCGCCGATCATGAACGTGTGCGCCAGATAGACCACGCGCGTGCGCTTCATGCTCACGCGACCTGGGCCCGGTAATACGCGACCGTGCGCCGGAGTCCGTCCGCGAGCGGCACGCGCGGCCGCCAGCCGAGTTCCCGCTGCAGCCGATCGATGTTCGCGACGAAATCGCCGGTTTCGATCTTCCGGGCGAGCGGCGGCCAGTCGACAAGCTCGACGCGGCCGCTGCCGGCCATCGCCGTGATGGCGCGCGCCATGTCGACGAGCGGCGTCCCGATGCCGCTGCCGACGTTGAAGACGGGTCCTTCCTTCGCCGCCGCTTCGCCGACACAGAGGACGGCTTCGACCGCATCATCTATATATATGTAGTCGCGGCGCTGTCCCCCGTCGCCGTAAATCCTCAGGACTTCACCCGCTAACGCGAGGTGAATCAACCGGTTGACGACGCCGTAGGCCGTTCGGCCCGGCGGCTGGCCCGGTCCGTAGGGATTGGTCAGTCGGGCGACGGCGAACGCAAGGCCGTAGACCCTCCCGTACACCCGCAGGTATTGCTCGACGGCTGCTTTGTGAACGGCGTGGATGCAGAGCGGATCCGGAACGCGCTCTTCGCCAACCGCACCGGCGCCGCCGCTGCCGTACACGAGCCGCGAGCTGACGAACACCAGCCTCGCTTCGGGCGCCCGCTCGCGCAGCGCCTCGAGCAGCACGAGGTTGCCGCGGCAGTTGATATCGAGATCCGTCCACGGATCCTCCATGCTCTGCACGGCGCCGGACTGCGCGGCAAGATTGAAGACCACCTGCTGATCGCGAACCGCCGCGCCGATCGCCGCCGCGTCGCGCAGGTCGGCCTCGATCACACGAACGCCTGCCGCCGACAGAGCCGACACCGCATCGCGATGCGCGCCGACCGACCGCGTAACGACGGTGACCTGCGCGCGCAGGTCGCGCAGTCGATCGACGACGCCCGTGCCGATGAACCCCAATCCGCCGATGACCAGCGCGCGCCGATCCTGGTAAGAGGTCATGCCCCTCTGCGCGCGACGCACCAGCAGTGCAGATGCGCCTCCGATTCGAACCGGAACAGCGAGTCGATCACGAACCGCGGCTCGAGGAGCTCGCGCACGCGCCGCTCGTCGGCATAGCGACCGCGCGCCAGCAGGCGATCGCGCAGCGGCTGCGCCAGCGGCGACGGCGTTATCGGGGCGATGGCGCGGCCGAGCGTGCGCTTCAACGTGAGCGGAATCGACGGCGAGTCGGGATGCACGGTCGTGAACGCGAACTGGCCGCCCGGCTTCAGCCAGCGCGCCACGCGGGCGACAATCGACTCGTCGAGCGGCGCGTGCTCCGCGAGAACGCCAATCGAATACACGAGATCGAAGCGCCCTTCGTCCACGGGGTACGAAGCGATGTCGCCCTCGATGAGCGTCACCATCCGCGCCGTAATCAACTCCGCATTGTGCGGGCGGCGTGCTTCGGCGAGCATCGCCGGCGAGGCGTCGATGCCGACCAGGTTGCGGACGCCCGTCAGCGCCCAGAAGTACCGGCCGGTGCCGCAACCGAGATCGAGGACGTCGATCGGCGGCGTCATCGCCGCGCACAACTGGTGCAGCCACCCGGCGAAGCGCCGGCACGGCTCGCTCGATTCGAACTCGTCGTCGTGGGCGCGGTAGCGGCGCGCGTAGGCCGGGTCGTAAATGGTCGACGCGCTGCTCACGATGCGAACAGCTCCTCTGCCGCGACGAACCGGACATCGTTGCAGGCCGCGGCGTGATCGATGAATTGCAGCAGGACGGCCTTCATCGCATCGGTGATTTCCCAGTAATGCGTCGCCAGGCAGAAGTGTCCGCCGGCTCGCCGCGCCTCTTCGAAGCCGGCGACGAGCTCGCCGGACGTCGTGCCCGGAACCAGGCTGTGGCAGCCGAACTCGGCGTGGCCGCTGTATCGCAGCACGTGCGGGTAGACGAGGCGATCGGTTTTCGTGCGGCCGGTCGCGCGGCGAAATCGACGGACGCGCCACCAGTTGCCGAGCGTCGTGCGGTCCCACGATCGCATCGACGGACGAAACGACAGGAACGAGCCGAGAATGTTCAGGCCGGCGCGGGCGACCGCCGCCAGACCGCGCTTCGACAGCGCGTTGTGCGGCGGCACGAAAACGCTGATGCTCGTGCCGAGCGCCGCGTTCAGGTACGCCAGCCCCTCGCCGACGCGACGCTCCGGATCCGGCGCCGCCTGAAACTCGTATCCGTCGCGGAAATCCTCGTGTGTGTAACCGTGCAGCGCCACGGTGGCGCGCCGCGAAGCAAGCCACTCCTTCAGCGCGGCGATCAGCTCGGGATTCCGATCGAGGGGGAACATCTCGTGCGAGCGCCAGTGCTCGCGGGGAATGCCGGCGCGTTCGTAGCCGATTGCGAACGGCACGGTGGCGAGGCAGACCGGCACCCGATCCCAGACGTCGTGATAGACACGGACGAGCGATTCCGGCGGGGTGAAGTAGCAGGCGTCGTCGTCACGAATGGCGACTTTCATGCCGACGCGCGCGCGGTGCCGTCCCGCCGCGCCTCGATGACGCGGTGGTACACGTCGAGCAGCCGCACCGCGCTCGCGCGCCACGAGAACTCGGTCAGCGTGCGCTGGCGGCTGCGCGTGCCCGCCGCACACGCCGCTTCCCTCGACGCGAGATACCCTTCCAGCGCCGACGCGAACCGGACGGCGTTGTCGCGCTCGACCACGGCGCCGCCGATCCCGTCGACCACGAACTCGCGAACGCCGCCGACGTCGGTCGTCACGACCGGCAGGCCGCACGCCATCGCCTCGAGGATGACGTTGGGCGAGTTGTCGAACGCCGACGACAACGCGAACACGTCGGCGCTGCGATAGAACGACGGCATGTCGCGATGCGGCACGGCGCCGGTGAACGTCACCGCGTCGGCGACGTCGAGCGTCGTCGCGTACGCGTGCAGCGCGGTCGCTTCCGGGCCATCGCCGACGATCACCAGATGCGCCGCGCCGATGCGGCGGCGCACCAGCGCGAACGCATCGAGCAGCAGCGTGAGGTTCTTGATCGGCACCAGCCGGGCAACCGCGAGCACGACGCATCTGTCGTGGAGCCGCAGCGCGGATCGCAGCGACGGCCCGCCCGGCTGGAACAGTTCGGTGTCAACGCCCTTGGGCACGCGGTCGATCGCACGGCCCAGCCGCTGCGGCAGATGTTCCGCCGCCCATCCGTCGGCGACCAGCGCGTCGGCGAGGCGCAGATCGGCCGTGTAGCGAACGTTGGGCTCGCCGGGCAGATTGATGACGACGGGAATATCCTCCGTGCGCAGCCGCGCGGCCTGGTGCAGCGCATGCGCATGGACGACGTCGGGCTTTCGATCGGAGGCTGCGATGCGCCGCCACGCGGCGCGGCAGAACCATTCCTCGTCGACGTGCAGCGCGGTCATCGTCAGCCGGCCGAAGCCGCGGCGGTTCTGGAAGCGGTACACGAAGTCGCGCGCATACGGCGATCGCAGCACGGTCGCGTTCACGCCCTCGAGGGGGTACCGCGACTGCCCGAGCAGCGGGGCGCCGGTGACGATGTCGACGTCGATGCCGAGCCCGCCGAGCTCGTGCGCCCAGGCGAGATGCCGCGTTTCGCCGCCGCCCCGCATCATCGCGAGGCACCGCACGAGCATCGTCACGCGCATCGCTGAACGGGCGTTCGCACGGGATCGATGTGGGCGCGGGCCCACAGCTCGAGGCACACGAGCGCCCAGATGCGTTTGGCGTGATCGCGCGCGCCGCTCTCGTGCTGCCGGAGCAGCACCGCCACCTGCGACGGCCGCGTCCACCCGCGCTGACGCGTCCGCGGATCGGACAGGATGTCCCTCGCCCAGCCGATCATCTGTTCGTGGAACCACCGGCGCAGCGGGACGCCGAAGCCGCGCTTCGGCCGCTCGAGCACCGCGGGCGGCACCCACGGACGGATGACTTCTCTGAACAGCCGCTTCGTCGTCGTCGCGTCGCCGTGCCGTGCCGACGTCTGCCTGGCCGCCAGCTCGATCACCTTGTGATCGAGGAGCGGGCAGCGCGCCTCGAGCGAATGCGCCATCGTGGCGCGATCGACTTTCACGAGGATGTCGTCCGGAAGATAGTGCTGCTGATCCCAGCGCTGCAGGCGCGAGAGGAGCGTGCCGCGCGCCGCGCGAATCGCCGCAACGGCGCACCGTTCGGGCCGCGCGGCCGCCGCGCGGAGCACATCCGGGTCGACGACCGTTTCGAGCAGGTACTCGGGAAACACCGTCCGGCGCCACACGAACCACGCCTCCGGGCCGAGCGCCAGCGTGGACAACCGGCCTTTGCCGCGCGCGTGCGTCGAGACGAAGCGAGCGCCGGCGCCGATCGCGCTCCTCAACGCATCGACCGGCGCGGATCCGATGCGCGCCAGCGCGTCGGCGTACGGTGTGTAGCCGGCGAACAGCTCGTCGCCGCCGTCGCCGGTCAGGCAGACGGTGACGTGTTTCCGTGCGAGCGCGGCAACGTGGAACGTGGGGATGGCTGATGCGTCCGCAAACGGCTCGTCGTAATGGACGGCGAGCGTCTCGGCGACGCGGATGCAGTCAGGCGTCACGACCTGCTCGTGATGATCGGCCCGGAACGCCGCCGCGGTCGCGCGCGCATCGTCGAGCTCGTCGTAGGCGGGATCGCCGAACCCGATCGTGAACGTCTGTACCGGTCGCGGCGAATGCTTCGCCATCAGCGCGAGAACGGCGGCCGAGTCGACGCCGCCGCTCAGGAACGCGCCGAGCGGGACGTCGGATCGCAGCCGGATGCGAACGGCCTCGCTCAGCTCGGCGCGGAGCTGCTCAATCGCCTCGCTTTCCGGCAATGCGTCGCATTCGGCGGCCTGCGGCCATTGCCAGAACGCTTCGAGCCGCGACGCCGCGTCCGCGGCGTCGACGACGAGCGCCGAGCCGGGCGGCACGCGCCGCATGCCCTCGAAGACGGCGCTCTCGCCGGCTACGTAGCCGAAGGTGAAAAAGCTGAGCAGCGCGTCGGCGCTCACCGCGGGCGAACCACCGATGGCATCGAGGATGGCTTTCGTTTCGGACGCGAAGATCAACTCGCCGTTCTGCCGCAGGTAATACAACGGCTTCTTGCCGGCGCGATCGCGCGCGAGCACGAGGCGCCGCCGCGGCGCATCCCAGATGGCGATCGCGAACATCCCGCGCATGCGGCTGAAGCCATCGATGCCTTCGGCGGCGTACAGGTGCGCGATCACTTCGGTGTCGCACGCGGTCGTGAAGCGGCGTCCGGCGCGCCGCAGCTCGTCGCGCAGCTCGACGTAGTTGTAGATCTCGCCGTTCTGCACCACCGTGATGGCGCCGCCGTCGATCGAGATCGGCTGATGCCCGCCGGCGACGTCGATGATGCTCAGCCGCGCGGCCGCGAGTGCCGCCGGTGGATCGACAAATGTGCCGCAATCGTCGGGGCCGCGGTGGCGCAGCGTGGCGATCATCCGCTCGAGACGGTCGCCGTCGGGCGAACAGCCGTCGAACGATACGAATCCAGCAATCCCACACATTTTCTTATTCGCGTGGGGCCCCACCCCGACGCGCTGACGCCCTCGCGCCGTCGCGCTCGGGCGTATCTAGAACAGAACGTCGCCACGGAGCCCCACCCCCGCTCGCTCTCACTCGGCGGCCCGGCTTCGCCGGGCTTCCCTCCGGCGCCTGTATGCTCGTGGGGCTCCACGGCATTTCGCAATGCTCGCGGGGCCCCACCCCCGCTCGCCTCGCTCGCGCGTTCGCGCTCGCTCGAGCCGCAGGCGCTGCGCTGACGCCCTCGCGCCGTCGCGCTCGGGCGTATCTAGAACAGAGCCTCACAGCGCCACGTCGGCGAGAGTCTCGACTACGGAGATTCGACGTACGCCAACACAGTGTCAAACGCCGTGGAGCGGCGGCCCGTCAGCGCGCCTTCGAGCCGTCCGTCGACAGGCGAAGGGATCAACACGCGGCGCCAGCCACCTCACGCGACCGCAATCCTGCGGTCGCGTACGTGGACACGCGTTGGAAATAACGGTGCTGGCGCCGTGTGTTGCTCGGACGGCGAGCGGTGCGCTGACGGGGCGCCGCTCCACGGTGTGGCTCGGATCGCGCCCGCGTCCACTGCACCGCGAGGCAGCCATTACGCATTCGTATAATCCGAAACCGGACGACATCTTTGCCGATTTTCATCGCCTTCATCGCGCGACGGCGGCGAGCGTTCCGGCCGGCGTCCCGCAGATTGCGTTCAGCTCTTCGACGACGAAGCCGGCGACGCGCTCGGCGGCGCGGCCGTCGAGGAACCCGCACTGCTCCAGCGCGACCCGGCGCCGTCCTTCGCGATCGAGCGACGGGTCGTCGAGATACCGTCCTATCGCTTCGACGAGCTGCGCGGGTGTCCCGGCGACGCGCACCGCGCCGTGACGCGTCACGTTCACGTAATGAGTGAAGCGATAGTACCTGCGCGCCGATCGCGTCCATTCCGTCGGCGTCTCGCCGTCGAAGGCGACGTTCACAACCGGGGTGTCGACAATCGCCGCTTCGACCGCGAGCGTCGACGCGACGTTCACGACGACGTCGCTGTGGCGCATCGTATTGGCGAGGTGAATCTGGTTGTCGACGGTGAAGTCGACGGCGAGACCGTCGCCGGCGCGGACGGTCGGACGAAACGGCTTCTCGATGATCACGTGCGGCGTCCCGTGGAAGGCTGCGTAGGCGTCCAGGTCGTCGCGCGGATGCAATCGCACGAGCAGCTGCGCATCGTGCCGCCACGCGCGTGACGCGAGAGCATCGATCAACACGCGCAGCACGTGATCGTGGTGCGCATACAGCGCGCGCGGCGTCGTCGTCAGCGTAATGAGCTTGCGCGCGGGATTGGCGCCGATGCGGCGGAAGAACGCGTCGCGCGGGACGAACGTGGCGTCGTGAAAATAGAGGTCCCATTGCGGCGCCCCGGCGATGCGGATCTCATCGGGATCGTAGCCGTGCAGGTCGACCGCCTGCTGTCGCATCAACGCGTTCCAGACGATCAGCCGGTCGACGCGGCGGACCGGCAGCAGCTTGTTCGTGAAGTTGTCCCAGCTCGGATCGACGGCGACGGCGCGAATCCGGCGGCGAACCGCCGTTCTGAGCAGCGGGATCTCTGAAAAGATCAGACCGGGACTCGACGTGACGAGCAGCGCGGGCCGATGGCGGTCGAACAACGCCTCGGCCCACGGATGCGAGACGAGTCGATCGATCAACTCGTATCGCGTCGGCTTCCGGACGATGGAGGGTGCGAACGCCGACGCCAGCAGGCGCTTGGCTCGAATCCACCGGATCGTCTTGTTGGCGATCGCTTCCTGACGCCGAATCGCCACCGACTCGGTGACGCGCGAGTCGATGTAGCTCGCCTGTATCAGCGCCATCAGCCGCGCCTCGCGCCCTTCGGGCCGGTGCGGTGGAAGATCGACGACGCGAACGCGCGCGTGCTGAAACTCGCGGACGAACGCTTCGTCGTTCGCGAGCGGCGAGAGAAGGACGATCTCGCAGTCGGGCTGCGCGTCGAGCAAACGCTTCATGAGGCCCGTGCGGAGAATGTTGCCGGCGGCGCCGCCGTGCGGCACCGACACGAACACGACCGGCCCGCCCCGGGCGCGGTCGAAGGGGCTGCCCTGAGCGGAGTCGAAGCGCCTGGCGCTCACGCGCGCTCCGCCGCCGGCGCCGCCGCGCCGAGATGCACGAATTCGTACGTCACCGACACGAGACCGTCGTCGTCGTCGCCGGTCGGAGCGAGGCCGTCGACGCCACGGCCTTGTCCGCTGACGGCAAAGCGAGGCCCGGCGGTCACGACGTCGTACGACGCGAGCTGATGGCGGTCGGTGATCGACAACCGGAGGACATATTGCCGCGGCCGGAGCGGCAGCCGCGGGAAGCGGCACTCGATGACGCCGTCGCCGATCACCGGCGGCACGTCGGACCGTGTCGACTTCGCCGTCGTGACGACGAGCCCGGTATCGACGTCGATGATGGCGATCTCGAAGACGGGACGATCGATCGGCTGGTCGGCTCGATAGGCCGCGCGCACGACGAGCGCGTCACCGGGTGCGAGCATCGACGCCGGACGCCCGGCCGCGTCGACGAGATCGACCGACGCATAGCGGATCTCGCCGGTGCCGCCGCGATGACTCTGCAGCGCATTCGACTGATTCGCGAGCGCCTCGAGATTCACCTCGTCCATATAGCGTTCGGCGATGTCGCCGGCCGGTCCGACCGCGCGCACGCGTCCCTCCGCCATCCACACAATCTGACTGCACAGCCGCCGCACGTTCCACATGTCGTGCGAGATGAACAGGACGGTCTTCCCTTCGGCGATCAGGCGGCGCAGCGCCTCGAGCGCGCGGCGGCGGAACGCGGCATCGCCGACGGCGAGCACTTCATCGACGAGCACGATGTCGGGACGGGAGAAGATGGCGACGGCGAAGCCAAGCCGAGCGTAGAGTCCGGAGGAATAGCGCTTCATCGGCGTGTCGATCAGTCGCTCGACATCGGCGAACTGCACGATGGCGTCGAACTGCCGATCGATCTCGCGCCGCGTCAGACCGAAGAGGCCGGCGCCGAGGTAGACGTTCTCGCGCCCCGTGAGCTCCGGGTGGAAGCCCGCGCCGAGCTCGATCAGCGACACGACGTGTCCGGCCACGCGCACCGAGCCGCTCGTCGGCCACGTCACGCGTGAAATGAGCTTCAAAAGCGTCGTCTTGCCCGCACCGTTCCTGCCGATGATGCCGACGCCCGAGCCCTGCGGGACGTCGAGCGACACATCGCGCAGCGCGTGAATCGTCGCGTCGATGCGGCCGCGCGTCGCGCTGTGCACTTCGGCCGCGCGGCCGCGGAGTCGATCGAGGTTCGACGCGACGAGATCGACGATCGTCCTCGAGCGGCCGGTCCGGTACCGCTTCGAGACATGCGCGAGCTGGATGGCCAGCGGAGCGGTCGCCACGTCAGAAGGTGAACTTGTCCGCGAAGAACAACGAACCGGCGCGGCTCAAATGGTTGTTGTCGAGATACAGGAGGACGTTGTCGACGACCGCGTAGCACCAGCGGTCGTCGCAGAGAAAGCGCATCGGATCGAACACGTGGAGCGCCGGCAGCTTGTCGTTCACTTCGCGGACGATTTGCCGGTACACCCCCTGGCGTTCGACGACCTCCGCTTTCGGCACCGCGCAGGGAGTGCGCACATGATGGCTGAAGCTGAGCGGGCGACCGACGCATTGGTCGATGCGGAAATCGAGCTCCGGTACTTGCAGCAGCAGCCACACGGTCTTGCCGTGATCGAGCAGGAATTCAACGGTGCGCGCGAGCGCCTTCTTCATCGCGTCTGGCGGCGCGAGGTTGGCGTCGGCTGTTCTGAACGACACGCGCAGCTCGCGCTCTGTCTCGCCGAAGCCGGTCCCGCTCACGTCGACGGCGCCGCGGAACGACAGGATGACCGTCCTCAGTTCCGGTCTGTTCGCGACGAGATTCAGCACCGAGTTGCCGGCGGCCCGGCACGTGTCGCCGACGCCTGTCGTGGCACGCTCGACGTCGAACAGCGGCGGGCATCCCGATTCGCCGAGATGCACGACGGTCTGGCCTTTGTCGCGAAGAAATGCGCCGACGCCGTTGAGGAAATGCTCCGCGTGGCTGTCGCCGATGAGCGCCGCCGTCACAGGCAGGCCCGGTGCGTACTCCTGGCAGTATTCGCCTTCGGTTGGAAATCGCTCGCCGCACTGCGGGTCGTGCCTCGGCGAGCGCATCGGCGGATCCACGGCGGTTGCGAACTGCGGCGTCCGCGACGTGAACGCATCGGTCTCGTAGGAGTAGAACGAGATCGACGCGACGACCGCGAGCGCCGCCGCGACCGTCGCCAGCCGAAGCGGTGTGCGCCGGCTGACGCCGCGGCGAATCGGCCGCTCGACCGCTTCGTAGGTGGCGGCGGCGAGGATGAATGCAATCGCGATCGCGGCCGCGCGCACGCTCCTCGGCGCTTCGCCGCTTTCCATGATGCGAGCGAACGACAGCAGCGGCCAGTGCCACAGATACAGCGGATAGCTGATGAGACCGATGTAGACGAGCACGCGCAACGCGAGCAGCCGTCGGTTGATGGCGGCGTCGGGCCCTGCCCAGATCAGCAGCGCGGTGCCGACGACCGGCAGCAACGCCCACCATCCGGGGTAGAGCGCGCCGTCGGCCAGGCCGACCGCGGCGGCGAAAGGACGCGCCGCCGGGGCACTGAACCACCACCCCGGATACGCCGCGTTCTTGCCGAGCAGCGCGACGGCAAGCGCGATGAGCGTCAGACCCAGTCCCGCTTTCAGGTTCGCCACGAACCGATCGTCGTAGCGGTCGACGGACACGAAGACGACCTCGTTGACGGCAGACGTGATGCGCGCCCGATGAAACAGCTCGCCGTAGGCGAGCAGCCCGCCGAGGAGAAGCTCCCACAAACGCGTCAACGGCGCGTAGAACGCGGCGATAGCGTTCCATCCGACCAGCGACACGTTCAACAGGAACGAACCGGCGACGATCGCGACGATGGCCGTCACCATGTTCAGCCCGCGTTTCCAGCAGAAATACAGAATCGGCGGCCACATCAGATAGAACTGCTCTTCGACGCCGAGCGACCACAGGTGCAGGAGCGGCTTCGATTCCGCCGCGGCATCGAAGTAGCCGGATTCGCCCCACAGCAGGAAGTTCGACAGAAACGTGGCGCCCGCCGCGATGTGCTTCTCGAGCTGCCGGTATTCGCCGCCGACGAGAACCAGCCAGCCAATCGCCCAGCATCCCACCAGCACGACCGCCAGCGCCGGAAAGATGCGCCGCACGCGGCGCGCGTAGAAGTCGGCGAAAGAGAAACGCTCCGCCGACGCCTGCGCGAAGAGGATTCCGGAGATCAGGAATCCGGAGATGACGAAGAAGACGTCGACGCCGACGAAGCCGCCCGGAACGAACCGCGGCGACGCATGAAAGCCGATCACCGCCAGCACCGCGATCGCGCGCAGGCCGTCGATGTCCGGCCGATACGTCAGTCTGGGCTGTTGGGACATGCAGCCGGGCGTCAGATCACGTCGGCGAAGTACTTGTCCATCCGCTTGAACGTCACGAAGGCGGCGGTGAAGAGCGCGATCGTGATTGCCGCCGACACGCCGACGAGCGGCCATTCTGGAGCGCGGCCGAAAACCAGTGAGGAGCGGAAGCCTTCGACAATCGCGCTGAGCGGGTTGAGGACGAAGAGCGGCCGGAAGCGCGGCGAGATGGCGACGATCGGGTACGCAACCGGGGTCAGATACAGCCACAGCTGCAGCGCAATCTGCACGACCGGGTTCACGTCGCGGTAGAAGACGTTCAGCGCCGACGTCGCGAACGTGAAGCCGACGGTGAAGAGCACGAGCAGCGCGAAGAAGACGAGCGTCATCAGCGCCCACGGCCCGAGCGGAATCCGGTAGTACGCCATCAGCGCCGCGTACAGCGCCGCGGCCGCGAAGAAATCGATGAACCGCGAGCACACCTGCGCCAGCGGCACGATCTCGCGCGGAAAGTACGTCTTGGTGACGATGTTGCGGTACGTGATCAGGCTGAGCGTCCCGGATGCGACCGAGTTCGAGAAGAAGAACCACGGCACGAGCGCCGCGTAGGCGAAGATCGGATACGGCACGCCGCCCGACGGCATCTTCGCCACGCGCGAGAACACGATCGTGAACACCGCCATCGTCGCCAGCGGCTGGGCGATCGCCCACGCCACACCGAAGAACGACTGGCTGTAGCGCCCCTTCACCTCACGCCTGGTGAGGTTCATGAGCAGCTCCCAGTAGGCCGCGGGCGAGATACGTTCCGCTTTGTCGGAGAGGATCAATCGAGAACGAATTCCTTCTTCCACGACTCGTCGTCGGCGAGCGGCGTCTGCTCGCTCTTGACGAGCACGAAGTTCTCGAGCACGAGCACGTCCATGTTCGTCCGCATGAAGCAGCGGAACGCGTCCTCGGGCGTGCAGACGATCGGCTCGCCGCGCACGTTGAACGACGTGTTGACGATCACCGGACAGCCGGTGCGGCGATAGAAGCGATCGATGATGTCGTAGTAGAGCGGGTTCGTCTCCCGCCGGACCGTCTGGATGCGCGCCGAGTAATCGACGTGCGTGATCGCCGGCACGGTCGATCGCGGGACGTTCAGCTTCTCGATGCCCCACAGCGTGTTCGCTTCAGCCGGCACCGGCAGGCGGCGCGACGGCAACACGTCGGCGACCAGCAGCATGTACGGGCTGTCTTCGTCGAGCTCGAACCACTCGGCGACGTGTTCGCGCAGCACGGCGGGCGCGAACGGCCGGAACGACTCGCGGAACTTGATCTTGAGGTTCATCACCGACTGCATCTTCGGCGATCGCGCGTCGCCGATGATCGACCGGCCGCCGAGCGCGCGCGGTCCGAATTCCATACGCCCCTGCAACAGACCGACGACCTTCTCGTCCGCCATGTACCCGGCCACCAGATCGGCGAGCGCCGACGCGTCAACGCGCGTTGCGGGATAACCGTGGACGTCGAGGAACGATCGAATCGCGGCTTCGTCGAACCGCGGTCCGAGAAACGCGCCGCTCATGCCATCGGCGTACTTCGGCGGACTTGTCCGCCGAAGCGCCGAAGGCGCGAAGGCGGGATCGACTCGCTCCGCCGCGCGTCGCGGCCGCTCCCATGTGCCGGCGGCTTCACAGCTGACTCGCGGCTTGCCGAGGTACCGGTGCCACAGGCTCATCGCGACGCCGACCGCGCCGCCGGCATCGCCCGCCGCCGGCTGAATCCAGATCTGCTCGAATGCTCCTTCGCGCAGGATGCGGCCGTTCCCGACGCAGTTGAGCGCGACGCCGCCGGCCAGACACAGATCGCGCAGGCCGGTTTCACGGTGCGCGAACGCCGTCATCTTCAGCATCACCTCTTCGGTGATGTCCTGGATGGATCGCGCGAGATCCATCTCGCGCTGCGTGAGCTTCGTTTCGGGCTCGCGGGGCGGACCGCCGAACAGCGCGTCGAAGCGCCCGCCGGTCATCGTCAGCCCGTAGGGGTACGTGAAGTACGCCATGTTCATCCACAGGCTGCCGTCGTCGCGAATCTCGACGAGGTGATCCTTGATCGTCTTGACGTACTTCGGCTCGCCGTACGGCGCGAGCCCCATCACCTTGTACTCGCCCGAGTTCACACGAAAGCCGGTGTAGTAGGTGAAGGCCGAGTACAGGAGACCGAGCGAGTGCGGGAAGCGCAGCTCGCGCAGCATCTCGATCTCGCTTCCGCGGCCGACGCCGATCGACGATGTCGTCCATTCGCCCACGCCGTCCATCGTGACGATCGCCGCCTGCTCGAACGGCGACGGGTAAAAAGCCGATGCGGCATGCGACTCGTGATGCTCGCCGAAGGACACCTCGCCCTCGTAGCCGTCGAGCCGCTCGCGGATGTCGTCGGACATCCACAGCTTCTCGCTGAGCCACAACGGCATGGCCATGAGGTACGACTTCCACCCGCGTGGCGCGCACGCGGCGTACGTTTCGAGAAGGCGATCGAACTTCACGAGCGGCTTCTCGTAGAAGCCGACGTGATCGAGCTCCTTCGCCGTGATGCCCGCCTCGCGCAGACAGTAGTCGACCGCACGGGCCGGGAACCGCGCGTCGTGCTTCCTCCGCGTGAACCGTTCCTCCTGCGCGGCCGCGACGATGCAGCCGTCCTCCACGAGGCAGGCAGCGGAGTCGTGGTAGTACGCGGAGATGCCGAGGATCCGAATCGGCACTTAGAACAGCGTGTAGATGAACGGCGCCACGGCGCTCGACTGCGAGAACACGATCAGCAGTCCGAACAGGACGAACACGATCACGATCGGCACGAGCCAGTACTTCTTTTCCTGCCTCAGGAACTGCCAGAACTCCGACAACACTCGACTCTTCCCCATATCGACCTCTGTTAGTACATGCGCTCGTAATGCCGCGGATCGCGATAGCGCGCCGGGTACGGCGACCATCCGGTCGACCGTCCGCGCCGGCGTTCGAGCGGATCCTTGCCGAGCAGGCGCCAGATCACCGACACTGGCACGAGCACGACGGCGAACAGAATCGTCAGCAGCACGCGCGCGTTCACATACCCGAGCGCGCGCGAGAACTTCCACCAGGCCGCGCTCGGGTACCTCAGCAGCGGCGGATGAGCAAGGCCGGCCACGAGCAGCACGGCGCCGATGCCGCCAATCACTTCGGCACGCCCGGCACGTCCGCGCCACCAGAGAAACGCCGCGATGACTGACAGCACGACGCCAACCGACACGCCGAACGAACGTTCAGGGTTTCTGGGGCCTTTGCTCATTGCAGAAATTTCAAAACCGCCGGCGCGATGCGTTCTGCCAGCCGCGAGTGTCCCGCGGCGCTGAGATTCACACCGTCGAGCAGCACGGATGGGTCGAACAGATCTGATTCAGCGCCGAGATCAACGAGCGCGACGCGGCCCGACGCGAACAGCGGCCGCAGCGCGTCGGCGACGGAGCGGTGGAACTGCGCATCGGTCTCGTGACGATACGGCGGCAGCACGACGACGGCGGCGGCATGGCGGTCGAGAGCTGCCGATGCCGCGCGCGCCGCAGCGGGTCCATAGGCGTCGACGCGATCCTGAGGCGTGTCGCCCTCGTCGCGTGGCCGGTACAAGAGACGAAACAGCTGACGATCGACTCGCGTGAACGCGGCCGCCACAGCGACGACCGGCCGCCCCCGATGCTTCTCCTCGACGACGAGCGGCAGCAGCGGCACATATCCGGTGGCCGCCGCCACGGCTGAATCATCTGATGGCATCCACGGACGCCGGCGCGGTCCGGGCGGATCGAACAACACGCACACGACGTCGGGCATGAGGTATCCGAAACGCTCGAGCCGCGCCGCGTAGCCGTCGGCCGCCAGTCCCATCGCGCCGAGATTCACCGCAGTGAAGCGCCGATTCGGTGCACCGGGACGATCGAGCGTGAACGACACGGTCTGACGCAGCGCCGCCGTGGTCGTCTCGCCCGCCGCGACGCCCCAGCCGAACGCCAGGTCGCCGCCGACGGTCGCGATGCGCAGCTCGTTGGACGCTTTGCGAGACATCACCGGACCACGGTAGCCCCAGATGTTCACGCCGCCGAGCAGCTCTGTGTGCCTGTGCGCCGTCATATCGGCCACGACCGCGAGCGTGACCGCGACGGCCAGCGCCTGACTGACGAGAACCATGGCGGCCAGCCTCGTCATGGGGTCACGAGCGACCAGCGCGGCTCACCCGCCCGGCGGCTCATCGCGAGCGCGATCGCGACCGACGCGCACACACACGACGCCACGAGCCAGACGCGCGCGGCCGGAATCCACGGCAGCTGGGCGCCGACCTTGAGGTTGCCGATCGCGAAGGTCGCGAGCGTGGCCGCGGCCAGTCGGTCGCCGGCACGCTCGAGCACGAGCGCGCCGAACGGCACCACGAGGAAATGAAAGTTCCACAGCGCGCGATCCGGCTGCTGCACGTACGCGATCACCGCCGCGACCGGCAGCGCCGCGATGGCGAGCCGGCGCAGATCGGCCGGCGCGAACCAGATGCCGGCGGGGGCCAGCAAATACAGCGGACCAAACTCGTTGAACATCGCCGACGCGACGCCGCGCAGGCTGAGGCGGTCGAGCCAGAGTCCGATGACGGCGCCCTTCGAAAACGTCACGGACGCATAGCCGTAGGAATAATTGAACTTCAGCATCAGCGTCAGCGTGAACGCGACCCAGACGATGAACGCGAAATTGCCGGCGATGAACGCGTGCAAGGCGTCGCGCCAGCGGCCGCCCAGCGTCGATGCACCCGCGAAGATGTACAGAGGCGCCGCCGCAAATTCCTTCGCCAGCACGCCGATCGACGCCACGACGCCCGCGGTGACGAACCGTCCCGTCGTCAGGGCCGTCGTCAGGATCGGACCGAGCGCGTACATCAGCGGATCGGACGTGTACGGATCGTGCAGCGTGTACAAACCGCCGAACCCTGCCGCGGTCAGGACGCACGCGAACGAGGCAGCGCGGCGACTGAAGCCGACAGTCAGGCACCACACGAACACGCCGGCCGCCGCGGCAGCGTTGCAGACGACCGAGTACGCCTTCCACTTGACAGGCGACGGCCCCGGCAGCACGCCGAGCACCCACGGAACGAGCACGCGAAAGCAATGGAGATCGCTGCAGTCTTGAACGATCGTCCGGGCCTCGGTCTTCTCGTACACCTCGCGATCGGTGACGCGGTCGGGCGTCGGCGACAGCGCCGCGACGATGGCAAGCGCGACGGCGACGATACCGAAGCGCGCGGCGACGCCGGTCACCGATTCACCATGCGCAGCACCGGCGCGACGAACGCCGCGGCGACCCGACGGTTGCCGTCGGGCGTCAGGTGCATCCCGTCGAACGACAGCGCTGTGTCGCGCGTATCGACCACCTGGCCGAAATTGACGTACTGCACGCGCCGGTTCGAGGCGTAGAGGCGCGTCATCATGCCGGCGAGCTCGGTCTGCTGGTCGACGTGCCGCTCGTGCGACTTGCCTTCGAGCCACACGTACGGCTGCGTGACGACGATGACCTGTTTGCCGCGATCGAGCGCCTGCTCGATTGCCATCCGCATCGGCTCGCAGTAATGACGCCAGTCTCCGCTGCAGCCGGTGCGCCCAGAATCGCGGATGGCGCGCGCCGGCTCCGTGGCGACGTGGCCGAGCCCGCGCTCGGCCGCGCTGCCGGCTTCGGCCGTCGCCTGCAGCGCGCCGGCGGCGACGCGCGCCGCGAGCCCGGGACGGAATACGGTCTTGTCCGAGTCGCGGTACAACGCGCCGGCGTCGCCGCCGTGGAGCATCGCCGCGGCTTTCTCCTTGAACACGATCGGAAAAATCGGCAGGTACCCGGTCAGCCGGAATACCGGCGATTCATGGCGAAACACCGACAGGTTCGGCCCCGCCGGCATGGTCAGGTCGTTGTAGCCTTCGTACAGGATGACGAGGTCGTAATCGAGGTACGCGTAGTCGCGCAGCGTATATACGAACGAATACACGCCCTCGTTGTTGTACGCGAGGTTGATGACGCGAACCGGCCGCGGCGATCGACGGGCGAGGTCGCGCTCGAGCACCGCCGGGATCGCCTCGTCCGCGTTCACGCCGTAGCCATACGCCGTACTGCCGCCCAGCATCACGACGCGGTACTCGTTGGGCGCCTTCGCGCCGGCGATCGGTCCGCGATAACCCCAGACGTTGTAACCCGCCGACCGGGCGTACTTGCGATGCAGGTACACATCGACGGCCAGCAGCGTGGCCGCAGGGACGAGCAGCGCGAGCGCGATCGCGGCGGCGGCAAACGCCGCGCGTCTGCGCCGTGGCGCCGGCGGTGTCAAACAGGTCACGTGTTACAGTGCCGCGCGTGCGCGTTCTGCGCGTCATCACACGGTTGAACATCGGCGGTCCGTCGATCCAGGCGATTGAGCTGACGACGCGTCTGGCCGATCGGGGATACGACACGCTGCTCGTGCACGGATCGCCGGATGCCGGCGAAGGCGACATGCGGTACCTGCTCGAGGGCCGCCGGCCGGATCGGTTCGCCGTGCGATCCGTACCGTTCCTGCGGCGTCGGGTTGCGCCAATCGACGACGTCCGCGCCGCGGCGGCACTCTTTTCGCTGCTGCGCGGCTTCCGTCCCGACGTCGTGCATACGCATATGGCGAAAGCCGGCACTGTGGGCCGCATCGCCGCGCTCGCCTACAACCGAATCGTTCGCGCCACCGAGCGCGCGCGCCTCGTCCACACTTATCACGGGCACGTGCACGAGGGATATTTCAGTCCTGCGAAAGCGCGCGTCTTCGCCGGCATCGAGCGGCTGCTCGCGCGCCGAACGGACCGCATCGTCGCCATCTCGCCGCGCATTCGCAGCGAGCTCGTCGACCAGCACCGCATCGGACGGCCGGATCAGTATCGAGTCGTGCCGCTCGGCTTCGACCTCTCCGCATTCGCCGCTATCGACGATGGGGCACGCGCAGCCGGGCGCCGCGCGCTCGGCCTCGCGGCCGACCGCAGTGTCGTCACGACGGTCGGCCGTCTGACGGCCATCAAACAACAGCGCCTCTTTCTCGAGACGGCCGCGGCCCTCACGCGCTGCGGACGCGAGATCGATTTTCTGATTGCCGGCGACGGCGAATTGCGCGGCGAGCTCGAGCGAACCGCGCGCGACCTCGGCGTCGCGGACCGCGTCCGCTTTCTCGGCTGGCGCCGCGATCTGCCGACGCTGTACGCGGCCACGGACGTCTTCCTGCTGACGTCGCGCAACGAAGGAACGCCGGTGGCGTTGATCGAAGCCATGGCCGCCGGATGCGCCGGCGTGAGCACCGATGTCGGAGGGGTTCGCGACGTCGTGACAGACGATCGCGTCGGCCGCGTCGCGGCATTCGGGGACGTGCAGGCCATCGCCGATCATGTACGCACGCTGATCGACAATCCGGCGCTGCGCCGCGGCGTCGCAGAGGCAGGCCGACGACACGTGCTGGAACAATTCAATCTCGATCGGCTGCTGGACGACATCGACGATCTGTACCATTCGCTACGCCGCGGCGACAGCTAAAGGCGTGCGCGCATCACGTGTAAGGGACCAGGCGGCGATGCCCCATATCGCCGCGAGCGGCAGCAGACTCCACAAACCGCGCAGCCCGAGCAGCTCGCCAACATTCCAGGCCACGTGTGACCGGACGCCGCCGCGGAGTCGATCGGGATCGGCGGCGTAATCGACGAAGCTCTGATGGTTGACGGACAGATCGCCTGCGCGAAACGCCGGCCAGAGAAAGTCGTGCACCGGCGACTGCAGATTGCCGGGCGGCTGAGCCGTCGTCGAGACGGCGATGAGCGATAACGCGGCGCCCCACACGCAACAGACGACGAGCAGCATCCGTCCGGCTTTCGATGCGGAGTCCCAGACCGGCGCGGCGCCGAGCGCCACGAACGGCAGGCTCGGGCTGAGATGCCGCGGCCCGTACGACCAGCCACCCTCCCAGTAGATGTACGAGGCGTTGAGCACCAGGTAGTACGCGCCGATCATCAGGGCGACGAGCGCCGGCGCGAATCCGTGACGGGATCGCATCAGAAGCACGAGACCAACCGCCGCGACGGCGACGATGGGCGCGAGCCGCAGCAGGCCCCGATATCGGCCGAACAGCACGCCGTAGGCGACGTCGAGCCGCGGCGTCGAGATCCCGAACACGCCCCGCCGCATGCCTTCGAACGCCTCCTCGCTCACGTATCCGATTCGGAACGGCGAACCGAACGCGGCCGCGTTGTACGCGGCCAGGCACGCCAGCGCGAGCGCAGCTCCTGCCAGCAGCCGCAGCGCCACGCCCCACCCGCCGCCTCGGTGTACGCCGCTCGTGGCGAGCGCGAAGGCCACGATGATCGCAGCGGGGATCGCCGCGGGGTATTCAGTGACGGAAGCCCAGCCGCATGCGAGGCCGACGAGCCACGCGAGCCGCAGCGGCTGCGATGAGCGATTCATGATCACCGCTGCAGTGAAGCCGGCCATCAGACAGCCGGCTGTGACCGCATGGCCCATGAACAGCGTCGCGTACGGCCAGGCGGGAGTCGCCAAGCCGTACGCGAGCGCCGCGACAATCGCCGCGGCACGTGATGCACGCCACTCGAGGGCGAGCGCCAGTACGCACAGCGCTGCGGCAACGGTGAACAGGCCGGAGGTGACGACCGTCGCGATGTACGACGTCCACGTGACGCCGGCGCGCGACGCTGGCGGCACGCCGACGACTCGCGCCATCGCTGCCGCCGCCGCGACAGGAACCACGGCCAGCAGTGACGCGCCGGGCGCCTTGTCAGAGTAGTAGTGATCGTTCCACAGCGCCCGATCGCCAGTCGACGAAGCGTACTCATCGATGCGCAGCGTGCGATGCTCGACGATCGCTCGCACGAGCGCGAAACGCGAGTTCTGATTCCAGCCGCCGCCCTCGTAGAAGTATGCGTACGACGCCAGCAGCGTACAGCTCACGACGATGGCCGCGCGCCGTGCGGTACAATCCACGCCGGTGACGGCCTCACGCGCGCTCGCCTTCATCTGCCTCATCGCCGCACTTCACGGCCTTTTCTTCATCTGGTATCAACGGCCCGACTGGACCACGCAATGGCCCGATCAGGAGGGCTACCGCCGGCTCGGAGAAGTCCTCGCGACGACCGGCCAGTTCACGCGCTTTCCCGATGCGCCGGCATTCGTCCCGGAAGTGCTCCGGACTCCGGCGTACCCGATCTTCGTGGCGCTCGTGTATCGAGTGTTCGGCACGCACCAAATCGCCGTCGCGCTTGCGCAGACGGCGCTGTTCTCCGTCGTCTGCCTCGTGGTGTACGCCATCGGTCGGCGCGTCGCGTCGGAACGGATCGCATGGCTCGCCGCGATGGCCACAGCGCTCTTCCCGCCGATTCCGTACTTCGCCGCGCTGGTGATGACTGAAGTGTGGACAACGGTACTCTTCACTGCGTCCATGTATCTTGCCGTCGGCCTTGTGATCGGAGCACGACCGCGGAGCGCGTCCTCGTTCCTGCTGCTCGGGTTCCTGCTCGGCGTGACCACGCTGAGCCGGCCGGCCTTCGTCCTGTTCCCGTTCGCCCTCGCAGCGGTCGGCGTCATCGTTCTTCCGCTGCTGCGGGTCGCCGAGCGGCCGCGCGCGACGCGCTGGGCGCTCATGCTCGCCGCGTTCGCCATCACGATGCTTCCCTGGTTCACGTACAACTACGTGACTCTCGGCCGCTTCACGCTGTCTCCGGCCGGCGGCATCGGGCGCGGTCTGTGGGAAGGCTCGTGGCAGGCCACATGGTCAGGCCGCCTCCAGAACGAACTGACGCACCTCGCCGACGACATCTCCGATCGCGCGACGCTCGACGCGCGGGTGCGCGCCGTCGCAGAGCGCGAGCGTCAGGCGCCCGAGCCGATGCTCGAATACGTCCATCAGTGGCAGGACATCCGGCGCATCTGGGCGACGCCGACCGATCCCAGCGAGCGCGCGATCGCGCGCGTGAAGGCCGACCACGAGTACCAACGCGTCGCGATGCAAAACCTGCGACGGCAGCCGATAGCGCAACTGCTGCGCCGGCTGGCTCGCGGCATCCTCGTGCTGTGGGCCGCCGAAATTCCGTTCCGCTACAGCGACATCAACGCGCTGCCGCCGCTGCTGATCTATCTGTGCTGGGGCGCCCAGGCCGTCCTCGTCTGCGGCGCCGTGGCCGGAGTCATCGTCCTGGCGCGACGCGGCCGCGTCGCTGCGGCGTCGGTGCTCGCGACGCCGATCGTGTACGTCACCGCCGTTCATCTCCCGCTGCTCACCGAAGCGCGCCAATCGCTGCCCGTGCAGCCGATCGTGCTGCTGCTCGCGACGATCGCCGCGACGAATGCGATCGGCCATTCACTTCCCCGCGAACCGCAGGTTCATGAACGCGAGCATCTCTGACAGCCACGCCTGACTGTTGAAGCCGTCTGCGGCGATGTGATCGGCGACCTTCATGCCGAGCAGCACGTTGTCGTCCATGCTGTTGTTCAGGAAGAGCCCGTGCCGGCCGAGCGTCAGCAGATTCGGAACCGCGTGCACGCCTTCGAGAACCGGAATCAGGTGGTCCTCGAAATTCAGCTCGTACACCGGATACGCGGTCGGAATGTCGGTGACATAGTAGTCCTCGACTTCATCCTCGGTGACGCCGTAACCCATCTTCAAGAGATCGCGAAGCGCGATGCGGTAGATCTCCTCGTCGCTCGCGTTCCACATGGGCTCGTCGCGCCAGCACGAGAGCTCGATGCAGAGGATCGTCCGGTCCGGCGGCACCATGTCGCCGCTGACGTTCTTCTGCTCCGACATCCGGTTCACGCGGTACTGCTCGTCGAGCAAGTACACCCAGTGGTAGTCGGTCAGCTGCGCGCGCGCGAGCGCGATGTAAATCAGCTTCAGGCTGCGGTACCGCAGCTTCGACGCGTGCTGCGCGACCGAAGGCGGCAGCTCCGGCGTCATCATGCTCACCAGCGACGGCAGCGGCAGCGTCGAGAGCACGCCGTCGCAGTCAATCGTCTGTTCGCGACCGTGCTGTTTGTACACGACCCGGGCGATACGGTCGCCGTCGCGCTCGAGGCGCACGACCGGCGACTCGAGCAGAATGCAGTTGCCCGCGCGCCGGATGGCGGCCGCCATGCTCTCGTACAGCACGCTGATCCCTTTGCGCGGATACATGTACTTCGTGAAGTACGTGGCCGGATCCGCCCTGACGCCGAGCGTCCTCAGAATGATGTTTTTCAGATTCAGCTTCGCAACGCGCTGCGCCTGCTTCGACGAGATCTGGGACGTCGGCAGTCCCCATACGCGGGCGGAATAGATCCCGAAGCACAGGTCGTACAGCGTGCGGCCGAGATTCCTGACGCCCCACTCCTCGAACGAATGCTCCTTCTTCGCCGGCGCGAGCGCCGACTTGAGCGTGGCGACCAGGTAATCGAAGACGATGCGCGCCGACAGGAGCGGGCTGACGCCGGTCAGCACCTGGAGCATCTCGAGCGGATAGACGTACTCCTTGCCGCGCAGGAGCACGCGCGTGCCGCGCGTCAGGATCAGCGGGTCGTCGCCGAAGAACGGCTTGATCGCTTCGTGAATCGCGCGGCTCTCGTCGGTCTCGCGAATATGAAACGTATGCGGCCCGTAATCGACCGCGTACTTCCCGACGGCGATCGTCTTTCCCATGCCGCCGACCGCGCTGTCGCGCTCGAGCACGGTGACCGGATACCCGAGCTGCGACAACCGCCAGGCCGCCGACATGCCGGCCGGCCCGGCGCCGAGCACGACGATCTTCACATTCTTCACGGGGCGCGTCAGGTCCGCTCCGCGACGACGAAGTAATAGAGATTCGCTGCGAAGGGCAGCCATCGGAATGGCAGCATGAATCGCTCGCGAACGCGAAAGCCGTTCGCCAGCCAGAGGCGCATCCGCGCCGGTGTCGTGAACGTCAGATGATCGGGATACCGGATCGGAAATTTGCCGAGCAGCAGCCTTCCGGCGCTCATCGTGGCGTCGTTGGGAACGACCACGATGGCGCGGCCCCCGCGCTTCAGGACGCGTCGTGCTTCCGCGAGCAGGCGCCCCGGCTCGCGCGTGTGCTCGAGGACGGCGATCAGCAAAACGACCTCGAACGATTCATCGGCGAACGGCAGCTGGTACCCGTCGGCGCACAGGAGGAAGCGGCCCTTGCCGGCCGCGCGCCCCACACGCGTCATCGAAACGTCCATCTGTACAGGCTGCAGGCCGGTGCCGTCGAACATCATCCCCTCGCCGCAGCCGACTTCGAGGACGTCGCGGCCACCGATACCGGCGACACGCGCCACCACCTCGTCGCGGTACATCCGGTAGAAGTAGCCGACAACGCCGGTCACCTGCGAGTCGTGGCCTTCGAGCTCGGCCGCGTACTCGTGGAGATCGCGTTCGCTAAGCTCTCGCGGGTTGGCGGAAGAACGCATGAAGCCTGCGGATCCCTTCGTCGAACGGAGTCGACGGCGCGAAGCCGAATCGATCGCGCATCGTCGGGTCGGCGCTGCGGAACTCGATGTATTCGGGTACGTCGCCTTCGTGCCTGAGGGTGATCTCGACGCCGGATGCGCGTGCCATCGCGGCAACCGCTTCGTCGATCGTGATCGGAGCGCCGGCGGCGAGATCGAGCGTCCCGCTGAACGACGCGTCGGCGACGATCCGCCACAGCGCGTCGGCCGCGTCGTCGACGTACATGAAGTCGATGAGGTTCTTGCCGTTGCCGCGGATGGTGAATTCGCGCTGTCCGTCCATGATCGCGCGCAGCCACCGCGTGGTGATCTTGCGCGGCGCCTCGTACGGACCGTACGCGCCGAAGAAGCGGACGTTCGCGTAGCTCGCCAGCAGTCGTCGCCGCTCGGCGAAGAACGCCACATAGCGTTCCGACGCGAGCTTCGATATCGCGTACGGCAGCAGCGGATTGACCGGCGTCGCCGGCGAGACGGGACCGCGCAGGCCGTCGTACACGGCGCCGGACGACATGTAGATCATGCGGTCCATCGCGATTCTCTCGAGCACGTTGACCACCGCGACGGTGTTGAGCTCGAGGTCCCACCGGGCGCGTTCGGCCGAGACCGCGGGATCGCCGTTCGCCGCGAGGTGAAGGACGGCATCGGCACGGCCAACGCGGCGTCCGAGATCGCGCACAGCATCGGCGTCGACGAGATCGCACGCGACAGCCGTCACGCGCGTGAGGTTGCGATCGGCGACGAACGCCGGCAGATCGGTCGTTCGATTGTAGACGGCGACGATTTCCCAGTCGCGCGGCGCACGCAGCAGCACGTTGCGCCCGATGAATCCCGACGCGCCGGTGAGCAGCAGCTTCACAGCGACATGACTCGATTACTCGATTACTCGATTACCCGATTACTCGATTACCCGATTACCCGATTACCCGATTACCCGATTACCCGATCTCACCGTGGCAGCCCCGCCATGTGCTCCTGATACCAGGGAATCGTCTGCCTGATGCCGGTCTCGAGCGACGTCGTCGGCTTGTAGCCGAGCATCGTCTGCGCCTTCTCGATCGACGGCACCCGCAGATCGACTTCGGGTCCCGGATGCGGCTTGAACACGACGCCCGACTTCGAGTTCGTCAGCCGGATGATCATGTTCGCCAGCTCGAAGTTCGTCACGGTCCCCTGCGGGTTGCCGACGTTGAACGCGTGGCCGATCGCTTCGGGCACTTCTGTGCAGCGCAGGATGCCGTCGACGAAGTCGTCGATGTAGCACCACGCGCGGATTTGCGTGCCGTCGTTGTAGAGCGTGATCTCCGCGTTCTGCAGCGCCTGAAGAATCATTCCGCGGATCGCGCCGTCGCCGACCTGCCGCGGACCGTAGACGTTGAACGGCCGGACGATGACGAGCGGCAGGCCGTCCTCCTTGTAGTGCGCGAACGACAGATGCTCGGACGCGAGCTTGCTCGCGGCATAGACCCATCGGTTCTCGCCGACCGGACCGATCGTCGTGAGATCGTCTTCCTTCCCCTTGTGGATGAACGGTCCGTAGACCTCGCTGGTCGAGAACTCGACGAACCGCTCGACGCGGGCCGCCAGCGCGGCGCGCACGACCTGGTTCGTCCCCAGCATGTTGACCTCCATCGTCGTCACCGCATTGCGATCGACCGAGTACACCCCGGCGATCGCCGCGCAATGGATGACGATGTGGCAGCCGTCTATGGCGCGGCGGGTGGCGTCGGCGTCCATGACGTCGCCCTTGATGAACGTCAGGTTCGGATGGTTGTCGAGATGCGCGAACTGGATGGCGTTGCGGTGCAGGTTGTCGTAGACGACGACCTCGTTGTCATCGAGCAGCCGCTCGGCGAGATGGGAGCCGATGAACCCGGCGCCGCCGGTGATGCAGACGCGCTTGCGTTTCAGCGACACGTGGGCTCCTCAGGCGGTGCGACGCGGCAGCAGGTCGCGCCGGAGCGGGAACAGTTTCTCGGCCGGAATGCCGTCGCGGACGAGCGCGTCGAAGTGATCGCCGGATCGATCGAAGTTCGCAATAATCAGCAGGTCGAAGGCGATGTCGCCGTGCGCCGCGATCGGCCGCACCGGCATGCCGAGGAAGACTTCGCGGCCGCTGTCGCCGTCGAAGATGGCGACCGGTTCGAGGCCGCATTCCTTGAGCGACAGGTATGCGAGCTCGGCGGCCTCGCCGAGGCCGTAGATCGCGACGCGCCGATGGGCGGCCGCGCACTCCTGCAGCACGCCGCGCAGATGCTGCCGCACTTCGCCGTAGAGGTGCAGCGAGTAGTCCATGAACTCGTACGTGAGGCGCGCCTTTTCGGCGATCCCGCGCGGCGTGATCAGATAGCTGATCCGGTTCGGCTGCACGTTGACGCACTTGATGCAGCCCTTGCGCACGAGCCGCTTCAGATAGATGTTCGTCAACCCGAGCGCAATCCCCAGCTTCGTCGCGAGCGTGCGCTGGGTGACGCGCGAGTCTTCCTCGACGGCTTCGAGAAGCTTCAGATCGCGATGGGCTTCGATATCCATGTCCGGCCTGCTCACGGTGTCGTGTCCGCCTCCACCTGTCGTTGTTTTTCGATCGCCTGTTCGGCGGCGACCCAATCCGCGGGATCGTCGATGGCGATGCCGCGCTCGGACGGCATCACGTACGCAGCCGTGCGATCGCCGTACAAGCTCGGCTCGGAGTCGAACAGCAGGTGCGTGCGAAACAGATAAATCGCCTCGTTCATCGTCCAGGCGGTCGGCATGTCGCCGCGGCGCACGGGCCGGCGGCGGAGCGGCTCTCCGGTCGTGTAGAGCGTCGCGAAGCCGCGATCGTCGAGGCGCAGCGTGCGCATCGGGTTGTGATGCGACGGCACTTCCGACACGCTGACGACCGAGTCGGCGCCGCTCGTCTCGAGGAGCGCGATCGAGGCGCGGATGTCCTCGGCGCTTCGGAGCGGCGAAGTGGGCTGCAGGATCATGACCGCGTCGCAGCAGTACGACTCGCGATCGCGAAGCGCCGCGACGGCGTGGATCATCACGGGCAGATGCGGAGTGTCGTCGCGGGCGAGCTCGGCCGGCCGGATGAACGGCACTTCGCAGCCGAGCGGCCGCGCCGCATCGGCGATGGCCTGGTCGTCAGTGGAAAGAATGAGGCGATCGAACGCGCCCGAGATCTGCGCCGTTTCAACCGAGTACGCGATCAGCGGTCTGCCAGCCAGGAGCTTCAGGTTCTTTCGGGGAATTCCCTTCGAGCCGCCGCGCGCGGTGATGACGCCAAGAACTGTCATTACTTAGGCAAGGTCATCCCACGTAATCAGCCGGTCTTTCGCGATCGCATGCTTCGCCTTGCGACCGACGATCTCGCCGAGCTGACGCGCGGGAATGCCGGTGCCGGGACGCTTCGCCCACACGTCGCCGGCGGCGATCGTCGCGCCGGCGGCGATGTCGCGAATCGACACGACGCTGTGGTGTGCCATGTTGCGGACGTCCTGCTCGCCGGGCTGAATCTTCTTCGTCGCGCCGCGCGCCCGCTCGATGGCGCGGATCCCTCTGACGACATCCTCGAGCTCGCGCGGCTCCATCGAACCCTGCTGGTCCGGACCGGGCAGCGATCGCGACGTCGTGAAATGCTTCTCGAACAGCGCGGCGCCCGACGCAACCGCGGCCAACGCCATGTAGCCGCCGAGCGTGTGATCGGAGAAGCCGACCGGCACGCCATACAGGTCGTGCAGCCAGTCGATGCATCCGAGCTCGACGTGCTCGTACGGCGTCGGGTACGTCGACGTACAGTGCATCAGCGCAAACGGCGTTCCCTCGGCGCGGACGGTCTGCACGGTGCGATCGATCTCTTCCGGCGTCGACATGCCGGTCGAGATGATCATCGGCCGGTGCTTGCGGGCGATATGCTGCTGCAGCGGCAGATTCGTCAGCTCGCCCGATCCGGTCTTGAACGCCGGCACGCCGATCGATTCGAGGAAGTCGGCCGCCTCGCGCGAGAACGGCGTCGAGAGGAAGACGATGCCTTTTTTCGCCGCACGGTCGCGCAACTCGACGTGCGCCTCGCGCGACAGCGCGGTGCGCGTCAGGAGATCGAACAGCGATTCACCCACGTACGCCGCCGTCGCTCCGCTGCGCAGCATCTCGTGCTCGGGAAAATGCGTCTGGATCTTGAAGGCGTCGGCGCCGGCCGCCGCGGCGGCGTCGAGCAGTTCCGCGGCGAGCGTTGGATCGCCGTCGTGGTTGATCCCCGCTTCGGCGATGACGAAGCACGGCTCGCCGGGTCCGACCCTTCGGGAGCCGATTGAGATGTGAGTCATATCGTTGTCGCGAACGCTCGGCTGAAAGCCTCGCGCTACCTGATCGACGCTCGGCTGAAAGCCTCGCGCTACTTGATCGACGCTCGGCTGAAAGGCTCGCGCTACCTGATCGACGCTCGGCTGAAAGCCTCGCGCTACCCGATCGACGCTCGGCTGAAAGCCTCGCGCTACCTGATCGACGCTCGGCTGAAAGCCTCGCGCTACCTGATCGACGCTCGGCTGAAAGCCTCGCGCTACCCTGATCGACGCTCGGCTGAAAGCCTCGCGCTACCTGATCGACGCTCGGCTGAAAGCCTCGCGCTACCTTGATCGACGCTCGGCTGAAAGCCTCGCGCTACCCGATCGACGCTCGGCTGAAAGCCTCGCGCTACCTGATCGACGCTCGGCTGAAAGCCTCGCGCTACCCGATCGACGCTCGGCTGAAAGCCTCGCGCTACCTGATCGACGCTCGGCTGAAAGCCTCGCGCTACCCTGATCGACGCTCGGCTGAAAGCCTCGCGCTACGCGATGCGGTGGCTGCCACGTGCCGTAGCGCGAGCCTTTCAGGCGAGCGAACGCCTTACGCGATCGTCTCGGCTGTCTCGTGAAACCGCTTCTGCGTATACAGCTCCGCGCCGCAGAGGACGTTGACGATCGCGTCGCTCGCGCCGGGCTTGTAGTAAATGTCCGAGGGCGCGTACGGCCCGTGGGCCATCTGCCGGCGAACGGCTGCGCCGATCCGACCGGCGTCGTACTCGACGTGGGTCACGTTTCCCGCGTGAAGCCGCCCCTGCTGCCGCGCGCCGATGTTCACGACCGGCGTGCCGAGGTACGAGCACTCCTTGATGCCCGCCGACGAGTTGCCGACGAGGCACGACGCGATTCTCAGCAGCGCCACGAACTCGTCGACCGGGACGTCGGTGATGAAGCGCATCCTGGCGGCCGGACGTCCCGCCTGCTCGCGGAAATGACGGAGCCGATCGGCGATCTCGCCGGTGCCGGCGTCGGGATTGGGCCAGATCCAGATCGTCTGCATGTCGAGATCGGCGATGGCCCGCAGCGTTTCCTCCACGTGCGCGCGGTTGTCGTGCTCGGTCGTCACGGGATGCTGAATGACGAGCAGGAACGGCTTCGCCACGTCGATCGCCTGCCCCACGCCGTAGCCGTTGATCCGCTCGCTCGTGATCGACGTCGTCACCTGCGCCGCGAGCTCGACGTCGAGCGAGCCGGTGTTGAACACGTACTTCGGATCCTCGCCCATCGCGAGCACGCGGCGCCTGGCGTGCTCGTTGGTGACGAAATGCATGTGCGCGAGCTTCGTGATCGCGTGACGCACGCTCTCGTCGATGCTGCCGCTGACGTCGCCGCCCTCGATGTGCGCGATGGTCTTGTTCAGATATGCCGCCGCCATCGCGAGCGCGAGCTGCTCGAACCGATCGCCGCAGATGACGATGACGTCGGGATCGGCCGCGTGGAAGCCGTTGGTGAACTCCAGCGCGGTCAGACACGCCGTCTTCGCCATCGCGACGTGGTTGCCTCCCTCGATCACGTTGAACAGCGTCGTCGAGATGTTGAAGCCGCCGGCGTTGATGTCGTCGGCGATGTGGCGGCTGTACTTGTCGAGCAGGATCGAGCCGCCGAGCATCAGCTCGAGCTCGATCTCGGGGTGCGCATGCAGCTTCCGGATCAGCAGCTGGCTCCGGCCGTAGTACGCGCGGCTCGTGATCGGAAAACAGATCCGCCGTTTGCCGGTCCGCGGTATCCGGCGCGTCGTCGAAGCAAAAATGGTCTCCATGATCAGACGCGGGCGGGATCGTGGTTGACGACCACCGTCTTCCACTCGCAGTACACGTCGAGCGCCTCCGTTCCTGGTTCGCGGAAGCCGTTGCCGGAGTTCTTGACGCCGCCGAACGGCATATGCGGTCCGGCGCCGTAGGTCGGACCGTTGATCGAGACGAGCCCCGCGCGGTAGCGCGCGATGAACTCCTCGATGCGGTTGCTGTTGAACGTGTGGATGGCGCCGGTCAGGCCGAACGACGTCGAGTTCGACAGATCGATCGCTTCGTCGAAGTGCTTCGCGCGATAGAGGCACGTCACCGGTCCGAACAGCTCCTGCTGCGAGACGGCGTCGCACGGATCGACGTTCTCGAGGATTGTCGGCGCGAGGTAGTAGCCGGGCGCCAGCGCGTCAATCCGGCGCCCGCCGCAGAGCACGCGGGCGCCGCGCGCGACCGCGCCGGCAATCGCCGCCTCCAGCCGCTCCAGGCTCTGCGTCGAGATGACCGGGCCGCATTCATCGTCCGGGCCGGAACCCACCTTGACCTTCGCGGCACGCTTCACCATCACATCGCGGAATGCCTCGTAGACGCGATCGAAGACGACGATGCGGCTGCCGGCGGCGCAGCGCTGCCCGGCGTCGATGAACGCGGACGCCACGGCGTGCTCGGCGGCGAGCGTCAGATCCGCATCGTCGCAGACGACGAGCGGATTCTTGCCGCCGAGCTCGAGGCAGACCTTCGCGAGCACCGGACGGTCGCTGACAGTTTTCTGGATCAGCTTTCCCGTCGGCACCGAACCGGTGAAGCTGACGAGGCCGACGCGCGTATCTTCGATCAATGGCCCGCCGACGTCGGCGCCGGTTCCCTGAACCGCGTTGAAGACTCCGCTCGGCAGGCCGGCGTCTTTCATCAGCCTCGCGAAGGCGATGGCCGTGTAGGGCGTCTGCTCGTGCGACTTCGCGACGACGGCGTTGCCGCAGACGAGCGCCGGAAACACCTTCCACGCGATGCCGGCGAGAGGACTGTTGAACGGCATGATCGCGGCGCACACGCCAATCGGCGCGCGCACCGTTCGCACCGAGCGGTTTGGAATCGGGCTCGGCATCGTCTTGCCGTAGAAGCGGCTGCCTTCGCTTTCCATGAAGACGGCAAGGTCGGCCGACGATCCCACTTCGGCAGCCGCGTTCTTCCACGGCTTGCCGGTCTCCAGACGGATGATTTCGGCGAAGTCGCGCTCCGTCGCGCGCAGCAGCGCCGCGGCGCGGCCGAGAATTTCGCCGCGTCTCGGCGGCGTCAGCCGGCTCCACGATGCGGCGGCACGCTCGGCCGCGTCGACGGCGGCGCGCGCATCCGCGGCGTTGCCTCGCGCGACCTGCGCGATGACGCGGTCGTCGATCGGCGATCGCTTCTCGAACGACGCGCCGCTCGAGCCGGCGACCTCGCGGTCGTCGATCCAATGCGGCACATGCTCCGGGTACATGTAGCGCGAGCCTTTTAGGCGAGCGTCCGCGGCCGCCGCTCGGCTGAAAGCCTCGCGCTACAGCTTCGCGCGATGGACGCGGCATCGAGCCCGTGATGGGCCAGGACTTCGGCGTTGGTGCCGCACGCCGGGACGTCGGTCAGACCGAGCGACAGGACATCCGCGCGGACGCCTGTGCGTGCAAGCGCCGCCGCGATCATCACGCCTTGCCCGAGCGTGACGTAGTGGTTATCGAGCGTGACGATCAACGGAAATCTGCCGAGCACGGACCGCACCCACTCGTCGTCGATGCGATTGAGCCACGGGAGATCGATTACCGCGGCGCTGATGCCGCCGGCGGCGAGATCGTCGGCGGCGCGCCAGGCGTTCGTCATCAGCACCGGTCCGTAACCGACGAGCGCGACGTCGCTGCCGCCGCGCAGCGACACGCCGCGTCCGACCTCGAGCGCGTAAGAGGGCGGCATCGTGTACGGCAGATCGAGCGGGACGTTGACGAAACGCAGGTATGTGCTCGCCGGATTGCGCTCGACGGCCCACCGGATTGCGAGCCGCGCTTCGCGCTCGCTGCACGGCTCGATGGCCGTCAAACCCGGGATCGATCCCACCGCGGAAATGTCCCGCACCGACTGATGCGAATGTCCGGGCCCGCCCGGGACGACGCCGGCGAGCGTCGCTGTGTAGATGATCTTCGTCTTCTCCGTGGCGTTGTTGTAGATCTGCTCGTTGGCGCGCGTCGACAGGAAGCACGCGAACGAATGCACGACCGGCAGCATGCCCTCGAGCGCGAGGCCGCCGGCCGCCGACACCATGTGCTGCTCCGCGATGCCGCACTCGAGAAAGCGCTCGGGCAGCTCCGTCTTGAACGCCTCGATGCCGCAGTCCGACAGGAGATCCGCATCGAGGACGACGATCTCCTTGCGATCGCGCGCCATCTGCAGCAGCTCGTCGCCGTACGCGACGACCAGCCGCTCGGGATGCGACGGCACGATGCGCGCCGGCAGCGGCGCATCGGCGAGCGTGAGCGGCGCAAGGCCCAGCGCAGCGAGCCGTTCGTTCACGCGCGCGACCAGCTCGCGCGTGGCCGCGACGTAGTGCTGCAACGACGGCGCGCCGGCGTGGAAGTGGTAGGTCTGATCGCCGCGGGCGACGCCTTCCATGAACGACACGCCGCGCCCTTTGATCGTGTCGGCGATGATGACCTTCGGCCGATCGCCGATCGCGCCGAGCTCTCGGAATGCCTTCGACAGCGCGCGCAAATCGTGGCCGTCGAGCCGCCGGACTTCCCAACCGAAGGCGCGGAACTTGTCTTCGATCGGTCCGAGATCGCTCACCGCGGCGACCGTGGAGTCCGACTGGTATCTGTTGTGGTCGACAATGACCGTGATCTCGCCGAGCCCGTCGTTGGCGACCGGCTGCAGCGATTCCCAGATCTGCCCTTCCTGCAGCTCGCCGTCGCCGGTCATGACGACGATGCGGCCGCGGCGGCCGGTGGAGCGCCGCGCGCGCGCCATGCCGTACGCCTTCGAGATGCCCATCCCGAGCGATCCGGTATTGGTCGCGATGAACGGCGTCTCGACGTCCGGATGGCCGGGCAATCCGCCGAGGCGGCGGAGACGGTGAAGGAGATCGAAATCCAGCTTGTCGAGGGCGATGAGCAGCGAGTACAGCGCGGGCGCGTCGTGCCCTTTGGATGAAAAGTACGTATCGGCGGTCGGCGCGCCGCTGTTCGCTTCGGTGAGCTCCTCGGTCCACAGCCACGTGATGATGTCGGTCGAGCTGAAGCTCGATCCGATGTGGCCCGATCCGGCGTTCATGATCATGTACAGCGTGTTGACGCGGCACACGTCGGCCAGGATCTCCGCGCGCGCTATCCGATCGGTGACTTCCGCGCGCACGCGACGAATCGCTGCGAGCGGCACGAACGTCAGCGTGCCGTCG
>Ga0209057_1000334_pt1 | contig 43436 bp, 47 predicted proteins | sample GraSoiAngelo_146_FD_185903 | JGI IMG/M metagenome (GOLD analysis project Ga0209057, IMG submission 185903) | Grasslands soil microbial communities from the Angelo Coastal Reserve, California, USA - 14_1009_05_30cm (SPAdes) (version 2) | ecosystem: Environmental > Terrestrial > Soil > Grasslands ...
GTTGCTGAGGACTTTGTCGTACGCGGCGACAGCGTCAACGTACTGCTTCTGCTTGTAAAAGATTTCGCCGAGGTAGAACTGGGCGTTGGAGGCAAGATCGGTTTCGGAGTAATACTTGAGGTAGTCCTCAAATTCGGAGCGGGCGAGATCGTATTTGCCGCTGGTGATGTCGCGGAGGCCGTTGGAATAAAGCGTGTCGGCCGAGGGTGCGCCGGCTGGGAGGCCAGTCGGACCGGCCAAGGAACCGGCGGAGCCAGCGGGTCTTGGAGAGCCCGTCGAAGAAGTGGGAGTAGCGAGGCCTGTCGTCGGAGCTGGCGCGCCAGCGCCGGAAATTTTGGCGTCGAGAGTTTGCACGGAATTCTGGAGATCAACGAGCTGCTGGTTAAGCTTGCCAAGGCGGGATTTGATTTCCTCGAGGTTGTCGGAGAGGCCCTGGACTTGCGTGGACATGGTGTCCAAGCGCGCACCGGAATTGGCTTGAACATCCTGGACGGACTTCTGGAGCGAGCTCATGGTGGAGCCCAACTTGCCAACCGTGTCGTTGGATTGGCTGATGAGCGTCTTCATGACGGTGTTGTCTTGGGTGACTTGGGTGGAAAGATCCTTCTGACCCTGAAGCAAGGAGGTGACGTCGCGCTGGAGTTCAATAAGTTCGCGAGCGACGGCTTCCGCGGGACGAGGGCCGACGAGGCTTCCGGCGAGCGCGCCGGCTAAAACAGCGGCGCTGAAAATGGCAATGTGACGAATACGCATGACCAATCCTCCTAAGGGCTCCTAAGGGATTCCGCAGGGCTGCAAATGAATGAAGGCCGCTGAGCAGCCAACAAAAATCATACAGGCCAGGGAACACCTTCCACTCTAATAAGAGAGCCGCGAGGTGGCAAGGGTTTGCCTGGCCTCGCGGCTGATCTCGTCACCAAACGGTCATCGTGGCGAGCAGGATGAAGCGGGTCAGTTTGCTCGAACGAAATGGCCGCGACGATTCTGCTGCCAGCAGGCTTCGGTGCTCTCCATGCAGAAAGGCTTCTCCTTGCCGAAGCTGACGGTGCTGAGGCGGTCGGCAGGGACGCCCAGAGAGACGAGATACTGCTTGACGGCACTGGCGCGGCGATCACCGAGGCCGAGGTTATATTCGGTCGAACCACGCTCATCGCAATGACCTTCGATGGTTACCTTGAACTTTGGATTGCTCTTCAGGAAGTCGGCGGTCTTCGAGAGGGCCGTGCGAGCATCGGGACGAATGTCAGCCTTGTCATAGTCGAAATAGGCGTCGCGGACTTCTCGCAAGAAAAGTTCATCGTCCGTGGGCCCCGCTGGCGCAGGTGGCGGTGGAGGAGGAGCATTAACCGCGACGGTTGCCGTGGCGCTGGCAGAACCGCCCGGACCAGAGGCCGTGATCGTGTAGGTGGTGGAGTCGGAGGGCGTGACCTTGGTCGTGCCCTGAGCGGTCACTGCGCCAACTTCAGGCTCGATGGAGAGCTGCGTGGCATCCGTGGAATTCCAGCTCAAGGTTGACGACTCACCTTTATTGACGGAAGCCGGGCTGGCCTGCAGCGTTACAGTGGGACGCGCGGGCGCCGGCGCGGGCGCTGGCGGCGGGGGCGGTGCGACGGTTTTCTTTCCGCAACCAAAGGAAAGAGCAGCAGCAGCGAACGCGACGAGAAAACTGGCGCGGTAGAGCGAGCGTGAAACCAAGTACATGCTTATCCTCCTGGACTGTAAGATCCCGTGAATGTCCCACCAGGGCCAACATCGTACCACCAGCGGGCTGGGTCCGGGTAATATCTCGTATCACGATATATTATACATGGTGCAAAAAAGCCTGCTTGGCGTTTGGCGCAAAAGTAAACCCAGGCATTGCAAGAGAGAGCCAAGGCCAATTGCCGCGCATGTGTGTGATGCATCGGCTGGGCGGTCAGTTTCTAAAGAGTTTTTCACTTTGGCGACCAATTCGGCGACTCGTTGTGACCGCTGGTTGTCAACTGGTGCGGCTGCGAGCCATCAGCCAGCATGGTCCAGATCTGCCGCGTGCCACCGCGCGTTGATTCGAAAACGAGGTGGCGGCCGTCGGGGGCCCAACTGGGGCGTTCGTTGCGCCCCTGGTCACGCGTCAACTCTACAATCTGGCGGGTAGCGGCGTCCATGATGTAGATGTCGTAGTTGTCGTTGGGGCGTCGCCAACTGAAAGCCAGGAGCTGGCCGTTGGGAGCCCACGCGGGGTCGATGACGTAGCCCTTGTCTGGGACGTCCAGTTTGGTTGCGCTGGTACCGTCGGAATTCATGAGGTAAAGCTGGGGAGTGCCGCCGCGATCGCTGACGAAGGCGATGGTCTGGCCGGTTTTCGGATTCCAACTGGGAGACATGCTGGCGCCGTTGGCGTTGGTGAGGCGCTTGGGGCGGCCTCCGTTGATGTCGGACACGTACAGTTCGGGATTGCCTTGCATCGAGGATGAAAAAATAATCTGTGTGCCGTCGGGAGACCACGCCGGCGTGATATTAGTGCCGCGAAAGCGCGGGAAGGAAACGAGCTTGCCGGTGTCCATCGAATACATGCAAATTTGCGCGCTGGTAAGGCCGGCAGAGGGCGCGAAACAAGTGAAAGCGATGCGCGAAGCGTCGGGCGACCAACGCGGCGTGAGAGCAATGGACTTCAGGTTGGTCAACTGACGCTGGTTGGAGCCGTCATAATCCATGCCCCAGATTTCCTTGGAGCCGTTACGGGAACTGACGAAAGTGATCTGCGTTGAGGCCACGCCGGGGAGGCCGCCGGAGAGTTTGCCGATGATTTCGTCGGCAAATTGGTGAGCGAATTTGCGGACTTGAAGATCCGTGGGAGCGCCGCGATAAACCTTGCCGACGACGGCTTGCGAAGAGGGATTGCGAACGTCGTAGAGCCAAGCTTCGATTGCGACTTCGGCGGTGGATTCCGTGAGATTGCCGAAGCCGAGGAAGTTGGCGTTCGTGGGAGGATCGATCCAAATGGCCGGCTTCAGCTCCGCGGGTACACTGGGAGCCTGAGGCGGATAAAAGCTAGGGCTAGGGACTTCGAGAATGCCGCTGAATTGGAGGTCGTCACGGACAATCTGGGTGAAGAGGATGGAGTGGGATTTGGCGGAGTCGGCGCGTGGAGTGAAGTCAGCGATGGCGACGCGAGGCTTGTTGGCGTCCATGCCGATTGCGGTACGGAACCAATCTTGTGCTGACACGGATTTTCCGGACAAAGCGAGAAGAATCAGGAACAAAAATGTTCTAAAGCCTCTGAGCTTTGGTTGCACCCTCACCTCCGAGAGTATGGCTAATTTCCAGAAACCTGAACTCACGTCCCTAGCGTATGGACGGTGGATTGAAATCCAACGTAGCGACTACATAGCCGCCCGAATAGTCTCCGGGCAATTTGGTCACGGGATTCGAGCTCATCACCGCCCGCAGCGCCGAATTATCATATGAAGAATTTCCGCTAGACTCGGAGATATGCCAGTCCTTGAGTGAACCGTCCCGGTTGATCGTAAACGTGACTGCGCAGTGCATCGTTCGGGAGGAGCGAGCGGCGGCATCTATCGTCCACTGCTGCCAGTTGCTATAGATTCTGTTCTTCACAGCTTCGATGTACCAGCCATAGCGGGTCGCGAAATCTGCGCCGCCCTGGCCCTGAACAGTAACGCCGCTGGAACCGCCACCTGGAGTTTGAGAATAGCCCGTCGGCAAATCGGGATTGCCGCCTTGGCCGTAGGGGACGTCGTTGTCCTGAACAGGTGTCTTGTTTTCGAGAGTTCTGGACTTGCGCGACGGCGGAAGAGGTTTCTCTTTATCAAATTTCGGGATTTTTGTAGCGTCGGTTTTTGGCTCAGGTGGTTTCGGAGGTTCTTCCTTGTGAAGGCCTTTGGTGGGATCAACGGCTTTGCTTTCGGTGACCACCGATTCCTTGGGCATGGGAATGCCGGCGGCGCTGACCAGGTTCACTTTGGCACCACCCAAATTGCCACCAACGCCGCCCCACGCTTTGCCATGGTATTGAATATAGGCAGTGACAACGATGACGACGGCCAGGCTGCCATGCATGATGATGGAGTAGAGGAGGTACTGCCTGAGGTTCTGGTCTGGCGGATTGGCGACGGCGGTATTCATGTTTTATTGAGTACGCGCCCGCGAGGTGATGGGCTCGGTGACTATGCTGATGTTATTGATGCCCGACACGCGAAGCGCGTCGACCACGGCAGCAAAACTGCCAAACGGAACGGTTTCGTCGCAGCGAAGGAAGACGCCTTGCTGGGTGTTTTTCAATTGCGCGCGGATTTTGGGGCCGAGCTGGTGAATGCCGGTTGGCTCATTGCCCAGGTAGATGCGCTGAGCCTTGTCCACGGTGACGACGAGGCGCTCCTGGTTGATTTCCTTCACCGTGCGCGTCTTAGGGACGTCAACTTCGATGCCCGACTGGAGGATGGGGGCGGTAATCATGAAGATGATGAGCAGCACCAGGACGACGTCCACAAACGGGACCATGTTGATTTCGGAGAGCGAAGTCTGCGTCGATTTGGAGAGTTGCGGCATATTCCCATTTTACCAATACGGCCGGGTTGGGGCGGCCAGGAAAATCTAATTAACGGCTTTTTCGATCAGCGAGGTCACTTCCAAAGCGAAGGTATCGAGCCGCTGAGCGAGATCGCGAATGTTCTGCAAAAAATGGTTATAGAAAATGACGGCGGGAATGGCGGCGAACAAGCCGGCGGCGGTGGTCACGAGGGCTTCGGCGATGCCGGGCGCGACGGCACGAAGGCTTGCAGCACCCGCGCTGCCAAGACCGGAAAAGGCATCAATGATGCCCCACACGGTTCCGAAGAGGCCGATGAACGGGGAAACCGCGCCGGTGGTGGCGAGCCAGGACATTCCCTTTTCGACACGACGCACCTCTTCGGCGGAGGCAAGCTGCATGTTGACCGTCACGGCCTGCAAACTCTTGAGTTTGGGGGGATGCGGGTTGCTAGCGATGCCACCGATTTGGCTTTGCAGTTCGCGATAGCCCGCGGCATAGACGTTGGCGAAGGGCGAAGCGACGGCCACGAGCGCCTGCGGGTTGGCGACGCCGCGCGTGGCGCGGAAAATGCGTAGGAACTCGTCGCTTTTCCGCCGAATGCGGCCGAACATCCCCAGCTTCTGCAAAATCATGGCCCAGGAAACGACGGAAAAGAAAAGCAGAAGCAGGAGAACGATGCGCGCAACCAAGCCTGTTTGCTTGAGGATTTCAAAGAGATCGGTGACAAAAATCGCGGTGAACAGAAAAATGACGTACCCCTCAGTGAGAACGAAAGTTTTTCTGGGCGTTCAAAACGTAGCATACGCATCCAGAGCACGCAACAAATAGGATGCGACTGTTTCTAATTCTGATGCTTATCGGGCAACGGGGCGTCGGCGTCGTTTCCCGTGGCCCAGGAGTTCAGACCCATGCGCGCGTTGATATGGTGGCCCCGTGCTCTTTGAGATTGAGGTCGTCGCGGTCCAAAGTGTATTTGTAAAACAGGGCCCGCGGCTTCGCCTTTGTGACCGACAATTTCGTCGAGTTTGCCGAGATCAAAAACAGGTGGAGCGTGCACATTCGCAGAGGCTGAGGCTGGCGGCTTCGGGATAAGGTCGAGCGCCCGCCCCGACACTATAAAAGAGGTGTGATAAACTGCGATTTGGGCATGAGCAAACCATTCGACATCGAATTGGAGAGACTGACAGGGCGAACCTCTTATTCCGCGGTATTTCCTGGTGAGGCCGCAGGACAACGGGGAACATTTTTCCTCGAGACGTTTGGCTGCCAGATGAACGACCACGATTCGGAAAAGGTCGCTGGCCTGCTGCTTTCACGTGGCTATCAACAGGTGGAGACGCCGGAGGCGGCTTCTCTAATCCTTTACAACACCTGCAGCATTCGCGAGAAGGCGGCGCAGAAGGTTTTTTCGCGGCTGGGCGAATACCGGGAGAAGCAAAGCGAAGGCAAGGTGATCGGAGTGCTGGGCTGCGTGGCGCAACAGGAAGGCGAGGAGATCTTCAAGCGCGCGCCCTGGGTGAGCCTGGTTTGCGGTTCCGCAAGCTACCGCAAACTGCCGGAGATGCTGGCGCAATTGGAAGCAGGGAATCAACGCGTCACCGGGCTGGATACGGATACCGACGAAACGTTTGAGACGGAGATGACGCGACGGGATAATCCGTGGCGCGCCTACCTGACGATTATTGAGGGCTGCGACAAGGCGTGCTCGTATTGTGTGGTGCCATTCACGCGCGGTCCGGAGCGCAGCCGCGCGAGCGATTCCATTCTCAGGGAAGTGAAACAACTCGCGGCGCTCGGCTATTCGGAGGTTCAGCTTCTTGGGCAAACGGTGAATTCCTACGCCGATCCGACGCCGCGCAAGATGCGTTTTTCAGAATTATTGCTGGCGGTGGCCGATGTGCAGGGAATTCGGCGGGTGCGGTTCACTACGTCGCATCCCAGTGATTTCACACGCGATATTGTGGAAGCCATCGAGCAGCAGCCGAAAATCTGCGATCACGTTCATTTACCGGTGCAGTCTGGTTCGACAAGAGTGCTGCGGGCAATGCAGAGGACGTATTCGCGCGAAGAATATCTGGAAAAGATCGCCATGATACGCGAGGCGAGCAAGCCAATTACCATCACGACGGACATTATTGTGGGCTTTCCGGGCGAGACGGCATCCGAATTCGAGGAGACGGTGAGTTTGCTGGAGGAAGTGCAGTACGACAGCATGTTTTCGTTCAAGTACTCACCCAGGCCGAATACGCCGTCGCTCTTGATGAGCGATTCGATTTCCGAAGAGGAAAAAAGCAGACGGCTTGCGATTCTGCAAGACCGGCAGCGTGAAATTCAGGCTGCCAAACATGCGCGCCTGCTAGGAGAGCGTTTCGAACTTCTCGTCAGCGGGAAATCGCGGCGGGAAAACCAGTGGACCGGGTATAGCACTTCGCACCGCATGATAAATTTCGCTTCACAAGAGAGAGAGCTTCTGGGAACCTACGTGCAGGTGCAAGTTACGGGAGCGACACCAAACAGCTTGGTGGGAGAGCACGTCACCTAGCGGAGGGAGGCATCGATGGAAGTGGAGATGAAGATCCGCGGCCTGATGATGGATCCCGTCACGAACATGCCCATCGTGGTACTCAAAGATGTGCAAGGGCAGGCGATCCTGCCGATCTGGGTGGGCGTGTACGAAGCGAACGCCATTGCCCTGGAAATCGAGAAAGTCCAGACTCCCCGCCCAATGACCCATGATCTGCTGAAGAATGTTCTGTTGGGGCTTGAAGTGCGCGTGCAGAAAATTGTGGTGAATGACCTGAAGGACGATACGTTCTACGCCCTGATTTGGGTGGAACGCGAAGGACAGATGATGACTATCGATTCGCGGCCCAGCGATGCCCTAGCCCTGGCGCTACGCATGGACTGCCCAATCTTCGTGGACGAAGCGGTCCTGAAGAACTCCAAGATATCGAGCGCATTCTCCGAGCGCAACACTAACGAACAACTACGAACCTGGCTTGATGGGCTCTCCGATGAGGATCTCGGTCGCTACAAGATGTAAGACGTCCCGAGCCAGCCATTCGATCTACCATCCTAAAGTGAAGTTCCCGCCAGCTAGAGTTAGCCCAAGTGTTTTAAGCGACGGACTGTGCGCCGCCAGGCGAAGAGCAAGACGATACCAATCAAAATGAGCGCCAGGCTGAGGCCGGACCACAAGCCGAAAGCGCCCCATCCGCGTTGAAAACAGAGCCAGGCACCCAGCGGGAGGCCAACGATCCAATACGCGGTGAAGTGGCACAACATGGGAGTACGCGTATCGCCCGCGCCGCGGAGCGCACCCGTGGCAACCGTCTGTATGCCATCAAAAAGCTGGAAGGCAGCGCCGGCTGCAAGCAGGATCACAGTGTTTTTGATCACAACAGGGTCTGGGGTGTAGAGGCGCGCGATCGCATGCGGAAATAGCAACAGAACGATGCCCGCAAGGGTCATAAAAGCTGCGCCGAAGAAAATGGCGCTACCACCCGCGGAGGCGGCCGCGGAAGGATCCCTCCGGCCGATCGCTTGACCCACACGCACGGCAGCCGCCGACGAGATGCCGAGCGGCACCATATAGGTGAATGAGACAGTGTTCAAGGCGATCTGGTGGCCGGCAAGAGAAACGGCTCCCAGGCGGCCGATGAGCGCTGTGACCAGTGCAAAGACCCCGATTTCCAGCGTGATCTGCAGAGCTGCGGGAAAGCCCAGTGCGATGAGGCGGCGAATGCGCATCAGATCCGGCTGCATCGGTGTGCGGAGCAGGTCTGTGCGATGTTTTTGATCGTACCATAGCAGGTAGCCGACGAGGACGGCCGCTAGGTAGGTGCGAGCCCAGGCCGTAGACCAGCCAGAACCGACGGCTCCCATAGCTGGTGCCCCAAGCTTGCCGTAGATGAGAATCCAGTTGCCGATGGCGTTGATGATGTTCGCGGTTACCAGTGCGAAGGCGATGGGGCGAACCATGTTCATCCCTTGCATACACCGGCGCACAGCAAAATAGAGGAGAAGTGGCAAGGTTCCCCAGGCGAGCGCCTTTGAATATGGCCCGGCCAGAGCAAGGATGTCCGGCCCTATGCCTGCCATTCGCAACAGAGAATCGAAATACCAGACGGGCGTCATCAGCAAAGGAGTGAGGGCCAGGCTGAGATAGATTCCGTGCACAAGTGAGCGGTGGCAATCCTCCCGTTGGCCTGCGCCGAAGGCTTGCGAGACCAGCGTGTCCAGACCGATGAGAAGCCCACCGCCAAAGAAGGCAAGTACATGCACAAGAATGCCTCCCAGGCTGACGGCGCCCATAGCAGTGGCGCTGTTGGGAAGCCGGCCGACCATCATGGTGTCGACGATAGCCATGCTCATCCAACCGAGTTCAGCGAGGACGAGCGGGATCGCGAGACGCAGGGTAGGGCGGAATTCGGCGCGAAGTGTCTGGAGTCCAATCATGGGCGAAAGACAAGAGAAAAGAGTGTAAGCGGCGTGGAGAAAAGGGGCAAACGGGGACGGCCTGGAGCCGGAAAGGTGAGAAGGGAGATTGAGGACGTGAATTATTCAGCGGGAATCAAGGGCAGCAGAAATTCCTGCAGTCTCTCGCTGTCTGAGAGAGTTAGCCGGTTCAATTGAATTCCCATTTGATTCCCGCCTGGAGGGCACTGGGGAAAGCCTGCGAAATCGCGTCCGCCAAGAATGGAACCTTATCTCGCAAATATCCGTCCTGGTTCCCTTGCTGGGTGGACCGATCTCAAAACGAGGCATCGGTCTTTGACGGCAGGATTTCGTAGTAGTCGAACTGCACGCCCCCACGCAGATTGCCGCGAAACGTATCGAGCCGCTGGAGGCGCACCACGTGCCCCGCCACGCCGTGGGGGGGGTTGCCGGTAATCTCCTCCGCCATCTTCAGGAGGATTTCGATGACTGACCCGATTGCTATAGGCGCATCGGTGGCGAAAAAGGCCCCTGTTTCCGAAAGATTTACCGATTCCGCTCTGCGCTCGGTCGGGCCAGATTTCCAGACGCGCACGTGCAGGGCGGTTTTGAACTGGAGTCGACGGGTGGAACGACGCTCAGCTGCGCGCACTTCCATGAAGACCTCCTCGCACCAAGGAGGGGTTATGGCGCGGAATGAGACCTGTGTGGAGGAACACACTCTGAAACGAAAAGGCTGCGTTGGCAAGGTTCAATTTAGTACTCGGCCCGTGGGCCCTTAGGATTGGCGTTAGGAGGAGATGGTCCTCACGTCAGAGTAATCGTTTGGACGTACTGGAGACTAAGTTCCATTGACTGGGTCCGAAGACATTCATAGGCTGCTGATATTACTGAGTTTGTGGACCTCAACATTGGCAAACCGACTGCCAACAAATGAATGGCGTGCCCAGCGCGAACGCTGTCCTCGAACCCGGGTACTGAGGAGAAGATTATGGCGCTCTTACAACAAACCAATTTTGACTCCCGGTTCAGGCATGTCCGCGGAAGCGGGCGGCTCAATTCACGGGTAGCTGTGGCGGTCGAGTGGACTGATGCGGGCCAGAACTTGCGCGCGGAGGGTTACACGGTCGATATCAGCGCAAAAGGCTGCCTTGCCGTGGTACCGCAGGGTTTCAACGTAGGACAGAAGCTGCGGCTCGTTAATCTCACGAATCAGATTTCTTGCGACGCCGTATTGGTGTGGCGTGGCCACGAAGGCCGGACGGGATGGGAACTCGGTTTAGAATTGCAGGAGCCTTCGCCGGATTTTTGGGGCCTGGATTTCTAGCGGTTTATCGGACAACAGTTACCTTTGTCCGGAAAGCCGGCGTCCCGTTTTCCACTGGAATCTCGCTGGCCGGTCCACTTTTTCCTTGCCAATGAACGGGGTGGAAACGTAGAGTTAGCCTAGGCCTTGGGGGTTTTCTGGAGGCGGCACCCATATATAGGAACCCAGTTGCCGGATCGCTGCGGCTCGATTTTCTGTGTGCGAGCGGAGGCGAAAATAGATGACTGCCATCATCACGGTTGCGAATCAAAAAGGCGGCGTCGGAAAGACCACGACGGCGATTAATTTGTCCGCGGCGCTGGCACATCGCGGCAAGCGCACGCTGCTGATTGATCTCGATCCGCAGGCCAATTCGACGATTGCATTTTACGATACCGGCGAGATTGCAACGAGCATGTTCGATGTGTTGAGCGACAGCCGCGTCACGCTGGCGGCGGTCATTAAGCCGACTAAAGATCCACTGCTGTTTCTGGGGCCGGGAAGGCTGGCGCTTGCAAAGCTGGAGCAGGTTCTCGCAGGACAATTCGATGCTCCCTTCAAATTGAAGGACGCGATAACGCCGGTGCTGAAAGACTATGACTACGTCATCCTCGATACTCCGCCATCTCTGGGAATCCTAACGGTGAACGCGCTTGTGGCTTCGACGCATCTGCTTGTGCCGATTCAGGCGGCATACTTTGCGATCGAGGGGACCGATGATTTACTCGAGACCTACGAGAGAATCCGCGCGCGCCCCAATCCGGCCCTGAAGGTTCTAGGCGTAGTGATTACGCTTTTTGACAGGCGGACAAATATTTCCAAAGATACGCACGGGCAAATTCGGTCGGTGTTCGGCGAAGTTTTGTTCAAGACGAAAATCACGAAGAATGTGCGGCTGGAAGAGAGTCCGGCATACAAGGAAACGATTTTGACGTTTGCGCCGAAATCACCGGGTGCGGTCGAATACAAGAAATTGGCAGGGGAGGTAATCCAACGTGTCGAAGAGAATCGGGCTACCCATCACGCTGAAGATGCGGCATGACGCGCACTATGTCGAATCGCTGACAAGTTATAGCGGCGCGGCGGTCGGGCGGATGATTCGTGTGGACCAGATCCGCCCGAATCCGGATCAGCCGCGCAAGGCCCTGGGCGACCTGCGCGAGCTTGCGGAGTCGATTCGCGAAAAGGGCGTGCTGGAGCCGCTGCTGGTGCGTTACGTCCCACGCGAGGACTGCTTCCACATTATTTCCGGAGAGCGACGCTACCACGCGTCTCGCGCGGCCGGGCTGCGTGAAGTGCCGTGCATTGAAAAAACGGCAGACGACGCAGAGACGCTCGAAATCGGGCTGATCGAAAACATTCAGCGGAAGGATTTGACGCCGTTTGAAGAAGCGGACGGGCTGCACCGGCTGAGCACGCAGTTTGAATATACGCATGAGGATATCGCCAAGAAGATCGGAAGGGCACGTTCCTCGGTGACGGAAACTTTGTCGCTGCGGAATATTCCTGATTCGCTGCGAAAAAAGTGCATCGAGCATGGAATTCTTTCGAAGTCGCTCCTGCTGCAGATTGCACGCCAGCCCATCGAGAAGAAGATGGTGGAGATGTTTCACCGCATCATGCAAGGCGGACTGACGCGCGATGAGGCGCGACGTGAACGCCGCGAAGAGCAAGCTGGGCCGCAAAGGCCTCAGCCGTTCATCTTTCAGTTCGAACCGCCCTCGGAGACCTTTAAGTTTCGAATTCAGTTCAAGAAGAGCCATGTGTCGCGCGATGAGCTGATTTCGACGCTGCGCGAAATTCTGGCGCAGCTCGAAGGATCCTCGGCAGCCGATTCAACAGCGGCCTGAACTATGCAAGCCAAGGAACCGAACTGAAATTCGCCTCGCAAGACCCTCTCGCAAACATGCAGGAACTGACGCCGCAGCAAATGCAGGTCATCGAGCGGCTATTCGAAGCCGGGTTTCGCCCGATTGCGATTCCACCTTACGAGAGCGCGTTGTGCATGAGGAAAGGGGATTGCGCGGCGATCCTAGCTACCGTTCCGAACGGGGGAATTAGACTGCTTGCGCCGCCGAGTTATCTCGTGGACGGAAACTTAAGTGTGAAACTGACGCGCGGCGCGGGGGAAGTGTTCGTGTGGAAGAAGAAGGAAATGGAGGCGACGCCCGAGCGATTGAAAGAATTAGAATCCTTTCGGCGGGAACTCGCCGAACTCCTGGATATGCCCCCGAAGCAGTAGGCCGGCGGTGGTTTGCAATTCCGAAAAACTCTCGTCAAACTGAAATCCTCATGGATGCTTACGACATTATTTGCGTTGGCGCAGGCCCAACCGGCCTTGCGACTGCGATCGAGGCCAAACGCGCGGGCATGCGACCGCTGGTCATCGACAAAGCTTGCCTCTGTAATTCGATCTTTCATTACCCAGTGAACATGGTGTTTTTCACGACCCCGGAACTGCTTGAGATCGGTGACTTGCCGTTGGTTTGCGCTGCGGAAAAACCTACTCGCGTTGAAGCGTTGAAGTATTACCGGAGGGCGGCGGAGCACTATGCACTTGAATTGCGGCTGTACGAACGCGTGGTGCGCGTGGATGGCCAGGATGGAAATTTCACGGTTGTAACCATGACCGAGAAGGGAGCCAACCAGAAATACCAGGGCAAGAAGATTGCCGTAGCGACAGGATATTACGATTTGCCGACCAAACTAGGAGTGCCGGGCGAGGAACTGCCCCACGTATCGCACTACTACACGGAACCTTACGAATATTGGAATCAAGACGTTGTCGTGATTGGCGGGAAAAACTCCTCCGCAGAGGCGGCGCTCGATCTCTATCGAAACGGGGCGCGTGTGACGCTTGTGCACCGCAAAAAGGAGCTTGGTGCGACGATCAAGTATTGGGTGCGGCCGGACATTGAGAATCGTATCAAGGCAGGTCAAGTGAAGGCCATGTTCGAGACGCATGTAAAACGGATCACGAGCGACGAAATTGTGGTTGAGAATGGAGCCGGCGAAAGCAGATTGCCCGCGCGGCGGGTGTTTGCGCTTACGGGCTACCACCCCGATTTCACGTTCATTGAAGGCCTGGGGGTGCGGCTCGATCCGGAGAGTCGCAAGCCGGCGCTCGATCCGAACACCCTCGAAAGCAATGTCCCGGGGATTCATCTGGCTGGCGTGATCATTGGCGGGCGGCATACGGGCGAGATATTTATTGAAAACGGACGCTTTCACGGAAAGCAAATCATTCAAGCCCTGACGGCGGGACCTGCGTAGAAACATAATAACGGGGCCAGATTTGCCCGCCCCCTACCCCTTTGCTAGACTGAATGTATGGCATCGATCATTCGGGAAGTGGGCGAGACATTTGGCGCGCTGGTGAAGGGTTTCGGCGTAACCTTCCGAAATATGTTTCGTAAAACAGTTACGGAGAATTATCCATACGAGCCCGTTCATTTTCAGCCGCGCTACCGTGGGATCCACGTTTTGCATCGCGACGAGAATGGTTTGGAGAAGTGTGTTGGCTGCTTTCTCTGCGCGGCGGCCTGTCCCGCGAATTGCATTTACATCGAAGCCGCTGAGAATGTGGATGCGAACCGAATTTCCGCAGGTGAGCGCTACGCCACTGTGTACAACATCGATTATTCGCGCTGTATTTTCTGCGGTTATTGCGTGGAAGCGTGCCCGACCGATGCCATCACGCACGGCCATGGCTTCGAGCTCGCGACCTACGATATTAATTCTCTTGTTTACCGCAAAGAACAACTTCTTGAAAAAGAACCTGCTCCTACGGTGGTGTCCGCACGTTAGCTTACTGCCCGTTTTAAATTTCGCATCGTTTCTCGTGCCATTCAGCGGCAGTGTGCCCGCGCTTGAACGAGTGGGTAGCGGATTTCGTGCTGGTGGGGAAGGCTGCTCTCGATGGGCCGGACTGGGCGTCGCGCATTGTGCTGTTCCGCCTTTACTATTTGGGACTCGCGCCATATGAAACGGCGTGGCACTTTCTTGGCTTGAGCGAAACGAACTGGGTGAACTGGACGGAGCAGATCCGCCATCGCTGCGGAAAAGAGCTTCTGAGCCGCGGCATGTTTCCTCCGAGGAAATATTTCACGTCCGCGGCCTAGTCGACGTGGGCATGTTGCGCTGAGGCTCTCGTTTGGCGTCGCGCGGGCGACGGCGTTAAAATAGGGGAGACAGCCCAGAGTGGAGGGAAGAGACGGACCCCGAAACGAAGCGCGCCTGCCGCAGGCTGCAGAAAGAAGTACGAGAGAACACGCCCATTGTGTTGCGCGGACTGGCAAGCTCAGGGAAGCGCATGCCCGGGAAAGTCTATTCCGCCGTTGTTCGCGGCCTCAAATCCTTGACCAGTCGAGCCAAAGAATGGGAATTGCCATTCGGCGACAGAAAAGCGCTGGTCTCCCAGCTCGCCCGCGTGCGATTGCGCTCGCCGATTTACAAGGTCTGAAAAGCCCGCAGCAATCGGTCAATTGATCCGGTCAATGAGGAGCCATGGGCCGTCCCTAGCTGTTCAGGGAGAAGTGTCGCCAGTGATTTGATTGCGGCTAAGCGGCATCGGACCGGGCTGCGGCGACGCCCGGCCTTTTTTCCTGGGCTACATAACGATCGTAAGCGGCATCGTCGTAGACATAGTCGAGAGTCGGCACGAGGTGGACTTCCTCACCGCCGAACTTGGCTTTGAAGGCGGTGAAATTACGCCAGGGATGTTCCGGCTGATTGGCTGGAGCGATACCCCACAGGTCATACCATTGATGGCCCAGCGCTTTGGCTTTGCGCATGATCTCGAAATGAAGAAGATAGGGGGCCATCACGTGACGATGAACCTCGCGCGATCCTCCGAAGAAATACGTCGCTCGCACTCCGAAATAAATGACCAAGGCGGTGGCCATCCGTTCGCCCCGGTATTCGGCGAAGAAAATCGAGCGGTGGCGTGCAGGCGCAAACACGGACACGAGTGGCTGAAAGTAGTCGGGAGGCTTGGCCCGCATGCCCTGGCGGGCGGCGGTTTCTTCGTAGATGGATTGAAAGTCCGCAAGGCCCTGCTCGGATGTGTCTTCCGTGATCGAAACTCCGTGCTTGTGGGCGACATGAATGTTGTACCGGCCTTTAGGCTTCATCTGCGCCAGGATGGCGGCTTCCGAAGGGCGCAGATCGATACAACGCGTGTCTCTGGCCTCCAGGTAAGGATCCGCAAGTGGCGGGATGGCGCGAAATCCGCGAACAAAGTTGGGCAGGCTTAGCCAACGCGGCTCGATGCGGAGATGGCTGACGGTGCCAGGCTCGGTTTCGCGCCGTTCTTCGATCTCAGTAAGGAGGACACTAAAAACTTCTTCGGCGGCGAGCGGGTCGCGCGGAAGCACCGGGCCGTCCTGGATGTAATAGAAACAATGGTCATCGGCGTACCAGAATTTCAAAACCACGGCGCCGCCGGCGATGCCGTCTTCGCCTTTGAGGGTGATGCCAAAGTTTTCAAATCCGCAGGTGTTGCGAAAATCCACCCACCAGGATGACTGCATGAATCCTGTTTCAGGATTGGCCTCGACGAACTCGTTCCAGGCTTTCCAATTGTCCGAAAGCTCCGGTGGAGGAGTTACCGGCGCGGGAATCATTTCCTCGCTCGGCGGACAAGCCGAGGCAGCAACCAGGCCGGGCATGAGCTGATTGTCCATTTTTTTCAGGCCGCGGGAAGCCGGGGCGATCTTGCCGGAGTAGAAATCTTTTCGCTCTGGATGGCGGGATAAATTGTGCCGTCATAATCCCGGCAGTTAGGCGCGCTTGGACGCCGGTCCCAATAATTGACCAACAGAGTCAAGCGCAATTCGGGATAGTCCTCATTCTTCTTGGGGTGGCCGAACTGTTTTTTTGAGCCGTTGGCTACCACGCCGTGGCGCAAATCGCCGCGAAAAGTTACATAGTGGTTCGGCACGGCGTCGAGGGACCTGCCCGCTTCTGCTACCGGCGGAATCCAGGAATTCCCATCCGCACTCAATACTTGATCCAGGACGACGGTCGGACTGGAAGGAAACCGGTTGAGGTACAGAATGCTCGACCACAATGGATGGACGATTTGCCCAGTTTGGTGCCTGAGACTGCGGTCGCGATCCGTGTGGAAGGGAAGCTCTTCGCCAAATTTGAGCCGGCCGAGCCACCACTCCATCCCAATGCACTTGGGGCCAGGGCGGGCCAACTCATACAGTTTGCTGATGCTTTCCTCAACGATGTTCGTGGGCGTGGCGCCGATGGGAAACCAAAAGGTTGTGTCGTAGCTGCCCATGTTTTCCATCCGTTCCGTGCCCACGGCTTGCACGGCGCGCGCCAGCCGGCGAAAGGGCGAAATTGGCAGTGCGTCCTTGAATAGGTTGATCTTGTCCATGTTGTGTTGGCCCTCCCAAGCCTTGCCTTGCTGGTCGACCGTTCAGCAAAAAACAGTTGGCGTGCGCGTGTGTCGCGCATCTCAAATTGCGGGCGCGAACGTCACGTCCACGTCAAACTTCACGGTGACCTGGCGTAACCGCCGGTGGATGGACATGACTTTGCGCAAGCGCGGGTCGAAATAGTCCTTAAGCATCATCGGCCGCGGATCCTGCAGGAAAAAGTTGGCGGCGTCCGCAACGGCCGTGCAAGCCAGGACGCTCAATTCGTCGCGCGATGAAACGTGCTGGACGATGCAAGGCACGCGGGTAACCCCCAGGTCGCGGAGCGCATAGGCGCGGTGGCTTCCGTTGTTGAGGATGAGCCTCTTCTCCGTGTAAATGGCGTTCAAGAAGTTGCTGCCGAATCCCACCGCAAGCCCGACTACGCCAGCGAGGTTGCCCGGGGGAGGGTAGTCCTTAATATTTTCAGCTTCCATCTGCATGGCGCCGAGAAAGCGCATGTCGTCTGAAGGGGACACGAAGACGAACGTGTCGCGATGAGTGCGAGTCCATTTCACGGGTGGAAGAGAAGGCGCGCTCGGGAGGCAGGCGCGGAAGATTTCTTCTTCGCTGGGCGATGGCCCCAGCTTGCGCTTCAATTGCTCGACGAAAGTGAGGTCGATGTGGTGTTGGTAGACCACCATGCGGTCCAAGTCGACATAGGCGACTTCCGTCGGCACGGTATTGAAACTGTGGCGCACCAGGGGCACTTGCAGGAATTCAAGCAGCAACTCGTTTTCTGGATCGACCGGCTCAATCGAAGGATTGTCGGCTAGGCCGGCCTGTTCTTTTTCCAGCTCGCGAATAATTTTGTTGGCGGCTTGCCACTCTTCGACGAGGTGGCCCGAACTGGGAGAATGGATGGCATTATCTTTGACGAAGCGAAGAAATTGCTTGAGCGTCGGACGGCCGATCAAATACAAGTTTTCGGTTGCATCCGGTTGCGGGTTGAGCGTGGTGATCGTCTTCGGGTCGTCTCCTGTGATTACCGGTTCCGCGACGACCACAGATTCCTTCCTGACAGGCGCTAGAGCCATGTTTTTCTTCCTTTCCTGCTGTTGAGCTTCGATTGGCATGCCGCAAACCCTCACAACCATGACCAGAATTCAACCTTGATGGTGTGCGCCAATCGCCGCGTAACGAGGTCCAGGGCGCGCCGCCGGCCGCAGAGGATTTTCGCCTGCCCGGTCATCTCCGGCTTGAGCAGGAGCGAGTGATTGTCGATTTGCGTGGTGATCAGGATGGTCCTCTTGGCTGCGGCGGATGAGCTCGGGGAAGGCAGCGGCAGGGAAGCACCCTCTGCGCCGCTAGCGCCGGCCGGAGCGGTTCCCAAGAGGCTGGTGGATACAAAATTCACCTTGCCATAAAATATTTCGTCGGGATAGGCACGGGCCCGGAGCACAACTTTCTGATCTACTTGCACATCGGCAATATCTTTTTCATCGACGGCGATTTGCGCCGTCACCGTTCGCAGATCAAAAATCTTTGCGATCAAGTCTCCTTTTTTCACCAGTTGATGCGTTAATTGCTTCAGTTGGAGGGTGGGCGTCGCCACGACGCCGTCGGAAGGGCTGTAGACCATCAGCATGCGGCGTTGCTCGCCCAGGTGACGCTGGTCGGCCTTGAATTGTTCGATTTGCGCTCGTGTTGCTTCGATGTCTTCCGGCCTGGTGCCGCTGAGAAGCAGATTGAGTTGGTCCTTGGCCACGGCGAGGTCGTTGCGTGCGGCGCTTTCCAGAGCGGCCGCATCCTCGTACTCCTTTCGGGAAATAAGATTTTCATCAAACACTCTTTTAACCATCGCCAGCCGGATTTGCGAGTACTTAAGGTTGTCCTCCGCCTTCGTGACGTTGGCTTTAGCAACTTCGATCTCGTTGGCAGTAGGACCTGCCACTTGCATCTTGAGCTTCGCGCTCGCTTCCGCAAGCTGCGCCTCGGTTTTTTCAAGAGCGGCGCGTGTATCGATGTCTGTGAGACGCGCAATGGGTTGCCCTTCGTGGACGTAATCCCCTTCGTGCACGTAGATCTTGTCGACCACGCCATCTACGGACGCGCGCACATCGGAGTTCTCGACCGGCAGAACGTTGAAAGGGCCCCCTACGCGCAGTTCCGCGTGCCCGCGAACCAGGGCAAACGCGGCCACCGCTGCCGCCGCAACCCAGACAGCTTTTCTAACGCGGCGTCCCCAGCGGCGACTTTTCTTTTTCGTCTCTTCGGCAGGCTTTTCCGGACTGCTGTCCGGTTTGGATTGGGATGGCTCTGAGTGTTCGCCATTCTTTGAAACTGCGTCCGGTTTAGCAGCGTCGGTCACGGCATCGGGTGCCCTGTGCCCGTTCGTCGGCGACGCGGGCTCATGCATCGGGACGGCTGGTGAGCGTGCACCCTCGTCGTAGTCTTGAACAGGCGTCTCATGCGGCTTGCCAGTCGCAGTTTCGGTTACTAGGGCATCGCCGTTCGCAGGGTGAGTTGGTTCGTCCAAGGTCGTGACCGTGTACGAAGTTTCAATCGCACCGCGACCAAAGGAACCGCCAGCATCCAATGAGTTGGCCTGCAATTTACGGAGGTGCCGCGCATACACCATTTGAAGGAGCTTGTCGTGTGTCAGCCGCCCCTCTGATTTTGCGGATTCAGGTTCTTTATTCCACGCCACGTGCTTCTCAGGCTCCTTCTCCGGCGCTAATGGTGTCTGGCGCTTCGGCTGACCGCCGTCTGTACTGGCGGAGGCGTATCCGGGACCATGGCGTCTTCCGGCGAATCGAAGTCTTCGTCATCGAATCCGGCGGACGATCCGGACGGCTTGCCAAACATTCGGCGAAAGCGTCTGCGATACCTCATTCCCAGGAACCCCAAAGCGAGCAATATGGCCGTCGGCGACCGGCCATCCACGAGCGCCCCGCCCGCGGTCAGGATGATGTACCCCAGGATGGAGAAGGAGCCCGCCAACGCCGTCGTGCCGTAGAGGGAAAAAATCAAGCGTTCGCGCGGCGCCAAAGTCTCTTCTTCGTCCGGGCCAAAGCCGAAGAGTTTTTCTACCACGCTTCCGACGTAGCGAAAGGACCTCCTCCGCATGTTGGGCACTTCCAGGTAGTCGCTCAGCAAGTAATAGCCGTCCAGCTTGATGAGCGGGTTGAAGTTAAACAGCGTCTTGAGGCCGGAAGTGGCCATGACGCTGAGGGTCACAAAGTTGATCCAGGTATCTGGTTCGGTCATGCGCCAAGTCAAAACGGCTAGCGACCAAAGAAACAACTCGAAGTAAGGACCGGCAAAACCTACCCAGAGGCGCTTGTACCTTTCTGGAAAAAGCCAGGCATCGCTTACGTTGCAATAAAAGGCGGGTTGCAGAAAGATCATGGCGCAGCCCATCTCATGAACTTCGCCGCCAAACCGCGTGCAGGTGAGGCCGTGGCCAAACTCGTGCGCGCAGATGACCAGAAAATTGAACAGGATGACCACGGCAATCGAAAGCCAACTGGAGTAAAGCCGGGGCAGCTCCTCGCGAAATTCGCCCCAATGGCTGATGATCACGCCCCCGGCCACCAGAATGGTGACAGCCGAGAGTGCTACGAAATAGGGCGTATAGAGGAAGCCCGTTCGGGTGACCAAGCGCTTCAGAAGCTCGCACGGGTCGAAAACCTTGAACCGGCAATACAGGGCACTGCCGCGAAAGCGCGGCGGCTCCCGGTACGGTTTGCCGGTTCCGCCCTCCGTTTCCAAGAAGCCGTACTGCTTCAGGTTCTGGAGGAAGCCGTTCAGGGCTTCCATCGGAAGTTCCCCGCCAAAACGAACTTCCACTCTTTGGCGAATCACCTCCAGAGGCGTTTTTCCGTCCAGTTGCTCCGCAATGAATTGCTCGGCTTCCCCCATCCGAAAGAACTTGCGGGACACCGGATCTTTCACGATGACAGACGTTTCGTGGGACGTCTGCTGGGTGCGGACGATCAGGTCGGTCCGGAGCCTTGGAAGACTGGATGGCATGACTTCCTTAAAGAATCGTATCCTGGTGAAATTGAGGGGACGGAAATTTCTCCGCCACCCCCGATTCACCCTTAATGAAACCACCAAGCGTGCAGGTTGCCGCTGACGCCTGGTGGTCGCCCTGAGTCTGATTACGACGGAGGCGCGTCACTTGGAGCCGCCACTCTTGTGGCTGCCCGCGGCGTGGCTCCTGTGGCTCTTGTCGCTCTTATGGCTGCCGCCAGTTCCGCAGCCACAACCGCCGGGGGCGATGCGCTCTTCCAACTTCTGTAGTTTGAGACTGATATGCTTCATGGTTTTCACCTCCTTTCTATCGTCGTCTAGGCGTCCGGAAGATTCCCGGGGCTGCGAGATGCCTATTCAAAAACCCCTGAGATGGTTAGCCAGGGTTTCGAAAGTTAGTAGCAAAGTGGGCCGGCAGCCTTCACCCGGCTACCCTGCATCTTTGCCGTCTCTGCCACTAAGCGGTTTGATAGGTATTAAAATTTTTGTTGTCGGGCGCGATGGGCTTCGACTAGGCCCCGACAGGGCCTTTGTCATCGAGTGAATCCCTGGCGCCCTTAACAACGTAGGCTTCTTTCGCCGGGGTGATCGTGCATGGTTGAAGGAGGCTCTGCCCCGCAACACCACGGTCGGTGTCTTCCGCATGGAAACACCAGACACAACGCAGGGGCCGCCGCATAGGAGCGTTGTCCACTCAACCGGCGGCCGGGATCAGACGCGGCATCGTCTGCGCTAGGTTGCGTGGACCAGACAGTCGTACGCCAAAACTCAGGGTCCGGTTCTCTTATACTTTCGAGGAGGCCGCGCTGCAATCGGGTTGATTCATCAAATTTTAATGAGGGAATAGCTGAACGCTAATGCGGCATATCCCCGAACGTCGAAGCACGGGATGGAATACAGGGCCGGGAACTTATCCGCTGCCCTCCCTTTCACGCCCTAAATTTCATCCCTAATGAAGCCACCAGGCGTGCAGATTGCCGCTGACGCCTGGTGGGCCCCCTGAGTTTTTCATTACACTACGAGTACACTTCACTTGGAGCCGTGGCTCTTGGAGCCGCCGCTCTTGTGGCTGCCGGAGTGGTGGCTCTTGGAGCCGCCGCTCTTGTGGCTCTTGTGGCTGCCGCCGGTTCCCCCAGTGCCACAGGAACACCCGCAGGGAGCGATGCGCTCCTCCAGCTTCTGCAGTTGGAGACTGATATGCTTCATAATTCCACCTCCTTTCTGTCGTGGATTGGAGAGACTTCGAGGGTTTGTCCTTTACTGAATGGTGGGCCAAGTCGCCGACCATCGGACGGAGGATGGGCGCTGCGCGCAGGGAAATCAATTCCCAACAAGGCCTAACCCAAAAGGATTAAAGGATTCGGTGTACAAGCGGTGACGCGGGGAACTTGCGGATCAAACGCAAAGAGGTACTGCGTAGCTAAACGACAAATTGCAAACCAATGCGGTACTGATTTGTGCCGGAGCGTTTCTCGCTCCAACACACTTTCGCTAGTAAAGGGACACGGACAGGAACGCCGGGCAAGCGAAGCTCGCAACGCACCAAGCCGGTGCTTCCCAGCGGCCGATTGGTGCGAATACACAAGCCCCCGCTACTGATATTCTCGGTCTTGGCATGCAGCAGTTTCGCACTCGGCCGCGGTTTATCGGCGGGAGACAGCCGGCTCGCGTCTAACTCCGTGGCAAAGGGAAACCGTGCGTACAAGCGCTTTGGCTGCCCTCTCTGCGACTTCATGAGTTCAGGAGAATGCCGTCCCGGTTCCCGCACGTCTATACCCTCGTTGGGTTAGCCCCAGGGATGGGGCCGGGCGGGCACCCAAAGGCAGCAAGAGTGTACCGCGAACTAGGTCTTGGCGTGGATAAATTTGCTCATGATTCCAGAGCGCGAGGTGACTCCCATCTTCATCATCGCCAGGCGCAGAAAAACCTTCACAGTATTAGGGCTGATGCCCATGCGTGCGGCGATCTCTTTACTCGCTAAGCCCTGCACCAGAAGGCGAACTGCTTCTCCCTCGCGCGGCGTAAGGTGGTACTGCTGGCAGATCTTGAGAACATCCAAGTCAGCTTCGGAGCCCCGCTCCAGAAGAAGCGCCAAAGACGACCCGTTTGTCCCGTTTGACTTGCTGCCCGGCAGCTGCACGTTAAAAAGCCGGCAGATGTAATGCCTGTCGCCAGAGAGGATCTCCTTGCACACGGGGATTCTTCCTGCGGGCCCGCCGTTTATAACCATTGCGCGAACTTTCAAGGCCAGTTGGTCGGCGAAATCCCTGGACTTGGCGGGTTTCTCCGGGTGGAAGAGGATCTCCGCTGCCTGTGGGTTTACATACAGCGGTTTAAGAGCAGTGTTGAGCAACAAGAACCCTGTGTCGGAGTGGTTTGGTGTGCGAGTGGTCTTTGAATTGGTTCCGTGACTGTGGGCGTTGCCAACTTGTTTGAGCTTGCAAGCCTGCTGGGGGGAACGCATCGTTGGTCTCCGAGCGTTGCCCTGGGTTCTTAGCGCACTGTCACGCAAGTGCCTGTAAACCTGCCTCCGTTTGAGAGACCGGTCAGACTTGCGCCAAAACTCAGGGTCCGCGCCAACTTATACTTTGGAGCGTTCCATCCTTCAATCAGGTCAATGCCTCAAAATTACACAAGAAATTAACGGAAGATTCAAGGTTGCTCATGAATGCGCAACGGGAGAATTCCGTATGCAGCCTGTGGGTAGAGAGGACGTGTGGGTGGCGCGTGCGCAAGGCTGCTAGATGTCGAGTGGGTCGCCCACACGCAGAATTTTGCCTGATTCCGTGGACGCCACGCGGGTGTTGGTGGCCAGTCGGTAATAGTGATCGAAGCGGGATTCCGGACTCCAGGCGGGGAGACTCGCGCGGCGGAAATCGGAGAAGCGCTTCTGGAAGCCGGGGATGATTTCTCCGGTGCTTGGGTTGCGCGGGGGAACCGGGCAGCGGGCGCAAGGATTACTGCCCTCGAAATTCACCTCGCCGATGCGGAAGCGCACGGCGCTGCGTTCTTCTTCGCTAAAGAGTTGATCTTCCCAGAATGCCGGCACGCCGTCGATTTCGAGCGTGGTGCGAAAGCGGCGGCGCGCTTCGTCGGAGTCCATGCCGGCGAACAATTCGCTTATGGCTTCGAGCGTGGCCGTGGAAACAATGGTTGGCCCGTTGGCAATGGTGTCGTCGGGAAAACCTTCGCGGGAATAACGAACGGTGATGGGCTGCTCGAAGAACCCGGAAAACCATTGGGAGGCCGCCGCGGTATCGCCCGGGAAAGCGAATGTTTTGGCAGGGACTTTCCGGCTGTCGCCTGGAACAGAGAGCGTGACGGAGCTAATGCCTGGCGCGAACGCCGCGCGAATCAAGTGGACGGCCGCAGTACGCTTGCCGTTCACCCATTGGCCATCGGCGGAATAGAGCGCCCAGGCACGGTCAAATTCGAGCCCGCCGCCCGGGCCGATGCGCACTTCGTTTACCTGGATTGGATCGAGCGACTTGATGGGATGAATACGAATGTTGGCGAGGCGCGCCGATAAATTTGCAGAAAGCATCGGAAGATTTTAGCAGAACGAGGCTGGGAAGCAGCAGACGGGCGGCGTCTGCGCGCGTTATCCGGAGAGGCGCGCCGTGCCGAAGATCAGCCAGGCAAGAAAAACAGCGCCCACGAACGCCAGCGAGACGCTCAGCAGCGTACCAATCAGAACGTATTCGGCAAAACGCGCGGATTTGAATTCTGGATAGCGGGTGATGGTTTTCGCGGCGAGAATCAGCCCCACAGCCGCAGGAGATTGCAGGAGCAGTGCGGTGAGAATCAAGAATCGTTCGAGCCAGCCGATGTACAACCCCGCATTTTGCAATTGCTCCGCGGCTTTCAGGAACTCTTCCTCTTTGACGCTTTCCGTCAGGGAACGTGTCAGGAAGCGAATCAGATAGCCTCCGCCGAAGATCACTCCGAGGTAGATCACCGGCACGGCGAGGAATTTGTTCCCCAGGCTTCGGGATACTTGCAGCGGGGCGGTGAGCGCCCTGAAGGACATCCCCGGCGAGAGCAGCCCGGCGGCAAGAACCACACTCAGCAAATGAACCAGTTGATCGGCAATGTAGGATCCGGCGCCGCCACGGATCACCCGTTTGGCTGCAAGCTGCACTTTTGTAAAATCGATCAGCAAATGGACCAGCGTGAGCGCGGCGATCACCAGGTGCGTGGAGAGTGCGGCGATCGAACCGGGGATAAAAAATCCCACGAGCAGGATGGCGGAAAGATAATGAATGAGCCCGTGCAAGAGATACGCGGAGAGCCGTCCGCGCAGCTTCGCCTCGACGAGCCGGCGCGTCTGAAAAACAAAATCGGCCGCCAGGTGGCCCAGATATATGGCCAGGAGAGTTCGCAGGAAGATTTGCATAGTTCCGTGCAAGTTTAAGAAGTTGTACGTTTTCGTACAATTAGCCAAAAGTGCGTTCGATGAACGATCCGGCCCGGTTCACCGTTTCCGCCAACTGCCAATAGTAGCCGCGTTTGAGATTCCGGGAAACCGTGGAAATATCCACCCGGAGCCGCCGGGCGGTTGGCGCAAGGGTCTGACGGCTGAGGAATGCCCCAATGGCCTCCCATTGTTTTGAGGTGATCTGCAGCACCAGGGTGTCATGTAAGCCGCAGATCAGGTTGATGGTATCGTTGAAGTCCTCGTTGCCGGACGCAAAGGCCGTGAGCACGTCGAATTTGAAGAGGCGGCCCTCCTTGATGCTTTCGATGGCGCGGCGCGCCAATTCAAACGCCTCGCCGGTGAGTTGATTGACGGGCGGTTGAATGCGGTCGGAAACGCCGCCGATGCCGACTCCGATGCGCAGAGACAGAGGCTGCAGCGTGGACCGCAGATCCAGAATCAACGCGGGAACCGCTGGCAGCTCTGCGGTAATGGTTTGAAATTCGTCCCCGGCGGTCACGGAATATGGCAGCCGGATGAGTTTCTGGCGCAGATGTTTTTCCGATGCGGCCGCGAGCCTTTTCCCCAGCAGGGCGCGCACATCCCTGCGGGCGGTCGAGGCGATGATGTCGGCGATCAATACGGCGTAAATTCCGTCAGCCATAAAAGCATCCTGGGGAATCCTGTTCATTGGTACGAAATCGTCCAAATACTGTTATTTGTACATATTCGTACAAATCATGATATTTGTACAATAACGTGCAACATAGGAATTGTCAAGCGCGGAGCCCCCGGGATTCAGTATTGTTCGTGCAGCTCTGGAGGGTGGGGGCGGCTGGCGGGCGGAACGATCCCGTTCTCGCGCAAGTACAGAAGCATTTGGCCGTAGTGGTCGGCGGCGTGCCAGATGACCACCGTGGCCAGGCCTAGGCGCGTGTTCGGGCCAGCATAGGGGCCTTCGATGGGGCCAAACATGTTTTTGGCGTCCACGGCCCCGAGCGATTTGCGGATGGCGGCGAACGAATCGCGCACGTAAATCAACAATTCCTTCTTGGTCTTCGCAGGGCTGGGGCCCCCCTTGTCGCAGGCTTCGGGCGGCTTTTGCCCGTCGAATTCGGCGGCAAACCCGAAATTGCTGCAGGCTACGTGCTTGATTTGCTCGGCGAAGGTGCGCACTTCGGCCGGACCGAACTCCGGCTTCTCATTTTTGAATTTTCCTTCAGCGGGGCGGTAGCCGTATTTCTCCTCGGGCATCGCTTCTGCGGCGGAGCGCACTTCGTACTCCTGATATTGCAGGCCGCGCAGCAGGGCGGACGCCACGGTTTCCTTCCTGCTCATTTCCGCGGCCGTGGGTTGTTGCTGCTGAAAAGCGCTTTCGGCACTCCTATCCTCCAGAGGTTTCGTCAGATCGAGCCGCGCCGACAGTGCCGGAAAAGGCGGTTGTTGTGAAGATTGAGCTGCCGTGAACTGACCGGTGAAAGAGCAGACCGCGAGAACGACGACGGCCAAGGCAAGACATGAGAGGTGCGCGACAAGCAGAGGCTTCGGGCACATCAGATTCTCCTTCCTGCGAAGTCTATAATCAGCGAATTGCGAATGCGGCGATAACGCACACGTCCCTCTTGGCCCTCAGCGGGTAAGCCTACTGAGCGATGCTGGGGTTGAGATTGGTGCCTCGGTCGGAATGTTTCCGACTATGGCCGTGCGGCGGCGCCACTCGCGGCGGCACCGACCGGTCTATATCCACAAGTCGCAGCCTTGCGCATCGCCTCGAGGCCCTCGGCGTTGGACATCAGTGCCGTGGTCTGGCAGTTGCGCAGCGAGCCGCCCGCGGCAAACGCCAGGGAAATGGCCGCAGCCGAAACGTTGTCCGGCATCTCGGTGATGAGCACAGCGTCGAATTGCCCGAAGGCGAAGTACGAGTTCAGCACCCTTCCACCGAGTTTTTCGATCGGTGCCCGCACGGCATCAAACCGATCCTGGGGATTGGCAAGCAACCGCGTCAGAGCTTCGGGTGTATAGCTGACTTGATGAAGAAAAAACGGCATGGCAGGTCTCCTTTCGAGGAAAAAGCTGGGGGATAGGCGGGACTATGCTCCCAGGAGTAGGAGGTGTCAAGCGCTATCGCGAGAACTCTGTGATGAATCTTCGCCTAGGTTGATCGCTCCCGGACGATTCCCATGTCGCTGAAAATAGAAGAATAAAAAGTTCTTTCAAGGGATTGCTAGATTTTACCTGACAATACATTATAGTGTGATATACTAGTTTTTGTAGAAAGCTGCGTCCCGATCCAGTCGGGGCGTTTTGCTTTTTAGAGGCGCCCAGCCATCCGCCTTACCGTTAAAAAAGAAACATCGCAAGACAATCCGCCCGCGTCTCCAGTCTTTCATCGCGCTGAGCCTGCGGAACCTGGACTCAAACGACGTGATTTCGTCTTCTGTGGTTAAAACTGAAGTAAATACCCGAGTCACCATGGGGAGATTACCTGATTGAGTTGCGTGACCGGCTCCGGCACAGTCTTTTGTATCGTCCTCCCAGTCCGACGGTCGCCGCTCGTTCTACTTGCGGCACTCGGATGGTAAATGGACTCGCGCCCTTCGCGCCGTTCTGAAAATCGCACACCTCTTGAAGTGACTATAACGCTGGTGAGCATGGACCTCGTCACCTACGAGGTTACGACCACCCGCGAGGTAAGCTTGCACGGCGCCAGCGTCTTAACGAGGCAGCAGTGGGCGCCCAACCAGCGCATCGACGTGCGGTCTCTGCAGGGCAGTTTTAGCGGCTTTGCCCGCGTGGTCCACTGCCAGCTGCGAAAAGGCCCTAGCTTCGTCATGGGGCTGGAATTCTTTTTCACGGACGGCCACTGGAAGCAAAATAACGCCGGAGTGGCGGAGCCTCGAGTGTCTAAAGATTTCTCTTGACATTAATTCATTCTGTGATACACGTGATTCACGTAGAAAAGTGCGTCCCAGTGCAAGCCGGGGCGTTTTGTTTTTAAGGCCACCGCCGCGGGTTCTCGCAGCAATCTCTCATTTCTCGAAAGACATTAACTCGTCTACCTGATGCTGAGGCAGGCCGAGCCGCGCCGGAACCTTCCTGGTCCGCTGGTCCGTCAGCCGCTACCCAGCGCGAACACCGCGCAGGATTTGCTCGCGGCGGCAACGCGTGGCGCCGCATTTAGCCGTGCCGCCAAATGGTTCTTTATTTGGCGCCGCTGCCGGCGCTGTTGCCGCCAAAGCCGCTCATTGATATGGTTTTCACAATTCCCGCACAATTCCTGAGGTATAATCCACGCACCAACTAGAATTAATGTCCATCCCTGACATTCCGGCAAGCGGAGCCACGCCAGGTCCAAGAGGGCCAACTTCTCTAGGCAAGAAGCTCGACTCCTGGGGAGAGATCGCTTCGTATCTGGGCCGCGAAGTCCGCACCGTGCAGCGCTGGGAGCGTACCGAAGGCCTTCCGGTCCATCGCCACGAACACAAGAAAAAATCCACGGTCTACGCTTACGCGGGCGAACTCGACGCCTGGATCAAGCAGCGCCAGCCCAAAGATGATCCCGAAGCCGACGACGCCTTTGCCCGCGAACAGGAACTGAGCGGCACGGATTCTCCTGTTGACATTGTCAATCCGTCGGTGATGCCCCCGGCTCCGGGTCCTGCTCCAAATCCGGACGAGCCAGCTCCTCCTGTAGGGAAGCGCGTGGTCATTGCCCTCTTCGCGCTTGGGATCCTGTGCGCCGCTTCGCTTGGGGTGTACCGTTGGCTTCAGCCCGCGGATTCGACACAGGAAAAAGTCCGTATCGCCGTTCTGCCCTTCACCTATGCGAGTGGCGATTCCAAGCCGGACTACATCACCTCCGGCCTCACCGACCTCATCCGTACCAAGCTTGGACAGCTTGACCCTCCACACCTCGGCGTGATTGCCGCCACCTCTTCAAGAATTGTGGCTGGCCAGCCCGTCCCTGAAATTGGCCGCGTACTCAATGTAAAGTATTTGCTCGAAGGTGGTGTGCAGCGCGCCGGCGAGCAAGTGCGCATCGACGTCCAATTGATCCAGGTCAGCGATCAGACCCATCTCTGGTCCGAATCTTTCACTCGCGAACTCTCCGATGTCTTGCAGGTGGAATCAGATGTATCCGCAGCCATCGCCAGGCAGATTCTCGCGACGCTTCCCGTGCCGTCTGATCCGCAGCCTAAGGCGCTTGTGCAGCCTGGAACCGTTCACGCCGCTACGCCGGAGATCGTCAACTCCCGCCACGCCTTCCTTCAAGGTGAATTTGCCTGGGGCAGCCGCGGTGACTTGCGCAGCAGCATCGTTTTTTTTGAGCAAGCGATACACGACGATCCAAATTACGCGGAGGCTTACGCTGGCCTGGCTGCGGCGACCGCCATTCTCGGCCAGGTGCCCAATGACGGGTTGCCCCCTGGCGATGCTAAACCGAAAGCGAAGGAAGCCGCCCAGCGGGCCCTGCAGCTCAATCCCAAGCTCGCTGAAGCTCACGCTGTCCTCGGCAACGTGGCCATGAGCTACGACTGGGACCTGGCTACGGCCGAAAGGGAACTTCGCCGTGCCATCGAACTGGCCCCCAATGATCCCACTCCCCACGAGTGGTATTGCCACCTGCTCATCGTCGAGGGGCACCCTTCCGAGGCCTTGGCCGAGGCCCACCGAGCGCTGGACCTTGATCCGGTCAGTCCGCTCTTTCATGACGTGGTGGCCGAGACGTACTATTTCGGCCGGTCCTATGACGCGGCGATTGAAGAAGCGCAGCAAGTCGTCAAGCTGCATCCCGGCGATTTATCCGCGCAGTTCTGGCTCGGCTCCGCGTATCGCGAGAAAAAAATGTACCCGCAGGCCATCGAGACCTTCCAGCACGCGCGTCAAGCCTCCGGCGACAATCCCGCCATGCTCATGGCTTACGGCCACACCCAAGCGCTGGCAGGGAATGCCGCCGAAGCGCGAGCTGCGATCCAAAAACTGCAGCAACTAGCCGCTACCCGCTTCGTTCCCAATCTCTATCCGGCGGCCATACACGTCGGTCTGGGAGAGAAAGACGAAGCCTTCCGCTTGTTGAACCGTGCCTTCGAGGAAAAAATCGACCGGCTAGTCTACCTGAATGTTGATCCCATGGCCGACCCCTTGCGCTCCGACCCGCGCTTCGCGCAGCTCATGGCCAAGGTTGGGTTCCACTAGCCCCACGCGAACCCCTCGGCGTTAGATGTGCCAGAAGGTAAGAGGCCCCGTTTGCGGATTAGCATGCGGTGGAAGTTGGTAGCCATCGTGGTTCGGCAAATGCAGTTTAGACGCCGGCCGCCAGCAGGGAAGTGGCTTCCATGCCGCATCTCACAGAAAAAACAAACAACCCGGCACGCAACACTCGCGAATCCCCGTTTCACTCTCAAAAATCTGAACGATTCGTGTCTGTAGCGAAGCAACTCGCAGCTCCCTTGGAAATGGAAAGATCCTCCTTGAGAATGGAAAATTCGTCCACCATCCGCCGCTTCCGGCTGGCGCACCCCCCGCGCCAGCCGGAGGAACGCCCCCCAACAGGCCCTGTCGCCAAGCCCACCCCCTTAATCTAAGGACGAGCCCGTTTTTCCACAGGAAACGCGTACCAGGCTGCAGATTCCTCTTTACAAGACGTCCTATAAGTAATATTATGTTAACTACGAAATCGATCTGAAGAATAGAGACGTTTCATCCTCTGGCTGGGCGGATTCCAGCTTTCTCCCTCTTACTTCTTCTCTGCTGCTTTTCCTGATTCCTGGGTGAGTTCGTAGTTGATGTACTGCTCGAGCAGGTGGGCATCGGCGCCGACAATGCGGCGGCCATTCACGAAGATCGTCGGCGTGCTGCTCACGTCCAGCAACTGGCCGTTCGCGCGGCTGGCGTTGACGGCGGCACCCGCTTCCGGGCTGGCCATGCACGTCTTGAACGTGTCGGCATCCAAGCCGGACTGACCGGCGTAGTCCATCATTTTGGTCCACGCGTTGGCGGCCGAAATAATCTCCTGATTGTCGTAAATGAAGTCATACATTTTCCAAAACGCCTTGGGGTCCTGTTGGTAAGCGCAGCGACCCGCGATCGCCGCGGTTCGTGCCCAAGGGTGAAGCTGCTCGATGGGAAAGTCCTTGAACACCACTCGTACCTTGCCGTCATAGTTCGGCAACAGTCCGCGCAACGCGTCGTGAAGGTTGCGGCACACCGGGCACTCGAAATCCGAATACTCCACTAGAGTGACCGTAGCGTTGGGATTTCCCAGCGTGGGTGCGTCGGTCATCTGAATCTTCGCCCGGTTTTGTGCCAGAGGATCTTTCGTCAGGTCTGAGAGTTCACCCTGAAAAAGAAATCTGCCATCCTTGCTGACATGGAACTTCACGGTTTGTTTGTTCCCGTCAATGGTCAGGTCAATAGTGGTTTCAAGCAGCCCTTCGACGTTAGTTGGTCTTGGTGGCCCGACCACCAGCGTTACATTCGGACCAAAAGCGTACAAATGCCGGAGGTATGCTTCGATGCTTTTCTGAGTCGCCGATGTCGCTGAGGCTGCCGGCGCCACTACCGCTGATTGCGTGTGCTGTCCTTGCGCGCGGGACGCAGTTGCGCTAAGAGCAAGAATCAAGGCAAGGGTGAGTGCTTTGTTCACAAGGACCTCATGGATTTAAGGGATGAACTTCTGCGCGATCGGGAATGGCCTGCCAAATCCGAATGCTCGCGAAGTGATCTTGAGTCCTGGCGCCGCTTGTTTGCGTTTGTACTCGTTGCGATCCACCAGGAGCGCTATGTCTCGCACCAGTTTTATGTCGAAGTCGTAATGGTCAGCAATCTCCTGGGGACTATGCAAGTCCTCGATATAGGCCTTGAGGATGCGGTCCAGGACGTCGTAAGGCGGCAAGCTGTCCTCATCCTTCTGGTCGGGGCGCAGCTCGGCAGAAGGCGGTTTCTCGATGGTCGAACTAGGGATTAGTTCCCTCTCGCGATTAATCCAGGCCGCCAGCTCATACACCATCAATTTCGGCACGTCGGAAATAACCGCGAGACCCCCAGCCATATCTCCGTAAAGAGTGCAATATCCGACCGCGAGTTCTGATTTGTTGCCGGTGCTGAGCACCATCGATCCAAACTTGTTGGAGAGCGCCATCAGGTAATTTCCGCGGATACGTGCCTGAATGTTCTCTTCCGTCACGTCGGCGGGCCGGTCGGCGAACGCGGGTGCCAGCGCCCGCTTGTATTCTTCAAATACATCTGTAATCGGCAAGCTAATAAACTGAATACCGAGATTTTTCGCCAGGATGGCCGCGTCGCTTTTGCTTCCTGCCGAAGAAAATGGGCCCGGCATGGAAACGCCAAGGACGTTTTCGGCTCCCAGCGCATCCACCGCGATCGACGCAACCACGGCAGAGTCGATTCCCCCGCTCAAACCGACCAGCACTTTCTTAAACCCGCATTTGCGCACATAGTCCGCCGTTCCGGTCAGCAGGGCCTCGTAGGCATAGGCGATCTCAGTCGGCGGTTGTTTGTGAATGTCACCCTGCCCTGTCGCGGTGTCAAAGAGGACGAGATCCTCTTTGAACGCCAGGGCTTGTGCAGCCACATGCCCGTCGGCCGTAATCGCCATGCTCGCGCCGTCGAAAATCAGGTTGTCGTCGCCGCCGACCTGATTGACATAGACAACTGGACGCCGCTGTTTCTTGGCGATGGCGCGCAGCATCTCAAAGCGCAAATTTCTCTTGTCGATGGTATAGGGCGAGGCGGAAAGATTCAGCAGGACGCTGGTTCCTTGCTTGCTGAGTTCCACCACCGGGTCACGCTCATACAAGCGTGTGGGCCAGAAATTCGGGTCATTCCACACGTCCTCGCAAATCGTGATGCCAAGGTTTTCATCCTTGAAGCTGTAGACCACTTGCTTCTCGGCAGGCTGAAAGTAGCGTGACTCGTCGAACACGTCGTAGGTTGGCAGCAGCATTTTGCTTTGCTCAAAGACGACTCGCCCGCCGCACAGCAGCGCCGCTTTGTTGGCCACGGATTTGCCCGCGCCATTCTTGACTCTCCCGGCGTAACCAACGAGCCCCGGCAGCGGAATCTTGCCTGCCAGCGCTTTCAGTTCATCCATGTTGCGGTCCAGAAATGCCGGCCGTTCCAGGAGATCTTGAGGTGGATAACCGCAGAGGCAAAGCTCGGTAAAAACGGCAAGGTCCGCCCCTCGCTGTTTGGCTTGTTCCGCCAAGCTCAAGATGCGAGCGGCATTCCCTGCGAAGTCGCCAACGGTGGGATTGAACTGCGCGAGCGCTATTTTCATGCCCGAACTACTGTAGAATACGGTTGGAACCCGAAGATTGCAAATTCTGACGTTTCGCGAAGCGACGCGCTGACCGGAAAATGCCCTAAACATGCTTACGCGGTCTCCTCGCCACCAGGCTGGCAATTCCCTGCCCGGCCCACAATTCGCGGTAGAACAAGACACAAGTCCGGAAAGGCGTCTCTCAGCTCACCGGTTTCGAAAAGGTAAGCCGGATTCCGTGGGCCTCTAGGAAACTCAAGCTGCGCGCGTGTGTACGTCTCCAGCAGCAGAACACCGTTCGGGCGAAGAGCCCTGACTATTTGTGGAAAGACTGATCGTTGCAGAAATTGAATACACACGATCAAGTCGTAAGCGTGAACCGGGAGATGCGTTCTCTCCAGATCCGCCTGGATCAACTCGAGCCCTCGGCGATGAGCGCCTCGAACGTCATGGAAGCTCTTGGCGCGCCTGACCGAAACGTGCATGCCGCGCGCGTGAACTTCCAGAATGTCCAGGGCCACGCCGGAAAAATCCACCGCTGTGACATGTTGCCCGCGCGCGGCAAGAAACAGGGCATTTCTTCCCGTGCCACAAGCAATGTCCAGCGCCGGGCCCGACGGCAGAAGCGGCAAGAGTTCTCGGACGATACTCGCTGGCTCGGCGGGGAGCTCCCCCGTCGCGAGCCTGTGCTTGGCATCCCAATCGGTCTGGCTAGAAGGCATAAAAAAGGCTCCTGAGCTTGCCGCTCAGGAGCCTGTAGAAAAGTCTGAAAGCGCACGCGGCGCTTCCCTGCTTGCAATTAAACGCTGAAGGAGCTGCCGCAACCGCAGGTGCTCTTTACATTGGGATTGTTGAACTTGAATCCCGCGCCTTCAATCGTCTCGATATAATCGATTTCAATCCCATCCAGATACATCGAACTCATCTGGTCGACCGCGACCTTCAGCCCATCGAACTCAAAAACCTGGTCCGCGTCGGTGGTCTGGTTTTCAAACGCCATGTGGTATTGGAAACCAGAGCAGCCGCCGCCCACTACGGCCACGCGTAGTGCCGCTGGAACCGGGCTCTGCATGTTCATGATTTCCTTCACCTTGCTGCTCGCAACGGGCGTCAAATTGATCATAAATCCTTGGCCTCCGCTCGCGGGCGTACCCGCGAAGCTATCAACACTTACATTATACCAGAACTCTCAAACGGCGGCGCAACTCTGCGTTCCCGCTGTGAAACCCCTGGCTTTGCCGCCTTTCGACACGGAAACGCGCTTCGCATACAATGTGATGCAATGACCAAACACAAAGTTACTCTTATCCCCGGCGAAGGAATCGGCCCGGAAGTTGCCGCCGCGACCCGCCGCATTCTGGAAGCCACCGGCGTGCAAATCGAGTGGGAAGAGATCGCCGGACGCTCCGACAATTCCTCCGATCAAGGAAAAACCGTCAACCAGGCAGCCGTGGAATCCGTGCGCAGGAACCGCGTAGCCCTCAAGGGTCCTATGGCCACGGCTATTGCCGGCGGCGCGCCCAGCGTGAACGTGGCGTTGCGCAAAACGCTCGACCTGTACGCCAATTTACGCCCGGTGAAAAACGTGCCCGGCGTTAAATCCCACTTCGAAAATGTAGACTTGATTCTCGTCCGGGAAAATACCGAGGACTTGTATTCCGGCCTCGAGCATGAAGTCGTTCCCGGTGTGGTCGAGAGTCTGAAAATCATCACCGAAAAAGCCTCCACGCGGATTGCAAAATTCGCGTTCGAGTATGCCAAGTGCCACGGCCGAAAAAAGATTCATGCCATTCATAAAGCCAACATCATGAAGCTTTCGGACGGTTTGTTCCTGAAATCAGTGCGCGCGGTGGCGGCAGATTTCCCCGCCATCGAATACAAGGAACTTATCGTTGACAACGCCTGCATGCAAATCGTGATGGATCCCCTGCAATTTGACATGCTTTTGTTGCCGAATCTTTATGGCGACGTCATGAGCGACCTGGCCGCGGGCCTTGTCGGGGGCCTCGGCGTGGTGCCCAGCGCCAACATCGGCGACGAATGCGCGATGTTCGAGGCTGTTCACGGTACCGCTCCCGACATCGCCGGCAAGGGATTCGCCAATCCTACGGCCTTGCTGATGAGCGGTGGTTTGATGCTCGATCACCTCGGCGAGCAAAAGGCGGCGGGGCGCATCCAGAACGCCCTGGAAAAGGTTTATCGCCAGGGAAAACATACAACCCGTGACGTCGGCGGCAAAGCCGGCACGGAGGAATTCGCCGATGCCGTGATTGCCGCCCTTAAACAGAAGTGATCCTAGATAGCAGGTTTCCAAAGTACTAGAAGTTCTAAATCGTTAAAATGCTTGTTTTTTGGCTGCGACCGTGCCAATATTTGGGCCTGTAGCCTCGGGTGTTTCCTCCAAGGCGGCTGTATGCAACGAACTCGCTATCCAGAACGTCGGCGTACCACGCGCCTTTCCCTTCAGATTCCTCTGACGGTGCGTTGCCGCCTGCCCGAAGGTGAAACCATCGACCTCAGGGCGTCGACTTATATCGTTAGCGCCCACGGCGCCTTGCTTCTCATGGACACGCCTTTAATTCCCGGCCAGACTGTTAAGATCTTCAACCAACATACTGCCCATTCGGTGGATTGCGTCGTGACATCCTTGCGGGAAAAGCGCGAAAGACGATTCGTGGGGATTGCATTCGTCAATCCCAATATCGACTTCTGGCACGTGGTATTCCCGAAGGCGGGCACCCGCCAGGCGATTCGCTCTGCGGTTACGGGAGCGCTCGTGCCGCCGGGTTTTCGTCAGAATAACAGTCCTCAATTTTAACGGGATTTTCTGCAACCCAGATTTGGCGCGGCCTCAGCTACTCTTTCCTGCATAGATCTGATAAACCATCAGATAGACAATCACGCCCGTTACGCAAACATAGAACCACAGCGGCAGCGTCCATCGCGCGATCAGCCGGTGTTTGTCGAATTTTTCCACCCACGCGCGGCGCAGCGTAATCAGAATCATCGGCACGATCACGATCGCCAGAATCGTATGCGAAGTCAGCAACGTGAAGTACACCGGCCTGATCCAGCCCTGCCCCTGAAAGAGGACAACATGTCCCACACGAATGTGATAGAGCACATAGGACGCCAGGAAAACAGTTGACACCGAGAACGCGCCAATCATGAAAGCCTTATGTACGTCGCGCTTTCCGGCTCGGATCGCCGCGTAACCTCCAGCCAGCAGTAGCGCGCTGATTCCGTTCAGAGAGGCGTTGAGCGCGGCTTGGGAAAACATGACGTGCGAATTCGTCCTTCCTGCAGCGGCACTTCTACAAACCACTTTCTTGAAACCGTCCAATTAGCGCGGGAGCTTGTCGTAGACCATTAGGCCTAGCAACAGCGGGATGTGCACAACCGTCGCGTGCATCAGCCATTTGGCGCGAGCATTCGTCTTGTTGCTGGCTGCCCACAAGCACACTTGCACCAAGGCGGTGCTGATAACGAGCGCGCCAAAGAAATACATCACGCCCGCCAACCCCAGAATTGCCGGCAGCAGGCTCATGCCAACCAGCGCGACGGCGTATAGGATGATCTGCCGGAACGTGCGCGTGCCCTCGCGGTCGACCACCGGCAGCATCATGATGCCCGCTCGGGCGTAATCTTCGCGGTACATCCACGAAATGGCGTGAAAGTGCGGAAACTGCCAAAGAAACAGTATCCCGAAGAGCAGCCACGCGCCGCGATCAAGCGAACCCGTCGCAGCCACCCAGCCGATCATTGGCGGAATCGCCCCGGGAAATGCGCCGACGAACGTCGCCCACACGGTCCGTTTTTTCAGTGGAGTGTAGGCCAGCAAGTAACTCAAGCAGGTCGCCACGCCGAGTCCTGAAGCAAGCGCCCCCGCGGCTGCATACAAATCCACAGCGCCCGCAATCGCCAGCGCAACGCCAAAGATCAGCGCTTCGCGCGGTTGCAGCACGCCGCTGGGCAATGGCCGCAGTGCTGTGCGCCGCATGTAGCGGTCGGATTGGCGCTCAATGTAATGATTCAACGCCGCCGTGCCCGCCGCGATCAACATGGTGCCGAATACCGCATGGAGCATGTGCAGCCATCCGACGGGGCCGCGCGCACCCATGTAATAGCCGGCGGCCGTGGTCATCAATACAAGGAACGAAACGTCCGGCTTCGTCAGCGCCACGTAGCCGTTCGCGCGTGCGGACAGTGTCAGTTCCGTGCTGCGTGCCGTGCTCATCCGGTAGTCACTTGCCGCGGCGTTGTAGCGGCAACTTCTCTTCCGCGCGGAACCAGCCGGTAACACGCCAGCACAACCAGCACGGAAAACGCGAAGAGCAACGCGCCCACGACGGTATGAATCACGGTTAACGTTACCATGACGGGCATCGGCTGCGGAGCATCCGCGGTCGTGAGCCGCGACCAGTAGGCCGCAAGGCCCAGCAGGAATTGCGCCCCGAAAATGGAATGCAGTAAGATTCGCGCCCGCGAAAGTTCTCGCGATTGCGCAAATCGTTTACGCAGCGCGACGGCCGTCCAGATCACCATTCCGAGCACCAGCATGGCCCCCGCCATGTGCGGCCAAATCGGAATTTCCTTGTGACGGAAGCCCGCGCCGAGAATCACCTGCACATAAATGGCGGCCGCATTGAGGATCGCCAGAGAATGTATCGGAGGAGTTCCACTGTCCTCCAGTTGCGGCTGTTCGGAAACCCACCATTTGTTGGTGAACATCGCAATGCCCACCGCGGCGCCAAAAACGATTTGCGCGAAGCAAGCATGGATAACAGGCAACCAATAGTGAAGCAGCCGGATAACCACTTGGCCGCCTAAAATCGCCTGCACAGCAACGCCAAGCACTGCAATCAACCCAAGCCACCGCAGCCATGGCCGTTTTTCTTTCACCCGAAGCAACGCGGCCAGCGCAAGCGTCAAAAGGCCCAAACCGCCAGCGAAAACACGGTGCGAGAACTCAAACAAGTCGCCACCCTGAAGGGACGACAGTGGGGGAACCAATGCGCCGTGCGACGTCGGCCAGTCCGTCACGGAAAGCGCCGCATCCTTCGAGGTCACCAGCGCTCCGGCGACGAACAGGAGGATCGTCCAGCACACCGTGAATACCGCAAATTTGTGCACTCCGGAATGGTAAGTGGAAGCCATCTCCCCCGTCCCAGCGGCGAATTATACCTTGACTTGGATCGATTTTGCGAAATCGAGCCTTCGGACAAGCGCGCACTTTGAGAACCAGCGCCGGGGTTCGTACATCGCCTTCAAGGTATAATGACCGCATGCGTCACAGTGACCTTGTCGTCGTGCAGGCATTCGGCACACAAGCTGAGGCGGACATTGCCAAGAGCGTGCTCGAGTCTGCAGGCATTGACGCCATGATCCAGGCCGACAGAGCGGGCGGAATGCGCGACCATCTGGCATGGAGCGGCTCGGGGTTTCGAGTGTTAGTGCGTGAGGAAGACGTTGCAGCGGCCCGCGATGTGCTTCAAGCCCCCAACGAAGCGAGCACCTAGTAGATGGCATCAGACTTCCACCGCGGAGCCCTCAAACTGCCCCGCTGCCAATTTGGGCTGAGGCTAGTGATGTCGACGATGGTGCCTCGATTCCCACGGCTCGCAAAACGAGATCCTTCAGCGCAGCGATAAACAGGGCCGAATCGCCTACCGCGGGCATCATGCGAAATTTTTCAATACCCAGCTTTTCCGCTTCCTCGCGCGCTTCGATATTAATCTCGTGTAGCGTCTCGATGTGTTCGGTGACAAACGAAATGGGCACCACGAGTATCTCTTTCACACCTTCGTGACCTAGCCGCTCGATTGTTTCGGTCAGCGGGGGCTGAAGCCATTTCGCCGGGCCCACGCGGCTCTGGTAGCACAGCAAATGCGTCCTCGGCCAATTGGGATATTGCTTTACGCCAAATTCGCACGCAAGACGCACCGTCTCCTCGATCTGCTTCGGATACGGGTCGCCCTTCTCGACCAAACTCATTGGCAGACCATGCGCGCTGAATACCAGATGAATTCGCGAACTGTCCGGAAATTGCCGCAGTACCGATCCGATCCGTTGAACAAGCGCCTGGATATAGAGCGGATGGTCGTGAAAATTATCGATAGTACGCTCAGGGGGTCTTCCGTTGGACGTATCCCAGTTTGCTTCGTTCGCGACGCGGCGCCATTCTTTCAAGCTGCTTAATGTGGTGGCGTAGGAATAGTGCGGATAGAGCGGCAACAAAACAATTTCATCCAGCGGGCCGGCTTTACGCAGTGCGTCCACTGCCTCCGTCGTAAGTGGATGCCAGTAACGCATCGCCGTGACCGCCACAGGGTCAACATACGGCGAAACGGCGTCCACCAGCCGAACGCGTTGTCGCTCCGTGAGAGCTCCGATCGGCGACCGTCGGCCAATCTCTGCGTAACGCCCGGCTACAGGAACAGACCTTCGCGAAGAAATGAGCTTCGCAATCGGGCGCCTCAGCAGTCCGAAAGGACCGAGCGGAATAATGTCCGGGTCCAAGAACAAATTCAGCAGAAACGGCTCGACGGCCTCCAGCGAATCCGGCCCGCCGAGCTGAAACAGCACAATGCCGACTCGCTTCTTCCCTGCCAAGCTACTTGCCCCGGTTCAACGAATTCTTCAAGCGCTCGATTTGTTCGCCCAGCGCCGCGGTGCGCCGCGCCACGGTGACGTAGTAAAAAAAGAAAACGCCCCAGCCGATCATGTAAGCCCAAAACACGCTCCAAAAATGTTCTTTCATGCCGCCTCCGCCTCACGCTCGATCAATTGCACTTCCCCTCGCATCGCCTCTAGTCGATAGCGCTCGCGCACAAGAAAAACCATGAGGATTACTAGATTGAAGAACCAGAACCAGAAAACCTTTGCCATCGTCGGTTCGAGCCCAGACCCCGAACCGCCCATAATCACCGGCTGGGGATGCTGCGTGCGCCACCATCGAATCGATCCGTAGACCAGAGGCACGTCCAGAAACGCGAAAATCCCGTAGATCGCGCTGACCAGGGCTCGCCGATCTGGGTCTTCCACGAGCGTTCGCAACAACAGATAGGAGATATATAACAACCAGAGCACAAAGGTGAGCGTGAGTCTCCAGTCCCAGGTCCACCAGATGCCCCAGACTGGATGAGCCCAGATCGGACCGGTGATGATGTTTACCGTGCAGAAGGCCACCCCTACTTCGGCAGCGGATACGCCCAGGCAATCCCATTTCGACTCGCGTTTGAGAGTATAGGCAAAGTTTCCGACAAAACAGACAAAGAAACAGAGCAGGGATACCATGCCTGCAGGCGCATGGAGGTAAAAGATTCGCTGGATCGGTCCCATTTTGCTTTCAGTGGGCGCGATAAGCAGAGCCGCATAGGCCGCAAAACTCATCAGTATGACCACCACCGCAGCAATCAGGATTTTTTTCTTCAATCCAGCACCTCCATCACTTCAGAAAGCACGCCTTCGCTCACTCTTCCAAAAGATATTCGCCGAAAAGCCATAGCGCCGTCAAAAAAACCACGTCAAATCCCAGCAAGAAACCCAGCCAGTCCCAGCGCATCGCCGGATTCGGGATCAGCAGAGCGGCGGTCGCTTCCGTGCTTGCGATCAGCACGGGAGTCAGCAGCGGCAAAAGAAGCAGCGGGAGCAGCAACTCGCGCATTCTGGCCTGCGCGGAAATTGCCGACAAAGCCGTGCCCGTCACGGAAAGTCCCAGGCTTCCCATGAACATCACCAGCACCAGCTGCGGAAATGCCGCCAACACAGGAACGTTGTACAAAATGGAGAACACGGGCAGTAGCAGAACCTGGGTAAATAGCAAAAAGAGCGTATTCGCCGCCAGCTTGGCAAGAAAAATAGCAAAGGGATCGCTGACCGAAAGGCGCAGCGCGCCCAGCGTGTCGTTCGTCTGCTCGCGCAGAAAACAGGGCTGCAGCATCAGCGAAGCCGCGAAAAGAAATGCTAGCCACAGCAGCCCCGGCCCGAAGCGTCGCGACTCGCTCACAGACGGATCGAAGGTGAAGCTGAACAGCACCACAATCGTGAGGATGAAGACCACTGTCGTGGTGAGCAATTCGCGCGAGCGAAACTCCGTGCGAAGTTCCTTGCCCAGCAGCACCGCGGCTTTGGAGAGCAGCGCCATTCACGCGTTCGCAAATGCGAGGATTGACCGAAAGTTCGCGCCGGTTCGCGTGTCCGCGACCACCGAACCTGCATCCAGCCGTATCGCCCGTGTCGCCAGTGCGGAGACTTCTGACTCGCCGTGCAGGCTCATCAGAATCGTGCGTCCCGAATCTCTCAACTGGCGCACCGTTTGCGCAAACCAGCTCGCTCCCTGCGGATCAAGCCCGGTCGTCGGCTCATCGAGTAGAACCACCGCAGGCTCGTTCAGCAGCGCCCGTGCAATGGCGATGCGCTGGCGCATCCCGCGGGAAAACGTACGCACCAGCGAGTTCCGCCGATCCACAAGGCCCACTTCCCGAAGCAGCGTCTCGGTGCGTGCGGCGGGCTGCGCGATCCCCTGCAATCTCGCAAACAGCAGCAGATTCTCTTCCGCCGTCAACTCGTCATAAGCCATCGTGGCGTGTGCCACAAAACCGGCTGTCGGCTGGGTCTCGAGTTTCTCTTGGCTTCCGCTCAGAAAATTCACCGTCCCCGACGATGGACGCGCGAGCCGCGCCGCGATTCTCAGAAGCGTAGTCTTTCCGGAGCCGTTCCGTCCAGCGAACGCCACACATTCTCCGGCGGAAATCTCCAGGGACACGCGGCGCAGAGCGTAGAGCCCGCCATACCTTTTATCAATGTTCTCGAAACGGATTCCTGTAGGAGAAAAACTCGCGGGCGTCACGGGACCGCCTCGGAGGTGGGCAGATCGCTCCCGGTCTTCAACATTCAGCCTCGCACGAGATCGCGCAACACCTTCTCCGCCCGCGCGCGTTCCTGTGCATATTCATCTTCAGAGATGGTCCCCGCTTGATGGCGCAGCTCCAGCCGGAACAGCCGCTCCTTCAGCGCATCCAGGCTTGTGCCAATGGCTGCATCAACTTCGGCGAGGCTGGAAGCTCCGTTCGTGGGCGCCGCAGGTGCATTTGACGCTGCGGCGACGGCCGGTTTGGATTTCTTCTGCGCCTGAATTTTTTCCGTCTCAGGCGCTGGCCCAGCTATCGCCACGACGGGCCTACGTGCCAGCAGAATCGCACCCAGGGTAAAAACGAAAACAAAGCCTGCTATCAAGGGCCATTTCAAAACATCCAGGCGTCCCGGAACCTGCTGGATGCGGACTCCCGCCGATTCGCCGCCGCCCTGCTGTGCGTCCCGTCCTTGTTGGCCTTGTTGTTCTGCTCCAGCGTTCGTGTCCGGCGCCGGCGCCGTACCGGAAACGCTCACGGCCACAAGCGTCCCCGCGGGAACATCCTGACGGCCGTAAAGATTCATGCCCTGCTCCTGCCCGTCCAGTGTCAGACCCTCACTGCTGATCTGCATGCTCGGCGGCGCAGCAATCAGCAACCGGCTGCGCGGATAAATCGTCGGGATTTTCACCGTCGCCGCGTTTTCCGGATAGGGCAGCTCATACGAAAAACGCACCGAACTTGGCCCCGGCCGAAACGCGAACGCAATCGAATAGCGATTGTGCTTCTTGTCGATCGGAAGTTGCACCACCGGCATTCCCGCAGGTCCGGCAGCGGATACTTGTTGAAGCTCGCCCTTCTCCGGCAACGCAAAATCAAAACTTCCTTCGCTTCGGTAGAAGGCCACCGGCGGCCGGGATTTGTTCTCGATCTGATATTCTTCGCCGACAATCATCGTCGCGCCCTTGGGTTGAAAGATCACCACGTGTAAAGGAACGTTGATCGTCTTCGCATCCTCAGACGATTCATAAATATCCACATGCGCCGTGCTCGTGCCCGGTGGCAAGGCCTTGTTGAAATTGACGCGGCGGTACGTCGCGCGGACCAGCATCGGTTGAGCTCCGAGCCCCGGATGGTCAAACGTGAATTCTCCCTGCGCCCCGCTCTTGGAATGCGCGATCTCCTGCATCCCTCCTTGAAGCTGAA